>Ga0105048_10013020_pt1 | contig 13007 bp, 11 predicted proteins | sample MAT05_FD_78382 | JGI IMG/M metagenome (GOLD analysis project Ga0105048, IMG submission 78382) | Freshwater microbial communities from Lake Fryxell liftoff mats and glacier meltwater in Antarctica - MAT-05 | ecosystem: Environmental > Aquatic > Freshwater > Ice > Liftoff microbial mat | place...
CCAGGCGCCCGAGCTCCTCGCGATGCACCGCCTCGGGCAGGCCACCGACGCGCGTCGCGACCACCCGCCGACCGACCGCGTGCGCCTCGCGCACCACGTTTGGCATCCCCTCGTCCCACGACGGCAAGCAGAAGACGTCGGCCGCCGCCATCCACTGCGGGACCTCGTCGTGGCGCACCCGACCGACCGCCATCGCCATCCCGCGCGCCGGATTTCCGTGCTCTGCGAGCGCGGTGACCTCCTTCATGAGCGGGCCGTCACCGACGAACGCGACCGTCACGCCGGGCCGCAGATCGGCGAGCTTGGGGATCGCGGCGAGCAGATCGAGCGTGCCTTTGTGCTCCGCGAGGTGACCGACGTAGACCACCATCTCGTTGTCGGTGGGCAGGCCCAATCGGCGCCGCGCCTCGACGCGATCCATCACCGGGAAGCGCCGACGATCGACGCCGTTGTACACGACCGCGATCTTCTCGCGCGGCACGCCGAGGGCCTCCGCGGCGCGCACCAAGCGCTCGCTCACGCACACCACCTTGGTCGCGCGCGGCAGGAGCTGCTCGAGCTGGAGACGCGCGGCGCGATCGCCGGGGACGCGGTTCAGATCGCTGCCGTGGCACTTCACCACCACCGGCAATCCGAGCGTCTTTCCGAGCAGCACCGCGGCGCAGCCGTCGGGATACGCGTAGCTGCCGAGGATGACGTCGAAGTCCTTCTTCCGCTTCATCAGCCGCGGGAGCAGCACGCCCGCGAGCGCCGAAGCGTTCAGCGAGGGCAGCCCGGGGATGGTCGGGTAGCGCACGTGGTAGACGTCCAGGCTGTCGATGACCTCGTGATCGACCAGCTGGCCCGATGCGCTCCCGGGCGCGATCCGCCAAGGCACCGGGTGGATGACCTCGACGTCGGCCTTCTTGCCGAGCATCGAGAACTGCTGGCGGTTGAATGGCGCATAGCCGGGCTCCACGTTGCTCGGGAACAGGTTCGTGACGATCAGGACCCGCAGGCGCGTCATCTGTTCGGCACGTCTATCACGCGCTCAGGGGCCCGCACACGGATAACCTGGTCAAGCGAGGTTGCCGAGGCGCTCGTCTGGCAAGGCGCGCCGTCTGAGCGATACTCCTCGTATCGCGAAGCGGCGCAACGCAGCCAGGCGAGATGCCTCGGCGACCGCAGCGACCAGGTTATCCGTGTGCGGGCCCCATGCGCGCCACGAGACGCCGGACGCCCTCTGCGAACAGGTCCGGAGGAACTATCAGGCTCAGCACCAGGCAGCCCTCTTCCTCGACGTCGAAGAAGTACCCCGGCTGCACCAGGACCCCGTCCTCGGCCAGCAGGCGGAGGCACCACGCCTCGTCGGTCTCGAGCCGCGGCACGTCGATCATCGCCGACCAACCGCCCTGCGACGGGCGCCCGCGGACGGCGGTGCCCGCGGTGATCCGCGCCAGCGCCGCGCGGTTCTCCGCGATGCGCGCGGACAGCCCCGCGCGCCATGGACCGGCGAGGCGCAGGAGCTCGGGGAGCGCGATCATCACCGGTGTGCTCACCGATAAGTACGTATCGGCGATGATCTCCAGGCGGGCCATCGCTTCGCTCGCCCACACGTCCGGGCCGTTGATCACCATCCAGCCCAGCTTGAGCTGCGGGAGCCCGGCGACCTTCGACAGGCCGCTGAGCGAGATCACCGGCTGATCGGCGCCGATCAGCGAGGCCGGCGTCGTCGCATAGTCGGCGAACACTTCGTCCGAGACGATCACCGTTCGCGACGCGCGGGCCCGCTCGAGGAGAAAAGCGCGATCGTCGGCGTCGAGCACGCTGCCGGTCGGGTTGTTCGGCGAGACGAGGAACAGCGCCTTCACTTTGTCGGGCACGCTCGATCGATCGAGGTGCCACGCGCCGTCCCACGCCAGCCGATAAGGCACCGGCGCGACGTCGGCGAGATCGAGCAAAAAATCGAAGAGCGGATAGCTGGGCCTCGGGATCGCCACCGCGTCGCCGGGATCGCACAGCAAGCGCAGCGCGTAGGCATAGGCCTCGCTCGTGCTGGCGGTGAGCACGATGCGCGCGGGATCGACCTTGCCGCCATAGTATCTCGCGACCGCCTCTCGCGCGCTCGAGAGACCCAGCGGCTCGGGCGCGTAGGTCAGCGCCGCGGGGTCGCTCAGCGCGCGCAAGATCGCCGCGTCTTCGCGCGGGAGATCGAGCTCGGTAGGGTTGCTGACCGTGAGATCGAAGCGCGGCTCGGGTCCCTCGCGCCGCGCTCGTGCGAGGGCATTTTCGGCCCGAGGCCAGGCCGTCCGACGAGCAAACACGCGCGCGAAGTCTGGCCCGGTTGAGTTGCGCTGGAAAGCCCCGCGCAACCTTGCTAGGACCGGTCGATGCACGCGTCGCAGCTGGAAAATCGCCTCCTCTCCCAGCTCCAGAAGACCAGCCTGACCTACGGCCTCCTCGCGCCGCAGGACAAGGTGATGGTGTGCCTCAGCGGCGGCAAGGACAGCTACACGATGCTGACCCTGCTCGTGCGGCTGAAGAAGAAGCTCCCTTTTCCGATCGAGCTGGTCGCGGTGCACCTCGATCAGCAGCAGCCCGGCTACGACGGCCAGCACCTCCGGCGCTGGCTCGAGGGCGTGCGCGACGAGCACGGCGTGCCGTTCGAGATCGTCTCCGAGGACACCTATTCGGTGGTCACGGCCCACGTGCCGGAGGGGCGCACGTACTGCTCGCTGTGCTCGCGGCTGCGGCGCGGGATCCTGTACTCGGTCGCCGAGCGCCTCGGCTGCAACAAGCTCGCGCTCGGCCACCACCGCGAGGACACGCTCGAGACGTTCCTGATGAACCTCTTCTACGCGGGGAAGATGCAGGCGATGCCGGCCAAGTACACGACCGACGACAAGCGCTTCGAGGTCGTGCGGCCGCTGCTCGAGTGCGCCGAGGCGGACATCCTCGCGTTCGCGACGGAGCAGGCGTACCCGATCATCCCGTGCACCCTGTGCGGCTCGCAGACCGGCATGAAACGCGAGGCGATGGGGCAGCTCCTGGTGACGCTCGAGAAGGACCACCCGCACCTGCGCGCGGTGATGATGAACGCGCTCAAGAACATCCGGCCGTCGCACCTGCTCGATCAGGAATTACAGGCGGCGTGGGGCGATCGACCCGATGACGTGCGGCCGGATCCGGTGCCGTCGACCAAGCCGAAGCACTTCAAGGCAGGATTGCCGATCCTTCAGTCGGACTCGCCGTAAGACGCGGCGTCCTTGCTGAAGAACTTGCTGACGGCGCGGACCGCGGCCATGCCGCCCAGGTACTCGCCGGCCATGATGGCGATCTGCACGCCGTTGGCGGCGAGGTTCACGCCGTTGTCGAGGCCGCCGATCGAGAGGAAGTGGTTGAGGACGGGGACGCCGACCATTGTCGCGCCGAGCGCCACGACGTTGACGATGTCGCCGCGCTTCTTGGCGCTCTCGGCGTGGTGGATGCGCGCCTCGAACTCGTCGAGCATGTAGCTGTCGAGCTTGATGCGCGCGTCGGGCGACACCTGGACGCCCTCGAGCGCCTCGCGGATCGCGTGCCCTTCGTCGGCGGAGAGCTTGCCGGCGAGGCTGGGGATCTTGGCGAGGTCCTGATCGGTGGCGGCGCCGCGCTCCTTGATCACCTCGAGGTGCTGAGCCAACGCGGGGTTCTTCGCCAGCTTGTTGGTCACGCCCGCCACGGACCTCTTCTATACACGGGTCGCACCATTCCCGTCATGGATCGAAGTCGGTCAGGTTACGGATGAGCCGCACGTCCTCCAGATGGACGCTGCCCCTCTCCCCTGGTCGCAGCAGGACCTGAACGCCGATGCCGGACCCTGCGAAGGTGCCGTCCTGGATGTTCACCACTGGCGGGACGGGCGCGACCTCGGGCGACTCGACCACCACCCGCAGCGCCGCCTGCACCGCGCCCATGAGGGTCAGCCGCTCGAGCTGGACCTTCGATCCGTCGCTCACGTCCATGCCCAGCGCGAGCCCGCCGTCCCCGAGCGTCACCTCGCTCACCCAGATATCGGCGCCGATCAGCTCGCTCATCTCGTCGACGTCGAGGCCGCGGTTCTGGATCCGCTCGATGCGCGCGCGGTCGAGCCGGGTCTTGCCGAACTGCTTGGTCACGACGCCCGCGCCGTAGGTGTCGCGGATGTCGATGTCGAGGAGCGTCGCGCTGGATCCGTCGACCGTCTCGAACGCGCGCGACTTGGTGCGGCGCACGCGCGCGCGCGTGACGGTGAGCTCGCCCGCCGCGCCCATGTGGAAGCCGGTGTTCGCCACCGACTCGGACGGCGACTCGACGCCCTCGATGTCGATGTCCTCGACGACCACCGCGCTCGCGTCGGCGCGCACGGCGGTGCCGTCGATTCGGGCGATCTTCGCGCGCGACAGCGACAGGCGACTGGTGTTCACCAGGACGCCGCTCGCGCCATCTTCGGTCAGGCGCACGTCCTCGATCGTCAGATCGGTGACCGTCGCGGTCGCGCTCGTCAACAGCACCAGCCCTGCGGTCTGCACGCGGGCGACGCTGACCCGCTGCATCTCGAGCCGGGCCCCGGCCTGAGCAGTGATCGCCGGTGCGAGGACGATGAGCATCCCGCGCGCGTCGCGGATCGACGCGTCGCTGATCACCAGGCGGGTCCCCAGGCCGTCGGCGACGAAACCGAACTGCGGGAAGCCGCGGAACGTCGCGCGCGAGACGCTCAGCGTCCCGCCGTTCTGGGCGATGGCCATCAGGCCATTGGGCCCATCGAAGCGATCGACGACCTCCACGTCTTCGAGGGTGATCGCGCCGCCATCGAGGGAGATCGCCGAGCGCGCGCTGCTGTCGACCGCGATGCGACGACCGGTGATCGCGCCGCGAACGACCGCGAGGGCGATCTGCACGCTGCGGCGGATCGCCACGTCCTCGGCGTCGATCGCGCCGTCGTCGCGCGCGCCGATGTTTCCCGCGAGCAGCTCCGCCCGCGTGATCTCGACGTGCGCGCCGCGGTTCGCGAGGATCTCGCCCGCCACCACCGCGTCCCGCAGCACCAGCCGAGTGGCGGGACCGTCGGCGTTCGCGCCTCCCATCACCGTGCGCGCGAGCGTCACGTCGGCGCCGTCGCTCGCGGACACGGCGCCGGTGATCGCGAGGTCGCTCGCGTCGACGTGGCCTCGCGCCTGCATCCCGGCGTCCAGGATCAGGCCCGACAGCGACACGCTCCCGGTCGCCACCAGCGCCTCGCGCACCCGGAGATTCGTGGCCTGACCGCCGTCGAGCGCGAGCGCGCCGGCGACGAGGGTGTCGCGCGCGCACAGGCCGAGCAGCGCCTGTCCGCTCAGCCCACCGCCGGCGTGCGCGCCGCGGGAGAGCACGATCGTCCTGCTCCCGGAGGCGATCGCGTCGGTGATCGTCGCGAAGCTGACCTCGCCGCCCGGACCGGGCGCCTGCTGGGGATGCACGAACGCCGCCCCCGCCGGCGCACCGAGCGGCCAGTCGCCGGGCGGGCAAGCCTGACCCACCGACGCGCAGGTGGTCTCGCCGTAGCGCTGCACATCACCGGCGGCGCAGGTCACCCGCGTGATCACCGCCGGGGACGAGCAGCCATCGGCGCTCTCGATCCACGACGGCGGGCACGGCGCGATGCGCGGAGGCACGGGCGCCGCGGGTGGCGCTGGCTCGATGGGCACCGGGATGTCGCACGCGCTCTCGCAGCGCCGCTCCCCGCCGCCCAGCGCGAGGCACCCGCCGTCGAGCGCGCACGCGGCGTCCGAGAGGAGCGGCAGGCGCAGCCGCGTGACGCGGGGATCGGAGGGCGAGAGCATCTTCTGCACGTCCAGGCTGCCGCCGACCAGCGCGCGAGAGAGCGACGCGATCGCGCCCGGGGGCACCGGGCGCGCCGCGGTGGTGTCGGCGATCGGACCGGGGAAGATCGCCAGCTCGGCGAGCGACGCGCCGTAGAACACGCCGACGATCTCCACGTCGAGCGCGGCGCCCCGCTCGAGAAGAATGGGACCGGGGCCCTCGACCGCCTGAACCTCGAGCGCGCCGGGAGACTCGATGCCGAGGATCGCGGAGGCCCATCCGGCGGGCGCGACCAGATCCAAACGATCGGTCGAACACGCGGCCAGGATGACGAGCGTACTAGCCGCCGTACTTCGCGACCAGCACATGCGCTCGCTCGACGAACGACTCCTTGTAGAACTTGTCGTACTGATCCCACGTGGTCAGCGATCGCGGGTCCTTCACCCGATCGAGGAACACCGCGCCGTCGAGGTGATCGAGCTCGTGCTGGAACGTCCCGGCGGTGAAACCGTGCGCCTCGCGCGACCACTCCGCGCCGTGGCGATCCCAGCCCGTCACCTTGACGTGCGCGTAGCGCGGCACCAGCCCGCGGAGGTTCGGCACCGACAGGCAGCCCTCGTAGTTGTCGAACATCTCGCCATCGAGCGGCGTCACGACCGGGTTCACGAGGATGGTCAGCGGGATGGGCGGCTTGTGCGGATAACGCGGGTTCTTGTCGACGTGGATCGCGACCATCCGCACCGACGCGTAGATCTGCGGCGCCGCGAGGCCCGCGCCGTTGGCGTCATGCATGGTCTCGACGAGGTCGTCCACCAGCTGCTGCATCTCGGCGCCCTCGATCTCCTCGGCGGTGATCTCTCGCGCTCGCTCTCGCAGAATCGGGTGCCCGATCTGCGCAATCTTCCGGATCGCCATCCCCGAGCCTACTATGGCCCGGTGAAGATCACGACCTGGAACGTGAACTCGATCCACGCGCGCAAGGACATGGTCCTGGACTGGATCGAGCGCAACCGGGCCGACGTCATCCTGATGCAGGAGACCAAGAGCACCGACCAGGAGTTCCCGGTCGATGACCTCGGCGATCTCGGCTACGACGCGGTGTTCACCGGCGAGCGCAGCTACAACGGCGTCGCCATCTGCGCGCGCGACGAGATCACCGGCGTCATGAAGGGCCTCCCCGGCAGCGAGGATCAGAAGCGCTTCATCAGCGCGGTCGTCGGCGGGATCCGCTTCATCAGCGTCTATGTCCCGAACGGCCAGTCGCTCGGCTCGGACAAGTACGCTTACAAGCTCGACTGGCTCGCGCGGCTGGTCGCGTACTTGCCGAGCTTCGGATTGCCGGGCGTCCCGCTCGTGATGTCGGGGGACTACAACATCGCGCCGTTCGACGTCGACGCCTGGGACCCGAAGGAGGTCAGCGGCGGCACGCACGTCAGCCCGCCCGAACGCGCGGCGTTCCATGCGCTGGAGGCGCTGGGCCTCACCGACGCGTACCGGGCCCTGAACCCGGATACCCAGGAGTTCTCGTGGTGGGATTACCGGGCCGGCTCGTTCCAGAAGAACATGGGGCTGCGGATCGACATCCACCTCCTGACGCCCGAGGTCATGAAGCGCGCGTCGCGCGTCACGATCGATCGCGTCGCGCGCACCAAGGAGAAGGCGAGCGATCACGCGCCCGTTACGCTCGAGCTGCAGGCCTGATATGGCGGCATGAATGAGCACCTTGGTCCTGATCAGGCACGGACAGTCCCTCTGGAACGAGCAGAACCGCTTCACCGGGTGGATCGATGTCCCGCTCACGGAGAAGGGCCGCGCCGAGGCGCGCGCCGCGGCCGCGAAGATCAAGGGCGTGAAGTTCGACGTCGCGTACACCAGCACGCTCAGCCGCGCGCAGGAGACCCTCGCGATCATCCTCCAGGAGAACGCCTGGAGCGTCCCGGTGATCCGCCACCAGGCGCTCAACGAGCGCGACTACGGCGATCTCTCCGGCCTCGACAAGGCCGAGACCGCCAAGCGCTACGGGGCCGAGATCGTGCACCTGTGGCGGCGCAGCTTCGACATCGCGCCTCCGGGCGGCGAGTCGCTGAAGGACACCGCCGCCCGCACCCTGCCCTTCTTCGAGCGCACGATCCGCCTCGATCTGAAGGCCGGCCGCAACGTGCTGGTCGTCGCGCACGGCAACTCCAACCGCTCGATCGCGATGCTGCTCGAGAACCTGAGCCCCGAACAAGTGGTGGCCCTCGAGCTGGCCACCGGCGATCCGCGCACCTACGAGATATGAAGCCGTCGCCGCGTACGCTCCGCCTGTTGCTGGCGCTCGTCGCGGTCGTCATCCTCGGGATCTCGATCTCGCGGCTCGACGTCGGCGAGGTCGGCGGCTACCTCGCGCGGCTCGACGCCTCGGCGCTGCTCGCGCTGGTCCCGTTCGGCATCGCGCGGATCATCGACGCAGCGATGTTCCGATCGCTCCTGGTGATGCTGGGCGCGCGGTCGAAGTTCCCCACGCTGTTCGCGATCCGCCTCGGGACCGAGGCCGTCAGCCTGAGCGTCATCGCCGGCGCGCTGGTCTCCGAGGGCGTCTCACCGTGGCTGCTCGCGCGGCGGAGCGGCATCGCTGGCGCGATCACGGTGGCGGCCCAGGCCGGGCGCAAGCGCGCGATCCTGATGACGCACGGGATCCTGCTCGGCCTCGGCGGGCTGCTCGGGGCCGATCCGATCAACAACGCCGCGCGCGAGATGATCGGCTTCGCCTACGTCAACTGGCTCATGCTCGCCGTGTCGGCGGTGTTCATCACGCTCGCCGTGCTGATGGGCTCGCTGCTGCAAAACGGGCAGATGGCCTCGCGCATCCTGGCCCTCGTGCGGCGCATCCCGCGGGTCGGTGCCTGGCTCGACGAGCGCGCGCACCACTTCGCGGCCACCGACGATCGCCTGCGCGCGGTGGCCGATCTGCCCCCGTTCCACAGCTTCGCGATGGTCGCCGGCTACCTCGCGGTGTGGGCGATGGACGTCGTCGAGACCTGGGTGATCATGCGGCTGCTCGGCGCCCCGATCAGCCTCGTGGAGGCGCTCGCGCTCGAGACGGTCGTCTCGGTGCTGAAGGTCGCGGCGTTCGCAGTGCCCGGCGGGCTGGGCGTGCAGGACCTCGGATATGCCTCGATCCTGGTGGCGATGAAGTTACCGGGCGGCACTGCGCTCGCGGCCGCGTTCGTGGTGCTGAAACGCATCAAGGAGCTGATCTGGATCGGCGCGGGCTACGCGGCGCTCGCCGCGCTGGGATTCGCGCCCAAAGCGGTGGTCGAGGCGGCGGCGCACGAGAAGGTGTGATCCCACGATCACGAGCGACCATCACGACCCACCGTCACGCGCACGAGCACGAGCACGCGCGTGCTCGTGCGCGTGCGCGTGGTGGTTGGCTCGTGGCTCGTGATTGCGTGATCGTGGACGTTACTTCTTGGCGCCTGCCCACGCGTAGAGCCACGCTGGCATGAACAACACCGCGGTGGTCAGGCACGTCAGCTCGCCCAGGATCGCGGCGCGGCCGAACGAGATCAGCGAGCCGTTGTGCGCCACCAGCAGCGACCCGTAGCCGATGATCGTCGTCATCGAGCAGAGCATCACCGCCGCGCCCGTGCCGATCACGGAGCGCTCGGTCGCGAGCTGCGGGGAGTCGCCCTTGCTGCGTTCCAGCAAGTAGCGGGCGTAGATGTTCACCGCGTAGTCGACGCCGATGCCAAACGTGATCGGAAAGGCGATGAAGTTGAGGAAGTTCACCTTCAGATCGATGCCCAGCATGATCGTGCACATCAGGAATACGCCGAGCAGGAGCGACGCGCCGACCGGGATGAAGTGCAGCCCGCGGAACAGCAAGAAACAGAGGATCATGACGCCGATCAGCGAGACCAGCGTCGCTTGCGGGCCGTCCTCGGAGACCGAGCGCAGCATGTCGTCGTAGATGACGAACGAGCCCGACGCCTCGACGCGCTTGCCGCTCTTCAGCGGGATGTCGCGCATGACCTCGGCGACGCGGTGGATCTCGTCGGTGTTGTAGAGGTCGAGCTTGTAGTTTGGGAACACCAGGATCACGCGACCCTCGGTGCCGTCCTTCTCCCGGAAGTCGGAGCGCAAGGTCTCGGGGAGGTCCTCGACAGTGAACGTCTTGATGTCCTCGGGCGGACGGTAGCTCTCGGCCTGCTTTCGCGGGCCGTCCTCGAGGTGCGAGAGGAGGTTGTCGCTGAGGACGTTGCGGATCTTCTTCAGCACCTCGACCCGGCCCTCCTGATCGCGCGGCACCAGCATGTCCTGCGAGAGCACGCTGGTGATCGGGAACTTCGGGCCGCCCTTGCGGATCTGCTCCTCGAGGTGGTCGACGATCTCCGGGACCTGCTCGGCGCTGTCGGCGAGGATGACCTGCGGCGCGCTGTAACGATCGAAGATGAGATCGACCTCGCGCGCCACCGTGGACGCGCCCTCGTCGCGCGCGAACGTGCTGCGCAGCTTGCTGAAGTCCTTCTCGAACGGATCGTGGAGGAACTTGATCGTGAAGACCGTGCCGACGATGCCGAGCACCACGCCGCCCCACGCGAACGCCTTCGGAGCGGCGGCCATCAGCTTGAACGGGAGGCGCGCGATCGAGCCGGGCGCCAGGATCCCGGTCGTCGGAGCGGTGTAGTCACGCGGATACGCGCGCTCCCAGAGGAACAGGATCGCGGGCAGCACGGTGAACGTCGCGATCCAGCAGACCGCCATGCCCATCCCAGCGATCAGGCCGAAGTGCTGGAAGCCGCGGTTGTCGGTGAGGATGAGCGAGAAGTACGAGATACCGGCCGCGAGCGCCGCGCCGCCGGTGCCGCGCGCGGTGAGCGACATCGAGCCGTGAATGGCCTTCTCCAGCGGGATGCCCTCGCGCCGCTCCTCGATGTATCGCGCGAGCAAGATGAGGCCGAAGTTGATGCCGTTGCCCGCCACGATCGGCCCGAGAAAAGCCGACGAAGCGTTGACGTAGCCGACCACGAAGTGCCCCAGGCCGAACGCCCAGGTCAGGCCCACGAGCAGCGGCACCGCAATGATCACGAACGCACGCAACGTACGGAAGAAGGCGAAGACCACCAGCCCGAGGAGGACCACGGTGATCAGCGTGGCGGTGACGATGTCCTCCAGCAGCGACTCGTGCTCCTCGACCATGTTCTTCACGTCGCCGCCGAGCTGCACCTTCATCTCGGGGTGGTACTTCTTGGGATCGAGCGCATCGACCGCCTTCTGCACCCCATCGACGGTCGCGATGTTGTCGTTGATCCCGAACGCGAGCCCCTTCTTGCGGATGATGACGGCGAGGCTCTTCTTGTCGCTCGACTCGAAGTAGTCGTCCGGGAAACGCGAAGCGGCCGCCAGCTTGTCGGCGTATTTCGCCTCGATGTCCTTGAAATCGAGCGTCACCGGCTCCTTGTCCTCGAGATCGACGAAGGCCGGGTTGGCGCGGGCGCGGGCGTCGTTGGCGGCGTCCTCGATGCGCTCGAGGATGCTCTCGAGATCCGCCTTCGGGACGAAGAGGAAGCGGTTCGCGTCGAAGAACGCCTTCTCGCTGCCGAGCTTGTTGCGCGCCGAGCGGACCAGGGGCGCGTCCTTCACCTTCGCCACCAGGTCGTCGGAGAAGCGGCGGTTGGCGATCGGGTCCGGCGACTTCACCAGCACGGCGAGCTCGGAGAAGCCGCCGAAGCGCCGCTCCAGCTCGTTGAGCGTCTTTACTGCGTGCGCGTTCTCGGGGAGCAGCTCCTTGATGTCCGCCCTCAGGTCGCCGAAGAGCTGGACCGACCAGAATCCCATCGGCACTGCGCTGACCAGTCCGAGCACCAGGACCAGCTTGGCGTGCGTGAGCAAGGCGTTGCGGATGCGTTCGAGCAAAGCGCCCCGTGCATGCCAGCACGGCGATCGATCTGCAATTCCGCCGCGGCGATTGATGGCGATTACACGAGCGTGCGGCTCATGACGGTCGCAAATTCCATCACGTTCATCCGCAGGATCTCTTCGCCACCGGGCGCGGTCATGGCCACGTCATCACCCACGCGCGAGATCTGGACGCCGCGAAAGTCGGGCCGCTTGAGCCTCGCGAGGCCCTTGGCGCTCGGGAAGATCTTCTGCAGCGTCACGACGTCCTGGGGGCCGAGCCCGGCTTGCATCGGCTCGCCGCGCTCGAGGAGGCCGGCCAGCGCGTCCTGCAGCTCGGGCCCGAGCTTACCCATGTTGTTCTTCGCCCGCAGCGCGACCCGCGCCCCGCTGAACGACCCCGGATCGACGGCGCGCGTGAACGTCTCGCCCTCGAGCGCGAGCCCGGCCATCCCCGGGATCGTGTCGGCCATGAAGCCGTAGTCGAACGGCGTCCGCATGCACTCGCCGACCCAGTCCTCGAACCACGCCCGCTCGTCGATGCGCAGGGTGCTGGCGATGAACTTATTCAAGTGAATCCATCTCTGGATATTGATCTTCCGGGGCTCGTCCAGCGCCTCGTAGCCCTCGATCCAGCTCGGCATTTCGGGCATCGTAGAGACGCTTCTGACGTCACGCAAAAGACGCAACAAAAAGCGCCACTGTCCGATGATGTAGGAGAGGACCCAATCGATGAGCTTTCTAGGCGGATTACAAGGAGCACTCGGCGGCGGCCTCGGCGGCGCCCTCTTCGGCGGCCTCAGCGGCATGATGATGGGCGGCCCCTTCGGCGCCCTTCCTGGCGCGCTGACGGGCGGCCTGATGGGCGGCCTCGGCGGCGGCTTGATGGGCCTCTTTCAGCCCAACTACGGCCAGATGATGGGCGCGTACAACCCCATGATGATGGGCTACGGCGGCATGGGCGGCATGGGCGGCATGATGAACCCGTACGGCGGCTTCATGATGCCGCAGAGCATGTTCGGCGGCGGCATGGCGACCGGCATGCTCGCGGGCATGGCGGGCGGCGCGATGGCCGGCATGTTCTCGAACCCGTTCAGCCACGGCATGTACGGGATGGGCTGGGGCGGCATGGGCGGCTTCGGCATGATGGGCAGCATGGGCGCGATGGGCGCGTGGGGCATGGGCGTGCCAGTGGGCGTCGGCGGCCTCGACGCGAACATGTTCACCTGGTGGTAGAGTCCGCGTCCGATGACGCAGCAGCGCTCGACCCCGAGAGTCCGCGAGCACGTCGAGCGCTTTCGTAAAGCCGGCATGGACACGCAGCG
>Ga0105048_10013022_pt1 | contig 13006 bp, 13 predicted proteins | sample MAT05_FD_78382 | JGI IMG/M metagenome (GOLD analysis project Ga0105048, IMG submission 78382) | Freshwater microbial communities from Lake Fryxell liftoff mats and glacier meltwater in Antarctica - MAT-05 | ecosystem: Environmental > Aquatic > Freshwater > Ice > Liftoff microbial mat | place...
ATCGGCTTCGAGCATCGCGGGCGTGACATCGTGCAGGTCGGCCGCGTCAGCCTCCAGCGTCTCGCCGCCATCACCGGACGGCGACGCGCCGGAGCGGCCGGGCTTGCGGTCGGACGGTGCCGCGCGGTTCGTGCTCTGGCGGGCGCTGGTGAGCGCCGTCCGGAAGGCATCGCCGCCGGTTGGGTCGTTCGCCGCGCGGGCATCGGCCCCTTGCGCGTCGGACGCACCTGAGCTGCCCTGGGTGGCGGAGGTTGGAAAGAGCTGCATCGTGGGCACGTCCTCCCGATCAGGCCGACTTGACGTTGGTGCGCGCTGGCGCAGCGGTTGGCGCGGACGGGGTCGGGGAGAGGCCTTCAAGGCGGATACCGCGGCTGCTCCAGGACCGGAGGAACTCCCCACGCGGGATCGAGGTCAGGTTGTAGCGCGAGCTGTCGGCGCACTGGACACCGTTGTCATCAACGCCGGTGACGACGATCCAGTGGCCTTCAGAGAACTTGCCGTTGCGGATATCTACCAGGACGGGCTGGCCGTTCTCGGTGGCCTGCTTCAAGGCTTCGTAGCTGGTCACGTCATCGGTCGCCTTCGCGCCGAACGCGTTGGCCGCGTTGACCAGCGACGGCCGCGACACGAGGCCAAGCTTGATGGTCATGCCGCCGGGCATCTCGTTCATCACATCGGCGATGCGGACATCCTGGCCCGCCGCACGCAGCACCGCCGTCAGCGACGCCGCCGAGCAGGATGAATAGCCCCAGGCGCGTGCCTGTGCGACGCTCTCATACTCGTTGGCGCTGGTCTGGTCTGACCCCTTGATGGAGCCGAGGAACGCTTGCTGGCTCTCGCGGATCATGGTCGGGGTGATGGCCTGCACGGCCGGCTCGGTGGGCGCGCCGGCTGCAACTGTTTGAACGGGTGCGCCAGCGTTGGCCGGCTGGATCGGGAAGGTCGCGCCGCGCGTGAGGCTCTCCCAGAGGCGTGCGTCGATGCCGGCGGGCGCCTGCATGACAGCGCCGGGCATCCCCGGGAGACCGGGCATCCCTGGCAGGCCAGGCATGCTGCCGGACACGCCCGCGCCGAATGCGCCTGCGTTGCCGGCGCTCATCGGGTCGTTGGGTGCGCCGATGCGTGCGGCCGACGGGTTGGCGTACTGGGCCTGTGACAGCAGGGCTTCGTTGGCTGCGGCTCGCAACGCCGCGCTGAACGGTGTCCCCGGCAGGGCGCGGTACGGCGTCCGCGAGGGGCTTGGCTTCGGCGGCGCTGTTGGGCGCTTCGCGGCCAGCGGGATAGTCACTGCCGGGGTCTGGCTCATCGGGGCGGGTCCTTTCGGCAACACGCCGGCAGCGGATGGTGTCCACTGGCGCGCGGTTGCAGGCTGGCGAGCGATCGGTGTTGGCGGAACGACCGGTGACGATCCCTCTGCCAACATCACAACGGCAGGGGACGGCCAACGCGATATGGGTCATTCCGCCCGGATCACCTAGCCAGAAGTACCGGCCAGAATCGGGCCTCAGCAGGCCAACGGCTCGCGAAAAGGCAGCCGGGGGTTATTCTGGGCCTCACCGGCGGCCGGGCCTCACGGTGTTGCGCTCAGGATGACCTGATCGTGGCAGGGGAGGGGGCGGGAGCCAGATCAGCACGCGGCGACCTTGCGAGCGTGGCGGCACCATGCCCTACGAGCAACCGGTGCCAACGCGCCGGCTACAGAGCGGTGCTGGATTGGCGGCGAATCCAGATCCCGTGGCACGCGCTATCCGGCGGGTGTGGCTAGCGGCACGTCAGGCCGAGCCGCACCCATCGTTCGCCTTCTTCTGCGGCAGAGCGTCACGGAACACGTCCATCCGTTTCCATTCGGGCTCAGGAGGCTCGTGCGCCTGACCCGGCGCGTAAACCGAAGGTTCGACCAGTTGCATGTGGTGAACGTAGCGCGGGCAGTTCGGAAAGATCCGCTCGGCGCGCACCCGCACAATCAGTTGCGCGCCGGGGATCTCCCCCAGCAATGGGTCATCGTCCGAGACGCTGGCAATGCCGTTCACCCGCATCCGATCAGGATGCTCGAAGTCGACGAAGAGCAGACCCACCTTTGGGTTGACCAGGATATTGCCGAGACTCTTGAACATGCCGTTGCCGTCGAAGTCCGGGAAGGCGAGCGTCTGCTCGTCCACGACCCGCACGAAGCCGGGCATGCCGCCCTTGTAGGAGACGTCAGGCTGCCCTTCTGCGTCTGCGGTCGCCAGGAAGAACATGCTTGACCGGTTCACGAAATCACGGTCGCCATCGCTGAAGTGCGTGTGCACCACCACCTGCTCGATACGGTCGGCGATGCGTCGTGAATCGAACTGATCTTGAAGGTGACGGTTACCGTCGTGGTACATCGGCTGATCCACATCGTCCTCCCGTTCGATCCCGCAACGGCACCGCACGCCATCCACATCACGTCAGGCCAGAGAACCCTGTAGCCGCACGTCCGGCCACGCCCAGCCGACGATACCACGCATGCAGGCGCACTGACTACCTGACGAAATCTCGACGGTCGCAGAGCGTCATCGTGCCAACGGTTCAGCCCGTACGTAGCGGTTCTTCGTACGGGTTCGCGGCGGGCGCACCCGCCGGCCGTCAGTTCCGTACAGCCACCGCTGCCGCCGGCAGATGCCCCAACGCTTCGAGCCGCCCGAGCACCCGCGCCACCGACGCCTCGACTGACTCTGACGACGTGCCTACCACGATCTCTGGGTTCAGCGGCTCCTCGTACGGGTCGGAGACGCCCGTGAAGTGCGCCACGTCGCCGCGCAACGCCCGCTCGTACAACCCCTTCACGTCGCGGCGGATCAACTCCGGCAGCGGGCAGTACACGTGTACTTCGACAAAGGTGTCGATCTCCGCACGGACAGCGTCGCGTGCCTGGCGGTACGGCGAGGTCGCAGCCACCACGGTCGCCACGCCGTTCCGCGACAGCAGCTTCGCCACGAACCCGATACGTCGAATGTTCGTGTCGCGGTCCTCCCGGCTGAAGCCGAGGCCCTTCGACAGCGTCTCGCGCACGGCGTCGCCGTCCAGCACCTCGACGCACTCACCGCGCGCACGCAACGCCTCGGCCACGCCGGCGCTCAGGGTGGACTTGCCGGCCCCAGAGAGGCCCGTAAGCCAGAGGGTGAATCCGCTGCTCATGCTCAATCCGATGCAGAGTGTGGTTGGTGCTGTTGTTCCCTGCTGCCCTCACCCCCAACCCCTCGCCCATGCGTGGGCGAGGGGAGTTTCCACCCACGACTCCCCCTCTCTCGCTTGCGACACGGGGAGGCTGTAGGAGGGGCCCCGTCGTTCGTGGGAGAGGGGGCCGGGGGGTGAGGGATGGTAGCCGGGCGGTTTCAGGTTACGGCGAGAGAGGGTCGCCGCCCGCGCTCCCGAGCGCGATCTCGTGTACCAGTCGCCGGGCGTCGCCCTTGAAGAGTTCCGGCCCGAAGATGCCGATGTCCACCGCCGCCCCGCCCGCGCTAACCGTCTGACGGTACAGGCGCTGGCTCAACTCGTCCACGTAGGCGTCGTAGCCGCATTCGCGGACACTCCGGCCCGGCGTGCGCTGGGGCCAGAAGCGGGCCGGCCACCACGATTGCCTGCTCATGCTGTCACCTCATGCCTGGCACAGTCCCAGCGACCGCCACACACCGTCGTTAGCCGCCCACTTTGACGCGCGTCACCTGCGCCCCACCCCGGTCAACCGAGAGCGTCAGGTGGGCACGGTCGGTGTTGATGGTGTGGCGGCCCGGTGCCGCGCTGACATCGCCTTCGTCTGCAACGCCAGTTCCAGCATCGTTTCGAGCGCCGGCAGCAAGTCCGGCGGCACCGCGCCGTCCTCGACCGCCTCGGCCAGGACGGCGTACCGCCCCTGCGAGGCCGGGTCTTTGAGGGTGCGGGCGAACGCCGGCACGTCTTCCAGCAGGATCGCCTGTTCAGCCGGCTGGAGCGTCAGGCCGGCGGTTGTGGACTCAACGTCGGTCTGCACCAAGGATCACCTCCAACTTGTGCTCGAAGCCGCCCGTCCCCACCGGCGCAGTGCATCCCGGACTCCTTCGGTGCGCCCTTCTCCCACCACCAGCGGCCAGACCGCTGCTCTGCGCCCGGCGCGACAGCGCCGGTGCTTCAGCAGCGATGGCGGCAGCCTTGCCCGAGCGGGTACGGTCCCAGCACAAGCACCGCAACCGGGGGAGCAGGCATGGCCGATCGATGGCAGTACAAGACGGTCGTCATTACGACCGCCCAGCGGACCCAGATTGACGAGATCCTGAACAGCTACGGCGAAGCCGGCTGGGAGTTGGTGTCGATCCTGCTGGAAGGGTGGCTGCCGCAGGGGTTCCTGGGCGGCGCGAAAGAGCCGTCGTACCGGGCAGTCTTCAAGGCCCGCGCCTGATCGTCAAGCTACGCGCCTGAGCGCCGCGCCGGGCATCGGCACGCGCCCGGCCTGTCCGCCAGGGGCGATGGTATACTGCTACCAGGAGCGTAGAGCAGGGGCAGACGGATGAGATGCATTGATATTCGCGAGCTGCCGGCGCAGTCCGATGACGAGATACGCGCTGGCGAAACCGACGCTGTGGAGCGCGACGACGAGGTACTCGGCTACTTCGTGCCGCGCAGGAAGAGCGACCCTCAGGCTGATCAGGAAGCGGCGACGGCGCTAGCGCGCCGCATTGCCGATCTGCGTGCGCGGGGCTGGCTCGACGAAGACGAGATCGACGAGGCGGGGCTGCTGAAGCGGGGCGTGGTCCAACGCTGACGTGGAGCTCGTGGTAGATGCCAGCGTTCTGGTTGGCGAATTGCTCCGGGCGCGTGGGGTGCCGCTGATCGCCCACCCTGACCTGACGTTTCATATCAGCGCGCACGCTTGATCAGAAGTGCGCCATGAGTTGCCACGGCGCATCGAGGCAGGCTTGCGGTACGGCCGATTTGCTCCGGGTGAAGCGGACCCGGTGCTGTAAGATGCGCTCACGCTGGTTCGGCGCTTCGTCATCAACGTGCCCGAGGAGACGTACGGCCACGAGCGGCTGCGCGAACTGCGGCGAGTGCCGCGCGACGAACGCAACTGGCCGACCGTTGCGCTGGCCCTGGCGCTCGAAGTCAGCATCTGGACGGCCGACACCGACTTCCTGGGTTGCGGCGTTCTGACCTGGACGACCGAGACGCTGTTGTTGCACACTGACGCCTGAGCCTCAGTCACGCCGGCGGCTGCCATGCCGCCTACCGCAGGGGGCATAGCAGCCGCACCGCCTTTTGACGCCCCTTCCGAGACCGCGTAGGCACACTGATTGCATAGCGGACTCCCGACGCGCGCGCCATCGGGGCCGCCGAACAGCGCTGCGGCTGTCGCCGCCAGTCGGGACGCACCACCGATGAAGGCCATGAAGGCGCCGGTATGACCCTCAATCAGGACGCGCCGCAGATGGAGCCGGAGGCACCCCGGCCACAAGAACGGCCGACGCCGCCGGTGCGCCAGTCGGGCCAGCCTGCGCCGGGATCTTCAGCGCCGGGAGCCGGCGCGGCGGGCACGGAGCGTCGGCGCACGTCGAGGGTCGTCAGGAGTACCACGCCGACGCGGGCGGTGCATGGCCCCCGGCCGGAGCCGGCCACAGCCGGCGCGCCCGGCGTCGGCGCGCGCCTGAGCCACTGGCTGCTCAAGGGCCAGCCGCAGGAGCCGGGCGGCTTCTACGAACCGGAGACATCCGCCCACAAAACCCACCCCTGGTACAAGGTGATGTGCCTGACCGGCGTGGACTACTTCTCGACGCTGGGGTATCAGCCTGGCATCGCGGCGCTGGCAGCCGGGGCGCTCTCGCCCATCGCGACGCTGGTGCTGGTGCTGATCACGTTGTTCGGCGCGCTGCCGATGTACCGCCGCGTTGCCGAAGAGAGCCCCCACGGCGACGGGTCGATCTCGATGCTGGAGCGGCTGCTGGACTGGTGGAAGGGCAAGCTGTTTGTCCTCTGCCTGATCGGGTTCGTGGCGACCGGCTTCGTCATCACGATCACGCTGTCGGCCGCCGACGCGACGGCCCACCTTGCAGAGAATCCGTTCACGCGGTTCGTACACGGGTACGAGGTTGTCGTCACGCTTGCGCTGATCGTGACCCTCGGCGCAGTCTTCCTCAAGGGCTTCGGCGAGGCTATCGGCGTGGCGGTCGTGCTGGTCATTGCGTATCTCTCGCTCAACGTCGTGGTACTGGGCGTCGGCATCTTCGAGATCGTCCGGCGGCCCGAGGTCTTGTCCGCATGGACCGGCGGGCTGTTCGCCAGCTACGGCAACCCGCTGGCGATGGTCGGCGCGGCGCTGCTGGTGTTCCCGCGCCTTGCGCTGGGGCTGTCGGGCTTCGAGACGGGCGTGGTCGTGATGCCGCTGGTCAAGGGCGACCCAGGCGACACGCCGGAGCGCCCAGCCGGGCGGATTCGGCACACTCACACGCTGCTGACGGTGGCGGCCGTCATCATGAGCGTGCTGCTGCTCGCCAGCGCCGTCGTCACGACCGTGTTGATTCCGCACGCCGCGTTCGAGGAGGACGGTGCCGCCAACGGCCGTGCGCTGGCCTATCTGGCGCACGAGTACCTGGGCAACGGCTTCGGCACGGCCTACGACATCAGCACCATCCTGATCCTCTGGTTCGCCGGCGCATCCGCGATGGCGGGGCTGCTCAACATCGTCCCGCGCTACCTGCCGCGCTATGGCATGGCCCCGAACTGGGCGCGGGCGACCCGGCCGCTGGTGCTGATCTTCACCGCAATCTGCAGCGTCGTGACGATCCTGTTCCGCGCGAACGTCGAGGCGCAGGCAGGCGCGTATGCTACCGGCGTGCTGGCCCTGATGACCTCCGCGACGGTCGCCGTGACACTCTCGGCCTACCACCGCGGGCAGCGGATGATGACGGGCGTCTTCGGCGTGATCAGCGCCATCTTCGTGTACACCACCGCCGTCACGGTCTTCGGGCAGCCGGACGGTCTGAAGATCGCCGCGCTGTTCATCCTGGCTATCGTCGTCAGCTCCATCGTGTCGCGTCTCTTGCGGCAGACGGAACTGCGCGTTCGCAATGTGGTCCTTGACGGGACCGCGCGCCGCTTCATCGACGAGGCAGCGCGCGGCAACATCCGCATCATCGCGCACGATACCGACCTTGTCAGCGAAGAGCACTACGCCGAGAAAGAAGCGTCGCAGCGGCACTGCAACCACATGCCGGATGACGACCCGGTCCTGTTTTTTGAGGTGACGGTGCTGGACGCGTCAGAGTTCGCCCCTGATCTCGTGGTCAGTGGGCACATGATCGGGCCACACCGAGTATTGCGTGCCCAGAGTGCCGCCGTCCCCAATGCTATCGCTGCGTTCCTGCTCTTCGTGCGGACGGCCACCAACAAGCAGCCCCACGCCTATTTCGAGTGGAGTGAGGGCAACCCGTTCGGGCACCTGGCGCGCTACGTCCTGGTGGGCGAAGGCGACATCGCGCCGATCACGCACGAGATCCTGCGGCAGGCCGAGCCGATCCCCGAACGCCGGCCGGTCTGCCACGTCGCCTAGCCGGCTCGTTGCATCCTTCACCTCCTATGCCCGCTCACGAACGACGGCCTCTGCGGGGCGCGAACATCGGCTACGCCGACGTCCCCGCTGCTGCGGCAGGATCCCCGCGTCGCCGGATCCCCACGGCGCAGGCTCAGGAATTGGCGTTTGGACAAGGCAGGAGACAGACGATTCCGTCAAGCCGCGCGTTGTGGGAAGTGTCGAGCGACCGGAAGTCGTGGGCGTGAGGGCGGACGGTAGCCCGTAGGGCGACCTGGGGCTGCTCTGCTGTGGTCTGCTCCATGCTCACAGCAGAGCAGCCCTGCCGCCTTCCGTCTACTCGCCCCAGCCCCGGGTCACTCTTCGTCCAATCTCAGGTCAGGATGACAGTGTTTCTTGACGATCTCCTGATGGGAACCCGCACGATTGGCCGGTCCTTGCGGTCCCCGTGCACACGCTGGAACGGTCCGCCGTCATGTTCAGGACAGCGCAGCAAAGGATGACACTGACCTGGGCAAGCACGGCTACTGGCCGGCTCGGCGTCAGGCACCCCGCCAGGGGCCGGGTGATTGCTCTGGCAGGTCGCAGGTGGACGTATACATCCGGGTGATGGCGAACCCGCGCGCCTGATAGTTCGCCAGTGCGTGCGGGCCGTCCAGGCTGCAGGTGTTGACCGTGACCAGCCGCGCGCCGCGTTCCCATGCCCGTTCGACGGCGCGCGTCAGGAGCCAGCTGCCCAGCCCTTGCCCGATGGCCCACGGCAGCAGGCCGAACAGCGCCAGGTGCATCGTCTCATCCGGGCGCGCCTCAAGCTCGAAGTAGCCGGCCGGCGTGCCCTGCACGTAGGCCACCCAGGTCTCCACGCGCGCAGCCCAGTGCCGCCACTCCTCGTAGCTCCAGCCCAGACGGTCCACCCAGTACCAGTTGCCACCGACCGCCCGATACAGGAAGCGGCTGAACTCAGCGTTTGGGATCTCGGCGCGGGCCAGCGTGACGCCCGCGCGCGGCGGGCGGCCCGGCCGCAACTGCTCCAGCCGGGCCATCTCCAGGAACCACGTCGTCGTCTGGATCAGCATCGTTGACCGTCTCTCCGCGCCGATGTCGCGTTGGCGTGGTCGTTGGCGTGTTCACTGCGGTACGGTCGCACATTCTCCCCGCGTGCTGCACGAGGCGGCGTTGCTTCAAACGGACGTCCAACGCCGGTCTAACTCGGTTCGGATACATAAGCGAGTATCGTTGAACTATCCGATGCGTCGGGCGGAAGACCGCAGCACGGTTCCCAGGTTCGGTTCCGGGCGGCGGTGGCCCGACAGAACACCTGGAGGGACTGTCATGATCGACCGTTACGAACCGCTCGGCCGCACGATGCGTCTGCGCCATGTGATGGATCGCCTGTTGGAAGATGCCTTCGTGGCGCCCGGAGCCGGCGCACCCACGGGCTGCCCATCCCTGGACCTCTACGAAGAGAACGACAGCCTGATCGTCGAGGCGCATCTGCCGGGCATGAAGCCCGACGACATCGTTGTGAGCGTCGAGAACGGCGTGCTGACTATCTGCGGGGAGATGAAGGCCGAGGAGGAGCGCAACTACCTGCTGCGCGAGAAGCGGAGTGGCCGCTTCAGTCGGAGCCTGCAACTGCCACCGACCTACGCACCCGATCCGAGCGAGGCCCGCGTTGAGCACGGCGAGCTGCGGCTGGCCTTCCCGAAGGCCGAGTCGGCCAAGCCGCGCCGCATCCAGATCAGCACGACCGGCCAGAAGGGCGCGACCAACGGCCCACAGAAGTCCGTCGCCGGCTCCGCCGCCTCGTAACCGCGTTCCCGCCCCGCCACCCGCCTGCGCGCGCCGGCGGAAGAGACAGCACAGGCCCGCTCCGGCGGGCCTGTGGCATGGATGCGCGGGCGTCCGATCCGGATCGCGCATGCACCTGGATGCCTGGACTCTCGTCGTGCAGGGGGAGGAGACGCTGCCCCCTGCACGACACGCTTGTATATGCGGACCGGCCGCCTAGTAGCGTGTCACATGAGTATTGATGGGTCGCAGCAAATCATGTCATCCCGACCGACGCGAGCGCGTGCGAGCGGAGCGGAGGGATCTCGGCAACGGACGTCCCGACCTAGAGATCCCTCGATTGCGCTCGCAAGCTCGCTGCACAAATATCGTCACGCTGCGCGCAACGACATCACTCGGGATGACAGTGTTAGGCCCTCATATTCTGTGTGACGGGACACTAGCTCTTGAAATAGTACGTTGACGGGTGGGTTGCGCCGGGGTGTCGGGCCGCTCGCACCTGGGCCAGCCGCTCTGGCACGTTGCCCATCGTGTTCTTGACGAGCCGCACGCCGAGGTTCGCCGCCGCCAGCCCGACCGTGCCGATGCCCCACTGCTCGTCAATCGCGATGCGCCAGATCTCCTTGGCGGCGTTGTCGCGCTCCTGGCGCGGCAGGCTGCCGAGCGACCGGTACAGGTCGAACACCTTGCGGATTTGCGGGTCCGTTGGTTCCTTGCCCTGCCGCCCGTTCGAGGTGTACCACACGCCGAACGCCGGCCCGAGGCCCGATGTCCGCTGGGCCGGAATCACGGCATTCGGCTGGATCGGCAGCGAGCCGGCCGTGCTCGCGTCGCGCACCGAGATCATCAACTCGTTGTTCTCGGTCTGCCGCTCCATCAGGGTTCGCTCTAGCTCCTTGACATCGGCTTGAATGCCGATGCGCCGCCAGTGCTGTGCCACCATCTCGCAGACGGCCGTCTGATCCATCCAGGCCGCCTGGATCGTCGTCAACTCCAACCGCAACCGGCCTTTGCCGTCTGTCCGCAGCCGCATTCCCTCGGCGTCCTTCCGGGTCAGCCCGGCCTTGTCGAGCAGTTCGTTCGCCTGCTTCACGTCGTAGGTGGACCACCGCGTGCGGTACTCAGGGCCGGGGCTGTGCGGGTGGGTCTCCTCAACGACCGACGAACCGGGCGTGCCGGTCCCGAGCCAGAACGCTTCGTTCAGTTGCTCGCGCTCGATCCCCAGCGACAAAGCCCGCCGGAAGTCGCGGTTGGTGATCCATTTGGCGATCTCAGGGTCGGCCTCGTAGCTCTGGTTCACGTACAGCTGGACCTCGGCACCGTAGTCGCCAGGGTCCAGCCGCATGGTGTAGTTGCCCTTCTGCGCGTTCTCCAGGTAGACCGGCAGCATCTGGAGCATCTCATGCCGGCCCTGGACGTCGTATTCGCCGGCGATGGCGCGCAGGTTGAGCACATCGAGCTTCTCGGCCAGCGTCATCTGGATCTTGTCGATGTACGGCAGTTGGTTCCCCTCGGGGTCGGTCTGCCAGAAGTACGGGTTCCGCTCGAGCGTCCAGGCCGGCGTGTTGATCGGCGACACCGTCTTCCACGGCGTCAAGACGGGAAGCTCGGGGTTGAGGCTCCAGTCGTTCTTGAACTTGACGAGGTTGACCCAGTTGTCGAAGCCGGCCGCCTGCGCCTTGCTGGCGGCCTCGGCATCCCCAACGTGCTTCGGGAGAAACTGCTTGATGTAGTGGGCCGGTGCCAGCGCGCCCATCAGCGTGATGCCGCCGGTGGCGTGCCCGTTGCCCATTGGGGTGTTGCCGGAGATGATGTCCTCGAAGAGGAAGTAGGGATCCGGGAACTTGAAGGCAACGCTCAATTCGTCGATCTTCTCGATGGTGCCGGTCTTCCCGTTGATCGACATGCCGATGGTGGGGAGCGGCACCAGATCCTTGTTCTGGTAGATATCCTCGAACCAGAAGAGGATATCGTTTGCCGTGAACGGCTGGCCGTCCGACCACTTGACGCCTTTGCGGAGGTTGACGACGAAGGTCCGTCCGTCGTCGCGGAACTCCCACGACTTCGCGAGGCTCGGAACGACCTTGTTGCCGGTGTAGTCCACGAACAGCAGCTTATCGGTGGAGACGATACGGCTGCCGTTCTCCTTGTCACCAACGCCGGTGAAGCCGCGCCGCCAGGTCCCGCCGTACTTGCCGACCTCGCGCAGCGGCTTGACGACCAGCGGCTCGTCGGGGAGGCGCTGCTCGACGGGCGGCAGTTTGCCAGCCTTCACCAGTTCGGCCAGCATCGGTGCCTCGGCCAGTTTTGCCGGGCGGCCGGCGTCGGCCAGGAGCGTCGGCCCTTCGAGCTTGCCGATCATGTGGCGTCCGAGCTTTTCGGAGCCGGCGGCGGCCGGGGCTGCTGGCTTGGCCGGAGCAGCGGCCGGTGCTGCCGGCGCAGGCGCGGCGGCCGCTGCGCCTGCGGCAGGTGCCGCAGTCGGCGGGGCAGCAGCCGGTGCCGGTGCCGCAGTCGGTGGCGCGGCTGGTGCCGCCGTGGCAGCCGCTGGGGGAGCCTCGGCCGGCTTTGCGGCCGGGGCTTGCGGCGCGCAGGCTGCCAGCAGCCCGACGCCTCCGAATCCGATCAAGCCACTACGCAAGAACGAGCGTCGAGAGAGCCCATGCTCCATCGCCATGAGGACCTCCAACTGGTGCGGCAACGTTGCCCAACCTCGAAGCATCCGGGACCGGCTCATCTGCGCGGAAACACACCAGTGTGTTTCAGTTTCCGTCGGCGCTACAGCAGCATCGCCCGCGCCCTGCGACGCCGAGGATATACCACACGGGCCAGGGCACCTGTCAATCGTGTGGTGCGCCGAGACCGCATCCAGCGGCCGACCTGAGCCAGTCCGGCCTGGGCCACGCACGAAGCGCCGGTGTTCCGCCGTTTCCCGCTATGATCCCAAAGCGCCTCATTGAGTGGGCGTGCCAATCCGACTGCGTGCCGAGGGCACACCCATGCCTCAACGATCAAGGAGCTAGTCGTGCGCTTTCTGTTCGCTGCTAGCTGTCTGCTTGTCATGACCGGGTTGTTCGGGGGTTCGGCCCTGGCAGCGGAGGACTCGTCTGCCGAGGCGGCGCAGCGCGGGACGGAACAGGTGATCGCGCAGCAGCCCGTTTCAACGGTCCCGTCATTGCCCGGCGTGACAGCACCGCGGTTCTCGACCATCCCGCCGCTGCCGCCAACGGCGACGCCGGTGCTGCCCGCCACGCCCACGCGCCCGCCCGTGTCCACCCCGCTGCCGGCGACCCGGATCGTGCCGGCCGCGCCGCCTCTCGGCCCAGCAGGGCCGGCGCCCACCATCCCGGCGTCCTCGTCATCCACCGCACCGCGCGCTGGCGGCTTCCCGACTGAGGCGGCGCTGCTCTTGCTGACCGGCAGCGTTACGGCACTGGGCGGAGGCCTCTACCTCTTCTCACGGTCGCGGACGCGCTAGCACGTCGCCAGGGGTCGCGCCCACGCCATGCCCCCGCACCAACACCCGAACGGACAGCCGCAGTCTCCACGTGCGTCAGGCCACGGCTGGGCATGGGCGATCAGCCTGAGCATCTCCTGCGCCGGGCTGGTCGGCATTCTGGTGTCGGGCAGCATCCTCTTCGATACGTGGTACGGGCAGTGGGCGTGGTATCAATCCGAAGAGCAACGGCAGATCGA
>Ga0105048_10013023_pt1 | contig 13006 bp, 6 predicted proteins | sample MAT05_FD_78382 | JGI IMG/M metagenome (GOLD analysis project Ga0105048, IMG submission 78382) | Freshwater microbial communities from Lake Fryxell liftoff mats and glacier meltwater in Antarctica - MAT-05 | ecosystem: Environmental > Aquatic > Freshwater > Ice > Liftoff microbial mat | place...
GGCTTTTGGATAAGTACCAGCAATAAAATTAGAAGTAGATGTGCATCCGCGTTCATCTTTCAGACTTACCTGGTAATTGAGTTTTGCGATACAAATATTTAAAGTGTCAGGATAAACAGTATTGGAAGTGCTGGCAAGCGTATTCCAAGTGCCTAGGGGATATTCTTTATTGATTACGTAAAGCGGCGCGCTGGTGAGCAGTTTTGGCGTATGCAGGTGCGTAAAATCCAGCGCAAGCGCAACGCCTACTACACGCGGATTCAAAAAAATAGTTCTTAAAGTATCTGAATTCCGCGACGAGCTTGCCCCACCCGCCCCAAATTTTGTGACCATGTAATAATAACTCGTTTGAACAATGCTGATGGTTGTTGTATGAACAAAAGTGGTGGTGTTGATGGAAGAAATGCTGGCAATTAAGGGCGTGAAAGGTCCGTTTTTTTGATTGGATTGGAAGACCTCATAAGAAAAAAACTGGTTAGAAGGGTCAGCGGGTGCAATCCACGACAGAACAACGGTTCCATTGGTTTTTACTTCGAGGCAGCGCAAATCGGGTGGATTGACCTGGGAAAATAACCTGGAACTACAAAAGATAAGTATGAGAAAAACATTTTTCAAGAAGTGTCGTAATAATGTTGGCCTTTATTGCCATTAAAAATAGATGCCAGCCTCTCCCGCGCCTTTTAAACCCGCTTATTTACCATTATAACGAATAAAATTAGCCTTTATTTTACCGCGAAAGCTTTAAACTTTGCTAATTTTTTAGTCTCTGCTTGTTATTAAGTAGGCCGCTTTTGCCGTGAATACGGTATTTTTTTCGTATTTTTGCCTGTATATTTCTGAATAACATCCAAATAAGAAGCCGACGAAGGCCAAATTTGTTTGTACATTGTATCGATACCTGTCATTGAAAAAAATCTTAATCATACTTTTATTACTATTTGGTACGGGTGTGTCCAATCACTACTATTCCCAACTCGGGGGCAGGAAAAAGGAAAAACGCATTAAAACCAAACGTAGGGGGAATCACGTTCTCACCCAATACAAAAGTCACGGCCATGCAGACGAATTTGCCAAGGGAAGTAATGGCAGAAGAGGTCGATTGGCCCGTTTATTTGGAAAAAAACAATCTTCGTGGACCTATAAATCTTCAGGATCGCGGAGAAGTGCTTATCGGGCCAACCAGTATTTGCTTACGCGCAACCGCTCAAAAGGCAAAATTGAAAATTCGGATTTCTTAGACAGGCAAAACTCCTCAAGGTCAAAAGGCCGTGTAAAAGGGAACCGATCTTTCCGCTTTAAAAAATATAATCACCGGTAATTTAGACAGCCTCAGCAGATTTTATATTTTTGCACTTTTATTCTTATGAACGTATTAATACTAGGATCGGGAGGCAGAGAACATGCATTTGCCTGGAAAATTGCGCAAAGCAAACAACTTCAGAATCTTTTTATTGCGCCGGGTAATGCAGGTACAGCGCATTGCGGTACAAATGTGGCCATAGGTGTTAACGATTTTGAAGCCATTAAAAATCTGGTTTGGGAAAAAGACATCGACCTGGTAGTGGTTGGTCCTGAAGACCCGCTGGTAAATGGAATCCATGATTATTTTCTGAATGATGACGTTTTAAAAGATGTTCCGGTCATCGGTCCTAAAATGGACGGGGCACAACTGGAAGGAAGTAAAGACTTTAGTAAACAATTCATGATTAAGCATGGCGTGCCAACTGCCCGCTACGCAACTTTTACTAAAGATCATGTGAGTGAAGGATGTTCTTTTTTGGAAACGCTTCCTTCGCCCTACGTATTAAAGGCAGATGGACTTGCAGCAGGAAAAGGCGTGTTGATTATTGATTCTCTTGAAGAAGCAAAAAAAGAATTAAAAAGTATGTTGCTGGATTCTAAATTTGGAGCAGCCAGCAACAAAGTAGTTATAGAAGAATTTTTAAAAGGAATAGAATTATCGGTGTTTGTGTTAACCGACGGAAAATCTTACAAGATCTTACCCGCAGCTAAAGATTACAAACGCATTGGTGAAGGCGATACGGGTTTAAATACGGGCGGAATGGGAGCGGTGAGTCCAGTGCCGTTTGCGGATGAAGCTTTCATTAAAAAAGTAGAAGAAAAAGTAGTAAAGCCAACCATAACAGGTTTAAATAAAGAAGGCATAGATTACCGCGGATTTATTTTTATAGGCTTGATGAATTGTGATGGCGAGCCATCGGTGATTGAATACAATTGCAGGATGGGCGATCCGGAAACGGAAGTAGTGATTCCGCGCATTAAATCAGATTTATTAGATCTGTTGCAGGGCGTTGCTACACAAACCCTTGATCAGAAAAATTATGAAACCGTTCCCGAAATTGCTACCACCGTAGTGCTTGTGAGCGGCGGGTATCCGGGCGATTTCGAAAAAGGAAAAACAGTAACCGGCTTAAACGATTCAGGTGATTCACTCATTTTTCATTCCGGAACGAAACAAGAAGATGATAAAGTGCTTACAAATGGAGGTCGCGTGTTTGCCATTACTTCTTTCGGAAGAAGTATTGAAGATGCCGTGAAAAAAAGTTTTACCACCGCCGAAAAAATACGATACGAAGGAAAATATTACCGGAAGGATATTGGTAAGGATTTGATGGGGATGTGAGATTTGAAAATGTTAAGCGTAAAAGGCCTATCTCAACGGAGACAGGCCTTTTCGCTTTTTTGGGTAAAATTTAAAGTTTGCTTATGACATTTTGACAATTTTTCGTCTTACTATTTTATTTTCATTATTTTTTATTTCAATAAAATAAACTGAGGATTCAGTACAGTATTAAAATTAAGGCCGGCATTTGTGCTGAAATATCACGTGTTTGCTCTTTGACTGTTTAATATTAAACTACAGAGTAGCATGAGATTAAGAATGAATGTTTTTGAGTTTATTTGATTTTTTTTAATGAGATAAAAGTGATTTTGAACGTACTAACGAATACGACAAAATTAAGCGGTTGAAAAATCAATGAATTACCGTAGGACGGATAAATTGTACACGAACGTCTTTAGAGTAAAAAAGACAGAGACTAAAATTTTTCTTCAAGAAAAATTTGAACCTGAAGGCCTTATACTCATGGTTTTAATGATGAAGAATAAACAGAACGCCATACAACGGATTTTTGGCACAGATTTTCAGTATACAGAGATTTTTTTTTCAAACTAGAAATTTAATACTGAAATTAGACTGGAGATATGACAAGTAGAATATTCAAGCAGATTTTTTTTCTAACAAGGCCGAAATCAAATTATGGAAAATGTGCTTTCTTTTTTTGGGTTGCAGTGTTGGGTTTATTCAATAACTCTTATTATAATTCACAAACTCTTGATTTTGAAAGATACACAACAAAGGATGGGCTTCTATCTGACGAGGTGTATAACCTGCATCAGGACAAAGCAGGTTACCTCTGGGTATTTTCCAAATTTGGCACTGTTAAGTTTAATGGAACTAAATTTAAAAGAGTTCTTACAAATCTCTCCTTCAAAGAATCTTTTATTTATTGTATATACGAGAACAAGAGGGGTCAAAAATGGGTAGCCAACTCAAATGCCAAAATATTCGAGATCAAAAATGACAGTGCATTTTTAGTTGTAGGAATTGAGGATGTAACAGAAATCTTAAAAAAACAGGTTAGTGAAATATATAAGTTGATTGTTGATGACAGTCTTAATATACATGTTTTTACTAAAGGATACAGCTATAAACTCTTTAAGAATAAAAAAGGATATAACGCAATTAATTTAAGCAGGTCATTTAATGCTGACTCGATAGTGTTTAGTATTAATGATATAGGAAGGGATGTTTTTGTGATAGCTAACCGTGAGATGATAGATGGACTTACTTATATCAACAAGAACGATACAAGGTCTTATATCAAAGTAGAAAAACGAAAGAAACAATATATTAACTCGAGTGTTTTTTTCGGCTAAAGGTTTTAAATACTACCAGCCCAATTAGAAGTTTAAAAAAATATAAAGGAAATTATTGCTTTTTGTTTTCGAATTCTTTCGGCATTTTGGATGCCAATGACTCCCTTTCATTCACTATTCTAAAAACGTCGGCCCTTAATTTTACCGCCGATAGGTATGGTCATTTTTGGGTAGGATGTTTAAATGATGGTATGTATGAGTTGAACAGTAAAGGAGTCGTAGTAAATCACTATCTGAATAATATCACTGTAAATGATGTGCTGATCGATCACCAGGATGGTCTATGGGCTACCACGGCAGGATCTGGATTATATCATTGCGAAAATATGTCTGCAATTTGTTTCAATGATAAAGAATCTTTTGGCGTTCCAATTGAACTGATTAAAATTATTGATGGTGCGCTTTTTGTTGCAAATACGAAAGGAGAAATTTTTAAAATAGATAGTAACGAGACCCTCCAAGTAAAGAAGCAGGACAACCTGGAGACCTATGATATAGAAGTTCACAATGGAAAAATCAGGAGCTCGAATATTACTGGTAGTTGGACTCTGAGCAATGGTAAACACTATAAAGCCGAGATCTTAAACGGGCTTAATCCTGTATATAGAAAACTTATTTCCAAAAGTCAAGATACATTAATTGGTTGCACGCGGCAAAGTATTATTTACACGGTAAAAGATGAAATAAGAAAATCCACTTTTTATGACCGAAAAATAATGTCTTTTGAATATGACAAGGGTTTATTATGGATTGCCACCGACAATGGCGTATATACAGTTCCTGTAGGATTCACTTTGCCAAGTAAAATTCTTCACGCCACAATTTTGCATGACTCAATTAAATTAAATCAACTGAACTGTATTGAAGGAACATTTGGTGTTAATGTAGTTAAAATCGTTAAAAGCAATAATGCATTATGGTTTTGTTCCCAAGGAAATGGATTAGCTTATTTTTTTAACAATAAAATTCAGAACTATTCGACGATGAATGGCTTACCAGACAATGTTATAAATGACTTTTTCCTTTCCAGCGAAGGGCTAGCCCTTTTGGCTTCTAATTCAGGGGTGTATCTATCGCGATTTGACTTTATCGGGCGAACCTTTCGAAGATGGATAAAAATTCATACCGGAGCTGTTCAAACATGCGCCTTGTACAATAATAAAATATACCTTGGTGCACAGGACGGTTTGATTATAAGGCGTGATGAAACTTCTACTGCCAACGAAAAAAAATTGTTTTTCAACCTTGCTGCAGTTACTATTGATTCGAGAGAAGTTGACGCTGCTTCATTTGTTGGCCTTACAAGCGATCAAAGGTCGTTAGAACTGGATTTTGATCTTATTGATTTCACGAAAGATAATATTCCAGTGTTATTTCATTTAACCGGACCGCAAACGGATTCAGGGTATATAGAAAATACGCATTTGAGATTTGCGCAATTGATACCAGGAAAATATTCACTCTCTGTGCGCCCGGATACAGGCGTAGGGATGCATACCCACCTTGAAATCTCTTTTGATGTTAAGCCGGCTATCTGGCAGACTAAAATTTTCCGGATTTCTTTTTTTACTTTTGTTTTACTAATCTTTTTAACGACACTCTATTTAATCATAAGATATAATCGGAGAAAAGAAGCCGCAAAGATTAAAAATGAGCAATTAATTCTGGAGTACAAGCTTATAGCTCTAAAAGCTCAGATAAATCCGCATTTTATGTCAAATTGTTTATCGGCTATCCAGGATTTAATTATGAATGATCAGTCTGAAAAAGCGACTTTTTATGTAGCCCAATTCGGTTTAATGGTAAGGCAGATTCTTGATTATTCTTCTAAACAAATAATAAACCTGAAAGAAGAATTAGACTTGTTAACTATTTATATGGAACTGGAGCAACTTAGGTTTGAAAATAAATTTGTTTTTAAGATCCACTATGAAAAGGACATAAATTTAAAAGCCACGTTCGTACCACCACTTATTCTCAATCCAATTGTAGAAAATGCTATCTGGCATGGCTTGTTGCCAATGCAAAATCGGAAGCGCGGAGAGTTGCATATTGTAATAGTAAAGAAGGATAACAACTTAATTTTTTCCATTCAAGACAATGGGGTGGGGCGCAAAGAAGATAAGCAAGAACCAGCTAATAACAAGAATAAGTCTCATGGAATAAAAATTACCGAGCAACGATTGAGTAATATAAATTATTTGTATGGTAAGACTAATTCAAAAATAATTCATACGGATTTGGTCGATGAAGAGCAGTTGCCAACTGGCACCAAAGTGACAATTTATTTACCAATTAATTTAGCGCCTTTACAAAATGAAGAATATTAGAGCAGTAGTGATTGATGATGAAGCTTCTAACAGAAGACTCATTATAAAGTTAGTGTCAAAGTTGAATTCTGCTTTTGAAATCGTGGGCGAAGCAAACAATGTTAGTTCGGCTTTTGAACTAATTAAAAACTCAAAGCCAGAATTGGTTTTTTTAGATATAAAAATGCCGGGAGGAACTGGTTTTATCCTTCTTGATATGTTCGAAGAGATACATTTCGAGGTGGTGTTTATTTCCGGTTTTGATTTTTACGCAGTAAAAGCTTTCGAATTTAATGCATTGGATTATGTTCTAAAACCTATTAATCCTATAAAATTTGCTAGAACTCTTAATAAAGTGCAATTACGGGTTAAAAATAAAAGCACAGAGTCGGGAGACTTGAAAGAGGTCATGAAATCTTATGACCTGAAGGAGTTAGTCATTTCAAAAATTCCAATTCATAGTGGAAATAACGTAATGCTCATAAATATTAAGGATATAGTATATATTAAGTCCGAAGACACGTGCACTTTGTTTAAAACTGGCACGAGCGAAAAGTATACGTCTTCAAAGGAACTTTCCGATTTTGAGTTCATTCTTGAAAACCATCCCTATCTCGTAAGAGTTAATAAGAGTACTTATGTGAATCTTAATTTTGTTTCCTCGTATTCAAAGGGCCTAACATGCTTTTTAACAATGAAAGATGGTACTGAGATAGAGATACCAAGAAGGGTAAAAAGCAAAATGTTAGCCGTCCTTAGCAGTAACCGGTAATCATTCTATAAAAATTTCGCAAATATCATAGTAAAATCCTAAAAAAATGAAAGAATATAAAATTGAAAGAGTGTCTAAAGAAAACCTACACAATTTAATTTTTTTGTATAAAAAATGCTTTAACCTTAAATCGGATCTCAAATTTTTTGAAAAGAGATATAATACAATTTCTTTTGGTGCAGAGTATCTTGGTTTCCTTGCCTTTGAAAAAAAATCGAATACCCCTGTAGGATATTATGGAGTTCTTCCCATGCAAGCTCAAATTAATGGCAATCAGGTATTTGTTGGCCAATCAGTTGATGCGATGACACATCCAGAACATCAAGGGAAAGGAATATTTACGCAATTAGCTAAATCTACACATAATTTGGCGGCTGAGCAGGGTATGGATTTTTTATTTGCATTTCCAAACTATAATAAGCATTCTTACCCAGGGTTTAAAAAATTAAATTGGATTTTTCATAACGAGATTAATCACTATTCAATAAAAACAGGATCATTGCCATTCGATAAACTGGTTAAAAAGTTAGCGTTTCTACAGGGTATGTACAATAAATATGTTCGAAAGAAACTTAGACGATTAATTGTTGAGACTATTTTCCCAAACCCTTTCCAGCACTTAAACAATGGGATCGGCCATATAATTCACGACAAGAAATTTTTCCAGTATAAGATTTATTTTGAATCCTTTATAATCAAGTTAGGCAATGTGGTATGCATTGTTAAGGTTGACGGCAGATTATGGATAGGGGATATTAAATTATGTACGGAGGAGGAATTTTTGGGCCTTGTTGATGAACTTATTGTATTGGCGAGAAAGTTGGGTTGTTCTTCGGTGCATTTTTCAATGACACGTGACACTTTCTATGATAAAATCCTTCGAAAAAAATTTGAGATTAAGGTCAAGAGTCCAATAGGGTTCCAAAGTTTTAATCCGCAAGTCGATCCGAAGAATTTTATTTATCAGGCTTTCGATTTCGATACTTATTAATTAAAAACCGTACGAACCAAATTGTTTTGCAAGCCTTATGGCATTGCATTCGTAAGTGGATGAATTACTAACGGTAAATCTTGCAAGCAAATTTGGATTATTGTTGTTTTCGTTATACCTGTATTCTACCGCTACAATATTTTTATATCCTGCTTCTTTCGCAAGCTCTACTGTCGCTTTTTTGTAGCTACCATCTGGAAAAGCAAAGGAAATTACTTTCTTTCCTATTTTTTTTTCGATTATTTCTTTTGATTGTTTTAGTTGATTTTCGGCTGTTTGTCTATCCAGTACCTCCATGTTAAAGTGATTGTGTGAATGAGATCCGAATTCTATTAAAGGCTCGTCAACAAATTTTAAAATGTTACTACTGCTGATTAATTGCACCAATTCGGGTGCAGTTTTAATTTCCTGTTCGGGATAGTTGTTTTCTCCAAGAATAGAATAAGTGAGCAATTCAGCCTGATCGCCCAGGCCTTTTAAATACCGGAACAGTTCTGTTTTTAATCCTGCATTATAAAAAGAAGGGTATTTAAAGGTGTGATTATTTATTGTGATATCTGCTTTGTGGTATTTTTTCAGAAGATCAATCACATCGGGCCATAGAAGGTAATTGTCAGTCACAAGCGATTTTGAAACGATGTAAAAGGTCGCAGGGATATTATATTTTTTTAATATGGGGAAGGCATTGTCAAAATTATTTGCGTATCCATCATCAAAAGTCAGCGCAATTGTTCTCCTTTTAACCTTTCTTTTTTCTCGGTGTATCTCAAAAAGTTCACTTAAAGTAACTATTGCATAATTAAGTTTTAGATAAACTATCATTTTTTCAAACTCTGTCGTATGAAGGTGTCTATTATTAAAGTAATGTTCGCCTTTCCGGATTCCATGAAAATTTAGAATACAGCAATTTTTACTTGTTTTTTTTAAAAGGTATTTGTCAGCTCTGACGCTGAGTGCGAATGGGAAAATGAAGTGACGCGCTAAATATTTTAGGTAACCCATTTTTAAGGAATTTTAGTATTGCAGTCAAAGGTGTCTTTATGTTTTAAAAAAACTTGGCCATCAAACGGATTTATTGCACAAAATGCTTGAAATATGCTATTTTACTTAACAAGCCGGTGGTCATCTTTTTGCAAAGTTGATTTTTTAACTATCTTTAATTAAAAGATAAAGTGAATACAAAAAACTCAGTATTATTTAGTTTTCTTTTTTTTATAGCTGTTTTTGCAAACGCTCAGCGTTCTAATATTTGGTATTTTGGTGCTAATGCGGGTTTAAATTTCAATACTAATCCTCCCACTATTCTTACAAATGGGCAATCTAATATCACTGATAATACAACTACTATCTCAGATGCAGGCGGGAATTTATTATTTTATACTGACGGGGTTACTGTTTGGAACAGCATACATTTTGTTATGGCCAATGGAACGGGATTAATTGGCAATTATTCTGCCGGACAGTGCGCACTGATAGTTCCAATGCCTTGCAATCCGGATAAATACATAATTTTTCATGTGACTGAGTTTTCTACCCCCGGACAGTTGCATTACACAGTCGTTGACATGAGCCTGAATGCAGGATTGGGTGGTGTGGTTTCTACACAAAAAAATATATCATTAGGCACGGGATATACAGAAAAGTTATGCGCTTATTATAACACGGCAGGAGGTAACTATTGGGTTTTGACACATAGGTGGAATTCTAACCAATTTGTCGCTTTTGATGTTAATTCGAATAGTATAGCAACTAGTTCTGTAGTGTCATCCATTGGTAGCGTTCATAACTGTGGAAGCTATGGTGCAGCGCACGATGCGCTGGGGCAGCTGACAATCTCAAGAGACGGCACAAAAGTTTTGAATGCTTTGACTTGTCAGGATAAGTTTGAGTTGTTTAGTTTTAATAGCGTAACAGGGATTTTGTCAAATTCTATTTCTATTCCCGGAACTGGAGGGTACCAGCTAGGCACAGCTTTCTCCCCTAATTCTTTAAAAATTTATGTCGGAACAGTTTTTGGTAAGTCTATTTTACAATATGATATAAGCACATATAATCAGATTGTTATTGCAGCTTCGCAGTATTCAATTGTAACAGTTTCTACCGGCGGCTATAATTTTGGTTACATGGAGTTGGGTCCTGATAACAAACTATACATAGGAAAACCGTCCGCAAATTATCTTTCGGTTGTAAACAATCCAAATGGCCTTGGTGCAGCTTGTAATTTTTCCTTAGTAGGCCAAAGTCTTGGCAGCAAGACTTCTAATCATGGCTTGAGTAGAGTTGCGTATAATATTCCAAGCGGAATTTCCGGAGCGGTTATAAGCATTAGTGCCAACCCGAATGCAACTATAAGTTGTATAAACCCAAATTTTAGCCTGACAGCGAGTGGAACTTTAAGTCCTTCCTCTTACACCTGGGTAGGGCCTGGAATTACCGGTGCCGTAAATGGGAAGACTATCACAGCAGTAGCAATAGGTGTTTATTCTTGTTCGGCTCCTGGCTGCGGTGGAATATCTTCCAGCACGTTTGCTGTTTCAGGCTCTACAATTGCTCCAACAATTTCCATCTCTGCTTCCAGTCAAACTATCTGTCTTGGATATGCCTCAACGCTAACACCAACAGGAGCTTCAACTTATACACTCTATCCGGGACAAATTGTAAATACTTTACCTTATTTCGTTATAAATCCACCAGTTTCTAATAATTTTACAATAGTTGGCACCAATAGTTTGGGTTGTACGGGTTCTGGCACAAAATCCCTTACAGTTATCCCTCTCCCAACCCTCACCATCACACCGCTGTCGCCAACTCTGTGCGCAGGTGCGAGTGTTTCTTTCAGTCCAGTGGGAGGAATAAATTATACCTTACAACCCTGGGGATTATCGGGATCATCGGGTCCTTTTGTGATTACTGTATCAATAACGACTCAATACACACTAACCGGAAGCGGGCCCGGAGGATGTGTGCGTTCTATAACGAATACGCTTTTGGTAAATCCGACACCCACCTTAACAATTAGTCCGGCGAGCAATACGCTCTGTTCCGGTATTACTTTTTCTTTGTCCGGATCTGGAGCTTCAACTTACACCTGGTATCCTGGAAATAGCAATGGTTCTATGTTAACGTCCGGTCCGGTGTTTGCGAATGCATCCTATACTTTAGATGCTTCAAGTGCCGAGGGCTGCACAGCTACTGTAGTTAAGACTCTAACTGTTATTTCTTCTCCGACAGTTAGTGCAGTTTCTAATCCTACGAATATTTGCGCCGGCGGCTCTGTTACTTTGTCCGCAACAGGAGCGGCAAATTATACCTGGCTTCCTGTACAAATGTCTGGACAGTCCGTTATTGTTAGTCCTCTCACTGCCACAATCTATACGCTTGTTGGCGAAAGCAACGGATGCGAATCCCGTTCAACTATTCTGATAGGGAACCCTCTTAGTCCAACCATTAGTAGCTCAGGAAATATCGATTGCAATAATACAAGTGTGTTCATCTACATTGCTGCAAATTCAAACACTTACGCTCTTGCGTGGGCTGGCCCTGGTATTACCGGCCCTGTTTCTTCGTCAGTAATTAATACAAGCAGCGCAGGAGTTTACACGGTTGTTCTTACAAACACCATTACAAATTGTTCGGCAATAAATACAATAAGTATTCAAAATTCAATCGCTCAATTTTCTCTGAATATTATTCCCTCAACAACACTTACTTGTTATCCGGGGCCAGCCATTAATCTTCTTGTAAGCACTTCGGCAAATTTTTCCTGGTTTCCTGCGCCTCTGGTAATGCCGCCTACCGGCCCTCTAGTTTATGTTAACCCAGATGTAACAACCACTTATACTGTTGTAGGAACTTTGGGCGTATGTTCCGGAAGTGCGGTAATTACTATTTCGGTCAATGCAACTCCAACGGTAGTTACAGGAGTTAACACGATGAGCTTATGTGCGGGAGTTGAAACTTCATTGGCGGCATCCGGCGCGCCATCTTACCAATGGTATCCGGGTTCACAGAATGGTTCTTCCATAGCGGTCTCGCCACTTTCAACCACAATTTATACAGTTACCGGAATAAATGCTAATTGTAGCGCGTCAGAACATATAACGGTTACAGTATTGCCGACTCCAGCGCTTAGTGTGAACGCTTTCCCACAGACTATGTGCGTAGGACAAGCTGCAACACTCACTGCTGTGGGCGCAACGAGTATCAACTGGTTATCCCCTGGGTTTTCTTCTTCGCTTTCAACTGTTTTTGTAAATCCTTTTACCCCAACTACTTTTACAGTCGTTGGAACAAATTCATCGGGGTGTTCTTCTTACACTAGTGTATTTGTGAATGTAATAGCAGGTTCAGCTATCTTCGCCGAAACTTCTGCAAGTCTGGTTTGCAGTGACGAAACTGTTGATCTTACCGTTACAGGAGCTACAAATTACACCTGGCTACCTTCAAACCAGACGGGAAGCCTTGTAGTAGGTTCACAAACCGTTTCAACCAACTATACGGTAGTAGCCGAAAATCTGGGCTGCAAAAGTTTCACTACCGTTTTGGTGAGCGTGCAGGAATGTATACGCACCGTGTTTGGCATTACTAATTCGGCAGATGAACCTGAAAGTATTGGAGAAACTTATAAAATAGATTTTATTGTAACAGCTGCAAACAGTTCTATTCAAAATCTGCGAAACGTGATTCTTAACGACGATCTGGCTCAGACATTTTCTTATCCTTGTACCTACACCGTAGTGCAAGCCCCACGAATAAACTCTTCGGGGAGCAGCCTTAAAACGAATGCCCTGTTTGATGGATATGCGCAGATGAGTTTAACTTCTCCATCATCAAGTACTTTAATGGCAGGTAAACGTGATACCATTGTGTTTAGCGTGCTGGTTGAGCCGCATGGATTTAGTGGCTTGTTATACAACAGGGTTGTTGGTTTTGCTGACTTGCGCAACACTAAAACTATTTCAGATACTTCTAATA
>Ga0105048_10013024_pt1 | contig 13005 bp, 11 predicted proteins | sample MAT05_FD_78382 | JGI IMG/M metagenome (GOLD analysis project Ga0105048, IMG submission 78382) | Freshwater microbial communities from Lake Fryxell liftoff mats and glacier meltwater in Antarctica - MAT-05 | ecosystem: Environmental > Aquatic > Freshwater > Ice > Liftoff microbial mat | place...
CGATGCCGCGGCAATGGCCTGTACGCTCCAGCGGCTGAAGGCGCATCTGGTAGACCCGGGCCTGCAGCTGCTCGAATGCCATGTCCCGGCCGAATCGCGGCAACGCCTTGGCGCGCCGCTGGTCGAGGTGCGTACCGCGAAGCTGACCGATGGTACGCAGATCGCGCTGCGCTCCGAATCCACGTGCTGGGTCGATGCACGCCTGCTGCGCTGCGACCATCGCTATGCCCACCGGCGCGGCGCCACGCGTCTCGCCGAAGAACACGAGACCGTCACGATGACGTGGTATCCGCCGGACGAGATCGCCGATATCGTACGTGCCGCAGGCTTTCGCGACGTTGAGGTCGTGCCGTCGGCGCTGAGCGCAGCGGAAGGTGAAGTTTTTGTGGTCAGCGCCCGGCTCTGACTACCAGCTGCCCGAGCTTCCGCCGCCGCCGGAACTGCCGCCGCCGCCGGAGTAACTGCTGCCGGAGGAACCAGACGAGCTGCCGGAGCTCCAGCCGCTGGATAACCCCGCGGTCGTCATCACGAATCCGCCGATCGACGTGGAGCCCTTTTTCTTCAGCTCCGTCTTCGCCTTCCGATACCACTCGGTCTGGCTCAGGATGATCTTGGTGAGTGGAAATCCGACGAGGTAGACCACCAGCAGGATCAGCGCGCCTTTGACGCCCACGATGATGATCGGGAACATCGCCCAGAACGGGATCAGGAACAGGAAGAGGAACCAGCCCCCGCCGCCGGGCGTCATCACGCCGAACAGGGTGAACATGCCGATGATGCCGAAGATGAACATGCCGAGCAGGATGCGCATCGGCCACGGCGGCAGCTGCGGTTCCTCGATTCCGGAAAGATCGTTTACTGCGTCGTTGACGAAGGATTTGGCGCTGCCTTCAGTACCCGCCACTTCAGGCCCTGCATCGATTCGCGCGTAGATGGCCTTCACCCCGGCCTCGATACCGCCCTCGTAGTCGCCCGCCTTGAAGCGCGGCGTCATGTCGTTGCGGATGATGCGGCTGCTGGCCGCGTCGGTCAGTGGACCCTCGAGGCCGTAGCCGACCTCGATGCGCATCTTGCGGTCTTTCGGCACCACGATGACGAGGACGCCATTGTCCTTGCCCTTCTTGCCAAGCTTCCATTGCTCGAACACGCGCGTGGCGAACTGCTCGATGCTCTCGTCGCCAATCGTGGGCACCGTCAGCACGACGACCTGGTTGGAGAACGCGTCCTCGCGCGCCTTCATCAGCGCATTCAGGCGTTCGCGCGCGGGTGCGGTGATGACTTCAGCTTCGTCGACGATGCGGCCCGACAGGAACGGCACGTCGATCGCCGCGCTGGCCACGGAAGACATCGCCAGCAGCAGCGTCAGCAGCATGCCCCTTGCCAGCACCGGCAGTGTCATGGCTCGCGGACCTCGATGGGGCCGTCGCCGAACCGGTTGCCGGATGCAGCGGGCGCGAGACCCTTTGCCGCCAACAGCTCGCGCATCGCCCGAAGACCCGTCCGCATGGCGGGGCCTGGAGCATCGACGCGTAACGACGGCACCATTTGCGCGATGATGGCGTCCCATTCCGCCACGGTGATCCGGTCGCGCAGGCCGACGTCCGCGCGAATCACGACGCGGCGTTCGAGCATGCTGACCAGCACCAGCACGGCCGTGCGCGAGGGCGTGGCGAATAGTTCCCGCTGCAGGAATTGCACGTCGGCGTATTGCCGCGTTTCCAGTTCGGCGCGCGAAGCCCGCAGGAAGCAGCGGGTGAACCCCGGAACATGGATCGCGGCCAGCGCCCAGAACGCTCCGATGCCGAGGATGCCGAGCGCCATCCACAGCGCCTGTCCCTGCGTAGGCCACGTCGCGCGCAGAAAATCGTAAGTCACCAGCACCAGTGAAGTCAGCGATGCTCCGAGCGCAAACGCCTTCCACACCGTTTCCGGATAAACATCCGATTTGGCCACCACGATGGTCACCAACTCAACGCCGGATGCTGCTTCGATCTGAGCAACCTCCGCTTCGATTGCATTGCGATCAGCCGGCGCGATCATGGGCGCACGCCAAGGCTCACGTGGTGCGTTCGCAGGTGCCGATCTTGACATCGGTTCCCGGATACTGAGCCTGCAGTTCCTTCAGTCGCGACACGACCGGCTGCTGCGGATCGCGGACCACCAGTAGCGTCTGCGTGATGGCCGCGCCGCGCGGCTGGACCTTCGCGACGTTGATGCCGAGCGCCGCAAGTTCGTCTGCGCGCGCCACCGCGGCGGCTTCGGTGCGGAACGTGCCGAACAAGACGGCGAACTGCCCGCGCCCGGCATCGGTGATGGCAAGATCCCTGGCGCCCTGGCGGCGCAACTCAGTCACACGTGTCTCCGCTGCGCCGCGATTCGGGAACGGACCGGCAGTGACCCAGTAACCATTGTCGAACTCAACGCGCTTCTGCGTCAGCAGGCGACCCAACCCCAGCGGTTCGATATCGGCCAACGCGCGGGTGCGCTCGGGATCGGCGAACGGGCCCCATTCGATACAGACATCGGCCAGCGCCGCCACTTTCGCAGGACCGAGCAAGGCCACCTGCTGCGGAGTGAGCAACTTGATCTTGTCCGGCTGGATCTGGTCCTGCAGCAACACCGCTTCACTTGATCCGCTGTCGAGCCGCGTGTACGCATAGAGCGTCAGGTTGGCCAGCAGCAGCAGGATGAGGACGATGCGCATGAGGTGTGGGTCGACGCCGCAGGTGCGCGGCACGTCCGATTATCCACGACCCGCGCGCGCAGGTGTACCCATGGTGCCGCCCGTTGTGCATCCGATCGTGTAGGCGAGGCTTGTAGGCGAAGCTTGTAGGCGAGGCTTTAAGCCTCGCTGCGAAAGCGCCACGTTGCCCCTGCGAGGCTGAAGCCCCGCCTACAGGAGCAGATTTTGCGGAGCGCGCGTTGAACCTACTTGTAGGCGAGGCTTCAAGCCTCGCTGCGAAAGCGCCATATTGAACCTGCGAGGCTGAAGCCTCGCCGACAGTCGCAGGTCTTGCAGTGCGGGCGGACTCAGGCCCGGCGCAGCGAAATCTCGCCCGCCAGGAATCGCGCACGACGGGGACCGTCGGCAAGCACCAACGCGCCAGTACTGTCCACGCCGGCCACCGTGCCCTTGACGCTGGCGCCGTCCGGCAAAAGCAGCTTCACGGGCTTGCCTTGGTACGCATGCCGCCGCTGCCACTCCGCCGCAAACGGCGGGAAACCTGCACGCGCATACGCATCGAGTGTTGCCGCAAGCTCAAGCGCGACGCGCGCCAACAGGTGATTACGGTCGATGACAGGTGCACCGCGCCCGGCCACCGTCGTGAGATCGCTGACCGGTTGCTCGATGTCGCGGCGGATTTCGGCAGGCAGACGCACGTTGAGACCAACGCCCACCACCACCACGGACGGTCCGAGCGCATCACCGTTCAACTCGACGAGGATGCCACCCACCTTGAGGTGCTTGTGAATGAGATCGTTGGGCCACTTCAGCTCGACCCCGTCGAGACCTTCGGCTTCGAGCGCACGCACGACGGCCACACCGACCGCTAGCGAAAGCCCGGCCAGGAACCCTGCACCCTGCTCGAACTGCCAGCCCAGCGAAAACGTGAGGCTGCCACCGGCCACCGCCGCCCAGGGCTTGCCCCGGCGGCCGCGGCCCGCGGTTTGCCATTCGGCGGCCAGCACCGTGCCGTGGATATCCTTGCGCTGCGAACGCCGCAGCAATTCCGTCGAAGTGGAGCCGATCTGGTCGACCACTTCGACGTCCAGCGCCGGGTAGCGCGATCCCTTTGTCGAGATTTCACGCAGCGCAACACGAACGGCGTCGGCGTCGAGAAAATCCGGGGCGGAGGTCAGCCGGTAGCCCAGGCCGCGGACGCGCTCCAGCGACAGTCCAGCGGTTTCGGCCTGCTTTAGCAACTGCGAAACCCGCGCGCGCGTCAACCCGACCGTGGCGGCCAAGTCTTCGCCGGAGTGGAAGGCGCCATCGGAAAGCTGGCGCAAGAGCGAGAATCCAAGAGGAGTGAGCACTGACATAGCCTTGTCATGTTGCACCGCCCACTATATCACGCTGACGGTTTTAACGCACCAATTTCGAGCCGGACAAAGGCAGATGCGGTCTTCCGCAACTAATTACAACCCGATTTGAAGGATTGCGCATGGTCGCCCCCGCCGTTTGGATGAACGCCCCAACCGTTATGGCCTAACGGCACCGATTTGGTGCATGACCGCTTAACGCGCGGAACTTGATTTTGTGCACTACATCGGTTGCGTGACACTCTTGTTTGCGGGTATCGTCGCTCCACTCTCATGCGGCCCGTTGCGCCCCGAACGAGAACCCAATCAGGAGAAAATTCGATGATGATGAAACGTGGTCGAAAGATTCACGGTGCGGTCGCAGTTGCCGGCACTTTCCTGGCCACCGCCGCCCTTGCTGCGGATGTATCCACCCCTTCCGCCGTGGCACTTGCCACAGACAATGGCAAACCAGCCACCACGCAGGCAGCCGGCATCTCGCCGGCGGCGGTGCCCAACACGTCGGCATCCGCTCGACGCGTGTTTCGTGACCCGGAAACCGGCCAGCTGCGCGCACCCACCAGCGAGGAACTGCAGGCAATTCTGGAATCTGAACGCGCAATGCGTGCCCAGCGTGGCGAAAAAGAGCCTGTCCCGGGCGTGCCTCTGCAGTTGCGCCGGTACCCGAACGGCATGCGCAGTGCGGTACTCGGACCCAATTTCCTGGTCTCGCTGAAGGCCGAGCGCTCCGCGGATGGCACGCTCACGATCACCCACGATCGCCCCGGGCACGAACACGCTCCCGCGACAACCCAACGTCCGACGGAGTAACGCGATCATGAAGAAGTCATTGATGGCCGGACTGCTCGGCTGCTCGCTGTGCGTCCCCGCATTCGGGGCCAACATCATCCTCAACAACGTAGACGTTCCGGGCGACGGCTTCAACAGCACGACCCCGGCATCGCCAGTGGGCGGCAACACCGGCACCACCGTGGGCGCCCAGCGCCTCATTGCCTACCAGAAAGCGCTTGAATTGTGGGGCAAGACACTGGCCAGCGACGCGACGATCGTCGTCCGCGGATCGTTTGCGCGCTTGTCGTGTGACGCATCGCAGGGCGTGCTGGCCCAGGCCGGCGCTTTGCAGATCTTCAGCAACTTCCCGAACGCGCCGCTCGATGATCACTGGTATGGCGTCGCACTGGCCAATGCCATTGCCGGCACCGACCTCACCCCCGGCCCCCTGGATATTCCGGGCCCTGGCGATCTCTTCAACGACGACATCATCGCCAGCTTCAACGGTGCAGTGGGCGCCGCCGATTGCATCGCCAGCTCCACTTGGTACTACGGCCTCGACAGCTCGCCAGGCGCCGGGCAGATCGACTTCCTCGACACCTTCATGCACGAAGTGGCGCACGGACTTGGCTTCCAGAATTTCGCCAGCGAAGCGACGGGTGACCTGATCGATGATCTGCCGGATGTCTACATGGCGAATACGATGGATCTCGACCTCGGGCTCTGGAATACGCTCAGCGGGCCGCAGATCGTGGCCTCGGCAATCAAGAATGGTCGCGTGGTGTGGGCGGGTCCCCATGTCACCGCCTACGCGCCGCAGGTACTGGGAGCGCTTGAGGGCATCAAGGTCACCGGCACACTGAACAAGGAACTTTTGTATGGGACAGCCGCCTTCGGTGCCATCGCCAGTGCGTCGAATTTTGGCGGCCAGTTGGTTCTCTCGGCCCCTCTCAACGGCTGTGCAGCCATCACCGCCAACGTGGCCGGCAAGGTCGCCATGGTCGACCGAGGCGTGTGTGGCTTCGCGGTCAAGGTGAAGAACCTGCAAATCGCCGGCGCCACGGCCGTGATCATCGCCAACACCCTCGGCCGCTCGGAGTTCGGCCCCGGTGGCGTCGACGCGACCATCACGATCCCGTCGATCGGCATTTCCAATGCCGACGGCGACGCCATCAAGGCGGCGTTGCCCAATGTGACGGTGGCGTACTTCGTCGATCCCTCGCGCAAGGCGGGCATGGCGGAAGGCTTTGTGCGGCTCTATGCACCGACCGTCGTCGCGCCCGGTTCGTCCATCTCGCACTTCGATGTGACGGCGACGCCCAACCTGCTGATGGAACCGTTCAGCACGGCGGATACCCGGTCGAACACCAACCTCGACCTGACCCCGGCACTGATGCAGGACATCGGCTGGAACATCGAGACGCTGAAGATCGGCAGCTGCGATACCAATGTGCCGGGGACGCTCCCGAACGGCGATATGCTGCACGCTGCCGTCGACAGCTGTGACGCGTCGTCAGGCAGCAATGCGCAATTCGAGAGCTGCGTCCAGGGCGTGGCGAAGACGGCCCACAAGAACCGGCAGATCAATGGTTCGCAGCAGTCCGCCATTAACCGTTGCGCCGAGAAGCCCCGGGTTCGCTGACCGCCGCAGCTTGACCCAAACGTGCAACGGGGCGCCTCGCCAGAGGCGCCCCGTTGTTTTTTTAGGGGACGTCAGGACTTGAGGACGCCGCGCCGGATCTGGTCCAGCTCGATGGACTCGAACAGCGCCTGGAAATTGCCTTCGCCAAAGCCTTCGTTGCCTTTGCGCTGGATGATCTCGAAGAAAATGGGGCCGATCACTGTTGCCGTGAAGATCTGCAGCAGCATTTCGTCGTCCACCGGCGCACCGTCGATCAGGATGCGATTCTGGCGCAGCATCGCCTCGTCCTCGCGATGGCCCGGCAGGCGCGCGGCCAGCATGTCGTAGTAGGTATCCGGGGTGTCCTGGAACACGACGGCGCGCTCGCGCAAGGTTTCCACCGCCGCGAAGATGTTGCGCGTGCCCAGCGCGACGTGCTGGATGCCCTCGCCGCGATACGCCACCAGGTATTCCTGGATCTGGCTCTTGTCGTCGGAGCTCTCGTTGATCGGGATGCGGATCTTGCCGCAGGGGCTCGTCATCGCCTTCGATTTCAATCCCGTCAGCTTGCCCTCGATATCGAAGTAGCGGACCTCGCGGAAGTTGAAGATGCCGCTGTAGAAGTCGGCCCACTCACCCATGCGGCCGCGATGCACGTTGTGGGTCAGGTGGTCGATGTAGGTCAGGCCCGCACCTTGCGGATGCTGGTCGACACCGGGCAGTGGCAGGAAGTCGATGTCGTAGATCGAGACCTGCCCACCGGCGTTGGCGGGCGAGCCGGGATAGCGGTCAACCAGGTAGATAAGGGAATCGCCGATGCCCTTGATCGCGGGGATGTTGAGCTCCATTGGTCCCGGGCGATTTTCAACACCCCACGCACCGTGCTTGACGGCGGAAGCACCCGCCAGCGCGGCATCCTTGACGCGAAAGGCAATGGCGCAGATGGAAGGCCCGTGCACGCGCGCAAACGACTGCGCGAAAGAGTCGGGCTCCGCATTGACGATGAAGTTGATCTCGCCCTGCCGGTAGAGCAGCACGTTCTTCGATCGGTGCTTCGCCACTGCAATGAAGCCCATCTGTTCGAACAGCCGGCCGAGTGCGACCGGGTCGGGCGCGGCGTACTCGATGAACTCGAAACCGTCGGTACCGAGCGGGTTGTCCCAAAGCGAAGGTGCGGAAGTAGCCATGATGGGTCCTTGTTTCAGCGAGTGGCCTGCAAACGCCGAAGCACATCCTGATGCAGCGCCCGATCGCCGGAGGCTACGACAGCGCCGCCGTTGTCGCAAGGGTTGCCTTGCCAATCCGTGATGGCACCGCCGGCTGACTCGATCAGCGGGATCAGCGACTGCACGTCGTAGGGCTGCAGGCCATTCTCGATCACGACATCGACGAAGCCCATGGCGAGTTGCGTGTAGCAGTAGCAGTCGCCGCCATAGCGCAGGAACCGCGCGGGGCCGGCCACCGCGTCCAATGCGGCCTGCTGTCCGGGGGTGCGAAACTGGCGCGGATCGGTCGTGGTAACGATCGCATCCGCGAGGCGCGCGCACACCCGCGTCCGCAACGTGCGGCGTTCGTCGCCGCGCCGCCATTGCGCGGTACCGCCGGCCACGCCGACAAAGGTCTCGCCGACGAAAGGCTGATGCGTGACGCCTACGATGGGTGCTGTGCCGTCGTGCAAAGCGATCAGGATGGCCCAGTGATGCTGGCCGAGGATGAAGCTCTTGGTACCGTCGATGGGGTCGATCACCCACGTGCATGGTGATGTCCCGGTTTCGCGGCCATGTTCTTCACCGAAGATGCCGTGCGTCGGGTACGTGGCCTTGATCGCCGCGCGGATCACGTCCTCTGCCGCGCGATCCGCCACGGTCACGGGGTCGTAACCCATGAAGTTGCGCTTGTCCTCGATGGCGATCACGGCGCGGAAATGCGGCAGGATCACGGCACCTGCTGCCTCCGCCATGCCAACGGCAAACTCGGCGTAATTCTCGGCCTCGCGCGGGGTCATGCCATGCGTCCCAACGCGACCACGCAGGTCATCGCGCGGCCACGGCGGCGGCAATCTCGCGCTCGGCCTCTGCCGTCAGCACGGCCTTCCAGGCGGGCGCATCGTCGCGCTGTGCGAGCAGCGCGGCGGTGGCCTCGACCGTCTGCGCCAACGGGCGGGAACGCATCCCTGCCGCGGTCGCACGGCGGCAATCCACCGCCATCATCCCGCCGCTTTCGGCAAACGAATCCGGCAGCCACATTGGCAATCCCGTCCATGGCTCGACCTTGTGCTCGAGGAGCGTAGCCTCGTCAACCCACAGCGGTTGCGGTGCCGCCGCACAGCTTGCCAGCGCGAGCTCTGTCACCAGGTCGCCGAAGGTCCAGGTGCCCGCCGCGCTGGTCGCGTTGAACGTCCCTTCGGCAGGCCCCTCGACCATGTCGATCATGAAGGCCGCCAGGTCGCGCGCATCGATCACCTGCAACGGCCGCGCCGGCGGCGCCGGCAGCACCGCGTGCGGACCACGTGCGCCCAGCAAGTGCGGATGCACGAAGCGCGCAATCCAGTAACCGAAGCGATCCGTCGGGTCGTGCGGGCCCACGATCAGGCCGGGCCGCACGATCAGCGCGCGCGCACCGAATGCATCGCGGACGACGTTCTCGCAGGCCGCCTTCAATGGGCCATAGAACTTCGCGACCTCCTCGGTGGCCGGATCGTCCAGCGTACCCACCGGCGCGCTTTCGTCCACGCCGGGCGTGCTCATCTCGGAGTAGACCGAGATCGATGAAACGAAAAGATAGCGCCCGACGCGATCGCGCAACGCCTGCGCCGACGCGTCGACGATGCGCGGTACATAGCCGCTGGTGTCGATCACCGCGTCCCACGATCCACCGTCGAGCGCCGCCAGCCCCGGAGCCACGGCGGGGTCGCGGTCGCCCATCAGCATTGTCACCGCGTCGCCCCAATGATTGGGCTGCCGCCCGCGCGTGAACAGGGTGACCTCGTGTCCACGCGCCAGCGCCTCATCGACCGCATGCCGGCCAAGGAAGCGGGTACCGCCGAGCAGCAGGATTTTCATCGGCGCATTGTGCCGCATTCGTACGGCGAATGCGTCAACCGCGTGCAGCCCTCACGATGTCGATGCCGTTCAACTTTTCCTGTGCCTCGATCAGCGATGCGACGTACTTGTCGCCGAACCCCATCAGGTTGGCGTTGACGAGGCTCTGGTGCACGGCCTCGCCGACGATGGCCGAGGCTGGCAGGCTTTCCGCGAAGTGCGTGTAGTAGCGCAGGTCCTTCATCGCGTTGACCAGTGTGAACTTGAGACCCGTCAGGTCGCCGTTGTTCTCGAGCATCTTGCCAACGATCATCTGGAAGATGCCGGAGTTGACCGCGCCGGCGGAAATCACCTGGTGCAGCTTCTTGATCGAGAGACCTGATTTGACCGCGGCCACGAGCGCCTCGGCCGTAGCCGTGGCAATGGTCATGGCGATAAAATTGTTGATGAGCTTCAGCACCAGCCCGTGTCCCGCCGGCCCGGCGTGAATGATGTTCTCGCAGAAGGCGCCTAGCACCGGTTGCAGCTCGGCAAAGGTCGCGTCGTCCGCACCCACCATGATGTTGAGCTTGCCGAGCTCGGCTTCCACCGGCGTGCGCGCCAGCGGCGCATCGATGAAGCGCACGCCCTTCTCGGCCAGTTCCTCGCGCATCTTGGCGGTAGTGGCGGGTTCGCTCGTCGATGTGTCGACGATGATGAGGCCCTTGCGCGCCACGCCCGCAATGCCGTCCTTGCCGTTGATGATCTCCTCCACCTGCGGCGCGCCGGTGACGCACAGGAACACGATGTCAGCGTTGTTCGCAACTTCCGCGTTGGTCTTCACTTCCTTCGCGCCCGCCGCCAGCAGGTCCTCGAGCGGCTTGCGATTGCGGTTCACGCGCACCGCCAGCGGATAGCCCTTCGTGACGAGATTCTTCGCGATGCCATGGCCCATCAAGCCGATGCCGATGAAGCCGATGCGTGGTTTGCTCATGCCTGTTCCTCCTGCGTTTGTGGGTCGATCAATCAATGGTCGTCGGCTCGGCGGGCGCCATCAGCGCGCGTCGGCGTTCGTGCCACGTAAGCAGCAATCCGCTGCCGGCGATGAGGCCCATGCCAGCCAGCGTCAATGCATCCGGGAAATCGTTGTAGACAAGCCAGCCGATCAACGTTGCGAAGACCAGCTGCATGTAGGTGAATGGCGTGAGCGCGGAAGCGTTGGCGCGCTGGAAGGCCAGGATGAACAGGAAATGCCCGACCGTGCCCAGCACGCCGATGAGGCCCAGCAACGCGACGTCCGCCCACGAGAGATCGATGCGCGTGCCGAACCACGGCCATACCGCTGTCATCAGCAGCGTGCCGATCAGCGCCGGATAAAAGAGCGTCACGCGTGGATCCTCGCCGGCCAGCATCCGCGTGGTGATCTGGTAGAACGCGTAGCAGACGGCAGAACCCAGTGCGAACACGGCCGAGCCCTTCATCAGCTCGGCACCTGGCTGCACGATCATCAGCATGCCCGCCATGCCGGCCACGAAAAAGACAATGCGCGGCCGGGTCATCCGCTCGCCGAGGAACACCACGGCAAGCAGGATCACGATCGTGGGCGTCGTGTAGTTGATCGCCGTGGCCTCCGCCAGCGGGAGATGCTTGAGCGCCATCATGAAGGATAGCGACGAACCCAGCAGCAGAACACCGCGGACGAGCTGCATAGGCAGTTGCCTGGTGCGCAGCATGCCGGTTCTCATCGTCGGTGCAAGCCAAATCAGCATCGCGATGACCTGGAAGCCCCAGCGCGTCCACACCAGCAACGCCACCGGGTGGCGCACCGACAGCGCTTTGATGATGCCGTCGAGGATGGCGAAGCACGCGACCGCCCCCGCTATCATCAGCACGGCCGCCGGCGGAATCGGGATGTGGCGCGTGGTCATCACAGCGCGGCCAGGAAGGCATTGTGGCGCGCGCGCAATGCAATACAGCGCGCAGGGGCCGCGGCGCGAGCATGGCGAACGAGTGGCGCTACGATCAAGGTGCAGATACCGGAAAAAGAACGCCGGGCACGAATGGCCCGGCAATTGGTCTGACCATTTTACCAGTCCGGACGTGCTTTGTGATAGTCGCTTGCGCGACTGCCACGGACCCGCAAGGGGATCTTCGACGAAACGGCTACACTCGCAACACGGCCGGATCCACCATGTAGACGAGGCGTCAGCCTCGTGTGACATCCCGCGAGGCTGACGCCTCTGCTCGCGGGCGCCTGCGCGCCTAAGGACAAGGATGCACGACCTGCCCCTGATTTCCACGTTGGCCGGAGGCCTCGCCGCTGCGCTCGTGTTCGGCTGGATCACCCAGCGCCTCGGGCTGTCGACACTCGTCGGCTACATGCTTGCGGGGATCCTGGTCGGCCCGTACACGCCCGGCTTCGTGGCCGATGCCAATCTCGCCACCCAGATGGCGGAGATCGGCGTCATCCTGCTGATGTTCAGCGTCGGCATGCACTTCCATCCGCAGGAACTACTACGCGTCTGGCGCATCGCTGTTCCGGGTGCCGTGGCGCAGAGTGCCGTCGCCACGCTGGCCGGGTGGGCCGCCGCCCGCGCCTTCGGCTGGTCCGACGCTGCTGGCTTCGTGTTCGGCATGGCACTAGCCGTGGCCAGTACCGTCGTGCTGATGCGTATGCTGGTGGACCAGGACCGGCTCTCCACGCGTGCCGGACATGTGGCCGTGGGCTGGCTCATCGTCGAGGACCTCTTCACGGTCATTGCGCTGGTCGTGCTGCCCGTGCTCGCCACCAATGTGCGCACCGTCGCCGACTTCGGTATGCCGCTGCTGCTGGCGCTGGGCAAGGCCGCCCTGTTTGCGCTACTCGTCTGGTTCGTCGGCAGCCGCGTAGTGTCACGGTTGCTGGAGCGCATCGTGCGCACCCGCTCGGAGGAATTGTTCACGCTGAGTGTGTTCGTCGTGGCGCTGGGCATTGCCGTAATCGCCGCGTCGGTGTTCCACGTGTCCGTGGCCCTGGGCGCATTCTTCGCCGGGCTGGTCGTGGGGCAGTCGCGGTTCGGCCCGCAGGCGTCAAGCTACATGACGCCATTTCGCGACGTGTTCTCGGCATTGTTCTTCGTGTCGGTGGGGATGCTGTTCAATCCCTCGTTCGTGTTCAGCCACCCGTGGATCGTGCTGATCGCGCTGGCGATCGTGCTGGTGGTGAAGCCACTGGTGGCGCTGGCCATCGTGATGTTGATCCGCAGCCCCAAGGGAACGGCGGGCACCGTTGCGGTGGGCCTCGCCCAGATCGGTGAGTTCTCGTTCATCCTCGCCACGCTCGGCAGGCAGCTGGACATCCTGCCCGCGGAAGGCCTCGACGCGCTGGTCATCGCAGCCATCTTTTCCATCGCGCTCAACCCGCTGCTGTTCCGCGCGCTGCGGGCGTATGAAATCCGGCTGGGCGACGCACATGAACCCGACGCCGACGCCCCGGACCTGCAGGAGGCCCCGGCCAGCCACATTCACGGCGCGGGCAGCGCCCCGGCCATCGTGCTGACCAGCTTGGGCGAG
>Ga0105048_10013025_pt1 | contig 13004 bp, 11 predicted proteins | sample MAT05_FD_78382 | JGI IMG/M metagenome (GOLD analysis project Ga0105048, IMG submission 78382) | Freshwater microbial communities from Lake Fryxell liftoff mats and glacier meltwater in Antarctica - MAT-05 | ecosystem: Environmental > Aquatic > Freshwater > Ice > Liftoff microbial mat | place...
CATCAGTTCGCGCTGCGAAATGAACTGGCCGCTGCGGATGCCGCCGCTGAGGATTTGCTGCGTGAAGCCCTGGTAGGCACGGGCCCGCTGGCTGGTGCCATCGGGCGCCGTGTTGCTGGTCAGCGGTACGACGGCGGCAGGGATTTTCCGTTTCCCGGTCACGGACGCACAACGCCTTTCTTGAGCAGGATGTTGCCGTAGACACGGCATTCCCCGGTTGCGACGATGGCGAATGCGGCGGCTGCACGCTGATAGAACGCGAAACGCTCGAGGGGCGATGATGCCGCGGCCCCGTGACGGTGCAAACTGGCATTGAAGGCCTGCACGACGACGGGCACGGCATTCGCGTCGCCCACCACCTGCATCGTCCATGCCGGCCGGTCGACGAAATCGTCCAGCGGCAGCACACTGAGTACCGCGTCGAGCACCTGCGGCGCGTCGACTCCCGGCATCCGCACCAGCCGCCTGGCATGCGTTGCCGCCGGGAAGTTGGCGTCGGCGAGCACAATTTCGTCGCCATGCCCCATGCTCGCGAGCACGTGCAGCAGGTCGGGCGAGAGCAGCGGAGACAGTCCTTTGAGCATCGGCTTCACGCTCCGGGGTTCAGGTGCCCACGCTCGAACGGGCATACGTGGCAGACAGCGTGTTGACGGACTGACATGTTAGTAATACTATCAGAACGCGGGCGCTGTCGTCAATGCCTGTTTTCTCCTGCCATTTCAACTCCCTTGCTGCCACGGACCATGCACGGTATTGCCTATATCGCCGGCCAACCGGTGCCCTCTTGCCTGCTCGCGCCCCTGAACGAAGTCGCCGACTGGCGCGCGGCACGGCCCGAGTTGCCGCAGCGACTCGCCCGGGACGGTTATGTGCTGCTGCGCAACGCGCTCGATCCGGATCTGGTGCGGCAGGCGCGCCGCGACGTGCTCGAACGGCTGGCCGCGGTTGGAGAGATTGTCCACCCCGTCGACGCCGCGGTTGCCAGCGGCACCAGCCGCCGTGCGGAGCAGCACCCGGACCTCGGCGCGTTCTGGCGCTCGGTCTGCGAGGCGCCGCCGATGCGCGAACTGACCCACGGCGCGCGCTTGGCCGAGATTTCCGCCGCCCTGTTGGGCACACCCACGGTGCCATTCGATTTCCTGTGGCTGCGTACCATGCTCGAGGGTCGTGCGAGTCCGCTGCATTTCGACCATGTCTACATGAACCGGGGCTCCTGGAATGTCCTGACCGCCTGGATTCCGCTTGGCGATGTCGCCATGCAGGCCGGGCCGCTGGTCGTGATCGAGGGCTCGAACCGGTTCGAGGATGTGATCGCGCGATACCGCGGTGTGGACGTCGACCGCGATGGATTGCCCGGATCGTTTCCGGGAGACGCCGTGGGTTTCGCACGCGAGCGTGGCGCCCGTTTGCTGACCGCGAATTTCCGGCTGGGCGACGTGATTCTGTTCGACATGTTCACCTTGCACGGTTCGTGCGACAACCGGCTTGGCGCAGGCCAGGTGCGGCTGTCCTGCGACGTGCGGTGGCAACCGGCCGGTGAAGCGCGTGACGATCGCTGGTTTGGTACACCCCCTTCGGGGCACGGCAACCTGAGCTACGGCGGCCTCAACGGGGCGAAGCCGCTGGGCGCGCCCTACATTGAACGCTGAACCGGTCAACTCTGCCTGCATCGCCTAAGATGTGCGTCTTTTGAGGAGACCATCATGAAAATCGAGACCATCGCCGTGCACGGCGGATACAGCCCCGATCCGACCACCAAGGCGGTCGCGGTGCCGATATACCAGACCGTTGCATACGCGTTCGACAACACGCAGCACGGTGCCGACCTGTTCGACCTGAAGGTGGCGGGCAACATCTACACCCGCATCATGAATCCGACCAATGCCGTGCTCGAGGCACGCGTCGCGGAAATGGAAGGGGGTGTGGGCGCACTGGCAGTGGCATCGGGCATGGCGGCGATCACCTATGCGATCCAGACCATCGCCGAGGCGGGCGACAACATCGTGTCGGCCTCGACGTTGTATGGTGGCACTTACAACCTGCTGGCCCATACGTTGCCGCAGATGGGCATCGAGACCCGTTTCGCCGACTATCGCGATCCGGCGTCGTTCGCCCAGCTGATCGACGGCAAGACCAAGGCCGTGTTCTGCGAGTCGATCGGCAATCCGCTGGGCAACGTCACCGACCTTGCAGCGCTGGCCAAGGTCGCGCATGCTGCCGGCGTGCCGCTGATCGTCGACAACACGGTACCCAGCCCCTACCTGTGCCGACCGTTCGAGCATGGTGCCGACATCGTGGTGCATTCGCTGACCAAGTACCTGGGAGGACATGGCAATTCGATTGGCGGCATGATCGTCGACTCGGGCAAGTTCCCCTGGGCCCAGCACAAGGCGCGTTTCAAGCGGCTGAGCGAGCCGGATGTCAGTTACCACGGCGTTGTCTACACCGAGGCCTTGGGCCCGGCGGCCTACATCGGCCGCGCCCGGGTGGTACCGCTGCGCAACATGGGTGCCGCGTTGAGTCCCATGAACGCGTTCCTGATCCTGCAAGGTATCGAGACGCTGGCCTTGCGCATGGACCGCATCTGCGACAACGCGCTGAGCGTGGCCGGCTTCCTGAAGTCGCACGCCAAGGTCGGCTGGGTCAACTACGCGGGCCTGAGCGACCATCCCGACCATGGTCTGGTCCAGACACTGATGGGTGGGCGGGCCTCGGGCATCATCGGCTTCGGCCTCAAGGCCCAGGACAGTCGCGAAGCGGGGGGCCGTTTCCAGGACGCACTCAAGCTGTTCACCCGGCTGGTCAATATCGGCGACGCCAAGTCGCTGGCCTGCCATCCGGCTTCGACGACGCACCGCCAGCTGGACGCTGACGAACTGGCCAAGGCTGGCGTGCAGGAGGACATGGTGCGCCTGTCGATCGGCATCGAGCACATCGACGATCTGCTGGAGGACCTGACCCAGGCCCTGGCCAGCACCTGACCGCAGTGGCGAGTGGCGAGCGGCGAGCGGCGAGTGGCCAGCTCACCGCGGCATCGCCAACTTGTTGTCGGGCCCGCCGCAGGTCTGCTGACAGCCTTGTTGTCGATCCATCATCATGTCCCAGCACATGCCCAGTGAAACGCCCGAAAGACAACCGCTGATTGCCTGTGTCGGCCATTGCGCGATCGACCATGTATTTCAGATCGACCACTTTCCCGACCGGGCCACGAAGACGCCGGCACACCGGTATGAAAGTGTGGGTGGCGGCATGGCGGCCAATGCCGCGCTGGCCTGCGCCCGGCTCGGCGCCCGCGTGCGGTTCGTCGGCGCGGTCGGCCCGGACGACGCCGGGCGCATGGTGCGCGGTCAGCTGACAGCGGAAGGCATCGACCTGACGCACCTGCAGGTGGTGCCGCATACGCATACATCGGCTTCGGCCATCATCGTTGACCGGCAGGGCGAGCGCCATATCTTCAATCACCGCGGGAACGCGCTGGCCCATGCGCAACTGCCCGATGACAGTGTGTTCGACGGTTGCGACGCGGTACTGGTCGACCCGCGTTGGCCTGCCGGCGCCAGAGCCGCCTTGTTGTGGGCGCGTGCCCATGGCCGGCTGTCGGTGTTCGATGCGGATGTCGCGCCGCAGCAGGATCTTGAAGCACTGGTGCCGCTGGCGCGCTGGGTCGTATTTTCCGAGCCCGGGCTGGCCGTCTGGTCGGGTCCGGTGGCGCAGGAAGCGGCCTTGTTGCGGGCGATCTATCTAGGCGCCAGCTGCGCGGCAGTCACTCTGGGTGCGCAGGGCATGATGCTGGTGTCCGATGGCCGCTTGCACCGTGTGCCGGCGTTTCCGGTCCAGGCCATCGACACCACTGGCGCCGGCGACGTGTTCCACGGCGCGCTGACGCTGGCCCTTGCCCGCGGCATGCAGCCGGGCGACGCCTGCACCTATGCCAGCGCCGCGGCTGCGCTCAAGTGCACGCAGGCCGATGGTATTCGCGGGGCGCCAACCAGGGAGGCGCTGGATGCGTTCTTGCTGCGGCCCCGCCCTGGCCGCAACCGAGGAGATGAATGATGCGCCTGCGGGATCTCACCGTGTCGCAACGAATCCATCGGTCGACCCTGGCCGTGGCGAGTGGGCCAACCCACCCGAGGCCATGATGTTCGCTGCGATGACCAATGGCCTGCCGCTGGGCCTGGGCGGTGCGCCGTTGGGCAACCTGTTTACCGCGATCGACGACGACGCAGCGCTGGCGCTGGTGCGCGCAGCCTGGGCCTCGGGTTGCCGTAGTTTCGATACTGCGCCGCATTACGGCAATGGTCTGAGCGAGCACCGGCTGGGCCAGGCCTTGCGTGGCTTTGACCGTGCCGCCTTCAGTCTGTCATCCAAGGTGGGACGCCTGCTGCTGCCCGATGCAGCGGCTGCGCGCGAGCAGAACGGTTATGTCGGCGTGTTGCCGTTCGTGCAGGCATGGGACTATTCCGCGCATGGCGTGCGCCGCAGCGTCGAGGACAGCTTGCAACGGCTGGGGCTGGCTGCGTTGGACGCCGTCTATGTCCACGACTGCGACGCCGGCGTGCATGGCCAGGACTATGCGCGGGTGCTGCGCCAGGTTGTCGGCGAGGCTTTGCCGGAGCTGCGCCGGATGCAGCGCGACGGCCTGCTGCGCCATATCGGGCTGGGCGTCAATGATGTGCAGGTGTGCCTGGACGTGCTGCACCAGGCCGAACTGGACTGCATTTTGCTGGCTGGGCGTTACAGCCTGGTGGACCATGGCGCGCTGGCCGAGCTGCTGCCGTTGTGCGAGCGAAGGGGCGTACGTATCGCCCTGGGGGGTGTATTCAATTCGGGCATCCTGGCCACGGGCGTGCGCGGTGGCCTTGGGGCGCCGCTGCGTTTCAACTATGCCCAGGCGCCGCAGCACTGGATCGACCGGGTCGGCGCAGTGGAGGACATCTGCGGGCGGCACCAGGTTCCACTGCGCGCCGCGGCGCTGCAGTTTCCTTTGGCCCATCCAGCGGTCGAGATCGTGTTGCTGGGACCCCAGGATCGTTCGCAATGGGACGATGGCGTCACGATGCTGGGTCATGCGGTGCCTGAGGCTTTCTGGCAGGAACTGCGGGCCGCCCGTCTGGTGCCGGAGGCGGCGCCATTGCCCGTGCCGGAGCGCGCATGATCGACGCCCACTTCCATATCTGGCAGCTGTCGCGGGGCGACTATGGCTGGTTGACGTCGGCGATGGGCTCGATCCACCGGGATGTATCGCTGCACGACTGGCGTCGTGTCAGCGCGCCCTGCGGGGTGACAGCCGGCGTGGTGGTGCAAGCCGCGCCGACCGAGGCAGAGACCCGCTTTCTGTTGCAGCAGGCCGAACACGCGCCAGATGTGCTGGGCGTTGTCGGATGGGCCGACATGCTGGCTCCCGATGCGCCCGCGCGTATCGCCGCCCTGGCGGCGCATCCCAAGCTCAAGGCCCTGCGCCCGATGCTGCAGGACAACCCGGACCCTGACTGGATCTTGCAGGGTGCGCTCGATCCGGCGTTCGAATCCATGCTGGAGTGCGATCTGGCATTCGACGCACTGGTCAGGCCGGTGCACCTGCCGCGTATCCGGGCCCTGGCGCAGCGTCATCCGGCGCTGCGCGTCGTGGTGGACCACGGCGCCAAGCCGGATATCGCGTCGGCCCAGTGGCAGCCCTGGGCCGAGGACCTGGCGGCGCTTGCCTCGGCGCCCCAGGTGGTGTGCAAGTGGTCCGGGTTGTGGAACGAGGCGGCTGTGCAGGCACCGGTGTCCGCGCTGGCGCCCTGCATGCGGCATGTGCTCGATTGTTTCGGCCCCGAGCGGGTGATGTGGGGCAGCGACTGGCCGGTGCTCGAGCGTGCCGGGGGCTACGCTGCCTGGCATTCGGCAGCGATGGGCATGTTGTCGCGGCAGCAGCGGCTGCAGGTGCTGGACGGGGTCGCGCGCAGGGTTTACCGGTTGTAGCTTTGACTACATCGGCGCAGCGAGCGGCCGGACTTGATACGATGGCGCAAACTCCACCAGGATTTTCCATGAACGCACCCCTGCACCAGGAAATGCCGCTCGCGGTCCTCGACGATGCCCTGGCACTGCAACATGCCAGCGCGCAGTGGGACAGCGACATTTTGGCCCAGTTGCGGGACTACATCGCCGTGCCGGCCAAATCACCTGGCTTCGACGCGGCCTGGGCGGAGCACGGCCATATCGAGACCGTGTTGCGTTCGGCCGCGGCCTGGGTCGAGGCGCAGAAGGTCGATGGCCTGCGTCTGGAGATCGTGCGGATCGACGGCCGCACCCCGGTGTTGTTTTTCGAACTCGACGCCACGCGCTGCGGCTCCAGCCAGACCGTGCTGATGTACGGCCACCTGGACAAGCAGCCCGAGTTCACCGGCTGGCGCAACGACCTGGGTCCGTGGACACCCCGATACGAAGACGGCAAGTTGTACGGCCGCGGTGGCGCCGACGATGGTTACGCGGTCTACGCCAGCATTGCGGCGGTGCAGGCGCTCAAGGCCCAGGGCGTGCCGCATCCGCGTATCGTGGGCCTGATCGAGACCTGCGAGGAAAGCGGCTCTTACGACCTGTTGCCGTACATCGACGCCTTGCGGCCCCGTCTGGGCGATGTGGCTCTGGTGGTGTGCCTGGACTCGGGCGCCGGCAACTACGACCAGTTATGGTTGACGACCAGCCTGCGGGGCATGGCCAGCGGCACGCTCAAGGTCGAGGTGCTGACCGAAGGCATCCACTCCGGCGACGCGTCCGGTCTGGTGCCATCGAGTTTTCGTATCCTGCGCCAGGTGCTGGATCGTCTCGAGGACAGCGCCACCGGCCGCCTGCTGCCGGCCAGTTTCCATTGCGAGATGCCGCCGGACCGGCTGGCCCAGGCGCGGGCCACCGCAGCCATCCTGGGCGACGAAGTCACGCGGCGTTTCCCGTGGGCCCACTACGACTGCGAGGGTGGGCGCACCTTCGTGCTGCCGACCACCACGGACCCGGTCCAGGCGCTGATCAACCGGACCTGGACCCCGACGCTCAGTGTCACCGGAGCCGAGGGTTTCCCGTCGCTGGAGAATGCGGGCAACGTGCTGCGCCCCTATACCGCCTTCAAGCTCAGTTTGCGTCTGCCACCGCTGGTCGACGCCGCGCAGGCCGTGCAGGAGATGAAGGCCTTGCTGGAAGACAATGCGCCCTACCAGGCGCGGGTCACTTTCGAGAGCAATGGCGGCGCCACCGGCTGGAACGCACCCGCGACGTCGCCCTGGTTCGAGCAGGCGCTCAACGCGGCTTCGATGGCGCATTTCGATGCGCCTTGCGGGTATATCGGGCAGGGCGGCACGATTCCGCTGATGAACATGCTCGAGCGCGGCTTCCCGAAGGCGCAGATGATGGTTTGCGGTGTGCTTGGCCCTAAAAGCAATGCGCACGGACCCAACGAGTTCCTGCATGTGCCTTTTGCCAAGAAACTCACGGCCGCGGTGGCCCGGGTCATTGTCAGCCTGCCGTGACTCCGGCGGGCATGCTTTTCACGCAACCGGGCCCCAGGTCGAAAGCCGTGTCTTCGTTCCGGCTATCGGCGCCCGTGTGGGAGCCACGTCGTGGCTGAGACCAATCTCAGCCCGTTGACCGCGCGCGACGGCACCAATCTGGTCGTGATGGACTGGCCGCTGCAAAAGGGGCCGGTGCGCGGTGTGGTGCTGATCGTGCATGGCCTGGGTGAACATGCATGGCGCTATGACCCTTTGGCCAGTCGACTGAACGAGTGGGGTTTCGCGGTGCGTGCCTACGACCAGTATGGGCACGGCGAGTCCATGGGCCAGCGTGGTGCCCTGCCCGACGACGATCGCTTGTTGCAGGACCTGGCCGAGGTGATCGACGAGTCACGCGCGCGCATGCACGCCTCCACGCCGCTGATCGTGCTGGGACACAGCATGGGCGGACTGGTGGCAGCACGATTCGTGGCCCTGCAATTGCGCAAGGTCGAGGCGCTGGTGTTGTCGTCCCCTGCGCTGGACGCAGGGCTGAGCGGCGTGCAAAAGCTGTTGCTGGCCGTGTTGCCGAGGGTCGCCCCGGACTTGCGGGTTGGCAACGGTCTCGATGCCAACTACCTCTCGCATGATCCGGCGGTCGTGGCGCGTTACAAGGCCGATCCCCTGGTGCACGACCGCATCTCCACGCGGCTGGCGCGGTTCATTGCCGAGAGCGGGCCGGCGGTGATTGCCGCCGCACCCCGGTGGAGCTTGCCGACATTGTTGCTGTACGCTGGTGCCGACAAGCTGGTGAATCCGGCCGGCAGTCGTGCCTTCGCCGCAGCAGCGCCGAAGGCCGTGGTCGCGGCGTATTGCTTCGAGCCGCTGTACCACGAGATATTCAACGAGGCTGCGCCGGACAACCAGCAGGTTTTCGCGCAACTGCGGTCCTGGCTCGACACCCGCTTCTGAGCCGGCGTCGGGCGCTGAAGTGGTTCGATGCCGTATTCAGAGACCGTCTTGCGCGATGCCAGCGGGCCACAATGCGCCTACAGCGGCGGTTCGCGACGTTGTGCGATCCGCCACGCCAGCCAGCCCAGGGCTGCGGCAGTCAATGCGACCGGAACCAGCGAACCCAGATTCAGCAGCCGCCAGCCCTGGGTCGTGACCAGCGCGCCGGAGGCGAACGATGTGACCGCCATCACCGCGAACACGCAGAAATTGATCGCAGCCTGCGCGCGGTCTTTTTCCTGCGGGCGATAAGACTTGAGCGAAAGCGCGGTGCTGCCGGTGAACAGAAAGTTCCATCCGACGCCCAGCAGGAACAACGCGATCACGAACTGGTGCAACTCGACACCAGACAGCGCGATCAGGATACAGACTACGTTGAGCGCAACCCCGACCGCCATGATCTGCAGCGTGCCGAAACGGCGGATCAGGTGCCCGGTGAAAAACCCGGGGGCGAACATGCCGATGACATGCCATTGCAACACGAAGGCGGTGTCTTCGAAGGGCAACGCGCATAGTTGCATGGCCAGCGGCGTGGCAGCCATCAGCAGGTTCATGACGCCGTAGCCCAGCGCAGCGCCCAGCGTCGACACGATGAAGATCGGCTGGCGCATGATCTGGCCGAGCGATCGGCCCCTGGACTCGCCCGCGACCTTCGGTGGCACCGGCGGGAACCGCATAAGCGACATCAAAGCCATCGAGATCACTGCGACGATGCCCAGGGCCAGGTAGGCGCCGACGAACGGTGTTTCCGTCAGTGTCCGGGTCCGGGTTGCGATATTGGGTCCGATCACGGCCCCGATCAGCCCGCCGGCCAGCACCAGCGAAATCGCCCTCTCGCGGTAACTCGGTTCGGCCAGCTCGGCGGCCGCGAACCGGTACAGCTGGCCATTGGCGTTGTAGTAACCGGCCACGATAGTGGCTGCCACCAGCAACCAGAAACTGTGCACCATCACTGCATAGGCACACGCCAGCGCGGACACCAACGCCACCGCCAGGCCAATCTGGAACGACACTTTTCGGCCCCAGGCACTCTGGGTGCGGGCGACCAGCGGCGTGCTCAACGCGCCGCCCACGACGTAGGCCATCACCGGCAACGTGGCCATCCATCCCAGCGGCGCCAGGCTCAGACCGATCAGCCCGTTGATGGCGATGAAGATGATGTTATTCGTCATCAGCAGGGCTTGGCAGGCCGCCAACAAGGCGAGGTTACGGTTCATGCCAGCAGTGTAAGAGCCGCCAGAGCGGCGGTTTCCGAGCGCAAAGTGCGCGCACCCAACGATACCGGCAGGTGGCCGGCGGCCATGGCCTGTATTTCTTCTGCCGCGCTCAGGCCGCCTTCGGGGCCGCACAGGAACACAATGTCGGCGGCCGCTGCGCCCGGGCCCGCGCGCCACTGCGCCAGCGGCATGTTGCCAGGTTGCAGCGACAGGATCAGCAACGCCTGGCCAGCTTGCGATGGCGCAGGCGAGCGACGCAACCACTGTGTCAGCGTCAGCGGCGCGTGCACCTGCGCCAGCCGGTTGCGGCCGCATTGCTCGCAGCTGGAGATGGCGATGCTGTTCCAGTGCGACAGCTTTTTCAGGCTGCGTTGCGCGTCCAGCCGCACCACGCTGCGTTCGGTCATCAGTGGTTGTATGCTCGCGGCGCCAAGCTCGGTGGCTTTCTCGACCAGCCAGTCCATGCGTTCGTTGGCCGGAATGCCGATCGCCAGATGCACGCGGAGGGGCGTTTCGCGCTCGACCGGGTCATGCGGCCCGACCCGCACCTGTACCGTCTGGCGTCCCATCGCAGTCACGGTGGCAGCGTATTGCCCACCCTGCACCGCCGCGCCCTGATGGCCGAACAGAGTGATGGCCGAGCCCGGTTGCAGTCGCAACACCTGCGCGTGGCGCGCGGCCGCCGCCGGCAACTCCAGCGTCATGCCAGCGGCCAGTGGCGCAGGGCAATAAAAGCGGGGTCCGCCCGGCATGGGTTCAGCGTGTGCGCAGGGGGCGCACGCTATATCCGGCCGTAGGCAAAACCGCTGCGCGCCTCGATGCCCTCGACCTGGTCGACCAGGCGCAGCAGCGGCCTGAGCTCCCGGTACCGCGCGGCGGTGGCCCGGATGTACTGGATGAAACGCGGCGTGTCAGCGAGATACTGCGGCTTGCCGTCGCGCAGCGTCAACCGGGTGAAGATCCCGGCGACCTTGAGATGGCGCTGCAAGCCCATCCATTCGACACCCCGGTAAAACGCACCGAAGTCCGGGCCAACCGGAAGTCCGGCGGCGCGGGCCTTTTCCCAGTAGCGAATGGTCACGTCGAGCACAAACTCCTCGTCCCAGCTCAGGAAGGCGTCCCGCATCAGGCTGGCGATGTCGTAGGTGATCGGCCCGAACACCGCATCCTGGAAGTCGAGCACGCCCAGGGCCGATGGCGCGCTCGCTGGGCCGTCGCCGGGCACAGGCATCATCAGGTTGCGCGGCATGAAATCCCGATGCACGAAGACGCTGGGCCAGCACAGGTTGTTCCGCACGATATGCGCGAATGTGGTCGAAAGCGTCTCCTGCATGCGCGTGTCCGGCGTGACCGCCCGGTGCTGTTGCAGGTACCACTGCGGGAACAGGCCGAGTTCGCGTTGCAGCGTGGCTTCGTCATAGGCCGGTAACACACCCGGTCGGGATGCGCGTTGCCAGGTGACCAGCGCGTCCACCGCTTGCAGGTACAGCGCCAGGTTCACCTGTGCGTTGTCCTGGTCGATGGCCTGCAGCATGGTCTGGCGGCCCAGGTCGCTGAGCAGCAAGAAGCCCTGCGTGCGATCCCAGGCCAGCACCTGCGGCACCCGCAGGCCGGCCCGGGCCATCAGCTCGGCGACCCGCACGAAGGGCTCGCAGTTCTCCTTGTCGGGCGGTGCATCCATGATGATGCGGGTGCCGGCAGCGCTGTCAATCCGCAGGTAGCGTCGGAAACTCGCATCGGCCGAGGCCAGCCGCATGCTGGCGGGATCCAGGCCATGCTCGGGCCCGATCTGCCCGAGCCAGTGGCCGAACGCCGTGTACCGTTGCGGGTCTGCCCAAGTGACCGCGGCAGGGGAATCGACGCCGGGTTCCGATTCGGGTTGGCTGGCAAGGGGGGCGGTATCGCTCATGGATAATCCATTCTACAAAGCCGTCCTTTGCCGACTCGCCCTGTTTGCCTGTCTCCGCCATTGCCTGTCTCCGTTACCGCCTGACTCCGTTACCGCCTGACTCTATTGCACGACCACCCGATGCACCGAAAGTTGTCTGTTACCGAAGCCGGGTCCTTCCTGTCGCCCTATCGCTGGTTGCGCTGGCAGGTTCTGGCTGTTGGCATCGGCATCTGCCTGGCAGGGCCGGCCACAGGGGCACAGGCGCAGCTGGAGTTGCCGCCGTTGCAGCTCAAGAGCAGCCGGATGCTGCGCGAAGTCATACCGCCGGCCGATCGGAACGCACAACCGACTTTCATGACCGGCGAGCGCATGTCCTCGCGTACCGATCTGGAAACCGTCGTCGAGGGGCAGGCGCAATTGCGCCGTGGCGATCTCGTGATCCGTGCCGACCGGCTCGAGTATTACCAGCCTGAAGACCTGGCCACGGCTCGAGGCAATGTGTACATCAACCGCGCGGGTGATGTGTATGAAGGACCGGAGCTCCAGCTCAAGGTCGAGTCGTTCGAAGGCTTCTTCCGCAATCCGCGGTACCGGTTGCTGAAGAACCAGGGGCATGGCGAGGCCGAGCGGGTTGATTTCATCGACGAGAAACGTGCGGTCGTGCGCAACGCCAGCTATACCACCTGCCGGCGCCAACCCGGTCCGAGCTGGATGCCCGACTGGATCATCCGGGCCGCCAGCATCAGCATTGACAACGAGGAAGATGTCGGCAGGGCGGAGTCGGCGGTGTTGAGTTTCAAGGGCGTGCCGCTGTTGCCGGTGCCGGCCTTCAGCTTTCCACTGAGCAACCAGCGCAAGTCTGGCGTGTTGCCGCCCACGTTCGGCATCGACAACGTCAACGGTGTCGAGGTGACCGTGCCGTATTACTGGAACATCGCGCCCAACCGTGATGCAACCCTGATACCGTCGGTCATGAGCAAGCGCGGTGTCGATCTGGGGGCTCAGTTTCGCTACCTCGAGACGGCCTATCGCGGTGAGGCCCAGCTCAACTACATGCCGGGCGACAGGTTGCGCGACATGAGCCGCTGGGGTTATTCACTGACCCACGGCGGCACGTTCGACAGCGGCATCCGCTCGCTCGGCAATATGGGGATCGCGCTGTCACTCAACCGGGTCAGCGACGATGACTATTGGCGCGACTTCACTCGGGCCAGTCCCGGCCTGACGCAACGCCTGCTGCCCAACGATCTGAACCTGTCCTGGGCAAGTGGGAATTTCTCGACCAGCCTGCGCGTACTCCAATGGCAGACGCTGCAGGACGTGAACTCCCCGATAACACCGCCCTACGACCAGCTGCCGCAACTGGCCATGCGATATGCACGGCTGAACGTCAATGGTTTCGACTTCTCGGTGGATGCC
>Ga0105048_10013026_pt1 | contig 13003 bp, 9 predicted proteins | sample MAT05_FD_78382 | JGI IMG/M metagenome (GOLD analysis project Ga0105048, IMG submission 78382) | Freshwater microbial communities from Lake Fryxell liftoff mats and glacier meltwater in Antarctica - MAT-05 | ecosystem: Environmental > Aquatic > Freshwater > Ice > Liftoff microbial mat | place...
CCCGGGACTATGACGATTTTAAGCAGCAATCGACGCCTTTGACGCCATGAGAGGCCTTGATTTTCGCTCCGCCCGGCGGATTTGCTTGGCTCGCCTGTGGATTTCCGCTACCATCCCTCGCCCGCACCAACCAACCGCCGCGGGCAAACGCTGCTGTAGACGCAGCAAAGACTTATACACATGGGCAAGCCGACCGGATTCAAGGAATTTACGCGCGAAACTCCCAAGAAGAGGCCAGTGAAACTGCGCGTGCTCGATTGGGACGAAATCTACATCGAATTCCCGGAAGACAAGCTCAAAAAGCAGGGCGCGCGTTGCATGGATTGCGGCATCCCGTTTTGTAACAACGGCTGCCCGCTCGGCAACCTCATCCCCGACTGGAACGACATGGTCTTTCGCGGGCGATGGAAAGAGGCGTACGAAGCGCTTTCCAAGACCAACAATTTCCCCGAATGGACCGGGCGCGTCTGTCCGGCGCCGTGTGAGGCGGCGTGCGTGCTGTCGATCAACGACGAACCAGTCACCATCAAGCTGATCGAACAGAACATCTCCGATCGCGCCTGGCGAGAGGGATGGGTGAAAACCGTCGTCCCGACGAAGCGGACGGGCAAGAAAGTCGCGATCATCGGCTCCGGCCCCGCCGGGCTCGCGGCGGCGGAGCAGTTGAACCGGGCGGGGCATTCAGTCACCGTCTTCGAGCGCGCGGATCGGCCGGGCGGGTTGCTCCTTTACGGCATTCCGGATTTCAAGATGGAGAAGCAGACCGTCCATCGCCGGGTTCAGTTCATGAAGGACAGCGGCATCACGTTCACCTGCAACGCCGACATCGGCGGGAACGTGAAAGTGGATAACCTGCGTCGCGAGTTTGATGCGATCGTGCTGGCGACTGGTGCGACCAAGGCGCGCGATCTGTCCATCCCCGGTCGCGAATTCAGCGGCGTTCATGTCGCGATGAATTATCTGCCGCAACCGACGCAGGCGAATCTGGGTGATCAGATCTTCAACGAACAGAAGATCGACGCCGCCGGCAAGCACGTGGTGATCATCGGCGCCGGCGACACCGCCGCCGACTGCCTGGGCACCGCGCACCGGCAGAAGGCCGCGAGCGTGACGCAGTTGAACCTCTATCCCAAGCCCCCGGACGTGCGCGACGAGGTCAACGCCCCCTGGCCTTACTGGCCGAACGTGTATCGCACGTCGCCGGCGCATGAAGAAGGCGGGGCGCGGGAGTGGTCGGTATTGACCAAGGCGTTCAAAGGCGAGAACGGGATCGTCAAATCGATCGTCTGCGCCCGCCAGGAAGTGGCAGAGACCAAGGGCGGTAAGCCCTTGATGCGCGAAGTGCCCGGAAGCGAGTTTGAGCTGCCCTGCGACCTCTGCCTGATCGCAATCGGCTTCTCGGGACCGGAACCGGACGGCCTGGTCGCACAGCTCGGCCTTCAGCTCGATTCGCGCGGCAGCATCGTCGTCGACGAGGACTATAAAACGACCGTCCCCGGCGTCTTCGCCACCGGCGATTGTCGGCGCGGGCAAAGCCTGGTCGTCTGGGCGATCTCTGAAGGCCGCTGCGCCGCCGCGGGGGTGGATGAGTTTTTGACGGGGTCGACGGACTTGCCGAAACTGAAACTGTTCTGAGTGATCGGCTTGCGTTATAGTCAGGTGCGATGCGGGTCGTGCTCGACACCAACGTGCTCATCGCCGCGATTCGATCGCCCCAAGGCGCGTCGTTTGCGATTCTTGATCAGGTCGGCCGGGGTGTTTTTGAGCACGCACTATCGGTTCCCTTAACGCTCGAATACGAGGAGCAGTTGGTAGACCACGCTCACCAACTGGGCATACCTGTGGAAGCAGTGCTGGAAATTCACCGATTCGTGGTCGTGACCGCGATCCCGGTCGATATCCGGTTTCGGTACCGACCTTTTCTGTCAGATCAAGATGATGACATGCTTGTCGAACTCGCGTTGGCCTGCTCGGCAGACTGCATTGTGACACACAATCTGCGTGACCTCCGAAAAGCGATGACGATCGGCGTATCTGTTGTAACACCCTCCGCATTCCTGCGTACAATCCGAGGACGATCATGACCCAGGCCAATCTCCATCTTCCCAAACTAGTCGAAGACCAACTCGCATCGCTAGCCGCTGCCGAAGGGGTGTCGGTCGATGAGTTTGTTTCGCAAGCGGTGCAAGAAAAGGTACGTCAGTTTACAACCATGCGCATGCTTCAGGCACGCGCGGCGGGCGTCACTCGAGCGGATTTCGACGCAGCCTTGGCCACGATTCCCGACGCTGCCCCCATCCCTGGGGACGAACTGCCCGAGGGTTGGACCGGTCTTAAAAAGTAGCCCACAATCCAAGCCGTGGAAACCGATCTCCGCATCACCCCCGCCGGCCATGCCGTCTATGGCGATTTGCCGTCGACGGCGGCGGTGCTGCTTCATCTGATTGGGGGGGCGTTGCGCGCGGAAGTGCCCGCCGGGGCGAATTTCGCGCGCGAGTTCGCGCGTCGGTATGTGACGCGGCTGTGTCATCAGTCCACGCTCGACGCCCCGCTTGATCCGCCGGGGCCGGAAGAGCTGGCGTTCATCGCGATGCAGGTTCCGCCGATCGTCGGGGCGGAGTATGCGTCGAAGGATTTGCTGGAAACGTGGTGGCGGGAGCTGGATGCGGTGGTGCGCCGCACGATCGAGGCGGAAGAGCTGACGGTCGAGGCGTTCGTTGCCAAACTGCACCCGTCGTGGCACGCGGTGGGACGGGTGACATTTCACCTGGCGGAGAATAAGCGGAACCCGCAACTGCCGTTTGCGTTCATGGCGACCTACACCAGCGGGATGGGAAAAAACGGCGCGCCGCTGCACGTGCCGCTGCTAAGAGCGCGGCAGGAGTATGTCGGCAATCGGCCGGCGCTGCTGAAGCTGCTCAAGCCGCTGGCGGATGCGCAGAAGGCCAGTGCGTGGGTCGCCGAGCTGGTCGAGAGCGAGGAAGTGCATCGCCCGCTCGCCTGGACGCCGTCGGACGCGTATCAGTTCCTCCAGAACGTGCCCGTGATGGAGGCGGCGGGCATTGTCGTGCGCGTGCCCGACTGGTGGAAGGCCCGCAAACCCCCGCGGCCGCAGGTAAGCGTGACGATCGGGACTAAGCCCAAGAGCGCTCTGGGCATCGACGCGATGCTCGATTTTAACGTCGCCGTCACGCTCGGCGACCAGCCGATCACCGAGGAAGAACTTCACCAGCTCATGCAGGCCGACGAGCACCTCGTCCAGCTTCGCGGGCAGTGGGTGGAGATTGACCAGGAGAAGCTGAAGGAGGCGCTGGACCACTGGCAAAGCGTGGCGCGCTACGCCGACGACGGCGTGAGTTTCATCGACGGCATGCGGCTGCTCTCGGGCATGCAGCGTGGCGATTCGAGTGGGAAGCCGGACGAAATCGTCACGAAGGAATGGGCCGGCGTGCAAGCGGGGGACTGGCTCGCCGGGACGCTTGAGAAACTGCGTTCGCCGGAGTCGATCGAAATCCCGAAAAGCCTCAACGCGACGTTAAGACCGTACCAGGAAAAGGGTTACGCATGGCTGCGGTTTATGACCGATCTGGGACTGGGCGCGTGTCTGGCGGACGACATGGGGCTGGGCAAGACGATCCAGGTGATCGCGCTCTTGCTGCATCGCGTAGGGTGCGTCTCCGACGCACGGGGTGGTGTGTCGAAGACACACCCTACAAGGGCCAGCCTCTTGGTCGTCCCGGCGTCACTCATTCCGAACTGGCGGGCCGAGCTCGCTAAGTTTGCCCCGTCGCTCAGGCCGCTCATCGTCCACTCGTCCGAGATCAACGTGAACGACTCGAAACTCGCGAGCAAGTTCGATCAACACCACGTCGTCATCACCACCTACACCATGCTGACGCGGCTCGATAAACTGCGCGATCACGCATGGGATTTGGTCGTGCTGGATGAGGCGCAGGCGATCAAGAACGCCGGCGCTCGCCAATCACGGTCGACCAAAGAACTCACCGGCCAATCGCGCATCGCGCTCTCGGGCACGCCGATCGAAAACCGCCTGAGCGATCTCTGGTCCCTCTTCGATTTCCTCAACCCCGGCCTGCTCGGGTCGGCCAAGGTGTTCAGCGATTATGTGAAACGCGTCAATAATGCCGAAGGCGGCGCGGGTTATGCGTCGCTCCGCAAGCTCATTCAGCCGTACATCCTGCGCCGGCTCAAGACCGACAAAACGATCATCAACGATCTGCCCGACAAAACCGAAGTCAAAACGTACTGCCCGCTCAGCAAGGCGCAGGCGCTGGTCTACCAGCGCGCGGTCGAGCAACTGGGGCGCGAGCTGGAACTGGCATCGGAGGGGATCCAGAAAAAGGGGATCGTGCTGGCGTACCTGATGAAGTTCAAACAGATCTGCAATCACCCGACGCAATTCATGGGTGAAGGGGCGTACGAGCCGGACGAGAGCGGCAAGTTCGCGCGGCTGGGGGAAATCTGCGCGGAACTGGCGTCCCGGCAGCAACGCGCCCTTATCTTCACGCAGTTTCGCGAGATGACCGACCCGATCGCGGCGTACCTGAAGGACGTTTTTAACGCCCCCGGCCTCGTCCTGCACGGCGGGACCAGCATTCCGAAGCGGCGGGAGATGGTGGAGCGGTTTCAGCAGGAGGACGGCCCGCCGCTCTTTGTGCTGTCGATCAAGGCGGGCGGCACGGGGCTGAACCTCACTGCGGCCGCCAATGTCATCCACTTCGACCGCTGGTGGAACCCGGCGGTCGAGAACCAGGCGACCGACCGCGCGTTCCGTATCGGCCAGAAACAAAACGTGCTCGTCCACAAGTTCATCTGCCGCGGCACCGTCGAAGAACGCATCGACGACCTCATCGAAAACAAAATCGGCCTCAGCACCGAGTTGCTTGGCGATACCGGGGCGGAGAAGATGCTGACCGAAATGAGCGACAAGGATCTGCTCAACTTCGTCTCGCTCGACTTGAAGCGCGCGACGAGCGACTAAAACCAGCCGCGACGCTACGCGTTGCGCGTCTTCGCCGGACGCGCTACGCGTAGCGTTGCGGCGACTGGAGAGTGCGATATGTTCTGGAGCTACAAGCCCTACGTCAGTGTTGCCCAGCGTCGCGGCAAGGCGATTCGAGAGATGTCTGCGCTGCGAAAGAAGGGTCGGACGATCACGCCGATCGAGGAGATCGAAGGACGCAAGATCGCCAGGACGTTTTGGGGCGAAGCCTGGTGCAAGCACATCGAATGCCTCAGCGATTTCGAATCGCGCCTCGGCCGGGGCAGGACGTACGTGAAGAACGGTTCGGTCTGCCACCTGGAGATCAAGAAAGGCAAGATCGAGGCGATGGTATGCGGCAGCGAGTTGTACGAAATCTCGGTCAACATTGATGCGCTGCCGAAGACGTCGTGGGACGCGATCAAGAAAAAATGCTCCGGCCAGATCGGCTCGGCGGTCGAGCTGCTTCAGGGGAAGTTTTCGACCGAGGTGATGACGCTTTTGACGCACCCCGACAACGGCATGTTCCCGCACGCGGATGATTTTCGTCTCTCCTGCAACTGCCCTGATTTCGCCCGCCTCTGCAAGCACCTCGCTGCGGTGCTGTACGGGGTGGGGGCGCGGCTGGATGCCGCACCCGAACTGCTCTTCACGCTCCGCGGGGTTGACCATTTCGAGCTGATCGAAGCCGCCGCCGGCGCGTCGGCGAGTGCGAAAACGTCGGATTCCGAGACGATTTCCGAAAGCGATCTGGCGGATGTGTTCGGAATCGACATGGTTGCTTCAGCGCCCGCGAAGCCCAAAAAGCCGTTGAAACCGAAGCAGCCGAAGGCGAAGAAGCCGCTCCCGAACGCGAAAAAGTCGGAGAAATTGAAGAAATCGAAGAAGTCGAAGCGTACCGCATGACACGCCCGACCAATTCCACTATCGTTTTCGCGGTCTTATGCGGCATGGATGGTTTGCTATCGCCCTGATCGTCGGGGCATCTTCTTTCGCAATCGCACAAACGACTCAGCAGGCGACTCCGCCGACGACGACGCGATACACGCCCACCGTCTCAATTCACCGAACCGACACGCCCCCCGTCATCGACGGCGTGATGGACGACGCCGCGTGGCGCGATGCCGCCGTCATCTCTGATTTTCAGCAGGTCAGCCCGCTCGAAGGCGCCAGGCCCACCGAGCGCACCGAAACCCGCGTCACCTACGATGCCGACAACCTTTACGTCGGCATCTACTGCTACGACGCCGACGCCAAAGGCATTCTCGCCAAGCAGATGGCGCGCGATGGCGATGTGGCGTCGGATGACACGTTCACCGTCAGTTTTGATCCGTTCAACGACCAGCGCAACGGCTACTGGTTTGAAATCTCCGCCGCCGGGTGCAAGCGGGACGGGACGGTGGAAAACTCGTCCACCGTTCGCATCGAGTGGGACGGCATCTGGTACCTGAAGACGAAGATCACCGACACCGGGTGGTTCGCCGAGATCGCGATCCCGATGAAGACGATTTCGTTCAACGCCGATACCGATGTTTGGGGCTTCAACGTCGGCCGCACGATTAGGCGGAAGCAGGAGACGGTTCGCTGGGCGGGCATTTCGCGTGCCAGCGCGGTGCGTAACCTCGGCAACGCCGGCCGGATTGAAGGGATCGGTGGTTTGAATCAGGGGCTCGGCCTCACGCTCAAGCCGTTTGTCACCGGCACGTACGATCTCGACGACAACGACATCGAGATCAAGCCCGGCTTCGATCTGTTCTACCGTCTCACCCCGTCGATTACCGCGGCGCTGACCGTGAACACCGATTTCGCGGAGGCGGATGTGGATACGCGGCGGGTGAATCTTACGCGGTTCCCGCTGTTCTTCCCGGAGAAGCGCACGTTCTTCCTCCAGGATGCCGGCATTTTTAGCTTCGGCGGGATCGGCGAAACGCCGTTGCCGTTCTTCTCGCGGCGTATCGGGATTGCGAATGGCCAGCAGAAAGACCTCCTCGCCGGACTGAAACTTGCCGGCCGGCAAGGGCCGCTCAATTTCGGCGTCCTGGATGTGCAGATGTACCCCGACGACGATCTGGGGGACAAGAATCTGTCGGTCGTCCGCGCGTCTTATGATGTGCTCGAGCAATCCAACATCGGCTTCATCGCGACCAACGGCGATCCTTCCACGCCCGGCGACAGCTCGCTGGTCGGCGTCGATTTCAACTACCGCAAGAACGCCCCCGACGGAACGATTTATGAAGCTCACGCCTGGGCACAGGCCGCGAACAACAGTCCCGATGACACGTCCGACGCCAGCGACGGAACCGATTCGGCGTTCGGGCTGAACTTCAACTACCCCAACGACACCTGGTTGTTTGCCGCCGGCTGGTACCAGGTCGGCCCGAACTTCCGCCCGGCGCTCGGCTTCGTGCAGCGGCGCGGGGTGAACAAGTACTCGACGGACCTGCGCCGCCGCTGGAACAACTCGCTGGGGCTGAAGCGGATCGATCTGGCGCTCTACGTCGATGTGTTCACCAACCTGCACCAGGAACTCGAAACCGCCGGCGTCGAGTTTCCGCGGCTGGATCTTGAGAATGATGCCGGCGACACCCTCTCGCTCGGAACCGTCTACAACCGCGAGGCGTTTGACAATGCGTTCGACATCGCCAACGACGTCACCATCCCCGGCGGCGATTACGGGTTCGTGCGCGGTTTCGCACAGGTCAGCACGTCGGACGCCCGGCCCGTCGCGGCGACCGTCAAATACGCCGGCGGGCAGTTCTACGACGGCACGCGGGATGACTACATCGGCGCGCTCGAATTCCGTCCCACCGCCTCGATCTACGCCACGATCGAGGCCGAATGGAACGACGTCCACCTCCCCGACGGCGAGTTCCTGGTCCGCATTTTTCGCACGCGATTCAACATGCTTTTCTCACCGGATCTGTCGTGGAACAACAGTGTCCAGTACGACAACATGAGCGAGTCCGGCAGCTTCAACAGCCGCGTGCGCTGGGAGTTTGAGCCGGGCCAGGAACTATTCGTCGTGCTGGCGCGCGGGTTCACCATCGACGACGGAACCTGGAACGCGACCGAAACCCAGTTCACCATGAAGTGCGGCGTGACGCTGCGGTTCTGAAAAAAACAATTTCCGAAAAATCGCCCGGCGCTGCGCGATTGTCGTGACAAATGCGCAGCGCCGCCGGTCTATACAGAGGACAACCTCGCGCCATACGCCCATGAAGCCGCAGGACTTGTCCGGCGCGTGGAGGGGGGCTCGTCGTACTCGCACGGGGCGGGCCCGGTGGCTTCATAGGAGCGCGCTGCATCTCGCACTTCGGCACGATGTCTTTGGACATCGCGCGAAGGATTCGCGATGATCGAGTCATGCGATACGCACTGCTACTTTCGATGCTGCTGACGACCCTTGTGACGGCGCAGACCACGCAGCCCACCGATACCCCCACGGCCGCGCCGGCGACGAAGCCGGTGGCGGATCGGTCGAAGCCGGTGGGGATGTGCGTGTTGTTCGATCAAACCGTCGCCGACCTGGGGATCGACGGCGCGATGAAGTTCTATCACTGTACGAGCAACGCGCATCGCCGCTACGCGCGGTCGGAGTCGGAGTTTTATATCGCGGTGAACAAGCTGGTGCGCGTGGTGAAAGAGAAGCACGGTGAGGACCAGGCGAAGATCGTGCGCACGATCTGTGGAGACAGCGACGATTACAGCGACGTGACCGTGATGGAGGACGGCGATAGCGCCGCGATACAGCGGCCGGGGCAGACGCCGTTCCCGATGATAAAAATCGAGGGGAAATGGCACTTCTCGTTGCCCGACTGGTTCGACATCGTCGGCGAGGAGCAGATCGTCGCACTTCGATTGCACTACGAAGCCGCCGCCGACCGCGCCGACGCGGTGCGGGAGAAGATCGATTCGGGGGAGTACAAGACGATGGAGCAGATTACCGAGGCGTTGGACGTGGACGAGCCCGCGACCGAATAGCGACCCCCCCACGCCCTTGCGACGGCGGGCCGTTTGCTTATCGTTTCCGGATTGACCTTTTTATTTGGAGTACACTCATGGCAGGCCCGCTCGATTTTGGTGTTCAAAGCTACTGTTTCCGCGATTTCAAAGACAACGCCGATGTCGCGCAGAAGGTGCGTGAGATCGGGGTGGATAAGATCGAAGTCTGCGGCGTTCACGCCGACCTGAACAAGCCCGAGACGTTCGGAAACGTCGTCAAGACGTACAACGACGCGGGCGTGGAAGTGATCTCGATCGGCGTGCAGACGTTCAGTGGCGCGGACACCGAGGAGAAGTGGTTCGAGTGCGCCAAGATCGCCGGCGCGAAGCACATTTCGGCGCACTTCCGGGTCGATAGCTTTGAACCCGCGATCAAGAAGACGGCGGCGCTGTGCCGCAAGTATGGGATCAAGGTCGGCATCCACTGCCACGGCGGGTACATGTTCGGCGGGAGCGCGGACGTGATCGGGCACCTGATCAAGATCGGCGAAGGCGAGATCGGTCTGTGCATCGACACCGCATGGTGCATGCAGGCGGCGGGCAGCCCCGTGAAGTGGGCCGAGCAGTTCGCAGGACAGATCTACGGCATCCACTACAAGGACTTCACCTTCGACCGCGCCGCCAAGTGGACCGACGTGGTCGTCGGCACGGGCAACCTCGACCTGCCCGCGTTCGTGGCGGCGCTGAAGACAGGCAAGTTCGACGGGATGGCGGTCATCGAATACGAAGCCGACCCGTCGAACCCGGTGCCGGCGCTGACCGAATGCGTCAAGAAGATGCGCGCGGTCGGATGATCGGTCGTTGTTTGGAGCCGGGGGGCATAAGCCCCCGCGTCTGCCTCGCGTGAGCGACGCGCGGGCTTACGCTCGTGGTTCAATGGACGCGATTGCGTAGGATGCATCTCATCATGTCAGACCAAATCAACGTGGCGATCATCGGTTGCGGGGGCATGTCTCACTCGCATGGGGACGCGCTGAATCGTATTCCGGAAGCCAATGTTGTCGCGCTTTGCGACATCAATCCGGAGAACATGGACCGGCTGTGGAAGTCGAAGTTCGGCGCGCGGAAAGAAGTTCGCCGGTACGACTCGATGGAGAAGCTCCTGGCGAGCCCGCCGAAGGGGCTGGACGCGGTGATCATCGTCACGCCGCACACGCTGCATTTCCCGCAGGCGATGGCGGCGCTGGATGCGGGGTATCACGTGCTGGTGGAAAAGCCGATGGTCACCAGTTCCGCACACGCGAAAAAGCTGGCGGAGAAAGTGAAGAAGACGGGGCTGCTGCTTCAGGTGGCGTTCCAGGCGAGCTATAGCTGCGAGTTCGCGTACATCCGCGACGTGCTGAAGAAAGGCGGGCTTGGCGAGTTGCAGACGGTGACGGCATGGAGTCACCAGGGCTGGAAACCCCGCGACGGCATGAAGCGGTCGTGGCGTCATGATCCGAAGCTGTCGGGCGGCGGGCAGATGTACGACACCGGCGCGCACCTGTTCAACGCCATCGCGTGGTGTCTGGATCGGCCGGTCGAAGAGGTCTTCTGCTGGATCGATAACAAGGGCATGCCGGTGGACATCAACGCCGTGATGACCATCCGCTGGGAGGGCGGCGTGCTGGGGACCGCGACCATCTCGGGAAACAACCCCGGCTGGGACGAAGGCATCATCATCGCCGGCGACAAAGGCCGCATCCACACCGGCATTCATGGCGGGAGGCTGGAACATTTCGACGCGCGGGGAAAGATCAAATACCCGCCGGTGAATTTCCCGCACTACAGCCCGGACCAGAACTTCATCCACTGCCTGCTCGGCAAAGCAACGCCGATGTGCCCCGTGCGGTACGGCATCCTGCATTCGTGGCTGATGGACGGGCTCTACAAGAGCGCCAAGACCAAGGCGCCGGTGAAACTCAGCAAGCCGCCGTTGCCGGTGGAAGCGCCTAAGAAGGAACGCACCACCGGCAACGCCAGCCTGCACGCATTGACCGCGGCGGAGAACGCGGTCAATCCGTGTTGACTTCCGGTTCCCTCTCCCTTTTGGCGGAGAGGGGACGCTTGCCGCTCGCGGGTAGCTCGCGAATGTCGAGCGTCCCCCTCACCCCGGCCCTCTCCCTCAAGCGAGAGGGAGGTAAGGCTACGTGTAATGCAGCTGCGCCGACGCCACCGCGTCGCCGTGCGGGACGATGCGCAGCCAGTGAGCGCTGAGTCCGGTCGGGAAGACGTCGATGATGCTGTCAGCCGTTTCCAGCGTCTTGTACTTCACGAACTTGCCGTGGCCGTGCAGGTCGAGTTCGATGTCGAACTTGATTGGCTTGCCGGCGTTGTGGGTGATTTCGATGCACTTGTGCTCGAAACCGGTCATGAGGTAGGGGTCGCTGGCGACGCCTGACTTGACGGGCGCATCCCACCACGGGCCGCCCCAGCCTTTGGGCTTGCCGAAGCTCCAGAGGTCGTCGGTCTTGCCCATCCAGATGCCCGATTGCGGCTCGGCGGTGGTGGGGCTTTCGCCGTTGCTGGGGCTGGCGTTGTCGGAGCCCAGCACGAGCATGCCGCGCCAGGTGCAGAAATCGCCATGCACCCAGAGGTGCGTGCTGATCGGTCGAACGCCCCAGACCTGGTTGCCATACGCCCAGGGCGACAGTTCGTAGAACATGCCGTGGTGGTCCATGAGGAAGCGTTCGTGCTCCACTTCGCGGATGCGAGGCCATTCGGTCTGCCACTTGTGATCGAAGCAGTGGCTGGCCTTCGGCAGGCGATAGGTGCGCCATTTTTTGTCGGCGTTGGTGAAGACTTTCATGATCGCCGACGCCTGGTCCCAGCCGGTGGCGAAGATCGTCCCCCCGAACCCGCCTCGGCCGGAGATGCAGGTGAAGGGTTTTTGCTCGAGGATCGTCCAAGTCTTGCCGTCGAACTCGGCGAGTCGTCCCTGCGACTGCTTGCCCGCCCAGTCGGCCTCGTGGTACTCGTTCGAGCAAACCACCAGCCGGCCGAAGTGGCAGTAGCAGTCCTTGAAGTGAACCTTGCCTTCGCCCATCGTGCCGAGAATCTCCTGCAAATCGAAAATCTGCACGCATTCGAGCGTGTGGACGTTCAGCTCGAACAGCTCGCCTTCCATCGCCAGGACGTACACCTTGTTGTCCGGGTCGGTGAGGTGCCACGTCGTGCCGCAGACGCGCAGCGGCTGAAGTTCCTTGACGGTGCGGATCTTGTGATTGGCATCGATCACGTGCGGGCCGATGACGATCTGGTTGGAAGCGTAATGGACGAAGCGGTTGGTGTAGGTCCCGTCGACGCCGCGGGTTTCTTCGACGATTTCCATGCTCAGGTCGGCATGGATGCGCCTCAGCGACACGCCGCGGCCGGACTTTTCCTTGTGGGAGTTGTAGTTCAGCACGTACAACTCGCCGGCCCAGGGCATGAGACAGCCGACGCCGATTTCCGATCGCGGCGGGCCCAGGTCAGCGACCTGCGCCAGGTGCGGGAAGACGCCGGAGACGTTTTGGTAGAGCTTGTTTTCCATACGATTCGCTTACTCCTCCGCGCCGATGTCGGCCGCGGCTTGGTGAAGGGGGTCGATAAGAGAAGACACTTGAGATTCGTTGATGCGCCCCGCGAGCGTGAGGCCCGCGAACGCGGGTTTGCCGATGGCGATACCCAGGGCGTCTTCGGCGCGGTGTTCGTTTCGGGCGAGATATGCGTGGCCGGCTTCACGGACGCGTTTCAGCCGCGACAGCAGCGCGGGCACGCCGCCAAGGGGCTGGCGATCGGTGTAGAGGTTTTGGACGTCGTCGTCGGCCATGCCCGCGAGGATCGGCACGCCGACGCCGGACTGCTCGGCAGGATAAAGCCCGCTGACCGCCAGCGCGTCGTCCGACGATTGCGCCGGCCGGGCCTGGTAGAGATAGACGACCTGGCTTTGCCAGAGGACGCCGAGCGCGACATGCAGTTTGAAGCTTTTGAGGCGCTCGATCGCGGTCGCGGCGCGACGCAGCAGTCCCGAGCCGTACA
>Ga0105048_10013030_pt1 | contig 13002 bp, 9 predicted proteins | sample MAT05_FD_78382 | JGI IMG/M metagenome (GOLD analysis project Ga0105048, IMG submission 78382) | Freshwater microbial communities from Lake Fryxell liftoff mats and glacier meltwater in Antarctica - MAT-05 | ecosystem: Environmental > Aquatic > Freshwater > Ice > Liftoff microbial mat | place...
GCGCAGACCGAGAAACTTTTCAAAGTCTGTGCGCTGCGCAAGCTGCCGATTCTCACTTTCATTAATAAGATGGACCGCGCTGGACGTGACCCGCTGCAACTGCTTAGCGAGATTGAGAAAGTGCTGGGCATTGGCGCCGCGCCGCTTAACTGGCCCATCGGGACGGGGCCGGAGTTTCGCGGCATCTACGACCGCCTTCAGAAAAAAGTTATGATCTTCGATTCCGTTGCGCATGGATCGCTGATGGTCCCGACGCGCACGGCCGATCTGGAAAACGCCGGCGACGAACAAGAAGGCGGCGCGCTGCTCGACCCCGATACGCACCAGAAATTGAAAGACGAAATCGATCTGCTCGACGGGGCGGGGGCGACCTTCGATCGCGAACGCTTTATGAAAGCTGAAGTAACGCCGGTCTTCTTCGGCAGCGCGCTGAACAATTTCGGCATCGAAGCGTTTCTCAGCGCGTTCCTCGAACTGAGTCCGGCGCCCGCCGCGCGGCTCAGCGATAAGGGGCTGATTCCATCGGACCGTTCGGAGTTCGGCGGCTTCATCTTTAAGATCCAGGCGAACATGGACCCGCGCCACCGCGACCGCATCGCCTTTGTGCGCGTCTGTTCGGGGCGTTTCGTGCGCGAGATGAACGTGACGCATTCGCGCAGCGGCGATTCGATTCGCATCTCGCGCTCACACCGATTGTTTGCGCAGAATCGCGAGAGCATGGAAGAGGCCTATCCGGGCGACATCATCGGCTTGGTGAATCCGGGACATTTTCATCTCGGCGACACGCTCTGCGAAGGTCCGATCATCAACTATCAAGGTCTGCCCCAGTTTTCACCGGAGCACTTCGCGATCCTGTCTTGCAACGAAACACTGCGGCGCAAGCAGTTCACAAAAGGGCTGGAGCAGCTCGTCGAAGAAGGCGCGATTCAAATCTTGAGCGACCCCAACGCGATGCGCCGCGAGCCGATCCTGGCCGCAGTCGGACAGCTTCAGTTCGATGTGGTGCAATATCGCCTCGAAGCCGAATACGGCGCGAAGACGGCGGTGCAGAAACTTCCTTATGGGCTGGCGCGCTGGGTGGAAGGCGAGAAGGCCGATCTCGAAACGCTCCAACTGCCGACGAGCGCGATGAAGACTTTCGATCAGCACGAGAACATCGTGGCGCTCTTCGGCGGGCAGTGGGAACTGGATTATTGCATCCGGCAGAACCCGAAGCTGAAGTTCAACAGCGTCCGGACGTGAGCTGAGTAAAAAGTAAAACGTAAGGAGTCGTTGGATTGGGGCGGCGTTATGCGTGAATGTCGAAGCCGCTTTCGCTCTTCAGCGAGTTCTGCGGCACGGATTGGAATGATGAATTGGGCTTCAGGTCGGCGCGTGAATGCACATCAATGATTCGGATTTTATGCTGAGCGGGTGCGGGTGTTTTTTCGCAGATCAGGATGTAGGGATAAACGCCCTCGGGTGAGCGGTTGCACATCGGCGTGATGTCGGCAATGCTTTCGACGCGCGTCTGATTCAGAAGCATCTGGCGGCAGCGCTGTGCGAATGATTTGAGCGCGAATTTGTTCGGAACAATAATCCGTAGTCGACCACCAGCGCGGAGTCGTTTAAGGCTCTGTTCCATAAATCGAACGAAGAGATCGAAGTTGCCGCGAGCGGTACGAAAATAGCGCTCTAAATAATTTCGGATCGACGGGCCGTGCTGTTTCGTCAACTGAGTGATATTGATGTACGGCGGATTGACAATCACGGCGTCGAAGCCGCCGGCCCTTGCGATTCCAGGAAAGGCGCGAGCGAAGTTCAGCGGATTGAGCTCTGGAAATCCGGACGCGAGCAGCGCGTTACCGCAATGAATGTTCAACGAAAGATCCGGCACTGGCGCTGGAGCGCTGCCTTCGAAAAGTTTCAGCAGAAGTGAAAGCTTCGTCAATTCCACGCCGAAGGCGTCGATGTCGACACCGTGGATGCAGCGCAGCAGCACGCGCTGCTTCTCCTTAAAGGAGACCTTCGCGCCACGCGTTTTTAAGAGCTGTTCGAACATTTGCAGCGGAAAGGCGCCCGCACCGCAGGCGGGATCGAGAATCGCGGGGAATTTTGTTTTGCCGATCAGGGGCTTGAGTGTGCTTCGGACCAGATACTCACTAATGAAATCGGGCGTGAAGAAAACTCCGCTGCGATGGCCGCTCAGGTCCGTCTCGTAAATTTTGCCAAGTAGCGACGGCGACAATGTTGCAACACGGAGCGCGCGCAACGCACGGACGATTTTAGTTAAGGCGCTCGTCAGGCGTGAGGAGACGTGAAGATGCGGCAACACGAAAAGCGTCGAATGATATTTGAGCTTTGCACGATCAAAGCAATCTTGCAGCGCCGGTATGGAATCCTCGGCACGCAATCGCGAAAGCAATTTGCCGGGTTCAAGCTTGCGCTGCTGCGCCAGTTTGAGAAAGACGAGGCCTTCGACAATGCAGAGCGCCAGCTTGCGCGCGCCTGTTTTGTTTCGCCGGTGAAAGCTCTTCTCAAGAAGCCTGCGCCAGCGCACGCTGGATTTGATCAGCGCAATTTCACGCGGCGGCATCGTCGACATGCTTGGACTCTTTGGCCTACTTCTTTTTGCTCGCCGCTTCCTTATAGGTGTTGAGCGTCTTGATTAAGCCCTCTTCCAGATTGGCGTCACCTTTGACCTTCTCAATTGCGAGCGTCTCGATTTCGATGGCTTTCTTGATGTCGCCTTTTTCGAAGTATGCGCGCGCCAGCGTGTCGAGGATTGCGGGGTTTTCATGCTGAGTCAATTCGTCGGCGCGTTTGGCCAGCTTGAGCGCCAGATCAAAGTCGCGCTTCTCGATGCCTTCGGTATCCAGGATCGTCCAGGCGATCTCATTGAGCGTCTCCGAGTCGTCCTTCAGTTCCTTCTCGGCAAGCTTGGTAAGCAGTGCATAAGCTGCGGCGTAATCTTTCTTCATCCGCAGCAGCGCGGTGAATTTGAAAGCCGCCATCTGCTGCTTGGCGCTGGGGTCGACCGCCGCGAGTTCGTCGGCGGCGGCGAGCAGTTTATCAATGTCCTTTTCCTGGGCAGCGGCCTGAAGTTTTTCGACGACCCCCTGCTTTTTGGCTTCCATTTCAGCGTACTTTTGAAGATCAAATTTGCCTTCGATGACCTGAGTCAGCACTCCTTCGAGCTTCCCCGGATGGCCGATCCAGGCAATCTTTCCTTCCTTGTCAACGATGAACGAGCAGGGAATTCCCTCCTGCCCGGACGCCTTGAGCCACTCTTCGGCGGTCTTGCCCATCTCCAGGCCGGGCACGTCCAGCGCCACGCGGTAGTTCATGTTCTTGCCCATCTTCTGGACGAAGGGCTCGACAGCGGCTGTACTTTTCTCCCACACGTTCATGCCGATGAAGACCACGCCTTTGTCTTTGAACTTGGTATTCAGCTTCGAGACGTGCGGGATGGCGGCGATGCACGGCCCGCACCACGTCGCCCAGCATTCAACGACGTACGTCGTTCCAAGTTTGAGGCTCTCGATGGGTTCGCCATTGAGCCATTTGCTGACGTGCAGCTTCGGCGCCGGCATGCCCGGTTTGAGTTCCGCCGCATGGACGCAGTTGGCGATAACGGCGAGCACAAGTGAAAGGGCGATCCACTGACGCAGTGTAGACGAGGGCATGTATGACTCCTTTAATGAGCGAATGACGCGCATGAGCGTAAAATGCAATCCGCAGAATGCAAAAGGCAAAGACATAAAATCACAAGACATCACACCCTCTGGCAATCCACGCGCGCCGTCTATCAGGTCGTCTCTCCAGACTCTCAAGACCCGTTTTTATCGTTTCATTTCGGCCGACCAATGCAGTGTGCGCAAGTCGTGCTCCAGCGCGCCGTGCACGAGCACCGTCTGCGCGCGCGCCAATTGACGCGCCGCTGCGGGAGTGACTTTGACCGGCTTCATCTCGCGTTGCATGAAAATCAAGGAGCGGTGCGCCTCGGCGGAGAGCAGCACTCCGCGCACGCGCGCCAGATCGGGACGATTCTTCTGCGCGTTGAAACAGTTCGAGCAGAGCACGCCTTGCCCAAAGAGCCAGACGTTGCCGCGTCCTGCCAGCTTACCCGTGTTGCCCGAACAGACCGCGCAGGATTCCAGATCGGGGAGCAACCCTTCGATGCGCAGCGCGCTGAGCGTAAAGATCAGCATCAGGGAGCCGCGCTGGGCTCCTTGCGCCAGAGCTTCGGCGGAAGCTGCGAGCAAATCGTAAAGCGCGGCGTTTTCGACAGCCGTATTTTCTTCGATCGATCCGGCCGTATGGCGCGTCAGCGAATCGGTGAGCTCGCAGAGGTACGAGGCCGAGTGCAGCATCTGCGCGGATTGTCCGACTGCTGGCCGGGCGTGCTCGTCCCACTCCTTATATAGCCAGAGCGCGTCGCCGCGCCGGGGGTAGAGCAAAATTTCGCCGCGCGCCAGAAGATCGAAGCCGCCTTCGAAGCCCTTCTTCGGCCAGCGCCGCGCGCCCTTGGCGTGAATGCGGAATTGGCCGAGCGTGCGGCCGAGCATCACCACCACCAGGCTGGTGTTGCCTTGTTCGTGAATGCGCAGGACTTGGGCGAGGTCTTTTAGAATGGCCATTTGGCAGTTGTCAGTTCTCTCTTCTCCGTTGTAACCTGTGGCTACGGAAATGCAGAATTCAAAAACAGATTTACCACTAAGGCACGAAGGCACAAAGAACGCACGAAGATCGGAAACTATATTTTTCTTCGTGTCTCTTTGTGCCTTCGTGCCTTGTGGTAAGTCTGTTAAGGCATGTTAGCAAACAACGGAAAGCAATGAGCGCGAAACTGATCGAGGGAACCGGGCTGGCTCAGCAATTCCGCACGGATATTGCGCGCGAAGTCAAAGCTCTGCGCGAGCAGGGCAAGACGGTCCGGCTGGCCTGCGTGCAGGTCGGCGAGAAACCCGAATCCGTCCTTTATGTGAAGAATCAGAAGCGCGTCTGCGCCGACGTCGGAATCGATTTCCAGATCGTCCAGCTCCCCGACACCATCAGCCAGGTCGGGCTGATCCATAAAATTCACGAACTCAACGCCGCTCCGGAGATCACGGCGATGATCCTCGAACTTCCTCTGCCTGCCCGTCTGAACACCTTCATGTGCCAGCGCGCCATCGATCCGCAGAAGGATGCGGAGGGCGTCCATCCGATCAATCTGGGACTGCTGGTCTACGGCATCGCGCATCATGCGCCGTGCACGGCGATGGCCGCGTATCAGTTGATCAAGACGACGGGCGTCGATCTGCGCGGTAAGGAAGTCACCGTCGTCGGCCACAGCCAGATCGTGGGCAAGCCGATCTCGCTGATGCTGCTCCACGATTTCTGCACCGTCACCACCTGCCACGTCGCCACGCGCGACCTGGGACTGCATACGCGCCGCGCCGATGTGCTCGTCGTCGCCGTCGGTAAGGCCGGGCTGATCAATTCATCGATGGTCAAAGAAGGCGCGATGGTCATCGACGTCGGCGTCAACCGCCTGCCGATTCTGGACGCCGCTGGCAATGCAGTGCTCAACGAAAAGGGAAAGAAGACATATAAGACTGTCGGCGATGTGGATTTTGAAAGTGTTAAGGAGAAAGCCGGATGGATCACGCCAGTGCCCGGCGGCGTGGGTCCGCTGACCGTAACGATGCTGCTGCGCAACGTGGCTGAAGCCGCCAAACATCAGCAGCCGCCCATCGTGTGAGTTCATATTGCGTGGCACGGGCAGTTGTTGGACTGCCCGTGGGACGCCGGACGGATTTCGCAGTAGCACAGTCGACAGTCCGTAATTCTCAGGAGATCAAGAACGATGAGTAGTTCAAAAATTTATATCGCACTCGCCTGCCTCATACTGTTCTCCGCGAGCGCCGAAGAGCCTGAATACAAACCCGAACTCAACATCGTCTACTGCACCGTCGACGGCAAAGAGATGAAGCTCAACGCTTTTATTCCCGCCAAGGCAGACAAGCCGACGGCGGCGATGGTGGAGATTCACGGTGGCTGGTGGAGCGGCGGCTCGCCCGCGAAAGATTGCAAAGGCGGCAACTTCGAAGCCTACCGCCGCATTGGCGCTGCAATCTTCACCACGTCTTACCGGCTGGGCAAAGACGGCGGCTTTCCGCAGAACATCCGCGACTGCCGCAACGCGGTGCGCTTTATCCGCAAGAATGCAGCACGCTTCAACATCGATCCGGAGCGCATCGGCGTCAGCGGCGTATCGGCGGGCGGGCACTTGAGTTTGATGGTGGCGATGGTGCCCGAAGAGTTCGACGACGGCGGTCCGACGGACGACCTGAAGGGTGTCAGCGCCAAGGTCTGCAACTGCTTCTCGTATGTCGGGCCGACGGATTTCGTGCAGCAGTGGACCGAATCGGCCGACGCGCGGCGCTACCACGCGGTGCTTTTTAGAGGCGTCGAGCCCACCACCGACGAAGGCAAGGCGCTGTACTTGAAGATGAGCCCCATTTTTCACGTGCGCAAAGATCTGCCGCCGCTGCTAATCTGTCAGGGCGAGAAAGATCCGATCGTCAATCATGCGCACGGTTCGACATTGCATGAGAAACTGAAAGCCGCCGGAGCAGACTCCACCTACTGGCTGACAGCCGGAGGCGGCCACGGCTTCCCCGGCGGACCGGGTTTTAAGAAGGTGCTCGACGATTTCCTGGAGCGGACCCTCGGAGTCGCCAAGAGTAAGTAAAAAGAATTCACCACGGAGCACGCAGAGAGCATGGAGAACGGATTTTGATTTGGGCTTCAATCCGTTTTTTTGCTGTTCTCCGTGCGCTCTGTGCACTCTGTGGTGAAGTAGTCGGATTTCCACGCAGGACTTTTGCCGTAATTTTCGTCTAAAGTAAGGTGTAAACAAAGTTTCCTTGGAACAACGTTACGAGAGCTGCTGAATGGCGACCGGGCTGGGCATAGATGTCGGAGCGGAATCGATAAAGGTAGTGCAGGCACGTGTTTCCGGCGGGAGTGTCACGGTCACTGCGGCGTTTAAGATTCCACGCAAGAACGCGGCGACCGAAGGCTTGGACATGCCCGAGGAGGCCAGCGGGCCGCTCGTACTGCCCGAGAACCTCGGCATGCAGCTTAAAACTGCCGGCCTTGGCCGCACCGGAACGCTCGGCGTTTCCGGCCGCGATATCATTTTAAAATACCTCAGCACGCCGCCGATCCCGCCCGAAAAGCTGAAAATGTTCATCGATATGGAGATCGGCGAGAAGCTGCCGGGCGCGCGGAGCAGTTCGTCAGACGGTCCGGCGATTACCTACGATTACCGTCTTTTGAACGTTCCTTCCGGCCTCAAGGGCGACCTGGTGATCATGACCGGCGTGGCCAAGAACGAGTATCTCTATGGCGTCAGCGCGGCGATGAAAAACGCGGGCCTGATCGCGCGGCAGATAACGCCCTCGTCGTTCGGACTGGTCAACGCCTACCTGCGCACGCGCAAGGAACCGACCGAGAGCGAGACGGTGGTGCTTGTCGATATCGGTCACGAGTTGCTCGAGATCGCGATCATCGAAGGCAATCATCTGTACTTCGCGCGCAGCGCTCCCGGCGGCGGCAAAAAGTTCACCGCGGCGCTCGACAAGGTGTTGAAGGTCGGCACGGCCAAGGCCACCGAATTCAAGCACGAACGCGCGCGGCTCTATCCGGAAGGCGCGCAGATTCCCAACAAGCAGGAGTTGATGTTTCAGTCGGCTTTGAAGGAAGGCGCGGAGAATATCTCTGGCGCGATCCGCTCGTCGGTGATGTTCTGCCGCACGCAAGCCAAGATGCCCAAGCTCGATTATCAGCGCGTGATTATCTCGGGTGGCGGCGCGCGACTGGCGGGACTGCGCGAGTACCTCGAAAAAAAGATCGGCCGGCCGGTGCAGGTGATGGATCTATCGAGCGGCCTCGATCTGCGAAAGATGGACGCCGTCAGCGCCAAATGCTTCGAAGGTGAAGTGCCCGACATGACCATCGCGCTGGGGCTGGCGATCGTCGATGCCGACCCGGACTGTTTTCATTTCGCGTTGCTTCCCGAGAAGGTCAAACAGAAACAGATTTTCTGGCGCAAGACGGTTTTCGGAATCGGCGCGGCTGCGCTTGTGGCGCTGGGCGTGATCATTCCGATCAGCAATTCCAGCAAGGCCATTGAAGAGAGCGAGCGCCAGGTCGCTTTCTACGAGAAGCTCAATAGCGGCGCCACGACGCAGAAAAAACAGTTCCAGAAAGCCGTGCAAGACCTGCACCAGAGCACCCGCAAGACGGAATATTACGCGCGTCAGACGCGCATGGGCCGCGTGTATTTGAATCTCTTCGCCAAGATGCGCGCCGAGACGCCCAAGGACATCATGATCACCTGGATGGGGCCGCGCACTGACAATCAGGCCGGCGGGTCCGGGAATAACTGGAGCTCGCAGGACGCGTTCGCGCACGATTTCACCGTGCTGGGCCATTACGACTCCGAAGCCTATCCCGACACCAAGTTCAACACGGCCTGGGAAGGGCTGCGCACCAAGCTGCTGCAAGTTCCGGGCGTGGATAAGGCGATGCTGATCCCGATGTCCGACGCCGCCGTGGCCCCCGATGCGAAGGCGACCAAATCCACGTCAAAAGAGTTTCAACTTCGCATTCAGTTAAAGGATGAAGGTGCGCCGCTGGTAGCGGGGCCGGTCGTGGCTCCGGCTCCGAAAAGTCCGGCCGTACCGGCAGCAGCGGGAAAGAGCAACTGATGAAAGAAAACAAGTTTCTGATCATAGGCACTGTCGCTGTGCTGGTCCTCTGGATCGGCGCGCAGATGTGGATTTCGGGCAATTGGGCGGCGGCGGCTGAGAAGGCCAAAGCGGCGCATTCCGCCAACGAGACGTGGAAGAAGAATTTCAAAACCGGCGGCAACTGGATGCCGCGTGACGTTGCCGAGAAGGAACTGGCGGGCAATCGCAAGCAACTCGAAGGGCAGTCCACGCTGCTCAATAAGATAGAATTTGGCGACGCCAATTCGCTCAACAGTTACAGCGAGAAAGCGGCAGGCAGCGGCGATCCGGCGAATTACTTCGTGACAAAAAAGACGCAGCTTCTGGCGCGCACGAACAGTCAGAACGTCCGCATCCCCGATCCCGATCAGGATCTGGGAATGGGGCGCAACGACAAATCAATCGAAGACGCCGTGGCGCTGAACCTGCTGCGCCTGGCGATGCTCGACCATTTGCTCGTCTCCTGCCAGAAGGTCGGCGTTGCGCAGGTCTCGCAAATCCGCCATCATGCGCCGAAATTTATTCCGTTCGAAGCTGATGCCGATGGCGATACAAACACAAAGAAGAAAGACGAGAAGGATAGCGATAAAGAAAAAGACGCAGACGATCCCAAAAGCGAACCGCCCACAGGAAGCCGGCTGGTCCAGTTTCATCTGCGCGTGAACCTGCTGCTGCCCGAGCGCGCTTTCGGCCGGCTGATGTACGAGGTTCAGCGCCCGAGCGAGAACAATCGCGGCTACCTCTGTCTGCGCGGATTCCATGTCGCCGCGCGCGACAAGGGATCGGGGATGATGGAAGCCAGCCTCGCGGTCTCGGCGTTGCTCAGCGAGAAATCGGTGAAGGATCTGAAGATTGCAGTCAAGGGAGAAGAAGCGCGCTCCGGTCCGGCGACGAAGAATGTGGACTTGAACAGGTATTGATGTAGCGCAGGCATCCTGCCTGCGAATAATAACGGAAATGAACGTGCAGGCAGGATGCCTGCGGTACGAGAAAAAAACGATGATGCGTCTGTTGAATCAACAACTGGGCAAACTGCTGCTGGTCCTGGCCATCGGCCTAACCGTGCTCGGTTTTATGCTCAGCCCGCCGCCCAAGAGCGAGCCTCTTCCGGAGGAACTCACCACCAAGCCGGTGAATGTCGAGCTGGATAAGAAGTCACTGGCGACGGCGAGTAGTGAAGTGTTCTTCGCGCCTGACAGCCCGGAGTACGCGGGCGGCGACCGCTTTATCTTTGTGCCGGAACGGCGCATCGTGGAGTTCGTGCCGATTGATCTCGATATTCCGCCGGCGACGGTGATGCGCGCGCCACAACTACTGCCCGAACCCGGCCCGTCACTGGAAGGTTCACACAAGCTGCTGCGCTTTGGCGATGAGTTGCCGCCCGTGGCGATCCTGGACAAGACCGGCGCTTCGGCTCCCGTGCCTGCCACCGGTGCTGCTGGCGCCACGACTTCGCCGGTCACCGGAACGGCCGCGCCTAAGAATGGTGCGGCTCCCGCACCCAAGAGCGGTGCCGCACCCGCACCCAAAACGGAGAAGGCACCCTGAACATGCGACGCGCCCTTTTCGTTTCTCTATTCTGTTTCCTTCTGCCGCTGGTGGCGCAAGCCGCCGAGGACGGGGATATCATTGAGCTTCGCCAGCTTGATGAAGTGTACTTTCGTGATGGCAGTGTCGAAAAAGGCGTGCTGATCGAGACTGACAATCCTGAGAAGATGAAGATACGCAATTCACGCACGCAGGTCGTACGCGAGTTCCTCAGGTCCGACGTCAAGGAATTTCGCTATAGTGCCAAGCCCGATTCGCAACTGCAGCGCCTGGCAAAAGAGAACGCGGGCAAGCCCGATATGATTGTGCGCCTTGCAAAAGAGGCGCTCCGCCGCTTCAACAATCAGCGTCCGCGCGTCATTGAGATGCTCGAAAGGGAATCCAGCGGCCGCAATGCGGACGTGCTGGGCCTGCTCTGCGATCTGTACCTTCAAGCCGGACAATATAAGGAGGCGCTCAAAAGTGCCGAGGCGCTCGTGGCGGCGGCGCCGGCCTCCGCGCGCAGCTACATGTGGCGCGGCCTGGCCTTCGCCAACCTCGACTTCATCGAAGGCGCCGGCAAGGATCTTGAAAAAGCCTGGAAGCAGGCGCCCGACGACCAGGACGTGTGCGTGGCGCGCGCCGATTTCCTCTTGCGCTCTGGCCGCTCCGATGAAGCGCGCGAGATGTTCTCGACGGCGCTTTCCAAGAACGGCAAAAATGTCGCCGCGCTGGTTGGGCAGGGCAGGGTGCTGTTGCGGCAGGGTGAATTCAAAGATGCCGAAGCAAGCTTCCGCGATGCCATCGCCCTCGACGGCAAGCACATCCAGGCGCAGCTTGGCCTGACCGCAGTGAAGATCATGAACACGTTTTACGATGAGGCCTACAAAGACGCCGAGCACATTCTGAACATCGATCCCAAGAGCTCCGAGGCCTACAGCCTGCAGGCGTTTTCGAAACTGCTGACGGGCGATCAGGAATCGCTGCAAGGTTTTTATACCGAGCTGAAAGCATCGATGGCGCTCAAGGCCAACCAGCCTCGGTTGCTGATGGCTTGGGCCGTGGCGCTGGAACGCGAAGCAAAATTCAACGAGGCGCTCGGCACCAAGGAGGCGCTGGCGACGGCACAGAAGAATCGCGACGAGGCCAACTCCAAATTCGCCGAGCTCTACGCCGCCGATCCGGCCGACGCGTACTTGCAGTATTTCATCGGCGAGAAAAAGTTCCGCGGCAACGATCTTCCCGGCGCGGAGGCCGCGTTCACGCGCACGACAAAGCTGGCGCCCAGTTACGCGCCTGCACAGGCGGCACTCGGAGCTGTCCTTTTACGCGGGGGAAAGTGGGATGCGGCGCAGGAGGCCTACAGCGCGGCGATCAAGCTCGATGCCAACGGCGCCGAATATCACGCCGGCAAGGGCGTCGCGCTTCTAAAGATCAAACGCTTTGAGGAAGCCTCGATTGCTCTGGCCAACGCGCGGCGACTGGACAAACGCAACATCACGGCGCTCTGCGGATTGGCTTATGTGGCCAACGTCGAACGAAACAAGGCGTCCTCGATCGACCTCTTCCAGCAGGCGCTTGCTGCCGACGGCAACTGCGCCTATGCCGCCGACGCGCTGCGTCGCATTTATTCGCAGGAAGGCATGAGTTTGGAATATGTGACCTTCGCCGAGCTTAATCCGCCCGGCTGGAAGTCGCGCGGCGGCGGATCGATCAAGCCCGTGCCGTTGAGCGGACAGATGATCTTCACCGGAACGCAGGGTTCGGCGACCGGCGGCAAGACGGAGTACATCAAAGAGATCAAGGCCGAAGAGTTCGTGCGGCTGGAAGCGGATCTGGATATGTCGCCGACCAGCGCGGTGACCTTTGGATTGCGCCTGGCCTCGGCGGTGAATTCGACGACCAGCTTTGAAATCGAAATCGGTAAGGACGAGACCAACGAAATAAAGATGCGCTACCGCGACTACCGCGGCGCGGCGCCCGCCTGGCAGTCGCTGAAAGTGGACTGGCCCAAGAGCGGCCGCGTGCGGCTGGGCATCGAGACCGACGACTTGAAGGAAGGAAAAATCCGCCTGATCATCGACGGCAAGCGCAGCGAACCGTTCGCGCTGGAATTGCAGAAGCCGACGCGCATCGTCGCGGGCGTCTTTGTGCAGGCGCCGCCGAAAGAGACCGTGCGCGGCGCGGTGGACAACATCGTGCTGGTGCTGCGCGGAGCGCATGCTCAGGAAGATCGCGGCGACGCGCAGGTCATTTTTAAAGCTGAAGACGAGAAGCCCGCAGTGCCGGTTCCGGCGCCAGAGAACAAGGAAAAGAATCCATGAGATTGCCGCGCTGCGTGCGCCGTTTCTCCCCCGCGCCATCGCGCAGCGAAGCCGAGGGTCAAGGGCGATTGCGTCTGCCCCGGCGATTGGCGGCGGGTTTTACGCTGATCGAAATTCTCGTTGTGATCGGCATCATCAGCATCCTGATGGGGCTGGTGATGGGCGCGATCGCCTCCGCTCGGCGCACCGCCCGTGTCAACGCCACCAACGCAACAATCACGCTCCTTAAAGGAGCGCTGGACCGCTACGAGGGCGACTTCCACGATTATCCGCCCTCAGATGGCGACGGCGATGGCATCAAAGGTTCAGAGAACCTCTACAAATGCCTGCGCACCGACAAGAAGGAAGGGCCGTACATCACCGAGGCCGACGTGCGCGTGCTCGATACA
>Ga0105048_10013031_pt1 | contig 13001 bp, 8 predicted proteins | sample MAT05_FD_78382 | JGI IMG/M metagenome (GOLD analysis project Ga0105048, IMG submission 78382) | Freshwater microbial communities from Lake Fryxell liftoff mats and glacier meltwater in Antarctica - MAT-05 | ecosystem: Environmental > Aquatic > Freshwater > Ice > Liftoff microbial mat | place...
CCCGAAACTTCATCGAATTGGCGTCAACAGGCATGAAGAGGACCCGTCTCCGATTGATCTTGATTCTCAGCACCGCCCATTACTAGCCGGAGTGGGAAACTCAAAAGTAATGCGATAGCCCTGTGTGCTACGCTAGCAGCACACTTACACGTGCCAGTTGCTGCAGTCTGCGTAGTGCCCGGTTGCGCTGGCACGCATCGTGGCAGGGAGGGAAAAGACGATGACAGTTGCCCCGTTTCCGGCCGTCAGCGCGCGCGCCCAGGCGCTCCATGATCGGTCGATTGTCGTCGATGGCTGCTCGTTTTTCTTGCACGGCTACAATGACCGCATCAAGCAGGGTGGCCTGACCGCCCTCAACTTCACGGTGGCGCTCCCGATGGAGGACACGGCTCAGGCCGTCATCCGCATCAAGGAGTACTACGCCATCGCCCGCCGTGATCCGAAGGTCGTCATCCCGCGCACCACCGCCGACATCGAGCGCTGCAAAGCCGAGGGCAATGTCGCGGCGATCATCGGCAGCCAGAACTCGCGCCACTTCGGCACCGACCTTGGCCTGATTGAGATCTTCCACCTGCTGGGGCAGCGCATCTGCCAGTTGACCTACAACGAGCGGAACTTTGTGGCCGACGGCTGCATGGAGCCGAACGACGCTGGCGTCAGCTTCTTCGGGCGTCAGGTGATCGCCGAGATGAATCGCCTCGGCATGGTCATCGACCTGAGCCACGTCGGCGTACGGTCGAGCTTCGACGCGGTGGAGATCAGCGAACAGCCGGTGATCATCTCGCACATCGGTGTCAAGAAACTGGCGGACACGCCGCGCACCGCCAGCGACGACCTGATGAAGGCCGTTGCTGCGAAGGGCGGGGTGGTCGGGCTGACCTCATTCCCGGTCGTGAACTGGCGCGGCGGAGACCAGCGCCCCAGCATTGACGATTATCTGAACGCCATTGAGCACGCCATCCTGGTCGTCGGCATCGACCACGTCGGCATCGGGTCAGATCACGTCGCCGAGCCGAACGGCTACCCTGCCTGGGTCCGCGAGTTTCTCTCCGAGAAGTACAACGCCTACACCCCACAGCGCGGAGTCCGCATGACCGGCCTGGCTGATGTGATGAAGGGGGTGGAGATCGAGCCGGACGAGCAACTGCTCGGCTTCCGTGGCATGCAAGATCTGCCGCGCCTGACCGATGCGCTGCTGACGCGGGGCTACAGCGACGCGGACGTGCAGAAGGTGCTCGGTGGCAACTTGATGCGGGTGTTCCGGCAGGTCTGGGGCAGCTAATCGCGTCCACTCGAACGCCTGCGCCTGCTCAGACAACCTTCGCGGCACTCGCCGGCTCACGAGGCGGACAGCGGCGACTTCACGACACTTTTAGTGAAGTGTGTCGAAGCCGCGCCAGCTTTCTGCGAAACGATGACATGATTACTGGCCCGGCTTCGACAGGCTAGGCGACTCCATGTGACACGACGACCGGCCGCCCGTGGCCCCCTATCCGGATGGCGCGGACCGCGGGGTCGCACGGTGGGCCGCGGGGGCAGGAACCCGCCGAACGTGTACCGGGGGCGGGTCAGGCGCGGCGGTAGACTTGGAGCCGGTGGCGGCAGCTATCCACCACGATGACGTTCCCCTGACGGTCCACCTCGACGGCGGTCGGGCCGAAGAAGCGCCGCTCCGCCGACAGGTCGTGGGCCTCGGCGCGCCCCTCAATCAGGTCCGGGGCCGACGCCACCGCCTCGGCCCCCCACGTTGACATGGCCGAGTCGCCGTAGACGCTCGTCAGATAGGTGCCGTCCGCAGCGAATGCACAGACCCGCTCATTGCCCCAGTCGGTCACGAAGATCGCGCCGTCGTCGGCTACTGCCAGATTCGACGGCCGGTGTAGCTGTCCGTCGCCGCTGCCGGGGCTCCCGATGGTTGCCAGATAGTCGCCGGTGGCCGTGAATTTCTGGATGCGGTCATTGCGCCAGTCGGCCACGTAGATGCAGCCTTCCTGGTCAACACAGATGCCCCACGGTAGGTTGAACTCGCCAGGGCCGCTGCCGGCGCTCCCCCACTGCCGAAGCACTGTACCCTCTGGTGTACGCTCCTGAATGCGGTGGTTCAGGTGGTCTGTCACCAGGATCGTGCCCTGCGCCGTCGTCGCGAGGCCGCACGGGCGGTCAAGTTGGCCCGCGCCAGAGCCGTAACTGCCCACCTTCCGTACGAACTGGCCGGCAGTGTCGAACACCTGGACATCGTGGCGGTGCTCATCGGCGACATAGACGTTCCCGGCCCGATCGACGGTGATGGCTGACGGCCAGGTGAACAAGCCGTCGGTTTCGCCAAAGCTGCCGAACTCGCCAAGATACTGCTCGTCAAGGGTGCAGATGCCCACCCGCACGGCACCCATCGGCGCATGGTTGAAGTTCGAGCGGTTGAGGACGTAGATCCGCCCGTCCTGCCCGAGGGCCAGATCGAACGGGTTGCTGAAGCCGCGCCCGGTCAGGGCCAGCAGGCCGATGGTGTGCGAGTAGGTCAGAGTGCTGAGGTGCGTCGAAACGACCATAATGTGCTCTCCGCGTGTGGAGGCTAGCTAGCGCGCAGGCTAACGACAAGATATCTCGCTGTGTCCCAATGAGATCGTTCGGCAGGAGATGTCTCGTTCATCATTCGTGGTGCCCACTCGTCTGCTCGCCGGCTGCCCACTCGTCTGCTCGCCCGCTCGGCTAGACGAAGGCGAACTGCTCGAAGTGGCCATTCACGATGGGCTGCGCCTCCACGCCAAGCCAGCGCTCCAAGATGGTGCTGTAGGTCGAGCGAAAATCGTTGTTGTACTGCAGGTTGCCGACCGTCAGGTCCCGCTCCTTCAGCGACGGATACTGCCCGTACAGGCCGCCCAGGACCGGGTCGCCCAGCACCATCGCCATGCCGCCCGCGCCGTGATCGGTGCCCGCGCCGTTGTCCTTCACGCGCCGGCCGAACTCTGACCAGATCAGCATGATGACGTCGTCGGACGCGTCGTGCTCCCGCAGGTCCGCGAAGAACGCCGCGACTGCCTCCGAGATCTCGGTCCACAGCAGCTTGTGGGTTACCAACTGGCTGGCGTGCGTGTCAAAGCTGCCGTGTGCCGTGTAGAAGACCCGCGTGCCGAAGCCGGCCAGTTTCACCTGGGCGATGCCCTTCAAGTACGACCCAAGCTCAGTCGTCGGATACTGCACCGTCGAGGCGTAGCTGCGGAGCGTCGTCCCGAGGATTTCGGCCCCCTTCTGCGCGTCGAGGCCGGTCTGCCCCATGTAGCGCATCACCGTACTCATCGGGTCTTCCGGGTGGGCATGCTTCAGCGGCTTCACGATCTTGTCGTCATTGAAGCCGTCGTCGTACATGCAGGAGAATGCTTCGAGCGCCGAGTTCCGCTCGTCCACCCCGGCGAGGCTGGTCAGCAGGCCGTACGAATCGAGCTGGGCCACCGACGCGACCGGCACACCCGCCAGCGAGAGTGCGCGTGGTAGCCCCCGCCCGAAATTGACGGCGGTCAGCACATTCTCGGCCATAGGGTCCAACGCGCGGACGGCCTGCCCGAGCCAGCCGTCGGTCACGATCACCTCAGGCTGTGCGGTGTACCAGATGTCCATCGAGCGAAAGTGTGAGTAGTTCGGGTTCTCGTAGCCGATGCCGTTGATGATTGCCAGCTTGCCGTCATCCCAGAACGGCTTGATCGCCGCCATGCTCGGGTGAAAGCCGTATTGCCCGTCGATCTTCAACACGTCGGCTTCGGGCACATGCACCTTCGGCCGATTGTCGTAGTAGAGCGGGTCCGTGTACGGAATCAGCGTGTTCACCGGGTCATTGCCACCAGTGAGTTGGAGGACGACCAGGGTCGGCTGCTTCGGCCGCGGGCTGGGATCGGTGTGGGCGCTGGTGAGGACACTGGTACTGGCAGAGGTCATCGGGCGATCCTTCTGGGCGCTGCCGCCGACGCAGCAGGCGAGGCAGGCGGGAACACGGCAGGACGGTGATGCGCGGATCACAGTTTGGTGATGGGTGGGGCTGGCACGTCAGTGGGTGAGGGCGGGAGGCAGGCACCGAGCAGCACGCGTCAAGCGCGTTGAAACTCGCGGGTGGCCACGGCAAGCTGGAGGGCTGAGGCGACCCGTTGGTCAGCAGCACTGTCGCCGGCCAACAGATCGACCTGGCCGCCGCGCTGCACAAACGCGATCATGGCGTCACGGGTGCGGGGCGCGACGGTCAGCGGGCCGATCAAGTCCAGGCAGCCGTCAACCAGTGCTTCGGGGGTGTCTACGCCCTGGCTTCGCAACCGTTCGATGATGGCCCGAATGCCCGGCTGCGCCGGGTCGCCCATCAGGTCGGCCGCGAAGCTGACGCGCTCGACCAGGATGCCGGTGTCGATCCACTCCTTACCAGTGTGCCACCCCTCGACGCTCGGCGGATTCAGCAGATCTTGGCCCATGTATCGGCAGGCCATCGACATGTCGCGGATGCCGTAGCGCGGATAGGTGAAATCCAGCACCAGCCGCAGCACCCCGACTACCAACTCGGCCGGGCTTTTCACCTTTTCGTAGTACGCCTTCGGTGAGCGGAAGAAGTCGGAGAGGAACAGCGTCCGCAACATCGCGCGGACGTCGTGCTGCGAGTTGACATACACCTCGGCCAGCATGTCGATGGCCGCCTGATCAGGCACATCGGAGACGAAGAAGTCGTAAAGGCGGCGGGCGACGAACTGGGCTGTCGCTGGCTGTCGCGCGATGATCTTGATGACGTCTGGCCCGTCGAAGTTGCCGCGCTCGCCCAGGAGTTCCTTCTGGCCGTCGTCGTGCAGATCGTCGCGGAACACGAACTCCCAGTCGAAGCGCCCGAACGGATGCACGCCAGGGATCGGATTCTGAATCGTCCAGCCGGTGAACGCCCGAGCGCAGTTCTTGACGTCATCTTCGGTGTAGTTTCCAATGCCCATCGAGAACAGTTCGAGTAACTCGCGGCCGTAGTTCTCGTTGTGCACATCCTTGGTGTTTTGCTGGTTATCGAGCCAGAAGATCATGGCCGGGTCGCGCGACAACTCGACCAGCAGCGTGTCAAAGTCACCAAAGCCGTAGTCGCGGAACATCTGAATCTGCCGCAGCATCATCTGGGGATGGTTCAGTTTGGCGAAGCCGGTGGCGAACAGGTGGTGCCAGAACAATGCCAACTTCTCTTCGAGCGGCCGCCGGGTGTTGACCATCCGGTAGACCCAGAGTGCCTGCGCCGGCTCGATCACTCGCGACTCTTTGAGGTCGGGCCAGTATCGGTAGATCAGATCCACTTCAAGGTCCGGCTGAGCCGCCGGATGCAGCAACTCCTCGACGGTCGCTTCGTAGCCCCGTGCGACAGCGGCCTCCAGTTCCTCGCGCCGGGCACCGAACCCGGCTCGACGGAACAGGTGGGCCATCAACTCTAGCTCGGTAAGCGGTGTGACCTCAGACTCGACAACCACAGTGCGAAGCCTCCTTCGCGAAGGGCAAGAACGGCGCGAACGGCGAACGGCAGCGCCCCGACCGCCGCCACATCAGCACGGCTGACGCGTGCCTCTCAGGATCGGAGACAGGACCTGCTGGCCTGCACTCATCAAGGAAGGCAGGTAGGGGCACGGAGGGCCTGTGGGGCGTGTACTGCCCAGGCAAGACAGCTACTGATTCCTGGGCGATTGCGGCATTCTAGCAGCGGCCGCAGGTGTCATCAACCAGTAGCACGTTCAGGCGGACAAGAGGGCACGAGCATCGCAGCACAATCTGGCCCTGATCTGGACAGCAGGCGGCAGTTGTTGGCGATAGCCCGAGCCTGCTGACGGTCTCTCGGCCTCGCGCCTCCGGCGCAGTGTGATCACGTTCTGGTCAGGGCACCAGAGCCGAGCACCGGCATGGCATCCTGTGTGGGCGTTGGGCGACACGTGCCGACGGCAGGTGGCCTCGATATCGCCGCACGATCCACCATCAGAGCGCGGCAACCTGATCGTTTGACATGAATAAGACGGCGTGACATACTGGCGCATCAAGTCGGGTGCTGTGCTGCATGAGCAACACGGTACGCTGGCGAGCGCGTCAGGGTTGGCCTGACCAGTCAGATTACTCCGGGCACATCATTGTGGAGGGTAAGCATGCGCGTGCGGACGAGCCGTCGCTCCTTCCTGTCGCTCATGGCAATCGGTTCGAGCACCATGCTGCTCGCGGCGTGCGGCCAGCAAGCAGCAGCGCCGGCGAAGCCAGCAGAGGCACCGAAGCCTGCCGAAGCAGCCAAACCCACCGAGGCCGCGAAGCCGGCCGAAACGGCCAAGCCGACAGAGGCCGCGAAGCCTGCCGAAGCACCGAAGCCAACTGCCCCGGCCGCTACGGCTGCGCCAGCCGCCCCTGCCGCAAACACCGCTCCGGCCGCGAAGACGAGCGCCCCGGCCGGCAAGATCACGATTGCCCAGGGTGCGGACCCACGCAGCTTGTGGTCGAGTAGCTCGACGACGCAGCAGGAGATCAACGTCTCCGAGCAGATCACCGAGAAGTTGATCGAGTTCAACCCGGACACCAACGACTTCGAGGCTCGGCTAGCAACTGAATGGAAGCAGTTCGACGATACGACCTTCCAGATGAAGCTGCGGCCGAACGTGATGTTCACCAATGGTGAGCCCTTCAACGCCGAGGCCGCGAAGTTCAGCATCGAGACGATGATTAAGGCACCGTCGTACGCGTCGTTCACCAGCGTCATCGCCGGTGCGGACGTGGTTGATCCGCTGACCATCAACGTCAAGACCAAGACCCCGACGCTGCTGCACATCCCGGCTCTGGCGATGGGCAGTTTCCAGTACCCACTGAAGTACTTCCAGGAGACGGGGCCAGACAACTTCGGCAGGAAGCCGATTGGCACCGGACCGTACGTCTTCGGCGAGTGGGTCAAGGACAGCAACGTCACGATGGAGGCGAACCCGCAGTACTGGGGTGGCGCGCCGGCCATCAAGACGGTCATCTTCCGCAACATCCCAGAAGGTGCGGCGAAACTGGCAGCGCTGGAAGCCGGCGAGGTCGATCTCATCATCGACGTGCCGCTGGACGCCGTGGAGCGCATTGAGCGGAACAACGGGCTGCAATTGTTCTCGCGCCCGTCGAACCGCATGTTCAACCTGACGCTCAGCACGCTCACGGATACCCCGTTCAAGAAGGCGGGCGTCCGGCAGGCGATGAAGTACGCGGTGGACGTGCCGGCGATCATGAAGGGGCTGTTCAAGGGGCGTGCCCGTCAGCTTGACGGCCAGCCGTTGGCGAAGGGCTTCTTCGGCTACGACCCGAACCGCAAGCCAATTGCGTACGACCCAGAGAAGACGAAGCAGATGCTTGCAGCCGCCGGTTTCCCGGACGGCTTCGAGGTAACCTTTAAGTACTCGTCTGGCCGCTACGCGCAGGACAAGGAAACCGGGCAGGTCATCGCCTCGCAGTTGGCGAAGGTGGGTATCAAGACGAAGCAGGAAGTCCTGGAGTCTGGGACGTTCCTGAACCAGCTCTCAAAGCTGGAGTTGAACGACATGTACTACAGCGGCTCGCTGCCGCCGCCAGATGCCCACTTCACATTCCAGACCTGGCAGACTGGTTTCCGGTACTCCTATTACTCGAACAAGGAACTGGATGCCCTGATCGACAAGGGTGCCGCGACGGCGAGCCGAGACGAGCGGACGAAGATCTATCTGCAAGCCCTCGACCTGATTGACAAGGATCCGCCGGGCGTGCCGCTCTTCACGCCAGACGACTTCTACGCCGGCACCAAAAAGGTCAGCGGTTTCGTGCCGCGCGGCAGTCAGTTCGTGGATGTGAAGCCGATCACGCTCGGCTAATACGGCCCGACGTTTTCGGTGGCAGGCATGTCATTCTAAGCAGCGAGCGTCGCGAAGGATCTCCCGGACTGTCCGGGCTGGTCTGGACGAGATCCTTTGCTTCGCTACGCGAGCTCGGGATGAAATTCGCGGTGGCACGTCGTCGAGGAGTCGCGCACGGCGGACCTATGGACCTTCGACAGGCCGTGACGGCGTGCGGCTGCGGGCGTGTCGGATGACACGCGAGCGCCGGTGCGGCGGCCGACACCCGGCGGGGACTGGCCGTGGCCGACCGGGCAGCGCGTCGGAGTTGCGGGCGACACGCGGTGGCTGCGTCGGTGGGGCGGCTGCGTCAGCGCCAGACCTGGGTGTACACCCGCAGGAAGTTCTCCCCCAGGATGCCGCGCACGTCGGAGTCTGTGTAGCCGCGTGCCAGCAGCTGATCTGCGAAGTCAAGCACCTGCGGGTAACAGTTGAAGTCGCGGAGTGCCCGGCGGGGCGAGCGGGTGTCGCCGGTCACGACCTCGGCGTAGTCTGCTCCTGACGGCAGATAGTTCGGCGTGCCCCACGGGTCGGCCGGGTGGTGGCCGTACGTCCCCAGGCTCATGTCCGTGCCCAGGCCGATATTGGCCGTCGTGCCGATGAGTTGGGCAATGTAGTCCACGTGTGCCAGCAACTCCGAGATCGACGGCTGGTCGCGTGAGCCGGCCGGCTTGGTGAACGGCCCGAAGTTGGCGATACCCACCACGCCGCCACCCTGTGCGCACGCCTTGATCTGTTCGTCGTCGACGTTGCGCGGAACGTCAACCAGAGCCCGAACATTCGAGTGGGTGAACACGAACGGCTGGCTGCTGCGCGCCATGATCTCCAGCGTCGAGCGCTTGCCGACGTGTGATCCATCGAGCAAGATTCCGAGGCGGTCGCACTCATCTATCACTAACTCGCCGAAGCGCGACAGCCCGAGATCATCGTGGTCGAGGCAGCCGGCGCAGATGTTGTTGGCAGCGTTGTAGGCCGGAATCAACACCCGCAAGCCGAGCCGGTAGAACGCCTCCAGACGGTGCAGTGATCGCCCGATCCAGTCGCCGTCCTGCGCCGAGAGGAGGAACGCCGCCCGGTCATCCTGATGCGCCTGACGGATATCGTCGGCGGTGTACACGATGAGCGTGTTCGGATGTTTGCGCGCGACGAGATGAAAGAACATTAGGTCTTCGAGTGCGCGGTCGAGGGTTGCGTGTGGCCGGAACGCTGTCACACCGAAGACCGTAATGCCGTGACGGTGGGCGTTGGCGTAGTCGGCGTCGGGCCACCCCTGCATGCAGGCATCAATCACGAGATATGGATTCTCGCGCGCAAGGAATGGGTGAAATCCCTTGTTCGGCCGCAGCACCGGATCGGTCGTCGATTCAGACTCGGTCGGAAGCATCGGCTTGTACTCCCCATATCCTAGGCCGGCACACGGCCCGGGCGGGCTGTCAACCCCGGTACAGGTGCAGCCACTCTCGGCACACTGCACGTGCCCGCAGCCGCCACGGTACGCCAGAGCGTGATGCTGTGGCAAGATAGCTACGTGGCGCTCCTCGCAGATGCTCGCGCTGAATGTCATAATGGAACAGCATAGTACAGGCCATCCAGGGCCCCTTGCTGCTGCCATCGCCACCATTCGGAGCGGCGGCCCTTCGGCGCATGTTCGTTGCCCGACCTGGCCGCATCGTGAGGGAGCCGTATGGAGTACGCCAGTCTCGCTACCGATCCGCGCACGCTCGTTCTGGGCTACGGCGGGCGGATCGAACAGTTCACACGCAGCCCGTTGCACCCGCGCGCCCGTGCGAGCGCCATGCGCTGGATCTTTAGCTCGCTGCTCCGCTTCGACGAAGAGATCGGGCTGCGCGGCGACCTTGCCGAGCGCTGGGAGCAGTCACCAGACGGCCTCCGTTATACGTTCTGGCTGCGCCGTGATGCCGTCTGGCACGACGGCGAGCCCGTCACCGCTGACGACGTGGTGTACAGCGCTTCGCTGCTCCAGCAGCCGACGCGCTACTTCATGAACACGCTGCACCTGTCCACTGGCGAGCCGGCTGTCTTTGAGGCGCTGGATGCGTACACGGTGCAGGTCACGACGCCGCGCCCGTACGCGGCACTGCCGGCCTATCTCACGGCTACCTGGGCGTCACTGTTCCTGATCGTGCCGCGCCATGTGGTCGAAGCCGTTGGCGAAGCTGCCTTTGAGGAGCACCCCATCGGCAGTGGGCCGTTCCGTTTTGGTGAGATCACCGGCGACGGTAACGCCGTGTTGCTCGCAAACGAACGATACTTCGGCGGCGTGCCGCAGGTTGACCGCGTGGTTTTGCGCCTGTTTGCGAACAACCCGGAGCGCCGGGCGGCCTTTGAGCGGGGCGAGCTTGATGTGGTGGTCACACCGGGCCGCCAGTTCACGGCAGAGGCCGCCGAACAGCACGACGGCCGCCTGTTCTCGATCCCGTCCAACCAGATCGTGCACTTCGGGCTGAACTCGCGGAATCCGCTGTTTGCGTCGGCGCGCGTGCGGCAGGCCATCGCTTGCGCCGTGGACCGCTCGAAGTTGGTCCGCGAGATCGAGGGGCCGGACGGGTTGCCGGCATACGGACCGGTCGGCCCAACGTGCTGGGCCTACGAGCCGAACGTTGAGCAGCACCCGTACAACCCGGCGCGCGCCTTACAGCTGTTGGCCGAAGAAGGCTGGCTGCCCGGGCCTGACGGCCAGTTGCGACGCGACGGGGAGCCGTTCCGGTTTGAGGTGATCTTCGTACCAGACGCCTGGAATGTGGACTACGCGGCCTACGCCACCGGCATCAAGTCGGCGCTGGCCGTTATCGGCATTGAGCTGACGGTGCGGCCAGTCGAGTACTGGAACGGGGTCAAGCCGGTCTGGCGCAGCCAGGTCTTTGACGCGTTCATGTACTACGACACGTTCTACAACGAGCCGGACCTGTATTGGAGCTGGCACTCGTCGATGCCCCGGCGGCCAGACGGCCCGGACACAGATGCACCGGCCAGCCTGCCGCAGTACGGGTATGGCGTGACCGGCTACGCCAATCCGCAGGTTGATGATTTGGTGGTGGCGGCTCGCGAGACGGTGGATCGCGACACCCGCAAGGCGCTGCTCTCCGAGGCACAGCGGATTCTCGCTGACGAGGTTGCTAGCCTCTGGCTGTTCAATTTCCCGTATAGGACGGTCGCGCACAATCGCGTCCGTGGTCTGAGCAAGCCGTCGCTGGCCGAGGGGACCGCCGACCTGATTGTGACGCTCCACCCTGAACACCTGAACAAGGTGACGGGCTGACGCCCGGTCACGCGGCACCCAGCCCAGGCACTGCGGCGGATCTCCGATTGTAAGGTCTTGGGTTGTGAGGTCATGACGTGCCCGGCATCGTCGTCACCTCACAACCCCTTCTCATACCTGGCACCCCCGATGACGAGCGGGAGAGGGGGCGATGTCCGGCCACCCTCCCGCTCGCGGGGCCGTGGGGAGCAGCGGTCCCCACGGTCTGCTGTCGGGGTTGCGGTGTCACTCCGCCGAGATTCATGTTCGACGGCGTTGCCATCGCTTACCCGCGTGTCACCCAGCGGGCGGTAGCCGGGTCGGTGCTGGCGACGCCATACGCCCAGTCGCCGGGGTTCACCGGATAATCACGCGCCACGTAGAAAATCAAGCCGTCAACGGGCGCGTGCAGTTGCTCGATGACCTCCAGGGTGTACGGGCTGATGACCTCGCCCATCAGCGTGCCCTTCTCAACGGGCAGTCCTAGTCGGCCCGGCCCGATCAGCGGGCGCAAGATGCCGCCGACTGACGGGTTCACCCGGTAGGCCGTCTGGTAGACGAGTTGGCGCGCCGGGCGCGGATCTGGTGCGCCGTCGATCATGCCGACAGCGCCCATGATCGCCCGGACGCCATCGATGTTCTGCTGATGCCAACCTTCTTCGATCACGCGCCCGAAGCCGGCCCCTCCGACCTCCACCGCGATGGCCGGGACACCCAGCACGCCACCGACGTAGCCGATGGACGAGCGCGGACCGGGAAAGCCGTTCATCACGTTGGCCGTGCGGATCATCGTCGTGCCGAATGTCAGCGCCAGCCGCTCGCACTCCGCCGTGATGGCGCTGTCCGGAAAGTCGGCTCCGACGAGGATATCCTGGAACGTCGAGCCCCACGGCCCGATGTGGAAGTCGAGCAAGTGGGTGGCATGCGGGATCACCTCGCGGCAGAGCGTCGCGATGATCTGGTCACTGGTCGAGCGCAGCGGGCCGGGGAAGATGCGGTTCATGTCCGGGCTATCAGTTTCGTCCGGCATATTTCGCATCACCTGGCCGAGCGCCGGACTGTTCGCGACCGGCACCGCGATTATCGAGCCGCGCAGGGTAGCAGGGTCCGCGCCGTCGAGGATACGACGGAACGTCTCGACGGAGAACCATTCGTCGCCGTGCAGCCCGCCCAGCATCACCAGCACCGGCCCCGGCTGCGCCCCGCGCACCACATGGACCCAGACCGAGACCTCGCCGCCAGCCAGCGTCGTCGTCACCGGCAGGCGGATCGCCTGGCGGGTGCCCGGTGGGACGGCCTGCCCCCCAACAACTAGCGGTGCGCCAGTGTCTGCGCTCATCGTTCCTCCCTCAGCCAAGGTACTGTGCTACGGCAGCGATACAGACTCGGCCATTGTAGCCCCCTTGTGCACGGTCTGCGGGCCGGTGATGCGGCGGCGACCACGGTCGGCCTGCCAGTGTGGTCGGTCCACGCGCCGGAGCGGACGCAAGGGAAGTGGCGAGGCACGCAGGCTACGCTCGTCCGTCTTGCATGGCCAGTACACACTACAGTACCGTCAATCAGTGTGGTGAGCCATTTCCGGTAGGCGCATGCCACCCTCCACGCGCGATGTCCAGGGTGGTGCGCATCAAACCTGGCCAGAGCTGTGGGTCCACATACTTGCACTATCGCGGCTCTCCCTCACTTTTGGTGAAGGGAGAACCACCATCATCTGGCTAGGTTCGATGTGTCAATACGGCTTGCAACGGCTCACTGGGCGCGTCATCATTCAAGTGACAGAGCACGTAGCTGTAGCCAAGGTCTTGACCAGGCTTGCGCTGCTCGTTGGCACGTTGACGAATGGAGAGAGAATTGGCGACGTATCTAGTTACTCACGA
>Ga0105048_10013034_pt1 | contig 13001 bp, 11 predicted proteins | sample MAT05_FD_78382 | JGI IMG/M metagenome (GOLD analysis project Ga0105048, IMG submission 78382) | Freshwater microbial communities from Lake Fryxell liftoff mats and glacier meltwater in Antarctica - MAT-05 | ecosystem: Environmental > Aquatic > Freshwater > Ice > Liftoff microbial mat | place...
ATCGGCCCCACGCCGTCGATGGCTTCAAGCTCGTCGGGTGATCCGAACGCAGGCTCGGCCAGCAGGTTCGCTTCGTCGCCCGCACGCAGGAAGGCGTTGATCGGATCAGCATCGCGGTCAGGCCGCGCCGGCGCAGGCGGAGCTTCCCGCACCACATGCAAGCCCGGGCCGGTACGACCCTCTGTTTCCGCCCGCCCAAGGAGCGTGTCCCCGCGGGACCGCAGCATGTGATGCAACGCTGCAAGACCATATTCGATCGCCGTCAGCCGGTTCTCCATCGCCACCAGATCCTGTCGGCTGTCGACAGAGCGGACTGCACTGATAACCGGCGTCATGTCTGGCCCCGGCATGCTGCCGAGCGCTTCCTGCAAACTCGCGAGGCGGCGATCGATCGGCTGCAGCGCCCGCGCCTCCTTCACTTCCGCCTGCACCAGCGACAGCGACGATTCCAGCGCTGCAAAGCGTGTGTGCAGCGGGGTCAGATCGACTGGCGGCTTGTCGAGCGATACGACAAACGCTTCCAGATCACCCAGAGACGTCCGGATCGGCGCGAGGTCTGGCGCGGGGATCGCCCCCAACGCCGTCCTCACATCGGCAATCCCGCCCTTCACTTCGCTGATGCTTCCTTTCATTTCGCTGATCCCGGTGAGGACCGGCTGCAGGCTTGGCGCAGGCGCGATGTTGGCCACAGCCGCCTGGATTTCCGACAGCCGCGCCTGCAACGGAGCGACATCCGGCATCCGCAGATTGGTGATCGCCTGCGTTACCGTCGCGAAGCGACCGGCAATCGTGTCCAGATCATTCCGGCGCGCACCCTCAAGCCGCGTGCCCATGTCTCCAATGCGCGTCTCAAGCGCGACAAGGCGCGCTGCGAGCGGCTCGATTCCGCGTGATGCAGGCTCCATCGCATTGATCGACAGGCCCAGCGACGCGAGGCCTGCATGTACCGGCCCAAGATCGACATCCGGCATGCGGATGCCGCGAAGCGCGTCTTCAACACGGCCCATGCGCTCCTCGACCGGCGACAGATCAGCCTGGCGAATGCCTGCAATCCGCTCTTCCATGGCGTGCAGTCGCTGGTTCACCGGCGCGAAGTCCGGCTCGGGGATACGCAATGCGCCAAGCGTCCGCTCGACATCGCCCAGCGTGGCCTGAAGGCGGAGCAGGTGTTCCTCCACCGGTTGGAGATCAACCGGCTTCTGCCCGCTGACCGCAGCAACCAGCAGGGCGGACTCCTTCTGAAGATCTTCGCGCGTCGCCAGGCCGTCGACATGGCTGACCTGCGAGACCAGCATTTCGCGGCTGCGCGCGATCGTCTCGTAACGGCGGTTGAGCCACCACCACATCAGCCAGGCGCCAAAGCCGGCGGCCAGCAGCACAAGTGCAGTGATTTGAAGCAGCAGGAACCACATGGCGTGTCTCGTCGGTTAGGTAGGTGAAGCGCCAATGGCGCGTATTTCGATGCGTCTGTTGCGGGCGCGTCCGGTCTCGCTGCCATTGTCAGCCACGGGCCGGGCGTCGCCGAATCCTTCGGCCTTCAAGCGGCCCGGATCAACGCCCCGCAGGATCAGCGCAGTTCGAACGGCTTGGGCCCGGCGCTGGCTAAGCGTCGTGTTGGAGGCGTCGCGACCGACATTGTCGGTGTGCCCTTCGATGCGCAGCGGACCGGGGCAGGCGTTGGCGGCGCGCGCGATCTCGTCCAGCAACGGGCTGCTCCCTGCGCTGATCACCGCGCTGTTGCTGGCAAACTCGATCGTCGTGTTTGCGAGAAGCTCGGCCATGGATTGATCGCAACGAACGTCTTCCGCCGTCCGGGGCGCTCTAGGGGTTTGAGCTGGGTTGGCGCCATCGCCTCCGCCAATGCGAGGCTGGTCGGACGAGTTCGGCAGCAGCGGATCCTCTGTCCAGGTGAACCGCTCGATCACCCAGGTGGCCGGTTCGGCCTCCCCAAGGAACGTCTGCGCGCGGGCCCGAGACACAGCGGCGATCGCCGCATCCGCGTCGGCGCGGGAGGGCGGCTTTCCCTCGAGCGTCACCCACTGGCCGGACACGCTCGAACTGGCCCACGTAAACCCGCCCTCGGTAAGCGCCCGGCGGCTCGCGGCGGCGGTCGAGCTCTCGATTTCGCCAAAGGCAAAGGGAAAAAGTGCTGCGACCAGCACGAGGGCGAGGCCAATCAGCGGGGCCAGACCCCACGGAATAAAGGGAAAACGCTCCAGCGTGGGGCCAGCCGAAACCGCCTCCTTCACCATGTCTCGCGTTGGCGCATCCTGCGACATCGGCCGTCCTTGCCCGGCGGATCTCTATCCCCCATCCGAGGGTATAGCCGATCAAGGCCATGCCTGCCGATTACCATCCCGTCAGACGCGAATAATGCCGCTTTCGGCTGGCCTTGCCGGGCCTGTTCCCCTTGTGTATAGGCCCGGCTCCCCAAAAAGGCGGCGATTGTCGCTGCCTGTGTAGCCAGGGTGAGCCCCATACGGGCGAACACCAGGGCGAAACGGAGAGTAAAATGGCCAAGCCCGAAATCGTTCTTTCAGTCGACGTGCGCGAGCGCACCGGCCGCGGCGGCGCGCGCGACATCCGCCGCCAGGATCTCGTTCCCGGCATCCTCTACGGCGGCGACAAGGCCCCCGTCTCCATCTCGGTCGACAAGAAGACAGTCAAAGCCGCGCTGAAGTCCGGCAAATTCCTGTCCCACACCGTCACGCTTGAATACAAAGGCGAGCGCCAACTGGTGTTCACGCAGGACATCCAGTTTCACCCTGTCTCGGACGATCCGACCCACCTCGACCTCTACCGCGTCGAAAAAGGCCAGATCATCCGCGTCGCCGTTCCGTTGCACGTGACCGGCCAGGGCGTCTCGCCCGGCATCAAACGTGGCGGCGCGATGAACATCGTGCGCCACGAAATCTGGCTCTACGCTCCGGCCGACGCTATCCCCGAGCACATCGAAGCTGACGTCTCGGCCATGGAAATCGGCGACGCGCTGAAGATCTCCGCGATCACCCTGCCGGAAGGCGTTCGCCCGACCATCGAGGGCCGCGACTTCACCGTCATCACCATCGCGGGCCGCAAGGCCAAGGACGATGTGGCCGAGGACAAACCGGCTGCCGCCGCCGAAGCTGCTCCCGCTGCAGCTGCTGGCGCCAAGGCTGCTGCTCCTGCTGCCGGCGGCAAGGCGGCCCCGGCCGCCAAGGCTGCTCCGGCCGCCGCGCCGAAGAAGAAGTAAGGACTTGCGGCCGGCGTGCACGCGCGCGCCGGCCGACCCTTCTTCAACGGGTCTTTTGTCTGGACGGCTCTGATGCTGCTCATCGTGGGCCTTGGAAACCCCGGACCTCAATACGAGGGCAACCGGCACAATATCGGCTTTCGCATGGTCGAAGCGATCGCAGAGGCGCACCGTTTTTCGCCGTGGCAGATGCAATCGAAGTTCGATGCAGAAGTCTGCGAAGGTCAGCTGAAGTCGCCCGACGGCGCCAGCGTGAAGACACTGCTCGCCAAGCCGCAGACCTACATGAACAACTCCGGCAAATCGGTCGGCGCCATCATGCGCAAGCATTACCTCGCTCCATCCGACATCATCGTCTTCCACGATGAGATCGACATGGCGCTCGGCCGCTTCCGCATGGCGACCGGCCGCAGCGCCGCCGGCCACAATGGCATTCGCTCCATCTATGCCCTGGCAGCCACCGAAGTTCGCCGTGGACGCATGGGCGTTGGTCACCCGGGAGAGAAGAGCGCGGTAAAGTCTTCCGTGCTTGCCGACTTCCATCCGGACGAGCGACCCGCCGTGAATGCAATGATCAAGGCCTGCGTCGACGCCCTGCCTTTCCTCGTCGCCGGAACAAACGACGAGCGCTACCAGACTGAAGTCATGCGGCTTGCGCCAGCGCCGAAGAGCGATCCGCGCAATCCCTCCCCACCGAAGGAAAACAGCTGATGGGTTTCAAGGCCGGAATCGTGGGTCTGCCGAATGTCGGCAAGTCGACCCTGTTCAACGCACTGACCCGCACCGCTGCGGCGCAGGCGGCGAACTATCCGTTCTGCACCATCGAGCCGAACGTCGGCGACGTGGCCATGCCGGAACCGCGTCTCGACGTGCTGGCGAAGATCGCCGGCTCGAAAGAGATCGTCCCGACGCGCATGAACTTCGTGGACATCGCCGGCCTCGTCAAAGGCGCCAGCAAGGGCGAGGGTCTCGGCAACCAGTTCCTCGCCACCATCCGCGAAGTCGACGCTGTCGCTTACGTGCTGCGCTGCTTCGAGGATGGCGACATCACGCACGTCTCTGGCAAGATCGATCCGCTGGCCGACTTCGAGGTCGTCGAGACCGAACTGATGCTCGCCGACATGGACTCCCTCGAAAAGCGTCGCCTCAACGTCGAGAAGAAAGCCAAGGGCGGCGACAAGGAAGCCATCCAGACGCTTGAACTCCTGAAGCTCGCGCTCGAACAACTCGAAGCCGGCAAGCCCGCGCGCCGCGCGAAGGTTTCGCCCGAGGACCAGAAGGCCTGGAAGATGCTCCAGCTGCTGACGTCCAAGCCGGTCTTCTACATCTGCAATGTCGACGAGAACTCGGCCGCCACCGGCAACAAGTTCTCCGACGCGGTCGTCGCCCACGCCAAGGCTGAAGGCTCGGCCGCCGTCGTGATCTCCGCCAAGATCGAGAGCGAGACCGCCGTCCTCGCCGACGACGAGCAAAAAGAATTTCTCGACAGCCTCGGCCTCGAAGAGCCCGGCCTGAACCGCGTCATCCGCGCCGGCTACGAACTCCTCGGCCTGCAGACGTACTTCACCGTCGGCCCCAAGGAGGCGCGCGCCTGGACCATCCGCAAAGGCACCACCGCTCCGCAAGCCGCAGGCGTTATCCACGGCGACTTCGAGAAGGGCTTCATCAAGGCCGAGACGATCGCCTACGACGACTACGTGAAGTTCAAAGGCGAGAGCGGCGCGAAGGAAAACGGCAAGGCCCGTCAGGAAGGCAAGGAATACATCGTCCAGGACGGCGACGTCATGCACTTCCGCTTCAACGTTTAGTCTCAGAACCGCCGGGCGGGCGCCCGGCGGCCCCGGCTCACTGCTCCCAGTAATACGGCGCCCTGATCCGGTTGCCCGTGACGATCTCGTTCATCGTCGTCGCATCATATAGTCGACCGTTGACCATGACGCTGGCGATCTTCTCCGAGTTGCGGATGTTCTCCAGCGGATTGGCGTCAAGGACCACGAGGTCCGCCAGCTTGCCCACTTCCAGCGAGCCGACGTCCTTCTCCATGCCAAGCTTGCGCGCCGGCAGGATGGTGCCAACCTTGAGCGCCTGGAGCGGCGTGAACCCGCCGCGCACGAACGACCACAGTTCCCAGTGAGACCCGAGGCCTTCCTCCTGGCCGTGCGCCCCGATCGAAACGTTGACGCCCCGTTCGAGCAGTTTCAGCGCCTGCGAAGCAGACTGGCCATCAACATAATCCTCGTCGGGAGCCTGCGTGCGACGCACATTGTTCGGCTGCAGGATATGCGGAGGCACATGCTTTGACAGGATCGGGTGACGCCACACATCCGTGTGCGACCTCCAATACGGGTCGCCGGCAAGACCACCATAGGTGACGACCAGCGTCGGCGTGTAGGCAACCTTGGTCTGCGCGAAGAAGCTGATGACGTCTTCATACAGCACGGCCTGCGGGATGTTGTGCTCCAGCGCCGTGTTGCCATCCGAGATCAGCGCAATGTCTTGCGCAAACAGTGAGGCGCCTTCAGCCACCACCTGGATGTTCTCCGCGATGGAAGCCGCGACAACCTGCTGGCGCTGGTCTCGGCGCGGCTGGTTGTAGTTCTTGACGCCCGCTGCACCTTGCTCCTTGAGCCGGTGCACGTGCGCCAGCGCATCTTCATAGCCGGAGATATCGTTCAGCGTCCCACGGCTACGCGCGCCATAGACAATCTCGCCCGTAGAGAACAGGCGCGGTCCGAGGATCAGCCCGGCGCGCTGCATCTCTTCCGAGGCAAACGCCTCGCTAGCCTGGTTCGACGGATCGAAGATCGTGGTGACGCCCAGCGCCAGGTGCGCGATCGCGCTCCAGTTCTGGTTCGGGATGATGTCGTCATCCCCCAGAGGGCCGTGCGCATGCGCATCGACCAGCCCCGGAATGATCGTCTTGCCAGCCAGATCAACCGTACGCGCGCCCGAGGGGATCGTAACAGTTCCGGCCTGGCCCACCGCCGTGATGCGGTTGCCCGTGATGACCACGACGCCATTGTCGATCACACCGCCAGCGTCATCCGCCATCGTGACGATCCGCGCGCCTGTCAGCACCGTGACGCCCGTCGGCTTTGCCGACTGCACCGGGATCGAAAGATCCATGCCCGTTGTCGGCGCCGTGTACTTCGGTGCATCCGGCGAAAGCGGCAGGATCGCATCGAGCGCCGCCGAATACAGCGTCGGTCCAAGCGTCCAGTTCAGGCGTTTGCCGCCGTCGGTCCACGTCAGATAGGTCGCGCCGCCTTCGCTGGCTTTCGCCACCGGCATGGAAGACGCGCCCTTGCCCGAACCGATCTCCTGCGGCCCCGGCGCCAGCGGCATCACATACGCGCCGAAATTGTCACGGAAGGCGACATGCGCGCCATCAGGCGAAATCTCGTACTCCGCAACCATCTCGCCGCTGGCATGCTTGCGTTCCGCCTCGCCGTTGAGATCGATCGACATCAGCGCGCCGGAAGGCCCGTCGCCGCGTGTCACGAAGATGCGGTCGTTGCTTGCGCCATACTGCGGCGCGCCTCCATCTCGCATAACCAGCGAGATCGCTCCGCCGGCAGCCGGCACGCGATAGACACCCGGATTGTCGGACCGAAGCTGCGACAGCAGGTAACCGCCCGAACCCTTCTCGAACACAATAGTCTGGCCATCTGGCGAGAAGCGCGGGCGGCGATAATGCCCCGGATCGGCGGTGACATAGCGCCCGCCCGAGCCGTTCGCATTCACCACGCGGATCTTGCCAAGCCCCGCATCGGTCCACTCGACATAGACCAGCTTCTGCCCGTCACGCGACCACGAGGCAAAGAACTCCATCTCGGCGCCACGCGTCTGCGTCAGGCGCGCGGGCGCGCCTTCGCCCAGTTTCACATACAGCTTGCCGAGACTCTCAAACACCACACGGCGGCCATCCGGCGAGGGCGCAACATGGCGCGGCATCTTCGTGCGGAAATTCTCCGGCGCCACGTCGATCTTCGGCTGCGGCGGATCGATCACCACGCGCGTGTCATTCACTCGGAACGGGATCACCTGCGACGTGCCCGCCATGTCCACACGGCGGATCTTGCCGCCCGCCCAGAACACGATGGATTTCGAATCCGGCGTCCAGTCCATGCCCGGATAAAGGCCGTTGACAGCCCACGTTTCCTGCAAGTCGAGATCGAGCGTGTCGTAGACCTTGGTAAGCGCGCCTGTCGTGAGATCCTTCACATACAGCTTGGACTCATTGCGATCACGCCGCACGAAGGCCAGCTTCGTCCCATCTGGAGAGGGCGTCGGCCGCGTCGCACCGCCAGCGCCGCTGACTGCCGTAGTGACCTCGCCCGTGGCAAAGTCATAACGCTCGATCTCGAACAGGCTACCATTGGAATCCTGCGCATATTCGAACGTGTTTCCGGGCGAGACGTTGCGCGTGTAGTAGATGCCCTTGCCATCCGGCGTGTAGACCGGCTCGCCCAGCTCCTTCTGCAGCGCCTCGCTCGCGCGCTTCACCGCAACGAAGCCATCGCCGCCGCCGACGTGATAGATCCAGATCTCACCCGTGCCGAGCGAACGCGACGTCGTGAAGTGCTTGCGCGCTGCGATGAAACGCCCATCCGGCGACCAGCTCGGCTCGTTCAGGAGACGGAAGGTTTCCTTCGTCACCTGCTGCTTGTTCGAACCATCGATGTTCATGATCCAGATATTGTCGCCGCCACCGCGATCGCTGGTGAAGGTGATCCGCTTTCCGTCGGGCGAGAACTGCGGCTGCATCTCATAGGGCAGGCCTTCAGCGATGCGCGTCGGCGTACCGCCCGCGATCGGCATCGTGTAAATGTCGCCCAGCATGTCGAACGCGATCAGCCTGCCATCAGGGCTGACGTCGATGTCCATCCACGTGCCTTCATCCACGTTGATGTTGACCGTGCGGGTCGGCAGCGGGGGATTGGCGACATCCCACTTCGGCTTCGCATCTTCGGCCTTGTCGGTCGCGGCCGGCGGCTGAGGCGCTTCCTGCGCAAAAGCCAGCGACGCGGCTGCGATCACGCCAAGCGCCGCGCCAACACTGAGACGAAACTTCATGAATCCCTCCGGCCTTCCCCATGAAGCATAGACCTGCCCCGGCAAGACGCGAAAGAGGCATTCCCGGCGCAATATTCCATAACATTGTGCATGGCCGGACCCTACCCAGCGGGGCAGAAGGCGGCTAAATCCCCCGCGACACTCTGATGTGAGCATTCACCCCGTTGTCCGACCTGTCCCACCAGCCGGCGGCCATGCCGCCCGCCCGCCGCCTGCCACTGGCAGAATTTGTGGCGATGACGGCGATGCTGATGGCGCTGAACGCGCTCGCGATCGACATCATGCTGCCGGCCCTGCCGCAGATGGGCGAGTACTTCCAGATCACGCAGGAGAATGATCGCCAGCTGATCATCGTCTCCTACATGCTCGGCTTCGGCGTCTCCCAACTTTTCTATGGACCGTTGACGGACCGCTTCGGCCGCCGCCCCGTCCTGTTCGTCTCGCTGTTCTTCTACATCATCGCAGCGGTCGCCTGCGTCTATGCGCCGACCTTCGAGAGCCTGATCTGGGTCCGCGCCTTCATGGGCGCCAGCGCCGGCGGCAGCCGCGTGATCGCCGTCTCCGCCGCGCGAGATCTTTATGTCGGCCGCCAGATGGCGAAGGTCATGTCGCTCGTCATGATCGTTTTCATGTCGGCGCCCATCGTCGCGCCCTTCTTCGGCCAGATGATGCTGAAGGTGATGCCATGGCACGGCATCTTCTGGGCGCTCGCCGTCTTCGGTGTCGCCATGTTCCTGTGGGTGCTGCTGCGCCTGCCGGAAACGCTGCCGAAAGATCGCCGCGTTCCACTCAACCTGCCCACGATGTTCCGCAACTACGGCAAGGTCATCCGCACGCGTGAGGCATTGGGCTACACGATCGCTTCCGGTTTCCTCTTCGGCGGCCTGATGAGCTACATCTCCGCCTCGGAGCAGCTCTACCATCAGGTCTACGTCACGGGCGACTGGTTCGCGCTCTGGTTCGCCGGCGCCGCGATCGCGATGTCAGTCTCGAACCTGATCAACTCCCGTCTGGTCGAGCGGCTGGGTATGCGTCGCATATCGCACGCCGCCCTGATCGCCTTCGTCATCATCAGCGCCGTGCATGCCATCATTGCGCTGCAGGGACCGGTCCCCTTCGCACTCTTCTACACGCTGGTCCTGCTGGCCTTCTTTTGCATCGGCTTCCAGGGTCCGAACTACAACGCCATCGCGATGGAGCCGCTCGGCGCGCTCGCGGGCTCAGGCGCGGCCCTGATCGGTTTTGCCTCCTCCTTCGTCTCGGCCTCTATCGGCGGCCTGATCGCCCATCAGTTCGACGGCACGGTCACGCCCATCTTCATCGGCCACTTCATCCTCGGCGCGCTCGCACTGATCACGATCTTCATTACCGAACGCGGAAAGCTGATGCAGTCCCACGAGAGCCCGAAGCATTGATTGTTGCCTGGGCCATTAGGCAGTAGGCATTGGGCAGTCGATGCGCGCAGATAATAATTCCCACTGCCTAATGCCATCGGGGACCCAGCATGATCACCGTCCACCACCTCAACAACTCGCGCTCACAGCGCGTGCTGTGGCTGCTTGAGGAGCTCGGCTGCCGCTACGAAGTTAAACGCTACGAACGAGACGCAAAGACCATGCTCGCGCCACCTGCGCTGAAGGCGATCCACCCGCTCGGCAAATCGCCCGTGATCACCGACGGCGACAACACGCTCGCAGAAACCGGCGCCATCATCGAATACGTGATGGAGCGCTATGGCAGCGGCCGCCTTGTCCCGCCCCCAGGTTCAAAGGAAAAACTGCGCTACACCTACTGGCTCCACTATGCCGAAGGCTCAGCGATGACGCCGCTCCTGCTGAAGCTGATCTTCACGCGCATCCCGATGAATGCACCGGGCCTGATGCGCGGCATCGTGAAAGCCGTCATGGCCAAGGCGCAGGAACGCCTCTCGGACCCCCAGATCCGCATGCACCTCGACTACTGGGACACCGAACTCTCGAAGTCCGCATGGTTCGCCGGCGACCAGTTCACCGCAGCCGACATCATGATGAGCTTCCCGCTCGAAGCCGCCGCCGCCCGCGCCGACGGCAAATCGCGCCCCATGGTCAAGGCCTTCCTCGACCGCATCCATGCCCGCCCCGCCTATCAGGATGCGCTCAGGAAGGGCGGCCCGTACGACTACGCGATCTGACCAGCATGCCGACCGGCTTCGCCGAATTCCTGCTCGCAGCCATCGTGATGGAAATCACGCCCGGCCCGAACATGACCTGGCTCGCGCTGCTGTCCGCGCGCGAAGGCCGCATGGCGGGCTTCATGGCGGTCGCCGGCATCGCAACGGGCCTCAGCCTTCTTGCAATCATCTCCGCCACAGGCGCGGCTGCGCTGATCTCTGCATGGCCGCCGCTGTATGAAGTACTCCGCTGGGGCGGCGTACTGTTTCTGCTCTATCTCGCATGGGAAGCGTGGGTGGGAGAGAAGGGCACGCAGGATCCTGGTGACAAGGGCCGACACTTTCGCCGCGCCCTCATGATCAATCTTCTAAATCCCAAGGCGCTCGCAGTTTTCGTGGTGATGATCCCCGGCTTCGCTGGCCCCGGGCAGGTCGCAACACAGATCACCATGACGCTGATCTATCTGGCCATCGCGACACTGGCGCACGCCCTGATTGTTGTCTTCGCCGCCAGCTTTCAGAAAGCGCTGTCCGATCCGCGGCGGGAACTCATCGTCCGCCGGATTTTTGCGATCGCTCTTGCCGCCGTCGCTGTCTGGCTCGCCATAACGACCTGACGGCGCGACTACTCCGCTGCCGATGGACTCGCCACCCGCCACCCCGCGCCATCGCCCTGGCGCATCAGATCGCACAGCCAAGGCATGGCCGCGCGCAGATGCTCCGCCACGCCAAAAGGCGCGTTGGCGATCACAATCCCTGCGCCGCCGAGCTTGCCTTCGCCGATCGCGCGGATCCAGAGATCAGCGACCAGCACTTTCTCCGGCGCCAGACCGCCATCCTCGATCAGCATCGAAGCAAGTTCGCCATCAAACTCCGCGACCTGCTCCACATCCTTGATCGGCCGCCAGAACACATACGTCCCCTGCGGCCAGCGCTTGATGGCCCCGCGCGCCGCCTTCAGCATCCATTCGAAATCCGCCTTGCGCGTCGTCGTTCCCACCTCGAATGGCGGGTCGATCAGCACAAGCCCCCGCCGCTCCGGCGGCGGCAGATACGCCGGCAGCGCCTCGAACCCGTCGCGCTGCTCGATCTTCACGCGCCTGTCGCGCCCCATCGCCTCACGCAACAATTCCGCACTCGGCTCATGCAACTCACACAGCCGCAGCGCGTCGTCATTCCGCATCATGCGCTGCGCGATGAAGGGCGAACCCGGATAATGCTGCAGCCCGCCCGAATTCATGCCGCGCACAACGTTAAGCCACGGCGCCAGCGCATTGCGCACATCCTGCGGCGCGCCGCGCTCGGCGTCCCACACGCGACCCACACCGTCTTTCCATTCCGGACTGCGCTCAGCCTCGTCGCCCTGAAGGTCGTATGCCCCGATCCCCGCATGGGTATCGACATAGCGATACGGCGTCGCCTTCGCGTTGAGCCGCTCGAAGCACAGCGCCAGCGCCACGTGCTTCACCACGTCTGCAAAGTTTCCAGCATGAAAGGCGTGGCGGTAATTCAGATTACTCTCCCGGTGATGACTGATGACGCAGTTATCATCCTCGTGACGCGAACGAAACTTGCGTTCGCGCACATCGTCCCTAACTCACCCTCCAGAAGAATTTTTCCGGAGGGATTCCGTGCCGCTTTTCCTGTGCCCCAACGACAATTCGCAGATGCAGAAGATCACGCGCGAAAACGTCGATATCGACATCTGCCCTACCTGCAAGGGCGTGTGGCTGGACCGGGGCGAACTCGACAAGCTGCTGGTGTCCGAGCGCGAGGAATCCGAGAAATCGATGCACGCCCAACGCCGCTTCCAGGAAGAAGTGAAAAGCTTCGAGCGCAACCCCGACGAGTGGAAGCGCAGCCACCCGTATGACGAAGGCCAGAAGCGCTATCGCTACGACGGCGACGACGATGACGACCGTCGCGATGGTCGCCGCAAACGCCGCGGCGGGTTTGACCTGTTCGACATTTTCGATTGAGCGGCGCTTTGGGCCCCTAGCCGCGAGGCTGGGGCAGTCACGGCAAAACTGGCGTGGTCCAACAGCAACGTATCACGCGGCGCTTCTGCAAATGTTCTGGATCAATTCCGGGTCTCGCGGTTTCTACACCGTGTAGCGTGCGAACGATTGCAGGCCGTCCCCATGACCGACGACGATGATAACAAGCCCGACCGCTTCCGCGATGTCGCCTGGTGGATCGCATGGACAGGGATCGCGATGTTGATCATTGCTGGACTGATGACGCTCTGAATGACGTCCCGTCAAAGCTCATCTGCGAGTGTCGATGTCGTTAGTTGATGAGTCGCCTCCGCCGCGACTGCAGCCATCGACTTGGGTTTAAAGGCGCTTGCCGACGCTGACCTTCTTTGCATTCTCGACCTAAAATCGGCACGGGCTCGAAGGCGAGTTGGCGCCGTTTCGACCCAGGGGAATCGCCTCAGGTTAACGGCGTTGGGTAACGAAGCAGTCCTTCGAGGTATTCGGAGTTTAGACAGGCGAGTTTTCGCCGGGATTTGAGGCTGTGACGGTCCTTCGGGTTTCGCAG
>Ga0105048_10013035_pt1 | contig 13000 bp, 5 predicted proteins | sample MAT05_FD_78382 | JGI IMG/M metagenome (GOLD analysis project Ga0105048, IMG submission 78382) | Freshwater microbial communities from Lake Fryxell liftoff mats and glacier meltwater in Antarctica - MAT-05 | ecosystem: Environmental > Aquatic > Freshwater > Ice > Liftoff microbial mat | place...
GCACGTGCAGCTACCGAGGAACGGATCGAGACAAGTGAACAATCCCCCATCCCAGCATTGAAAAAGACCTGTTGCACGCATTTCCACAACGACGATACACTTGAGCCAGAATCTACTGCCTGCCCCACACCTGCTCAAGATCAGCATCTGCCGGGTTGTCCAGCGTCCAAAGAAATCGATCATTACAAGTGGACCGAACCCACACAAACTCACGTTAATGCACTGCCTTCGTTTGAGTCCATCGCAGTTCTAAACTTCGACCACATAGCTACTGCAACCGCTCCGCACATCACATCCACGATCTGGGATGGCTCACCTCGGCTTTACCTGTCTCACTGCGCGCTCGTGATCTAGCGCAAGCACTTCGCAGCTTCAACCGCATCACTCTTGCATTCCAACGGTCGCTACTGCGACAGCGTTGACACGCATTCATCATTTCACGTCCCGCTAATTATCCAGGGTCCACTGCCATGAAACCGATCTTCCATTCTATTGCTGGAATCGTTCCGACGTTACTAGTTCTTGCCCTGGCAGGTAGCATTGGCTGGTGGGGCCATCGCACGGGTTGGAAGCTGCCAAAATTCTCCGAATTGAAGGGCGACATCAAGGAGAAAGATGACTGGTGCGAGGAACACAATGTGGCTGAATCCCAGTGTGTCGAGTGCGACAAGTCGCTGTTGCCGAGGGCGAAGGTTCACGGCTGGTGCAAGATCCACGGTATACCGGAATGCACTCTCTGTAATCCGGAGTTAGCACAACTTTCGCCAGTGCCGGTGGTCACGGCTGCCGATCTCACCCGTGCTAAACAGTCACTAGATTTCGCCGACCGGCCAGCGAATAACCCCAACTGCCAAACTCACCTGCGACGCATTCAGTATGCGACCGCACAGGATGCAGACAAAGCCGGAATTGAGGTCGAACCAGTATGGACTGCTCCGGCACTGGAGTACATTTCCGCACCCGGTGAGCTTGTCTACGACCAGACTAAGATCGCGCATCTCTCGGCCCGATCGCCTGGCACCGTTTGGAAAGTCTTCAAGCACCTCGGCGAAGAAGTGAAGGCGAAAGAGGTCTTGGCATTGGTCGATGCGGCTGAGGTGGGTAAAGCGAAGGTCGAATTGCTGCAGTCGTACGCCACCTTGGAATTAAAGGTACAAACGCTGGCGAACATCAAGGATTCCGGAGGAGCGGTCCCGGCGATACGCCTCCGAGACGCCGAGGCTGCCGTTCGTGAAGCTGATATTCGGCTGGGTGCCGCGTGCCAGTCGCTCATCAACCTGGGCTTGCCACTGGACGAAGCCGACATCAAGAAAATGACGCCCGAGCAACTCAAGCAGAACATCCAGTTACTCGGCATCCCCGCCCGCGTCATCAAATCGCTCGACCCAAAGTCCGCCACCGCGAATTTGCTTCCGCTGGTCGCCCCGATGGACGGGTACATTGTGTCGCGGGATGTCGTCGCTGGTGAAGTCGTGGACGTCAATCGCATCTTGTATGAAGTTGTAGATACTCGGTCGCTCTGGCTCATTCTCGATCTGAGGGGTGAAGACGCACACAAGGTCAAGCTCGGTCAACAAGTTCGATTCAAACCAGACAACGGACGAGAAGAGCTGGTCGGGAAGATTGCCTGGCGCAGCACCCAAGCCGATCCGAAGACTCGCACGGTCAAGGTTCGGGCCGACTTCCAAGATCCGGAACGAAAGCAAGTAGCGAACACATTTGGCTCTGGCCGCGTGATCCTTCGCGAGGAAGACAAGGTGGTGTCGGTGCCGAACGATGCAGTCTACTGGGACGGTTGCTGTTCGGTCGTGTTCGTCCGCGACAAGGACTACTTGAAGTCTGACTACAAAGTGTTCCATGTTCGCAAGGTTCGCACCGGCGCGAAAGACGAGAAGAACACGGAGATCATTGCGGGCGTGTTGCCAGGCGAATTGATCGTCACCAAGGGTGGCGGATTGCTACTCACTGAACTATTACGCGGCAGCCTGGGTGAAGGTTGTGCATGCCACAGCAAGAAATAATAAAGAGGCCAACCTCCGTGCTGAACGCGATCATCGACTTTTCACTGCGTTATCGCTGGTTCGTGATATTCATGGCTGTCGCCCTGGCGGCGGCTGGCGGCGTGTCGCTCACCTACCTCGACATCGACGCCTTCCCCGACACGACACCGGTGCAGGTGCAGATCAACACCATCGCACCATCGCTCGGGCCGGCGGAAGTCGAGCAGCAGATCACTTATCCAGTTGAACAAGCACTAAGCGGCTTACCAAAAATCGTCACCATGCGGTCGATCTCGAAGTTCGGCCTGTCGCAGGTGGTCATCATCTTCGAGGACGGTACGGACATTTACTTTGCCCGGCAACTCGTCACCGAGCGACTCGCATCAGTGCAGTTACCAGACGGCCTGGATCGTCCCAAGATGGGGCCGGTGTCCACCGGATTGGGAGAGGTGTTTCACTACGTCGTGACTGGCAAAGGTGACGACATCACTCAACTGCGTACCGTTCACGACTGGATCGTCCGGCCTCAGATGCGATCGGTGAAGGGCGTCGCGGAGGTGAACTCCTGGGGTGGATTCGAGCGGCAATATCAGATCCGCATCGACCCCGCGAAGGTGGCCAAGTATGGGTTGACCTTCGACCGGGTCATCGCCGCGATTCGCGAGAACAACCAGAACGTCGGCGGTGGCGTCATCGACAAGGGCAGCAGTACGGTGCTGGTTTCCGGCGTGGGCCGAACCACCACCCTTCCTCAAATTCGCAACATCCAGATCGCCGTGACAGACGGGGTGCCCATACTGCTTGGAGACGTGGCCGAGGTCGCCATTGGTAACGAGGTGCGGCGTGGGGCCGTAACTGCGGACGGCAAAGGGGAAGTCGTTCTCGGGCTTGGCTTCATGACAATGGGCGAGAACTCCCATGAGGTAACCTGGGGACTCAAGAAACGTCTGGATGAAGTGAAAGCGACCATGCCACCCGGCGTGAAGGTCGAGCCGGTCTACGATCGCACCGAACTCGTGGACTACGTCATCGATACGGTTCGAACTAACTTATTTGAAGGCGGGTTGTTCGTCGTCTGCGTGTTGTTCCTGTTCCTTGGCAACCTGCGGGCGGCGTTCATCGTCGCGCTGGCCATCCCCTTGTCGATGCTATTCGCGTTCAGTGGTATGCTGCGGTTCGGCATCGCGGCCAGCCTGCTATCACTTGGGGCTATCGACTTTGGAATGGTCGTGGATAGTAGCGTGGTGATGATCGAAAACTGCGTCCGCCACCTCGCCCACAACCCCGAGGGCAAGAGCCGTCGGGAGGTGGTGCGGGACGCGGCCATTGAAGTTCGCAAGCCGACGCTGTTCGGCGAACTCATCATCTTGATCGTGTACCTGCCGATCCTCACGCTCGAAGGACTCGAAGGCAAGCTGTTCCGCCCGATGGCATTAACGGTGATCTTCGCGCTGGTCGGCTCGATGATCCTGTCCATGACGTTGATGCCAGCGCTCGCCAGCTTGCTGCTGCCGAAGAAGATTTCGGAACGCGAGCCGCTGCTGCTGCGGCTTATCAAAATGCTTTACGTTCCGGTTTTGAAGCGCACGATGCGGCACAAGGTGGCAGTTTTATTGTTTGGCGCGACCGTTTTGTTCGTGGCCTTTGGCATGGTCGCCCCAAATCTCGGCACCGAGTTCATTCCGAAGTTATCCGAAGGAGCCATCGCCCTCGGCACGGTGCGGCTCGCCGGCACAAGCTTGCAAGAATCGGTTGAAGCAAACACACAAGTCGAGAAGGCATTACTCGCAGCTTTCACCGACGAAATTAGCCACGTGTGGAGCCGTGTCGGCATGGCCGAGATCGCCACCGATCCGATGGGAGTCGAGTTGACCGACAACTTCATCAGCCTGAAACCGCGAGAGAAATGGAAGAAAGCCAAGACGCAGGATGAATTGACGCTGCTGATCGAGAAGGAACTGCGGACCATCCAGGGGCTGAAGTTTGCATTCTCTCAGCCTATCGAGATGCGGATCAATGAAATGATCGAGGGCACGCGATTGGATCTCGCGGTGAAGCTCTATGGCGACGACCTCGAGATGCTGAAGAAGAAGGGCGAAGAAATACGCGCGGTGATGAAGGATATTCCCGGCGTGGCTGACCTCGCGGTCGAGCAGGTGACCGGGCAACCGGTCTTGCAGGTGAAGGTGAAGCAAGACCAACTCGCGCGATATGGCATTCCGGCTCGTGCCGTCATGGAATTGATCGAAAGTATTGGCTCGAAGCCGATGGGCGAAGTCGTGGATGGTCAGTTCCGGTTCCCTCTGGTCGTCCGGTTGCCAGACCAATGGCGGAACAGTCCGGAAGCGGTCGGCTCGATTCAACTGCCGACTGCGAGCGGTGGGAGGGTGCCGCTCTCTCGGGTAGCGGACATCAATATTATTGAAGGCCCGTCCACCATTACCCGCGAGTGGGGCCAGCGGCGGATCGTCATTACCTGCAACGTCCGGGGCCGCGACCTCGGTAGCTTCGTGGCCGAGGTTCAGGAAAAAGTGAAGTCCAAAGTCATCATGCCGCCGGGCCGTTACCATGTGACTTATGGTGGTCAGTTCGAACAGCTCGAACGTGCCCAGACCCGGCTCATGATCGTCGTTCCAGTCGCGTTACTGCTGATTTTCCTGCTCCTTTATGTGACTTATGGAACCGTGGTCGACACGCTCCGCGTGTTCTCAGGGGTGCCATTCGCATGGGTCGGCGGCATCTTCGCCCTGTGGTTGCGAGACATGCCATTCTCGATCTCGGCAGGCATCGGTTTCATCGCCCTGTCCGGTGTCGCGGTCCTCGATGACATGATCCTGGTTAGCTATGTCCGCCAACTGCAGAAGCGAGGGCGGACACTCGAGCAGGCCGTCGAAGAGGCTGCAATCACGCGCCTACGGCCAGTGTTAATGACGACATTAGTAGCGTGCCTCGGCTTCGTGCCGATGGCGTTCTCGACCGGCATGGGGGCCGAGGTACAACGCCCCTTGGCGACGGTGGTGATCGGCGGCGTGATCTCAGCCATGGTCATGTCGCTTTTGGTACTGCGGGTGCTGTTCGTCGTGTTCCGGTTACCGACGCGTCGTTCAGCCCAACCGGTAGGCGAGTCAGTCGTTGCCCAGTGATGGGCGTACTTTTCCAGGAGGATCGAAGATGAAGAAGTGGATATTGAGCTTAACCCTGTTCGCGGGGTTGTTCGTTGCGATAGGCTGCGGTCATAAGGGCGATGAATCCACAGCCGGAGGCAAGAAAAACAAGGAGGTGGCGAAGCTCGATACCAAGGTCACGCCATCAGAAGATGGTCACGACTGGTGGTGCTACGAGCACGGGGTTAAAGAAGACGACTGCAGCATCTGCCAGACAGAGGTTTTCAAGAAGCTAAAGCCGGAGGAAATCTGCGCGAAGCACCCCGATCGTGCGAAGGCTCAGTGCTTCATCTGCAGCCCCGAACTGTTGGCGAAGTATGCGGCGATCTACAAAGCCAAGTACGGCAAAGAACCGCACGGACCGAAGGATAACATGCCAGAGAAGAAGTAATCAGCCGTGCGCCATGCCCTACGGAATCAGCCATTTGTAAGGGCACCCCTTTTGAGTGCCCTTGAGATTTAGCGTTTCGAGGTTTGGATAAGGCCAAGCGGAAGATCGCGGCCGCGAAGGCGGCTGGTGCGGCCAATCAGGTATTCATCGACATTTCGGGCCGCTTCGCGACCCTCGGCAATCGCCCAGACAACCAGCGATTGACCCCGGCGGCAATCGCCTGCCGCGAACACGCCAGCCACGGATGTGGCGTGCTTGCCATCTGTCTTGATGGCCTTCGATTCGGTTAGCGCGAGACCCAGGCGTTGCGGCAAGCTCCGCTCCGGGCCAGAAAAGCCGATGGCGAGTAGCACCAACTCGCAGGGGAAGATCAGTTCCGAGCCGTGCAGTTCTTCAAATTGGCGTTCCCCTTCATCATCGAAATACTGCTGCACCCGCACGACATGCAGTTCCGTGACGTTACCCTGTTCGTCGCCAGCAAAGTTCTTCGTCTTGATCTGCCAGTCGCGTTTGCCGCCCTCTTCGTGAGCCGGTGTGATGCGGAGAATCTTGGGCCACAGCGGCCAGGGGGTATCCGGGTTGACGTTCTCCGGCGGGCAAGGGTTGTAGTCGAGTTGCAAGACCGACTTCGCGCCTTGTCGATGGCAGGTGCCGAGGCAGTCCGCAGCGGTGTCGCCGCCGCCGATGATGATGATGTTCTTGCCAGTCGCGGTGACTGAATCGCCGTTGACCTTGTCGCCCAAGCCGCGACGGTTCTGCGCCGTGAGAAACGGCATGGCCTGTTGTACGCCCTTCAATTGCCGGCCAGGTATGTCCAGATCGCGTGGCACCGTGGCACCGACGGTGAGTAACAGGGCATCGTGTTTCTTACGCAGTTCTTCGGGGTCGATCGTGTTGCCAATGTCCGCCTTCAACGCGAACGTAACACCCTCGGCCTGCAACTGTTCGATGCGGCGTTCGACATAGAGCTTGGCCATCTTGAAGTCTGGGATGCCATATGTGAGCAGGCCGCCCGGGCGGTCGTCGCGCTCGTACACCGTGACGGCGTGACCCGCCCGACGCAATTGCTGCGCGGCAGCGAGACCTGCAGGGCCACTGCCGACGATGCCGACGGACTTGCCTGTATTGTGCTTCGGCGGTTCCGGTACGATCCAACCCATTTCCCAACCACGATCGACGATCGCTTGCTCGATCATCTTGATCGTCACGGCGGTACCGTTGAGCGCAAGCACGCAGGATGCTTCGCAGGGTGCGGGGCAGGTTTTACCGGTGAACTCCGGAAAGTTGTTGGTGTCGTGAAGCGCGGCAAGTGCCTCTTCCCAACGATTGCGGTGAACGAGATCGTTCCAGTCCGGGATGCGGTTCCCGAGTGGGCAACCTGTATGGCAGAATGGAATGCCGCAATCCATGCATCGCGTGGCCTGCGCGCGCGTACTCTCGCCGGGCATCGGCTGATAGAGATCAGCATAATCGCGGATCCGCAGATGCACCGGCCGTGGTGCTGGCTTCTGTGGTTCGACGTTCAGGAAACCGCGTGGGTCAGCCATTTCAGTTGGGGTTAGGGTTTAGGGATTCATTCTTGGCGAACCCGGCCCGCTAGGGACGTGGGTATCTAGTAGTTCCACCCACGGCCCTCGCGGGCCGGGTTCGCCAAGATCAACCCAAAATCTTAGATGTAACGCAGCACTAGGCATTCACCAACTCCCACTGCCGCTGGACAGCACGGCTTTGTTCGATCACTTTGCGGTAGTCCTTCGGGTAAACCTTGACGAACTTTCCCAGTGCGGCAGCAAAGTCATTAACGATGGCGTTGCCGACAGCGGAGCCGGTGTATTGTACATGGCGGTTGATCAGATTGCTGAGGAGGCCGACGCCTTATATTCCTCCACACCAAGTAGGTCGACCATCTCCGGATTGCACTGCTCGCGGAAGGTGCCATGCGGATCGTAAATGTAAGCCAGGCCGCCGCTCATACCAGCAGCGAAGTTGCGGCCAACAGGGCCAAGGATTACAACCATGCCGCCGGTCATGTATTCGCAACCGTGATCGCCGATGCCTTCCACTACAGCCTTCGCGCCGCTGTTGCGAACCGCGAAGCGTTCGCCAGCGAGGCCACGGAAGTAGGCTTCGCCACCGGTCGCGCCGTAAAGGGCGACGTTACCCACGATCACGTTTTCTTCCGCAATGTAGCCAGCATCCGCAGGCGGCGAGATGATGAGCTTGCCGCCGGATAACCCTTTGCCAACGTAGTCGTTCGCTTCGCCTCGTAGGCGTAGTGTGATGCCGCGGGCGATGAACGCACCGAAACTCTGGCCTGCGGCACCGGTGAAGCGCATGTCGATGGTATCTTCACGCAAGCCGACTTCGCCGAACTTCGCTGTGACGAAGTAGCTGGTTAGCGTGCCAACGGTGCGGTTGCGATTCGAGATCGGCAACGCCATCTGCATACGCCGTGGGTGTTCGACGGTATCTTTCGCGGCCCGCACAATCTCCCAGTCGAGTTGTTCCGCGAGGATGTCCGGTTGTCGTTCGATGCAGCGGATCGGCGAACCATGTGGCACCTTTTGCCGCTCCAGTAACGACGACAAGTCGAGGTGCTTGGCCTTCCAGTGCCAGTCCAGTGAAAGCTGCGTCAGGAGTTCCGCATGCCCAACGATTTCGTCGAGTGTGCGGAAGCCCATCACGCTGAGCATTTCGCGAACTTCCTCGGCGACGAAGAAGAGGTAGTTGACGACGTGTTCCGGCGTACCGGTGAACATGGCCCGCAACTGCGGATCCTGCGTGGCGATGCCGACCGGACAAGTATTGAGATGGCACTTCCGCATCATCACGCAACCGAGCGCGATCAGCGGCGCGGTGGCGAAGCCATATTCCTCGGCACCCAGGCACGCGGCAATGACGACGTCGCGGCCAGTCTTCATCTGGCCATCGGTTTGCAACCGCACTCGGCCACGCAGGCCGTTGCGTACCAGCACTTGCTGAGCTTCCGCCAATCCCAGTTCCCAAGGTACGCCAGCATGTTGAATGCTGGACAATGGGCTGGCACCCGTTCCGCCCGAGTCACCGCTAATAAGAATGCGGTCCGCGTACCCCTTGGCAACGCCGGTGGCGATGGTGCCGACACCGGCGGCGGCCACGAGCTTCACCGAGATTTCCGCATGGGGGTTCGCGTTCTTCAAGTCGAAGATCAGTTGCGCCAAGTCCTCAATGCTGTAGATGTCGTGGTGCGGCGGCGGTGAGATGAGACCCACGCCCGGCGTGCTATAACGGGTCTTCGCAATCGCACTATCGACCTTGTGCCCGGGTAGCTGGCCGCCCTCGCCGGGCTTCGCGCCCTGCGCCATCTTGATCTGGATTTCAACGGCATTCGCCAGGTAGTTCGCGGTGACGCCGAAGCGTCCGCTGGCCACCTGCTTAATCGCGCTACCGCGTTTATCGCCGTTCGATTCGGGTTTGAAACGAGCCGGGTCTTCGCCACCCTCGCCGGTGTTGCTTCGACCACCGAGACGGTTCATACCGATGGCTAGAGTCTCGTGCGCTTCCTTACTGATGCTGCCGAAGCTCATCGCGCCGGTAAAGAACCGCTTCACAATTTCCTTGGTCGGTTCGACGAGTTCAAGCGGGATCGGCTTGCGACCTTTCTTAATGTCGAGCAACCCACGGATGGTACACAACTGCCGGCTCTCGTCGTTCGCGGCCGCAGCGAACTTGTCGTACTCCGTGCGGCTTTCATTGCGGACGGCGTGCTGCAACCGCTGCACTGTCTCCGGGTTCCACATGTGTTGTTCGCCACGACGGCGCCACATGATCTCGCCGCCAGTGTCAAGTTCCGGCGATTCCGCATCCGGATCGCCGGGGAAGCCAATCGTGTGCCGTGCGAGCGACTCGCGGGCAATCTCTGCGAGGCCGATACCGGAAATGCGGCTAGGCGTGTCCGTGAAGAAGCGGGAGATGACATCCGCATTCAACCCGATGGCTTCGAATATCTGTGCTCCGCGATAGCTCATCAGCGTGCTGATGCCCATCTTGCTAAACACTTTTAATAAGCCCGCATCTATCGACTTCGTGTAGTTCTTGGTGACTTTCGCCAGATCAAGCGCTGCACCGTTGGCGTCGACCAGCATCCCCTCAACCGCAAGATCGAGATACGTTTCGAAGACCAGGTACGGGTTCACCGCTGCGGCTCCGAAGCCGACGAGCAGCGCGAAGTGATGAACTTCACGGGCTTCGCCAGTTTCGACGATCAGGCCGCATTTCATCCGCAAACCCGCGCGAATCAAGTGATGATGCACGGCCGCAGTGGCGAGCAGCGAAGGTATCGGCACACGATCCACATCGACGCCGCGATCGGACAGGATCAGCAGCGTGCAGCCATCATTAACCGCTGAAACAGCGGACTTGCAAAGCTCGTCAACTGCTACTTGAAGGCCTGCTTCGCCAGATGCCACTGTGAACAACGTGCTGAGTGTGGTGTTCTTGAACCCAGGTTGTGACAGCGCACGAATCTTGGCAATGTCCTCGTTCGAGAGCGTCGGGCCTTTGAGCCGGAGCAACCGGGCGTGCTCGGCCGACTCGCCGAGTAAGTTGACTTCGGCACCGAGCAGCGACTCGGTATTCATGACGACCTTTTCACGGATCGGGTCGATCGGCGGGTTCGTCACCTGAGCGAAAAGCTGCTTAAAGTAGTTGAACAGTACTTGCGGACGATCGCTCAGCACGGCCAGCGGCGTATCCGTGCCCATGCTCGAGATCGGTTCCTGGCCATCCTGGGCCATCGGCAGCAGGATGCGGGCCACATCTTCCTGCGTGTAACCGAAGACCTGTTGACGATGGCGCACAGTACCAGGCTCGGATTCGATCGGCACCGCTGCCGGTAGCAAATCGAGCTTCACTTGTTGCTGATCGACCCACGCCGTGTAGGGTTGGCTGCTTGAGACCTTGTATTTAATCTCATCGTCCGAGACGACCTTGCCGGTCGAGGTATCTACGAGGAACATCTTGCCGGGTTGAAGGCGACCGGTGGCGCGAATCTCGCTCGCAGGGGTCGGCAGTACGCCAACTTCGCTGGCCACAATCACGCGATCGTCGGTAATGACATAGCGGCCCGGCCGTAGGCCATTGCGGTCCAACATGGCACCGATCACCGTGCCATCCGTGAACGACAGGCTCGATGGACCATCCCAAGGTTCGGTCAGGCAGCGGTGGAAACGGAAGAAGCCACGCACCGCCGGGTCGAGATGCTTCTTTTCTTCGTAGGCTTCCGGCACCAGCATCATCATGGCATGTGGCAAACTGCGGCCTGAGCGAACGAGCAGTTCAACTGCGCGGTCGAGTACCGCCGAGTCGCTGAGGCCATCGAAATCCAGTGGTAGCACCTTGGCGAGGTCATCACCCAGAGCTCCGCCTTGCATCATCGACTGCCGCGCTTTCAACCAGTGGATGTTGCCATTAAGAGTGTTAATCTCGCCGTTGTGTGCGAGCATATGGAACGGCTGCGCCAGCGCCCACTGCGGGAATGTGTTTGTGCTATACCGACTATGAACGATCGCGAGGCCGGACTGCATCCCATCATGTGAGAGGTCCGGGAAGTAAGCCTCGAGTTGGTCCGGCTTCAGCATCCCCTTGTAAATGACTGTTCGCGAACTGCAACTGGTGATGGCGAAGCCCGTGGTCAGGCTGGGTTCGGTCGTGGCCCAGCATTCGGCCCGCCGACGGACCACATACAGCTTGCGTTCAAAGGCACTCGCATTGAAAGGACCCTTGCCGCGAGCAATGAGTAGTTGCTCCATCGCGGGTTCAGTCGACCGCGCCAGCCAGCCGATCGCGTTTGTCACCGTCGGCACGGATCGCCAGCCCAAGCTAATCTGTCCCTCTTCCACGACGATCTTCTCGATCGCCCGCCGACAATCGGCCTGATGTCCTGGATCCGTGGGTAAGAAGCAGAACGCGACGCCATATTTCCCAGCGACGGGCCACTCGACCTTCAGTTTCTCGGCGACTTGACGGAAGAATGGATCGGGAATTTGCAGCAGGATGCCAGCGCCATCGCCGGTGTCCTGATCGCAGCCGCACGCTCCGCGATGCTGCAAATTGCGGAGCAATTGCAGGCTATCGCTGACTATCGCATGGGTTTTGCGTCCGCGAAGGTCAGCCAGGAAGCCGACACCGCAGGCGTCTCGTTCGAAAGACGGGTGATACAAGCCTTCCGCGACAGGTGGCGATGGCATGAGTTGCTGTTGAACCGGTTGCATAGAAATAAAGCAGTCAGCAAACCGCGTACCCAGAGACAAGGTAGTCACTCCGCTAGAAAACAGAGGATATCCGACAAGCTTATGATACGAACACCGTGGCTAAATGTCTACCAAGCGAGCACGGTATGCGCAATATACAGCATGTCACAATCGTTCATTTCATAGATTTACGAATCCCCGCAACTGTGAACACAACGGTGGACAACACTTTCAATTTATCGCGTCAATCCCCAGTGATGCGGCGAACAGAAAGTGGTCATATCCGCTGGACAATCCCAATCGACACATTCGTGAAAGCCTCGCCGGAGTTATTCTGTCAACGGCTAGTCTTTTCACCAAGTTTTGCACACACACCCCTTGAAAAGTGCGACTGTGATTTGAGCGGCTATGCCCACCATGAACTTGCATGGAATGGCCCGAATCGAGATCCCAGGCGAAATGACGGGCTATATTCCGGTCACGTTCAATAGACCCATGACGTTTTTCTAGTTATCTGATGTGCGGAATAATAATTACAAACCGGAGAGGTACTGGGACCGCCGAGAGAAATATCGAGAGGACACGTATCAGAATCTTTATCTCTGTTCTCTCCGCGTCTCTACGGTTCATTGCTTTCTTTTCTATCATCGTAAATTTGTCGAGACCAACTTGCCGAAGAGGCACAGAAAATTAAACGATTGTGTCGACCACCTTCCGCCGTTTTGCCACCGCTTTTGACCGCAAATCCGCCCCGGTTTTGTGTGATAAGATGTGATTTTCTCTGATGTTCCCCCGTCGAATTGCGAGCGCCGTCCGCCATGGGCTGGACAATCCTAAAATACACTTCCGCCACACGCCGCGTCACTCGCCTCGTACCAGGAATCGTTGCTACACCCCACAACTCCTGATTCGTGTTTTCATGATTAAACTGTCTTGTTTGTTCCACTCCGCCAAGCGATCAGTTCCGCCACGATACTAACGGCGATTTCGGCGACTGTTTGCGAGCCTATGTTCAATCCCACCGGTGCGTGGACTCGAGCCAAGTCTTCGTCGCTAATGCCTTTCACGCGGAGGTCGTCGAAAATCAACTTCACCTTACGTTTGCTGCCGATCATGCCGACGTAACCAGCGACAGTTGGTGCGAGATGGTATAACGCTTCCTCATCGTGGTTGTGTCCACGAGTGACGATCAGGCAGTAAGTCGCTGGCGTGACC
>Ga0105048_10013036_pt1 | contig 13000 bp, 9 predicted proteins | sample MAT05_FD_78382 | JGI IMG/M metagenome (GOLD analysis project Ga0105048, IMG submission 78382) | Freshwater microbial communities from Lake Fryxell liftoff mats and glacier meltwater in Antarctica - MAT-05 | ecosystem: Environmental > Aquatic > Freshwater > Ice > Liftoff microbial mat | place...
CGGATGTCGAAGGTGACGGAGTGGATCGTGCCCGTGAACGGGAACGTGCCCTCGTAGTCGTCGACCACCGGCGACAGTGCGTCGCGCCCGATGTCTGTTCCGGTACTCCCGAGCATCCGCACGATCTTCGGCACGCTCGCCGATGCGAGATCGGCACCGTCGGCCCCGATCACGATCGCGCCTGCTTTGCCCTCACGGTCGAAGCGGGCGGTGATCGAATGACGGCCGGCCGTCAACGACAGTGGTGCGGTCGCACGCGTGTGCGTGCCCAGCGCGTTGTAGTCGAAGTGCAGGTGCCCGCCCATGACGAAGAAGCTGTGCCCCACGTTGTGGCTGCCGCGCGCATAGAGCACGCCCTGGTCGCCTTCGTCGACGGTGACGTCGGCGGTGACGGTCCAGGCACGCGCACCGAGCGATGGCGACGCGTCGGCCGGAATGTGTGACAGCGGCGGCACGTACACATAGTTGGGTCGGGCGTGCACGGTGCCAGGTCGAGCCGGACCGCCGAACAGCTCGATGGTGCGGTCGTCGAGGGGCAGCACACCCTTGTCGCCGGCCTCGATCCACCACAGCTCGATCAGCTCCTGCAGCTTCTCGGGGTGCTCGGTGGCGAGGTCGTGGCACTCGCTGAAGTCGTCGTCGAGATGGAACAGGGCCCATCGGTCGTCCTCGAACGGTGAGCCCTGCTCGTGGTAGGTGGTGGCCTTCCAGCCATCGGCCCAGATGCCGCGGTGGCCCATCTGCTCGAAGTACTGCACACGGCGCGGCGCCGGCGCGACCGCGTCGGTGAACGTCGGCAGGATGCTGCGGCCGTGCATCGGCAGCTGCTCGTGGCCGTTGAAGCTCGCCGGCGCCGAGGTGCCGGTGATCTCGAGCAGTGTGGGCGTGATGTCGACCGCGTGGCAGAACTGGTGGCGGATCTGTCCGGCCACCGATTCGTCGATACCGGCCGGCCAGTGCACGATCAGCGGGTCGCGCACACCACCGCCATAGGTGTTCTGCTTGTACCAGCGCAACGGCGAGTTACCGGCCTGCGCCCAGCCCCACGGGTAGTTGCAGTGCGAGTGCGGCGTGCCGATGTCGTCGAGCCGGTTGGCGACGATGTCGTCGACGTCCTCCCACATCCCGTTGAAGAAGCTGAACTCGTCCATCACACCGAACGGTCCGCCCTCGCGGCTGGCTCCGTTGTCGCTCATCACGAGCAGCACGGTGTTGTCGAGCAGGCCGCGATCCTCGAGGTAGCCGACCAGCCGCCCGATCTGGTCGTCGGTGTGCTCGAGCATCGCGGCGAACGCCTCCTGCAACCGGCACGAGAATGCGCGCTGGTTGTCGGTGAGGTCGACCCAGCGCGGCACGCCAGGGTTGAGCGGGGCGAGCGTGGTGCCGGCCGGCACGATGCCGAGCTCGACCTGGCGCGCGAACCAGCGGTCGCGCCACACCTCGTACCCCTCGTCGAAGTGGCCCTTCCACCGGTCGAGGAACGACTGCGGTGCCTGGTGCGGCGCGTGCATCGCACCGAACGCGGTGTAGAGCAAGAAGGGGCGATCGGGACGCACCGACACGAGATCGTTGATGTACGCGATGCCCTGGTCGACGATGTCCTCGCTGACGTGGTAGCCGTCGTCGGGGCCCGAGGGTGGGTCGATGTGGGTGTTGTCGCGCGTGAGTTCGGGGAAGAACTGGTCGGTCTCGCCCTGCATGAACCCGTAGAACTTGTCGAATCCCTTCTGCAGCGGCCAGTGGTGATGTGGCCCGGCGGCCGAGCACTCCTCCATCGGCGCCATGTGCCACTTGCCGGTGGCGAACGTGGCGTAGCCCTGCGCCCTCAGCAGCTCGGCCAGCGTGGCCGCCCTGGGGGTGATGCCGCCGCGCATGTGCGGGAAGCCGGTGCTCCAGTTCGAGACGCCGCGCATGCCGACCGCGTGGTGGTTGCGACCGGTGAGCAACGCGGCCCGAGTGGGTGAGCACAGCGCGGTGGTGTGGAAGCTCGTGTACCGCAGACCGTTCGCCGCGAGGCGGTCGACGTGGGGCGACCTCAACGTCGAGCCGTAGGCGCCGAAGTGCGAGAAGCCGAGATCGTCGAGCACGATCATCACGACGTTCGGCCCGCCGAGACCGGCGGGTGGCTGGGGCCACCAGGGCGTGGAGTCGCGGTAGGTACGGCCGATGTGGCCCTGGAACCCGGGTTCGTACACGCTCATGCCCATCCTCCGGCGTACGAGGTGTACTGGCCCGTGGTGAACCGGCTGGTGCCGTCGACATACGGGGCGCAGAAGTGGGCGAACTCCTCCATCGTGCCCAGGCGGCCGAGCGGCACCTGGCCCTCGAGCTTGGCGCGCACGGCGGGGTCGTCGGCACCGCTGGCGCGTCTGAACTCGGGGAAGTCCATGAAGTTCGTGCCCACCGAGTTCACCTGGACCCGGTTTCGCGCCACCTCGTGGGCAACGTTGCGCACGAGGTGCGTGGCGCCGGCGCGCGCCGCCGAGTACAGCGGTGCACCGGGGGTGGGCCTGGCGGCGCTGGCGCTGGTGATCACCAGCACCTGGCCGTCCTGCTGCTGGATCATCGGCGCCAGCACGGCCTTCATGAACTCGTACGGGGCGATCATGCAACCCTCGATCACTGCGCGATAGTCGTCGACGGACGAGTTCGTGAACCGGCCGGTGACGATCAGCCCCGTGAACGCCATGGCCGAGTCGATTCGTCCGAAGCGGGCGAGTGCGCCGTCGACGAGACGTTGGGCTGCGCCCGGCACTGCGAGATCGCGGCTGCCCGTGACCACCTCGACGGTCGCGCCCGCGGCTTCGAGTTCGGTGACGAGCTCGGGCTGCGGGTCACCGAGCACGAGGTCATGACCCCTGGCGGCCAGCAGCCGTGCGAGATCGGGCCCAACGTAGAAACCAGCCCCGGCGATCAGGGCCACGCGGCGTTCGGTCATGTGGATCACCCTACGTTCTGTCATTTTTTGTGTCAATAGTTCCGGAGATCCAGTTGCAGGGAACCATTTGCGTCGTGGCCACCGTCGAACGACCATGCGTCCCATGCGTCCAGCCCACCACGCCACCATTCGTGCGAACGCTCGCACCACGTCTCGCGCTGCAATCCTCTCACTCGCCGCACTCGTCAGCGCCACGGTTCTGTTCGCCGCCTGCGGGGACGACGTCACCGAGACGCCCGCCGCCGACGGAGTGCCGGTATCGGCAGATGCCATCGCCGGACGGACGTTCCTCTCGATCGCGAGTACCGGATTCGAGATCGTGGCCGACACCACCGTGCGCATCGTCTTCGACGAGGACACCCTGTCCGCGACCGCCAACTGCAACATCCTCGGTGGCGGCTACGAGATCGACGGCGCCACGCTGCGCGTCGACGTGTTGTCGATGACCGAGATGGGCTGCGAGGCCGCCCTGATGGACCAGGACACCCGGCTCGGCAACCTGTTGACGTCGGCGCCACTCCTCACGCTCGAGGGAGACGTGCTGGTGGTGTCCACCGACTCCGGGTCGATCACCTTCCTCGACCGAGAGGTCGCCGACCCCGACCGTCCGCTCGAGTCGACCATGTGGACCCTGACGTCGATCATCACCGGCGACGCCGTGTCGAGCGTGCCCGCGGGCATCACCGCGACGCTCTCGATCAGCGATGGCACCGCACTCGTGGCGGCCGGCTGCAACACCGGTTCGGCTGCCGTCACGATCGGTGACGGCTCGTTGGCCCTCGGGCCACTCGCGATGACGAAGATGGCGTGCGGCCCCGACCCCACTGCCGTCGAGACGGCAGTGACCACCGTGCTCGCCGGCAGCGTGACGTTCGAGATCGAGGCCGACGTACTGACCATCACCGGAGCCGACGGCGCCGGCCTCCAGTACACGGTGGTCGCAGGATGACCGAGCGCCCACTTCCGATGCCGGGCGCACAATTGACAGTGAAATGTCCATAGTTCTCGGATATCCCTAGGCTGGCCCGATGCCAGACGCTGCTGCGACCCGCTCGCCCGCCGCTGCAAACCCTGCAAGCGGCCGCGCTGCAAACGGCCGCGCTGCGACGGACGAGCGCAACCGGCAACGCAGTGACGCAGACGCCGATCAGCCTGCTGACCTCACCAACACAGCGATCCAGGACGGACGCCACGCTCGCCGCGACCGGAACAAGTACGCCGTCGTCGACGCCTACCTGCAACTCGTGCGCGAGGGCGACCCTCGACCGAGCATCGCTGCCGTGGCCGACCGCTCCGGCGTGTCGCACCGTTCGGTGTTCCGCTACTTCGCCGACAAGAACGAACTCGCGCGCACGGCCATCGAGCGCCAGCACGCCTTCGCCAGCCCATTGGTGTCGCTGACGGTGGGCCCCGGCGCACCGCTGCCCGAGCGGATCGAGCGCTTCGTCGAGCGTCGCCTCGAACTGTTCGATGCCATCGCACCCGTCGCCCGCCTCACCCGCTCGCTGGCCTCGATGCAGCCCCTCCTCGAACACGAGCTCACGACGTCGCGGGCGTTCTTGCGCTCACAGCTGCGCCACCTGTTCCGTGCTGAGGTCGACGCCCTGCCCAACGCCCACCGGGTGCCCGCCCTCGCCGCGCTCGACGCACTGTGTTCGTTCGAGGCGGTCGATCTGCTCCTTCGCGACCAAGGCCTCGCCGAGGTCGACGCCGCAGCGACGCTGCGGTTCGCGATCGCCCGCCTCCTCTCACACTGACCCAGCCATCCGAGGACGTACGGAAACACAGGCAGGCTGGACTCTTGTCATCGAGAGTGTCAATTGCTACGGTGAGCGGATGCCACGGTACGGAACCATCGACTTCGAGTACGCCGGACGTCTGGCCACGTGCCCGCCCGACGGCGACGGCCCGGTGCTCATGGTCAACTTCATGAACTACCGCGACCGGGCGTCGTACGACGACGGATCCGACGGTGGCCGCACCGGTCGTGAAGCAGACGACGAGTACGCGCCGATCGACGTGCTCACCGAGATCGGCGCCACGGTCGCATACGTCGGCGACGTGATCGACGACAGCGCATCCACCGGTTGGCACCGGATCGGCATCGTCCAGTACCCATCGCGGCGGTCGTTCATCGAGATGCAGTCGCGACCCGACTTCCAGGACAAGCACACGCACAAGGAAGCCGGCATGGACCACACGATCGTGTTCGGTGTCGCGCCCCGCACCCTCTCGGTGAGCGCCGTCGAGGGCCGCTCCGCACGGATGGTGTTCGACCTCGTGCGCCACGACCGCGGGCCGACCGCGCCCACATCCCGTCAGGCCGTCGGACCGGTGGAGGGCACGATCCTGGGTGACGGACGGGCATGGACCGAGCTGCGGATCAGCTGGCTCGGCGAGGGCGACGACCTGCCGGCGGCCGACGAGGTCACCGACCGCGAACGCGTCGTGGTGCACACCACCATCGATCGCCTGCCGACGCTCATCGCCGCTGCCGTTCCCGGACAGTCGCCCACCACCGAGGCCTGACGTGCGCATCACCCTGCTCGGCACGGGCAGCCCGATCCCCGACGCCAGACGCGCCGGTCCCTCCACCCTGGTCACCGCCGACGGGCTCACCCTGCTGATCGACTGCGGTCGCGGCGTGCTGATGCGCCTGGTGGCCGCAGGCGTGCTGCCGCCCATGCTCGACGGGCTGCTGATCACCCACCTCCACAGCGATCACATCACCGACCTCGGCGACGTGATCACCACCCGGTGGGTGATGAGCCCTGTGGCCCGGCCGCTCACCGTCGTCGGGCCGTCCGGTATCCGCGACGTGGTCGACCACACGCTCGCATCGCTCGCACCCGACGTGCGGTACCGCATCGACCACCACGACGACCTCACCGAGGGTCCGTCGGTGACGGCCGTCGAGGTCGAACCGGGCGACACGTTCGAGATGGGATCGGCCACCATCCGCGTCGGCGCCACCGATCACCGCCCGGTCGAACCAACGGTGGCGTTCCGAGTCGAAGTCGGCGACCGCTCGGTCGTGATGGGCGGAGACGGCGTACCGTGCGCCGGGCTCGACGAGCTGTGTCGCGACGCCGACGCCTACGTACAGACCGTCATCCGCGACGACCTGGTGAAGCTGGTGCCGGTGCAACGCCTGCAGGACATCCTCGACTACCACTCGACCGTGGCCCAGGCCGCGCAAACCGCTGCTCGCAACGGCGTCGGCACCCTGTTGCTCACCCACTACGTTCCCGGCATGCAGCCCGGCCAGGAAGACGAATGGCGGGCGTTCGCGACGCCGCACTTCTCGGGACCGATCGTGCTCGGCGACGATCTCACCGCTGTCGACCTCTAGACCCCTCTAGACCAACACGCCCGCGTCAGTACACGGCACAGTCCGCACGCACGTCCCCGCAGTTCCCACTCACGACCCACCACTCCCGAGGAGCACCCATGCAGATCCTCCGCACACCCGACGAGCGCTTCGCCGACCTGCCCGACTTCGCGTTCGAGGCGAACTATGCCGAGATCACTGCCGTCTCCGGCGACCTCTCGGCGGGCACGTTGCGCGTCCACTACCTCGACGAGGGCGCCCGCGACGCAACACCGGTGCTGCTGATGCACGGCGAACCGTCGTGGAGCTTCCTCTACCGGCACATGATCCCCGCGTTGGTGGCGGCCGGCCACCGTGTGGTGGCACCCGACCTCGTCGGTTTCGGCCGCAGCGACAAGCCTGCCGACACCGCCGACTACACCTACGCCCGGCACGTGGCCTGGATGAGCGAGCTGCTGTTCGGGCACCTCGACCTCACCGACATCACCTTCTTCGGCCAGGACTGGGGTGGTCTGGTGGGCCTCCGCCTCGTCGCCGGGGCGCCCGAGCGCTACGCACGCGTCGTGGTGGGCAACACCGGCTTGCCCGTCGGCGACGGCAAGCTCAGCGACGCCTTCCTCACTTGGCAGCGGTTCTCCCGGGAGTCGCAGGTGTTCCCGATCGGCACCATCGTCAACGGTGGTTGTGCCACCGATCTGTCGCCCGAGGTGATCGCCGCATACGACGCCCCCTTCCCGGACGACACGTTCAAGGCCGGGGCCAGGATCTTGCCGACGCTGGTGCCCAGCACGCCCGACGACCCGGCGAGTGCTGACAACACTGCCGCCTGGGAGGTGCTCGAGCAGTTCCGCAAGCCGTGGCTGTGCGCGTTCAGCGACCAGGACGCGGTCACCAAGGGCGGCGAGGGCCCGTTCATCCATCGCATCCCCGGCGCCGCAGGCCAGCCGCACACCACCATCGTCGGCGGCGGCCACTTCCTCCAGGAGGATCGTGGCCCCGAGCTCGCCGAGGTCATCGCACGCTTCATCGGGACCACCAGCCGGACCATCGACGAGACTGCGTGACATGTACGGCACGATCCGCCACGAGATCCGCATCCACCGCACCGCCGCCGATGTGTGGGCCCTGGCGGGCGATGCCACGAAGCTGCACACCTGGTTCCCCGGCATCGTGAACTGCACCGTCGACGGCAACATCCGCGTGATCACCATGGGCTCGGGCATGCCGATGCCCGAGGAGATCCTGGTGATCGACCATGCCCAGCGCCGGTTCCAGTACCGGATCACCGCCCCGCTGTTCGTGCACCACCGCGGCACGATCGACGTGATCGAGCTCACCGACGACGAGTGCATCGTCGTGTACTCCACCGAGGCCGATCCGCGCACGATGGCGCTCGTGATCGGCGGCGGTACCGCCGGTGCCCTCACCGAACTGAAGCGCCAGATGGAAGACACGACCGGCACCACGACCGGCCCCGCGACCGGCACCATGAATGACACAGCGGAACTCACGGAGGCAGACCACTGATGGGCCGCAAGATCCTGTTCATCACCACCGACCAGCAGCGCTACGACACCCTCGGCTGCAACGGCGGCACCATCGCCCGCACGCCCGTGGTCGATGCCGTCGCCGCGCAGGGCGTGCGTTACGAGCGAGCCCATCCCCAGAGCGTCGTGTGCATGCCGTCGCGCAGCACGATGTTGACCGGCCAGCACGTGAGCACCCACGGCGTGTGGATGAACGGCGTGCCGCTGCCCGAGGATGCCCCATCGGTGGCAGAGGTGCTCCACGACGCCGGGTACCGCACGGCGATCATCGGCAAACCGCACTTCGAGCCGTTCCTCGACCCGTTCGCCCGCTTCCCCGAGAACGGTTTCGCCCGCAACGGCACCTTCGGGCCCCACCGTGGCTTCGAGCACTTCGAGTCGGCCACCCACGGAGCTGCGGGCCCGCTGCACTATGCCCGCTGGCTGGCGTCGACGCATCCCGAGGCGGTCGGGATGTTCTACCCCGTGCTCGACGGTTCGCTCGAGGTGAATGCGATGGGCGGCGGTGACACCGGTGCGCCGCAAGCGTGGGTGAACAACATCCCCAAGGACTGGTACCACACCGACTGGGTAGCCGACCGAACGATCAGCTGGCTCGACTCGTTGGGTGCCGACGACGACTGGTTCTGTTGGATGAGCTTCCCCGATCCGCATCACCCGTGGGACCCACCGGCCAGCGAGGTCGGCCGCATCGACTGGCGCGACATGCCGCTGGTGAAGGGCTACATCGAAGACCAGGCCGAGCGCGAGCGTGTGCTCGACGCCAAGCCGCGCCACTACCGCGCCTGGTACGACGGCACCCTCGTCAGCAACTACGAGGCCCCGGCCAAGTGGGCCCCCGCCACGCTCACGCCCGATCAGCTGCGCGAGGTCACCGCGCTCAATGCGGTGGAATGCGAGCTGATCGACGAAGCGATCGGTCGGGTACTCGCGTCCATCCGTGCCCGTGGCTGGGACGACGACGTCGACATCGTGTTCACCACCGACCACGGCGAGCTGGGCGGCGACTTCGGCCTGTTGTTCAAGGGTCCGTATCACGTCGACGGCCTGATGCGGCTGCCGCTGGTGTGGCGCCCCGCGCCCTCGGCGGGTGCCGTCCCGTCGTCGGTCAGTCGCCCAGTGGGCCTCGTCGATCTGGCGCCGACGTTCTGCGCGATCGCCGGCCTGCCGGTGCCCGCATGGATGGAGGGCAAGCCGCTCCCGGTGGACGACCGTGATGCCGACGATCGCGGGTTCGAGCGGGTGCTCACCGAGTGGGACAGCGAACTGTTCGGCGTGGGCGTGCACCTGCGCACGATCACCCGCGACGGCTGGGTGTGCACCACCTACCAACCGGGCACCTCGCATGATGGCACCGAGGGCGAGCTGTACGACCTCACCAACGACCCGCTGCAACGCGAGAATCGTTGGGACGACCCGGCGTTCGCGTCGATGCGCAGCGATCTCGTCGCCGACCTGTGGGATCACCAGCCCGCGATGAAGTCGCCGCTGCCCTCGGTGCAGGCCCCGGTCTGACCCCGCCGTCGCGCTCGTCGCGCGGGCACTACCGTCGAGACGAGTGAGCTCGACCGCCGACCCGACCGACCCGACCGACCCGACCGACCGGTCCGACCCGACCGACCGGTCCGGGACCGACCCGTCCGGGGCCAACTCGTCCGGGACCAGCTCGTCCGAAGCCGGCACGTCCGGGACCGGCACCGAGCGGGTCGATCGCCGACGTGCCGACTGGACGAGGTTCGTGCCGCTCGTCGAGCAGATGCGCGACTACCAGCGCGGGTGGCTGGTGAACGACGTTGTGGCCGGCACGGTGCTCGTGGCACTGTTGGTGCCCGCCGGCATGGCCTATGCGCAGGCATCCGGGTTGCCGCCGATCACCGGGCTCTACGCCACGATCGTCCCGCTGCTCGTGTACGCAGTGGTCGGCCCGTCACGAGTGTTGGTGATGGGCCCCGACTCGGCTCTCGCACCGCTGATCCTCGCTGCGATCGTGCCGGTCGCGGCGAGCGATCCCAGCGATGCGATCGCACTGGCCGGGCTGCTGTCGGTGGTGGTGGGCGTGATCGGGGTAATCGCCGGTCTGGCCCGGTTCGGCTTCCTCGCCGAGTTGCTCTCCGCGCCGGTGCGATTCGGCTACCTGAACGGCATTGCGGTCACGATCGTGATCACCCAACTGCCGAAGGCGTTCGGCTTCTCGGTCGACGCCGACGGCCTTGTCGACACCGCACGCGCATTCGTCCGGGGCGTCGTCGACGGCGAGACGAACGGGTGGGCGGTGGGGATGGCAGCGGGCTGCCTGGCGGTGATCCTGGTGATGGGGCGGCTGACCAAGGTGATTCCCGGTGTGCTCATGGCCGTGGTCGGCGCGATCGTGGTGACACTCGTGTTCGGACTCGACGGCGACGACCTGTCGCTGGTGGGCGGCCTGCCCGCCGGCTTCCCGACACCCAGCCTGCCCGACACCGACTGGGACAACCTGACCGCGATGTTCGGCGCTGCCCTCGGCGTCTCGTTCGTGGCCTTCGCCGACACCAGTGTGCTCGCGCGGGTCTTCGCCCTGAAGCGGGGGGCGAAGGTCGACTCGAACCAGGAGCTGGTGGCCCTCGGCCTCGTGAACATCACCTCGGGCTTCTTCCAGGGTTTCCCGGTGAGCGGTAGCGCATCGCGCACTCCAGTGGCCGAGGCCGCCGGGGCGCGCAGTCAGCTCACCGGCGTGTTCGCCGCCCTGATCCTGCTCGTGCTGCTCGTCGTGGGTTCGGGCACGTTCCGCAATCTGCCGCAGGCGACGCTGGCAGCGGTGGTCATCGCCGCAGCGCTCCGGATGCTCTCGCTCGGACCGGTGCTGCGACTCGCCCGCATCCGCCACAGCGAGTTCCTGTTGTCGTTGGCGGCGTTCGTGGCGGTGGCCCTGCTCGGCCCCGTGACGGGCGTGGTGATCGCGATCGCCCTCTCGCTGCTCAACTTCATGCGCAAGGCCTGGAAGCCGCACACCACCGAACTGGTGCGCGTCGACGGGCTGAAGGGCTATCACGACGACGAACGTCACCCGGATGGTCGTCGCGTCCCTGGCCTCATGCTGTATCGCTTCGACGCGCCACTGTTCTTCGCCAACGCCCGCTTCTTCGTCGAGGACGTGCTCGAACGCGTCGATCGCGCTCCGGATGGTCTTCGAGTGGTGGTGGTGACCGCCGAACCGATCACCGACGTCGACACCACCGCGGCCGACGCGATCGAGGAACTGGTGAACGACCTGGCGGCGCGCGATGTCACGCTGCGGTTCGCCGAGTTGAAGGGCCATGTGCGCGAGCGGATGGAGGGCTATGGGTTGATCGAGCTGATCGGGGCCGAACACCTGTCCCGCACCACTGGTCAGGCCGTGCACGACTGGGTGGCCGAATCGGGCGTCACCTGGGTCGACTGGGAAGACCGCGACGACGGCGCCAGCCGTCCCTAGCGCGGTCCCTAGCGCAGGCCGTAGAGGCCGCTGACGTCGGGGGCGCCGCGCCCGGCGGCGACCGAATCGGGGGACGGACACTGCTCGTCGAGGTCATCGCCCGGAATCCACGGCTGCGGGCACGGGCGGTGGAGCGCGCTCGCCACCCAGCGCGAGACGTAGTCGGCCGTGGCCCAGGCGCCGGCGCCTTGCAGGTGGACGCGGTCGGCTGAGTACCAACCGCTCGAAGCAGCGGCGTATGCGCGCCAGTCGGCGATCACCAGCTCGGGCCACGCACCGCTGTCACGCAGCGACGCGAGCACGGCGTTGTTCACCGCGTAGGTGCGGAGCTGGGTGCCCGTGCCCTCGCTGTAGGTGAGCCACACCACCGCCCGTGCGCCACGCGTCCGAGCAGCGAGCAGCACCTGTTCGACCGACTGTCGGAACTCGGAGGTGCCCTCGTTGTAACCGGCCTTCACCACGACGACGTCGACCGGCCCCGGAGTTCGCCCGATCGCCTGCACCGCGGTGTCGGGCACCTGGCCGGTGAACGCGCTGCGACACGACGGGCGCACGAGTCGACGGCACGGCGCGGCATCGAGCACCGGCACCATCCCTTGCAGTGCGCGCTGCGATGCAGTCACCACGTTCAGGGCAGCGAGCGTCGAGTCGCCGATCAGCAGCACGCGAGGGATGACCGGGGCGTTCGCCGGCACCGGTGTCACCGAGGCCACGGGCGAGCCGACGAACCAGCCGGTCATGTCGACCACGAGGTCGGTACCAGCGTTCGAGTACCAGGCGAGGCCACGGTCGGAGAGGCCGGTGATCGCCGCATTCGCGACCACGGCGTTGCGCGACCGGGCATTGATCGAGGAGGTGACAGGGCGGCCGGTACCGGCCGGGTACGCCGTCACGAACCCTGCGGCGTCCGTGCGGTCGAGGGTGATGTTGGTGACGACGGCGGCAGCGTCGGCGAGATCGATCGCCGATTCGCGCGTCCCGTCGGTCCACAGCCGCGGAGTGGTCACCCGCGTATCGAGCAACCTGGTGGGCGCGACCGCAATGAACAGGCCGTCGGCGGTGTCGGCTGCGGCGGGTCCCGTGAACCAGCCCACCAGGTCGACGAGGAGGTCGGTGGGACTCGAGTTGAACAGCGAGATCCCCGACGGTGACATCGGCACGATCACCGAGGCGGCGATCGCTGCGCCAGAGCCGTCGGGGTTGAGCACCGAGCTCGACGGCACCGGCGTGCCGGCGGCATGGGCAGTCACGAACCCAGAGCCGGTGGCTCCCACGCTGGTGATGTTCACGGCGACGGCCAGCGCATCGACGGGCACCCGGTCGGGGCGGCCGACCACCACGCCGGCACCGGCGGCGAGCAGCCCGGTGTCGCGCGTGTCGAGCAGCCGCACCGGCACAGTGGGCACGAAACGTCCAGCGCGTGCGCGTGCCGCCGGCACGAAGACGCCGGACACGTCGACCACCAGGTCGACGTCGACCGGGGAGAACAGGTCGATCGCACCCCCGGCCGAGAGCGGCACGATCGCGGCATTCGCCATCGTCTGCCCCGCTCCGGCATTCACCGTCGACGTGCCTGGCCGAGCGGTGCCAGCCGGCCAGGCCGTGACGAACGTGGAGGCACGGGCACCGGTGGCCGTGATGGTGACCGCTGCGGCCACTGCAGCGGGGTCGATGTCGAATCGCCCGGTCACCTGGACCCGGATCGTCGTCGCATCGACCCTGGTGCACCCGCA
>Ga0105048_10013037_pt1 | contig 13000 bp, 7 predicted proteins | sample MAT05_FD_78382 | JGI IMG/M metagenome (GOLD analysis project Ga0105048, IMG submission 78382) | Freshwater microbial communities from Lake Fryxell liftoff mats and glacier meltwater in Antarctica - MAT-05 | ecosystem: Environmental > Aquatic > Freshwater > Ice > Liftoff microbial mat | place...
CCCGGCAGCCGCCCTGAGGACGGCAGCCCCGCAGGGTCGAGCCTCGAACTGCTCCAGCGGCAACTGCTTGACCCGACCGGCACAGAGATCGCCGTCACCAGTTGCCTCTACGCGATTGACAGCCTCCGCAACCCGGACGCTGCCATTGCGCTCGCCAGCGCCGTGAACGACTGGCAGATTGCCGAGTGGTTCGAGAAGGACAATCGCCTGCGCGGCTCCATTGTGGTGCCGACGCAGATGCCGGCCGCCGCTGCCCGCGAGATCGAGCGCGTCGGCGACCATCCCGCGTTCGTGCAGGTGTTGGTGCCCGTCCGGACCGCGCAGCCGCTCGGCAACCGCAACTTCCACCCGATGTGGGAAGCGATGGCCCGCAAGGGACTGGTCGGCGGGGTCCACTTCGGCGGCGTGCCGGGCGTGCCGCCGACGCCGACCGGCTGGCCGTCGTACTTCTACGAAGAGCACGCCGGCATGGCCCAGGTCTTCGCCACCCAGATGACCAGCATCGTCTGTGAAGGGGTCTTCGACCAGTTCCCCACGCTGCGCATCGCCCTGTTGGAATCCGGCTGGACCTGGATTCCGGCCCACATGTGGCGATTTGATAAGGAGTGGAAGAATCTGCGCCGACTGACCCCGTGGGTGAAGCGCGCCCCGTCGGAGTACATCCGCGAGCACATGCGTGTGACGGTGCAGCCACTCGATGCCCCCGAGTTCAACCACAAGCACCTGTTGGACATCGTGGAGCAACTCGGCTCAGACGACATGCTGCTCTATGCCAGCGACTACCCGCACCAGCACGTCGCGGAGCCGGAGGCCGCACTCCTGCGCTTCTTGCCGGACCACCTCGCACAGAAGATCCGCAGCGAGAACGCCCGCGCCTTCTACGGCCTCTAGCGGCCACGTTGCCTCGCGCTCCGGCCGTGATGGCCGGAGCGGCGCACATCGTTCACACCACACGTCCGCACCGTTGACCACCCGCACCGCCCCCGGACTGCTTGACCCCCGCTGATCCACGAGGGCACAGAGAGGAGCTGAGAGCTATGGTCGCGATCCTGCCAGAGCGCAAACCAGCCAGCCGCCGCACCCGGCCAGCCATGATCGACTGCGATTTCCACAACGAGATCGACTCGATCAAGGATCTGTACCCGTACCTGTCGAGCCGCTGGCGCGAGCACATCGAGACGTTTGGCATCCACGGACCGGCCGGCGGCTACTACCCGCGCTTCATGGACCACCGCGAGGATGCCAGGCCGCCCTCGGGCCGGCGCTCAGGCTCCGAAGTTGCCTTCTCGCGCTCGGACTTCCTGGACCCGTACAACGTGGCCCACGCGATGCTGATCCCGCTGACGCCGGCTGCCCGCACGCTGAACCTGGATCTTGGCGCGGCGCTGGCCTCGGCCGTCAACGACTGGCAGGTTGCCGAGTGGCTCGACCCTGAGCCGCGCCTGCGGGCCTCCATCGCCGTCTCCCCCGAAGACCCGTTCACGGCGGCTGCTGAGGTCGAGCGGTGCGGCAAGGACAAGCGGTTCGTCCAGGTCTTCATGCCGGGCCGCACCCAGGAGCCGCTCGGGCGGCGCAAGTACTGGCCGATCTACGAGGCCGCCGCGAAGTACGACTTGCAGATCATGTCGCACGCCTTTGGCTCGTACGGCAATCCGATCACCGGTGCCGGCTGGCCGTCCTTCTACGTCGAAGAGCACGTCGGACCGGCCCAGGCTGCCCAGGCGAACGTCATCAGCATGGTGACGGAAGGCGTCTTTGACACGTTCCCGAACCTCAACTTCGTCTCGGTCGAAAACGGCTTCGGCTGGATTCCCTCTCTGATGTGGCGAATGGACGCGTCCTACAAGCTGCTCAAGGCCGAAATCCCGCACATGAAGCGGCTGCCGTCCGAGGTCATCCGCGAGCATGTGTATCTGACCACCCAGCCCGTCGAGGAGCCGCACAAGCCGCACCAGTTCGCCCAGATGCTGGAGCACTTCGGCGACATGACGAGCCACATCCTGTTCGCCAGCGACTATCCGCACTGGGACTCTGACGATCCGGACTTTGCGCTGCCGAACAACCTGTCCGAAACGGTCATGCAGGCGATCCAGTTCGACAACGCGAAGAAGCTGTACCGCCTCTAGTCCACCGCCAGTCCTCACGGACCGGCCCGCTGTCCGCAAAAGCGCCCCTCATCGTCAGGAGGGGTGCTTTTCTGTGCCAGCACGGGACCGCTCGTTTGCCGGCGGTGCCGATAGCTCATTGATGCCTTGCGCTCGGGTGCCTTGCGTTGGCAGCGGGGCTGGTGCATCAGGTGAGCGTCAGGGTTTCTTCTGCGTCCAGTGTGGCCGTCCCGTAATGGCTCACGGTGCCGTATTGGTAGGCAGACTCTCCCACGATTCAGCGGCTATCCAGCAGCTATGCCCGCCGGCGCTCCAGTGTGCGCGAGCGACGCGGGTGTCACGCCCCGCTATCACCTCTCCGCGAAAGCTCTGCTCATCAGTCCGCTCTGGGTTCGCTCTCGCCCTCTACTCATCGGTCAATGCTTTGCCCATGGGCGGCTGCGACGCGTGTAGCGTCGCGCGGGGTACCGCTGCGGTGCCCCGCCGCCCATCCTTTGCCAGCTCTGACGCTGCAAACCTGGAATGACGCCGGCTGCATCGCGTATGCGCCTACGCCAATTCGGCCAGGCCGTCCGGCTCCGACTCGTAGCCGAGTTCCTCGAATGTCCCGCGATCCTTCGAGAGGAACACCGAGTCCGTCAGGACTTCTTGTACCGCGCTCACGGGTATGTAGAGGTGCTTCCCCATACCCAGGAAACCGGTCTTGATCTCCATGATCTCGTCGGTGGGGTGGATGGCGGTCGTTGGGCCTTCGCTGGACGCTTCGCCCACGGAGTTCTGGCGGTGCAGATGGGAGATGCTCCCGACCTTCTCGCCGGTCACGTCGCACACGTCCATGCCTGGGATGATCCGTCCGAGAAAGAGTCGCTCCGTTATTGGTTGCTCCATGCAGGCACCCTCGTTCCTCAAGTCGGGGTCGGGGGCTACATCGCGTGACTGCGAGGCGACGCTGCCCGTTCCCCACACCCACGTTGCTGCACAGTGCGTGCCAGCGTCGCAGGGGCGCGCGGCGCCTTATCGTGCAGGCGGGTCAGGGCAGCGCGGCGAGGCCGCGCCGAGCGATGGTCGGGAAGTCAGACACGATGCTGTCAACGCCCCAGGCCGCGCAGGCGTGCACGTCTTCAGCGGTGTTCGCCAGCCAGCCGATAACGGCAAGGTCCAGGTCATGCGCGGACTGCACCAGCGATGCCGAGCCCAATGTGTGCGGCACGGCAATCTGGCGGCAGCCCAGCCGGTGTGCCGCTTTCAGCCCTTCAAGCTGTTCGAACCAGCCGGCCAGCGCCCGTGGGAAGAACGGCGCGATAGTCGCCAGCAGTTCAAGCGCCGGCTCGCTGGTGGACATCACCAGCACCCGGTCAGCGATCCAGCGGCGCTCGAACGTCTCGGCGACCAGTTCGCAGGCGGTCCGCAGGCGCTTGGGCGTGTCCCGCTGGATGCTGACGATCAGCCGTTGGATGCCGCTACAGGCGTCGAGCGCATCGTCAAGGGTGGGGATGCCGGTCGCCTCGGGCCAGTCTGGGAACGCGGCGCGGGCGTCCAGGCTCGCCAGTTTGGCAGCCTTCATGCGCGACACTGAGCCGCGCGCGGTTGTCGTACGGTCCACCGTCTCATCGTGGATGACGACCAGTTCATGGTCGGTTGAGAGGCGCACGTCAAGCTGAACACCGTCCAAGTAGAGGGCACGGGCATAGCGAAAGCCCGCTTCGGTGTTCTCCGGCGCTTCGCCACGCGCGCCCCGATGACCGTACAGCAGCACGTCGCCTGCCCTCCCCTTCAGCAGGATAACGAACGCGGGCATCGCGAAGGTGCCGGGGCGCCCTGGCCGTCCCGGTTGACGCCCCGTTGCGATGGATCAGGCGCTTGGCAGAGCGATTGACAGGATGAACCTGAACCGTGCGCCGTGGGCGGGCGCCTCTCGGCCCGGATCTGTATGCCCTGGGCCTTGGCCTGATCACACCGGCGTACCGGTACGCCGGCCGGAGCGTGGTGCCGTCGGCGCTGACCGTGTACCTGCTGCTGGTGCTGGCGTGTACCTGGGCGGCCGTCAGCGGCGGGCGAGACGCAGGGCGGCAACGGTGCAGGTCGCGCCGATGATCGACGCAGCGATGGTTGCCAGGAAGCCGGGCGCGAACGTCCCGACCTGATCGTGCAGCATGGCCGTGCCCCACGGCCCGAGGAACGCCCCGGTCCCGAAGCCGACGTCAAGGATGCCGGTCATGCGGCCGAGGCGCGGCCCGGCAAACGTCTTCGTCTGCGCCGCCCCGAGCGTCACGCCCAGCAAGCCGCGTCCCATGCCCCCGGCAAGCACGTACAGCCCCAGCAGCCAGAATGCGGCGGGCGAACTGAAGACCAACCCGACCGTTCCGAGTGCAAACAGCGACAGCGCGATCATGAGCATCCGGCTGAGGCCGAGCCGGTCCACCAGCCAGCCGCCGCACACCGACCCGACAGACATCATGGCTCCCCAGGCGCCGGCCGCGCTGGCCGCGAGCGTCGGAGCGAACGCCAGGTCCAGCAGGTAGGCCACCTGATGTGTCGGCACCAGCATCTGGAAGCCGAGCGAGGCGTTGGCGACCAGGAACACGAGGCAGACGACGCTCAGGGCGGCCGGCGCACCGTCTGCGCGCGCGGCGGCGGCAGCGGTGGGGCGGTGCGGCTCAGGGCCGGGCGCGATCCAGGCGGCCAGCGGCAGCAGCAACAGGGCAACGACCGCCGCAAACACCAGCGACGCCGTGCGCCAACCGTACGCATCGACGATCAGTTGGACGCCCGGGCTGACCAGCAACGAGCCAAGCCCCTGGCCCATAAACGCCAGCCCAAAGGCCGTGGCGAACCGTGCGCCGGTCCGCAGCGACAGCAGTTTGATGAGCGTGATGAAGCCGATGCCGCCGGACCCCAGCCCGACTACGAGCATGTAGCCGACGTACAGGTGCCAGATCTCGGTGGCGAGGCCGACGATGACCGTACCGAGCGCCATCGCAGTCGAGCCGGCGATCATCAAGGTGCGGCATCCGAGGCGGTCCACGGCGACGCCCACCAGGATCGCAAGCAGGGCGTATAGCAGCAGCCCCGCTGAGTAGGCGCTCGTCACCTCGGACAGCGCCCACCCCCGTTCGTGGACCATCGCCGGATAGATGACGGCAAAAGACGTCCGCGACCCCATCAGCACGAACATCGACGTGAACGCAAGACCGACGGTCGGCCAGTGCAGCCTGTCGAAGGGCGCGTTGATGCTCGGTGCGGCGAGTGGCGACGATGATGCAGTTGGACGTGCGGATGCCGAGCGCACGCCAGGAGTGTAGCCTGGACGGCGGCCCGGCCGTCGATTGTCTGCAGGCCGTAGGTGCGCATCGTGGAGTGATGGGGCTTGAATACGCGCGTCGGTGCAGCCCTCACCCCGCCTCCTGCTCTCCCGCTTGCGGGAGAGCAGCCGGCCCGTCTCCCCTGGCCCACGCATGGGAGAGGGGCCGGGGGCAGGGCCTTTTCACCTTGACTCAAGGAGGAATGGCTTCGTGCCCTCATCGACTCCAGGCCACTGTAGGCCCAGCCGCCTCTGCCTTGGACACCAAGCCCTATCAAGTCGTCAAGGTGAAAAGGCCCTACGACATTGGAGGTCCTCGACTCTCAGGACGGAACAGCCACAACGCCGGTTTATCGGATGACAGCATGAAACCGGACCGCCATTCACGGGTGTTTCGGCAGGACGTGCGCAGTCTGGCACCTGGGCAGTTATGTGCTCCAGACGGAGGCGCGCGGCACTGCTCTGCGCCCAGACTGAGCCGCTACTCGGTACACGGCTCGAAGAGCTGTCGGATGAACTGGTGCTGGCTGGGGATCCCACCGCCGAGGATCACTTCGTTGTCTATGCGGGCCGCCACGGTCGGCGCGTCGATCGAGCCACTGAACGTCCCGCCGCCGGTGCCGTCGGTCGCGAAGGTCCCCACGAAACGGTGGACCCCGGCCGAGCCTCCTTCAACGTCGACATACACATCGAACGACGAGTTGGGGGTAGCGTCGACGAGGTCTACATAGACACGCAGTCGGACCCCGGACCCGACGACAGCTCGCGTGGCGCCGGTGGTCCCGCTTCCTCGTGGCGCCTGTTCGCGCGTGAGCGGCCCCAGACACGGGAACACTGGGGTCGGGGTGGCCGTTGCGGTCAGAGTCGGTGTCTCGGTCTGAGTCGGCGTGGGGCTGGCCGTGGCCGTGGCCGTGGCCGTCGGAGTCGGTGTCTCGGTCTGAGTCGGCGTGGGGCTGGCCGTGGCCGTTGCGGTCAGAGTCAGTGTCTCGGTCTGAGTCGGCGTAGGGCTGGCCGTCGGGGTGGCCGTTGCGGTCAGAGTCGGTGTCTCGGTCTGAGTCGGCGTGGGGCTGGCCGTGGCCGTGGCCGTTGCGGTCAGAGTCGGTGTCTCCGTCTGAGTCGGTGTTGGCGTAGCTGTCGATGTCAGTGTTGGTACTGCCGACGCGGTCGGTGATGGCGTGAGCGTCCAAGTGGCTGTAGCTGTAGCCGTGGACGTCGTGGTCGGTGACGGCACGACTGTCCCCACCACGGGCAGCGTGGCCTCGGCGGTCGGCGTGTACGATGGTGTGGCCGTCGGCGTTGGCGTCCCCACGCCATGCGCCACGAGGGCCACAGGCGTCCCCATGCCGTGGAAGCTGGCGAGCGGCAGGCCGAGGATAATCGAGCCGAAACCGGTAATCGTGCGGAGCTCCGCGCCCAATCCCGTGCCGATCCGGATCTGGTCGCCGACCGCGAACCCATCGGTGGACGCCACCTCCAGGCGCGTCTCGCCCGTCAGGGCCGCGATCACCAGGAACGTCAGGCCTGGCGTCGCCGGGCCCTGGTTCGGGCGATTCTCGCGGTCGTCGGGCTGCTGCTGGAGGGACTGCTGCTCGGGCACGGAGAGCGACCCGGTGCCCAGGCCGGGGTTGTCGGTGCCGGTCGGGTTGCCGCTCGCCGCCGGCTCGGTCACCACGGTGAACAGCGACGCCGACGGGTCGAACCGGTCGTCCACGACGTCGCCTCGGGACGTCACCGTCCGCTTCTCGCCGCGCCGCAGCGCCGCTCCGGGGCCGGGATAGTCCACCACGCCTTGGCCCACGGCCACCGTGATGTCCCCGCCCGCGTCGGCGTGGTGCCCGAAGACGGTGCCGCGCACCATCGCCACTGTACCGCCGGAATCGACTCGGTACGTCGAGCCCGGATTGGCGAGCGTCACCACGCGGTGGACCGTCGTGCCCAGGACGCTCTCCACGCCGATGGCCGTCTGTGTTCCCTCCTGGCCGAGGTCGCGCAATACGATGGTCGTGTCGCCGCCGAGTTCGACCTCGGACCCCTCGAAGAACGTCACCAGCGCCGAGGCACGGCCGACCGTCGCCACCTGGTCGCCCCGACCAAGCGTCATCCCGCTCCGCGCGGGCGAGACCGGCGTGCCGTCCGCCCTGAGGACGCCGACGACCCCAGAGAGCACCGTCAGCGTCGCCCCGACGGCCTGGGCCCGTACGTGCGGCAAGCCGGGACCGAGCGTCCCAAAGCCCGCCGTCAGCAGGAGCAGCGCAACCAGCACCCCACGCAAGGCGCGGGCGCTGGGAAGCCGGGGCACGGGGTGACGGCGGGCGAGCATGACGATCCCTCTTACTTCCGGGCGGACGGAGCAACATCAAAGGCTACCCGAACGGCCTGACCTCTGCACTCGAAGTCCGCACCCCCCCGGCCGTCGACTACATGGTAGCGACTCCACCCTGGGGTCACAACCCGGAAGAATCACCCCGTCGGTCGAGATATGGTTACCGACTGACGGAGCGGCAGGGCCAGACTGAGCCCACGAATGACAGGATCGTCGGTTAGAGTTGGCGGTGCGGGGTGCCCGTCCAGATGTGGACGCGGACCACACGGAGGATCGGCCCGACGACGCCCCCCACCCCCGGCCCCTCCATCCCACCATGGGGCCTCTCGGCTACGCCGGATCCCCACGGCCCCGCACGCGGGAGAGTGGAGAGGCACCGTTCCTCATGATCGCGCGATCATGAGGACGGTACTGTCACGCTTCGGGGCCACGCGGGTGAGCACGCCGTCGGGATCTTCCTCGTCGGCCCCGGCCACGTCGATGGCGGCCACCTATTCGCTTCCACGAACTGCGGCCCCCCTCGGCTGCCCCGGATCCCTGCGTCGCTCAGGGCGAACTGCCACCGCTCCGGCTGTCGGGGCGGATTCGGGCGGGTAGTCGCCTTCGCTCTCATCACGAGCTCGCCGCCTGACCACCACTACAGAAGTGAGTCACACCCCACTCGTCAGGGTCATTTCACCTTGAGCCGAACTCGGGACATTCCGGTGATTCTGGTGTCGATTGCTCCAGCGCAGCGCACCATTGAGCCCCGGATCAGCGGAAAGTCCTCTCCGACGGCACTGGCGACGCTTGAGGTCCAGCGTTACGAGCAGCCCAAATCGTCAAGGTGAAAAGGTCCTGGGGCCGGGGGGTGAGGGCGTTGCCAGGCGGGCGGCGCGGCGGTCAGACGGTCAGGCGGGCGGCGACCACTCCCCACTGAAGACCTCGGTGGCCGAGCCGGTCATGTAGACGTGGTTGTCGGACTCGCGCCATTCGAGGGTAAGGTCGCCGCCGGGCAGGTGCGCCAGGATCTTGCGGTCGGTGAGGCCGGACAGCACGCCAGCAACGGCGACCGCGCTCGCGCCGGTGCCGCAGGCCAGCGTGACACCGCTGCCGCGTTCCCAGGTCCGCATCGTCACCTCACCACGGTTGTGCACCTGCACCCAATGGGCGTTGATGCGGCGCGGGAACGCCGCATGATGCTCCACTTCAGGGCCGATGTCCGGCAGGTCGATGGCAGCCACGTCGTCCACGAACATGACGGCGTGCGGGTTACCCATCGAGACAAAGACCGCGTCGTAGACCTTTTCGGAGCCGACCAGCGCCAGCCGATACACGTGGGCGCACGGCGTGCCTTGCACCCGGGATTCGTCCACCGGCACATCCGCCAGTGTCAGGATCGGCTCTTCCATGTCCACAGTCGCAAAATGCACGAGGTCGCCGTCCAGCGTCAGGCTGATCGGCAGGATGCCACGCTGCGTCTCGACGCGCAGCGGGTTGGCGCGCGACAGGTCGTGCTCATAGGCGTACTTGGCGACGCAGCGGATGCCGTTGCCGCACATCTCGCCCTCGCTGCCGTCCGCGTTGAACATCTGCATCCGTACATCAGCGTTCTTCGAGGGCAGGATCAGAATCAGGCCATCGCCGCCGATGCCGAAGTGGCGATCTGCGACCAGTTCCGCGACCTTCGACGGGTTCTCGACCTGCTCGGCAAAGCCATTCACGTAGACGTAGTCGTTGCCGATGCCGTGCATCTTGGTGAACTTCACAGCGGTACCCCTCGTAGCGAGTCGCGCGGGCCGTGGGCCTGCCCCGAAAGTGTAATCCGACACTGTCCCCGGTGTCCCACCCAAGCGCGGCCCGGCACTGTCTCAGAAGCCGGCCGCCGTGCCACCGCCCACGAAGGTCGGCCACGCACCGCAGCCATCCACGACCGTCAGCTTGCTGCCATCTGCGCTCGGGGCCGTCTGGACCGCGCGGGCGCGGATCGCAGCCGACCGGCTGCACGCCGACGGCGACCGTCGCGGCAATGGACTGGGCCACGCCGTCGCTCGTCTGATGGGTGCACGAGTCCGGGCGGGAGTAGCCGCCGGTAGGCGAGTTGACGAAGCTGCCGTCTGGGTTCGGCGAAAGCATGCCCCGCGTCGTCGTGGTCACTACCTGGGCCGCCAACGTCTGGCCGGCGTTCGTGTCCGTGTCGTTGACGAGGACTCCAGCGGCGGGGGCGACGAGATACGATCCCGTGAAACCTGTGAATGTATCAGCGACGGCGACGGGGGCGGCGTTCGAGACGGCGATGCTCAGCGTGTCGCTGGTGGTCTTGCCGCCGGCCGTGTACCGGCGGCGGGTGCTGGCGGAAGCGCGCCAGCCCCAGGTACGTGTCGGCCACATCAAGCAGCGCAGCCAGCAGTTTTCGGTCGATCCCGCGTCCCTGGAACCGATCATGCACCATCATGCCCAGGCTGGGGGTGTGCCGGCCGCCGCCGGCACCGACATGGTGGCCGGCCATGCCCACAATCTGCCCATCAAGGATGGCGACAAAACGGTGTGTGTCTGGCCCAGAACTGATGAGCCGTTGGTGCGTCTCTTCGATGCAGCCGGACGGCACCGCCAGCGTCCCATTGAGGATGCTCGGGAGCAACTGCAGGGCGTAGACCCCTTCGTCGTCCTTGCGGCGGACTGGGCGGATCACCACGTCATCAGTCGTAGCGGCCATGCGTACACCACCACTCTGAGCAACCAGGGGCACGATCGCCTGGATCGGCATAATCGTACTGCACCGTGCCATTCCGAAAGTCTGCCGACCTGGACCGTGCTGTGCCGTTCGTCGAGTGGCACACTTATCAGGCGGCATGTTGACGGAGTACCGGTGTTGCACGGCGTTGGCCTCGCGGTTGGCCTTGGATGTCGCAGGCCGCTTGCGCCAGGGAGGACACGCGCTTGAACGGGAAGCAGGCGACCTTTGAATTCCACGTCTCGCGCCGCGCGCGGGATCGCTATCAGCTTGACGACACGTTGTTCTCACTCACCGGCAACGTCGTCTTCGCCAATTTCCGCGCGGCGCGGGTGTTCGCTCAGAAGATGAACGACCAGCGCGATCTGGTCAACTACCCGGAGCGGGCCGTCAAGCCAGGGCACATTAACGCCCTCGGCCTGGTGGACGAGGTGCTGCACTATCTCGTCGGCGTGTACCGCGAGGAGTACGGTGCGGAGGTTGTCGGGCGCGCCGTCGCCCACCTGGAAGCGCGCATCGGGCAGGCCGCCCTGGACCGCACGTTGCGGGCGTTCACCGACGCCTTCCCACCGGTCGCCGTCTACCGTCGTGAGATCACGCTTGACGCATACTTGCGGGGCGAGACGGCCGGCGTGCCGCATCGGCACATGGTCCTCGAAGAACTGTTGCTGCTCTGGCTGGCGAACTCGAACCCGGCCTACGCGCCGTTCTCCGAGTTGTTCGACGACGCCGAACTGCGCCGCGAAACGACCTACGCCCGCGTCATCCAGGAGCTACGCACCTTCTTCGACGCCGAGCCGCTCTTTGGCCCCGAGCAGCAGAACCTGATTGCCGAGTTGCGCGCGCCGGCCATCGCGCATCCGCATTCGCTCGAAGGCCAGTTGTCGTACATCCTCGACCGCTGGGGTTCGATCATCGGCACCTACGTCTACCGGGTGCTCACCAGCCTGGATGTCATCAAGGAAGAGCGCAAACTGATCTTCCTCGGCCCAGGTCCGTCACAGGTGCCCGTCTACGATGCTACTTCGCTGGCTGGCGGCAGCGCCGGCAGCCGGATCGGCGAGCGCGACGCCTACGGCAACTTGATCGGCCCTGGCGGGGTGGAGGGCGAGGCGTTCAGCCCAGAGCTTGGCTGGATGCCGAGCCTCGTGTTGATGGCGAAGAACACCTACGTCTGGATGGATCAACTCTCCAAGAAGTACGGCCGGCTGATCGACCGGCTCGACCAGATTCCGGACGAGGAACTGGAGCAACTAGGCCGTTGGGGCGTCACCGGGCTGTGGCTGATCGGCGTTTGGGAGCGCAGCCCGGCCTCGCAGCGCATCAAGGTGCTGTGCGGGAACGCCGACGCTGTGCCCTCGGCCTATTCACTGTACGACTACCAGATCGCCAAGGACATTGGCGGCGAGGCGGCGTACCACGATCTGAAAGAGCGGGCGTGGCGGCACGGCGTCCGGATGGCCAGCGACATGGTGCCGAACCACGTCGGCATCGTCTCCCGCTGGGTCATTGAGCACCCGGACTGGTTCGTCTGGCGCGAGGACAACCCGTACCCCTGGTACACCTACGGCGGCCCGGACCTGTCCACGGATGACCGCATCGCCATTCACATCGAAGACCACTACTATGACCGTACCGACGCCGCTGTCACGTTCCGTCGCACGGACCGGCAGACCGGCGAGCAGCGGTATGTCTACCACGGCAACGACGGCACCAGCATGCCATGGAACGACACCGCGCAACTGAACTACCTGAACCCGGAGGTCCGCGAGGCCGTCATCCAGACGATCTTGCACGTCGCACGGCAGTTCCCGGTCATCCGTTTCGACGCGGCCATGACGCTGACCAAGAAGCACTTTCAGCGCCTCTGGTACCCGGAACCGGGGACAGGCGGGGCGATCCCGACGCGCGCCGAACTGGGCTTGACCCGCGACGACTTCAGCGACGCGATGCCCGCGGAGTTCTGGCGCGAGGTCGTGGACCGCGTGGCCGCCGAAGCCCCGAACACGCTGCTGTTGGCCGAGGCGTTCTGGTTGCTCGAAGGGTACTTCGTGCGGACACTGGGCATGCACCGCGTCTACAACAGCGCCTTCATGGTGATGCTGCGCGACGAGGACAACGCGAAGTACCGGCAGGTGATGAAGAACACCCTGGAGTTTGACCCGGAGGTGTTGCGTCGCTTCGTCAACTTCATGAACAACCCGGACGAGCGGACGGCCGTCGATCAGTTCGGATCCGGCGACAAATACTTCGGCGTCTCCACGCTGATGGTGACGATGCCGGGCCTGCCGATGTTTGGGCACGGGCAGATCGAGGGTTTTGCCGAGAAGTACGGCATGGAGTTTCGCCGCCCGCTCTGGGACGAGACGCCCGACCGCGCCCTGATCGAGCGGCACGAACGGGAGATCTTCCCGCTGATGCGGCTGCGGCCCCTGTTCGCCGGCGTTGAGCACTTCTTGCTCTACGACGTGTACGCGCCGGACGGCTCGGTCAACGAAGATGTCTTCGCCTACTCAAACCGCCTGGACGACGAGCGCGGCCTGGTGGTCTACAACAAC
>Ga0105048_10013039_pt1 | contig 12998 bp, 11 predicted proteins | sample MAT05_FD_78382 | JGI IMG/M metagenome (GOLD analysis project Ga0105048, IMG submission 78382) | Freshwater microbial communities from Lake Fryxell liftoff mats and glacier meltwater in Antarctica - MAT-05 | ecosystem: Environmental > Aquatic > Freshwater > Ice > Liftoff microbial mat | place...
CGCCGCATCGACCAGCGCTCGACCATGTCGCAAGGCCAGGGCCTGCCCTGGTTCAAGCGACACCTGCGCGAGTACGCGTTCGAGCCCTTCGCCTTCGACGGCACGGATCCGGCCGCGTTCTGCTGCATGGTCCTCGAGGGCGAGCGCCTGCTGGAGGAACGCGCCGAGCGCTTGCAGGCCGGCGCCGACAAGTACCCCGTGCGCCTGCCCTACGGCATTGCCGGCGCCGCCAAGGGCGCAGGCTTCTTTGGCGCTGGCACCAATGATGCGCACGGGTTGCCGCTGGGCACGAACCCGAGCCGCGACCCGATCGCACGGCGGCACTTCAACGCTGCGGCCAAACTCCTCTTCGTACCGGCAGCAGAACGAGAGGCGGCGTGCCTTGCCCTGCAGAACCACGCCGGTTCCGGACGCATGCGTGAGCGCGATCACCCGCTGGCCCACCGCGATGCCCGCATCGAGCGGCATCCCGAACTGCAGTACCTGCCGGTACCGGAGAGTCGCCGCGACCCGGCCTACCGCAGCTTCAGTTCACCGATGGACGGCATCGACCAGGCCTTCCTCGCCTACGTGAAGGCCAATCCGGGGCTGCGTCCGCGCGTCGGCAACCCGGACGAAATGCGCTCCAACCGCATGAACGCCACCCTCGACCACCTCAAGCATCGCGTCACCGAGGTCGAGGCCGGCGTTGCCGAAGCGATCGATGGCAAGGTCATCACCGCGCTCAACGAGGAGGCCGTCGTCTGCGCCTGCCTGGGCAACAAGGCGGGCATCAACCTCACCGTGACCTACGAAGCCTTCGCGCCCAAGATGCTGGGCGCCCTGCGCCAGGAGATCATCTGGACCGACCACCTGCTGGCGCGCGAGCGCGAGCCGGGCTGGATCTCGGTGCCGCTGGTGATGACGTCGCACACGTTCGAGAACGGCAAGAACGAGCGCTCGCACCAGGACCCGGCCATGTGCGAGTCGATGCTGGGCGAGCCCTCCGATGTCTCGCGCGTGCTCTTCCCGGCCGACCACAACAGCGCGCTGGCCTGCATCGATGCCTGCTACCGCACGCGCGGCCGCATCTTCACGCTGGTGGTCCCCAAGTCCGAGACGCTGCCGGTGCTGTTCGACGAGGACCAGGCCGGCCGGCTGGTGGCCGAGGGCGCGCTGCGGCTGGACTGGCTCGGCGCCGCGGAGCGGCAACCCGCGGTGATCCTGACCGCCATCGGCGCCTATCAACTCGGTGAAGTGCTGCGCGCAGCCGTTCGGCTGCAGGAGCGCGGTTTCGGCGCGCTGGTGAACTGCATGATCGAGCCGGGGCGCTTTCGCGATCCGCGCGGCCGGCGCGAAGCCACATTCCAGGCCTCGGAGGTTTTGCGTGAGCGCCTCTACCCCGAAGGAGTTCTGCACCGGGTCTTTGCCTGCCATGCGCGACCGGAAGTCATGGCCGGCGTGTTGCGGCCGCTCGACACCGGGCGGCGCACCGTCTTCCTCGGCTACACCAATCACGGCGGTACGCTCGATACCGCGGGCATGTTGTTCGTCAACCGCTTGTCCTGGGCGCATGTCTTGCGTGGCTGCGCCAGGAGTCTGGCGGTCAACCTGGCGCAGTTGCTGGACAAGCCCGAGATCGATGCGCTCGAGGGTCGGCGCGATCCGCGGGGTTTGATCGTTTGACCGCCGGACAAGCCGTGCCGCTTGACCACCATCAACGACCTCCGCGCGTCACCTGCGAAACTGGAACGAAACCAACCAAGATGGAGAACTGCTCATGAAGATTCTTGTCGCCGCCGATGGCAGCACCTACACCAAACGCATGCTCGCCTACCTCGCAGCCCATGACGAATGGATGGGGCCGGCGCATCAGTACACGGTCGTCTACAGCACGCCCAACATACCGCCACGAGCCAAGTCGTACTTCGACCGGGAGACCCTCAGGGACTACACGGAAAGCGAGTTCGAGAAAGTCTTCAAGCCCATCCGGACGTTCTTCAAGCGCCACGACATGGATGTGACGTTTGTCGGCAAGTCCGGCCCCGCCGCAGACGTCATCGGCGCACTTGCACAACAGGGAAAGTTCGATCTGCTGGTGATGGGCTCCCACGGCCACGGCGCGCTCAGCAATCTGGTGATGGGTTCCGTGGCCACCAAAGTGATGGCCGTATGCACGACGCCCATCCTGATCGTGCGTTGACCTCCACGACAGGCCTCGGCCGACACGCTCGCGATTATCCGCCGCCCTCAATACTCTTGGAGTGCCACATGTTCCGCAAACTCCTGGTTCCTACCGACGGTTCTGACATCTCGATCGCCGCTGCACTGCGCGCGCTGCCGCTGGCCAAGATGGCCGGCGCGAGCATCACCGTGGTGTTCGTGCAGGACACCTACCCCTACACGGGCATTGGTGAGGCCAACGCCGCGGGTTTGCAGGCCTACATGGCCGCCGCACGCGAGGAAGGCACCGCAGCCATGGGGCGTATCAGTGCTGCGGCAGCAGCGCAGGGCGTTCCCATCGACTCCTTCGTGGTCGAGGATCACCAGGCAGCCAAGGGCATCGTGGACGCCGCACAGTCATGCGGAGCCGACCTCATCGTGATGGGTTCGCACGGCCGCAGCGGCCTGGCCAAGATGGTGCTGGGCAGTGTGGCTGTCAAAGTGCTGGCCCTATCGCCGGTGCCGGTGCTGATCATCAAGTGAGCATCAAGTGAGCGTTGACCGTAACCCTGCGGCGCCGTTCGATCCGTGGCGCCAGGCCAGCGTCGCTCTCGACGTCATGGTCACGTCGCAGTTGCCGCCACACGCCATCGCGCAACGCCAGGCGCACCGCCTGGCTCAGCTGCTCGACACGGCGCGCGCGCACTCGCCCTTCTACCGCGAAACACTGGCTGCGGTGTCGCGTGGCGCGACACATGCGCCCGCGGCGCTCGCCAGCCTGCCACCCGTGACACGTCACGCGCTGATGCAGCGCTTCGACGACTGGGTCACCGATGCGCGGCTGACACGGGCACGCTTACGCGATTTCATGGCCGAGGCGCACAACATCGGCCAGCCGCTGCTGGGCGAGTACACCGTCTGGGAAAGCTCTGGGACCTCGGGTGAACCCGGCTACTTCGTGCAGGACGCGCAAACCATGGCGGTCTACGACGCGCTCGAAGGCCTGCGGCGCAGCAGCGGGCGCTGGTTCGACCCGCTGTTCCTCGGCGAGCGCATCGCTTTCGTCGGCGTGACCGGCGGGCACTTCGCAAGCTACGCATCGGTCCAGCGGCTGCGCCGACTGAACCCGTGGCTGGCGCGCACGGTGGCCAGCTTCTCGGTGCTGCAGCCGACTGCAGCGTTGGTCGATGCGTTGCACAACTTCGCACCCACCATCATCACCACCTACCCGACCGCCGCTGCGCTGCTGGCCGATGAGGCTCGGCGCGGTGCGCTGCGGATCCGGCCGCGCGAAGTGTGGACCGGGGGCGAGACGCTCAGCCTGGCGGTGCGCCAACATGTCGAGGCAAGCCTGGGCTGCACCTTGCGCAACAGTTACGGCGCATCGGAGTTCTTGGCCATCGGCTGGGAATGCAGCCACGGCCGCATGCATGCCAACACCGATTGGGTCATTCTCGAACCCGTCGATGCGCAGCACCGCCCGGTCGCGCCGGGGGTGGAACCTGAGACGACGCTGCTCACCAACCTCGCCAATCACCTGCAGCCGTTGATCCGCTACGACATCGGCGATCGCGTCATCGTCGCGCCGGAGCGATGCGCTTGCGGTTCACCGCTGCCCGTGATCGAAGTCGAGGGGCGGCATGACGACGCGCTGGTCATGGCCGGCCGCGATGGTGCTTCGGTCACGCTCGTGCCCTTGGCACTGACGACGGTCATCGAGGACGAGGCCGGCGTGTTCGACTTCCAGCTCTGCCAGCGCGACGCCAGGACTCTCGTGCTGCGACTACCCGCCAAAGGCAGCGAAAGTGCCGACGCGATGCGCCGCTGCCGTTCTGCGCTGCGCGGGTTCGCCGGGCGGCAGGGCCTGGGGCCGATACGCGTCATCGGCGAGACCGGGTGCGCACTTCGGCATGGGCGCAGCGGCAAGCTGCAGCGCGTGATCGCGCGCCCGCGGCTGAAGTAGCCCGCCGGTTGCAGTGACGACAGCAAGCAAGTCGACCCGTGATATCACCACCGACACCCCCAAGACAGAGTAACGCCATGACCGCAGCCGCCACGCAGCAGCCCTACATCAAGTGGTTCGCCGACATTGGCATCGCCGACATCCCAATTGTCGGCGGCAAGAACGCGTCGCTTGGCGAAATGGTGCGCGAACTGACGGACAAGGGCGTCAAGGTGCCCGACGGCTTCGCCGTCACGGCAGACGCCTTCCGCCACTTCATCCGAGAAGCACAGCTCGACGACTTCATCCGCGCCACGCTGGCCGACCTCGACACGCGCGACATGGCCAACCTCAGCCAACGCGGGCACGCGGTCCGGCAGGCCATTCGCAGCGCCGCGCTGCCGCAAGACCTGCAGGAGCAGATCGCAGGGGCGTATCGGCAGTTGCAGGGTGCCGGCGCGCTGCCGCTCGACGTGGCCGTGCGCTCGTCGGCCACGGCCGAGGACCTGCCCGACGCGAGTTTCGCCGGGCAGCAGGAGACCTACCTCAATGTTCAGGGCATCGCGGCGCTGCTCGAGACTTGCAAGCGTTGCTTTGCCTTGCTGTTCACCGACCGTGCCATCAGTTACCGCGTGGACAAGGGCTTCGAACATTTCAAGGTCGCGCTCAGCATCGGCGTGCAGCGCATGGTGCGCTCGGACCTGGCCTGCGCGGGCGTCATGTTCACCATCGACACCGAGAGCGGCTTTCGCGACGCGGTGCTCATCAGCGCCGCCTACGGCCTGGGCGAAAACGTCGTCCAGGGCTCGGTCACACCGGACGAATATACGGTCTTCAAGACGACGCTGAAGACTGGGCACCGGCCGATCCTGCAGAAGACTGTGGGCAGCAAGGAATTCAAGCTCATCTACGACACCGGCGGCGGCAAGATGGTGAAGAACGTTCCCGTTGCGCCGGCCGACCGCGCCAAGCTGGCGCTCAGCGACGACGAGGTGCTGGAACTCGCGCGCTGGGGCTGCATCGTGGAAGACCACTACTCCGCCAAACGCGGTGCCCCGGCCCCGATGGACCTGGAATGGGCCAAGGACGGCAACACCGGAGAACTCTTCATCGTGCAGGCGCGGCCAGAGACGGTGCAGTCGCGCAAGAACCCCGATGTGCTGGAAACCTATCGCCTCGGCCAGCGCAGCGCCGTGCTCGCCAGCGGGCGCAGCGTGGGCGAAAAGATCGCGACGGGACAGGTGCGTGTCATCCAGAGTGCGCAGTTCATCGACCAGTTTCAGGAAGGTGAAGTACTCGTCACCGACAAGACCGACCCGGATTGGCAGCCCATCATGAAGAAGGCTGCGGCCATCATCACCAACCGGGGCGGACGCACCTGCCACGCGGCCATCGTCAGCCGCGAACTCGGCGTGCCGGCCATCGTCGGTACCGAGCATGGCACGGAAGCGCTCACGGGCGGCCAGATGGTGACCGTGAGCTGCGCCGAGGGCGACGCCGGTTTCGTCTATGAAGGTGCGTTGCCGTTCGAGGTGGAACACACCGACCTCCAGGCCCTGGGCAAACCTCATACCAAGGTGATGATGAATCTGGCCAACCCCGAGGAGGCGTTTTCGCTGTCGTTCATCCCCAACGACGGCGTCGGCCTGGCGCGCATGGAGTTCATCGTCTCGACCTCCATCAAGATCCATCCGCTGGCGCTGATCCACTTCGACCAACTCGCCGACCCAGTGGCGAAGGCCGAAATCGCGCGTCTGACCGCGGGCTACGCCGACAAGCCGCAGTTCTTCGTCGACAAGCTCGCCCAAGGCGTGGCCATGCTGGCGGCCGCGTTCCATCCGAAGGATGTCATCCTGCGCCTGAGCGACTTCAAGACCAACGAGTACGCCAACCTCATTGGCGGCAGCGCGTACGAGCCGCACGAGGAAAACCCGATGATCGGCTTCCGCGGTGCGAGCCGCTACGACCACCCGCGCTATCGGGCCGGCTTTGCGCTGGAATGTCGCGCCGTGCGAAAGGTGCGCGAGGAGATGGGCCTGACCAATCTGAAGTTGATGATCCCCTTCTGCCGCACTGTCGAAGAAGGACAACGCGTGCAGGCGGAGATGGCCCAGCACGGCCTGCGGCGCGGCGAGAACGCTCTGGAGATCTATGTCATGTGCGAGATTCCCAGCAACATCGTCCTGGCCGAGCAGTTCGCCGACATCTTCGACGGCTTCAGCATCGGCTCGAACGATCTGACGCAGCTCATCCTGGGCGTGGATCGCGACAGCGAAGTCGTCGCCCCCCTCTTCGATGAACGCAACCCGGCGGTGAAGAAGATGATTGCCCAGGTCATTGCGACCTGCCGTGCCAGGGGCCGCAAGATCGGCATCTGCGGCCAGGCACCCAGCGACTACCCGGAGTTTGCGCAGTTTCTAGTCGAACAGGGCATCGACAGCATCTCGCTGAATCCCGATACCGTACTGAAGACGACGCTGGCGATCCTGGAAACGGAAGCCGCCTTGAAGAGTTCTTGAGAATGCAGGGGTCGCGTCAAACGCCGAACCCGGTGACACCCGAAGCGAGGCCCGCGAATCGATGAACCTTGCAGAGTTCGTTCTCCTCTCGCTCGGTTCGCTGTTCGTGATCATCGATCCGATCGCGCTGGTGCCATTGTTTCTGGCCATGACGCAGCGGAACACACCGGCTCAACGCATTCGCCATGATCGGCCAGTGGATCTTCAAGGTCCTGGGCATCACGCTGCCGGCGTTTCAGATGGCCGGCAGCGTGGTGCTGTTCCTGATCGCGCTCGACATGTTGCGGGCAAGGCGCTCGCCCGTGCAGGAGACCAGCGAGGAAACCGACGAAGGCCTGGCCAACCGGGAATCGCGATCGCGCCGCTGGATTCTGCTGGTGCGCATCGTGGCCGTCTGCGCCGCGAGTTACGTCATCCTCAGGTTATCGGCCCACGGTGCTCAATGGGTCAGCCCGCTTGCGATGAGAGTGACGACGCGACTGATGGGGTTGCTGGTCACGGCGATTGCCTTCCAGTTTTTCATCAGCGCGCTGCAAGCGTTGAAGGTGATCCCTGCGTGAGCACCGGATCGCGTTGGCCGATGCGGACGAAACCACAAGGCGGCAATGCGGCTGCAAGGATGGCTGTGCCCGCGCTGCGCCTTCTGGCGAGGAGCATTCTGGTCCTGCTGCTCGCCCTGCTTTGCGCGCCGCTGCGCGCCGACATGTCGACGGCGGTGGCCGAATCCGTTCGCCAGCGCCTCGAACGCCTGGCCAAGGATGCCCCGTTGCGTGTGGGCGGCACGGACGTGGCCTCCGCCAAGGTCTTGAGAGCGCTCTATGAAGACAACGCTTACCGACCGTTCTGGTTGCGCGATGAAGCGGTCGCCGATCTGCTTGCCACCCTGCGTGGCATCGATGGCGACGGCCTCCGGCCCGAGGACTACCACCTCGGCACGTTGGAGCGGTTGCGGGCCCAGGTCGTGGCCGATGGCTCCACCGAGCAGATGGCTGACCTCGAACTTCTCCTGACGGACAGCCTGAGTCTGTTGCTGCAGCACCTCACCCTGGGCAAAGTCGATCCGGTGACGCTGCATGGTCAGTGGGATGTTCAGGCGCGCTCGGTCACGGGACCCGATCTGCAGCACGCCCTGCGCACCGCACTGCGAAGTGGCGTCATTGCAGGCGCCGTGGCCCGCGCCAGGCCCGACCACCCCTACTACGAGCGCGGCCGAGCCGCGCTGGCGCGCTATCGGGCGATCGCGGCGCGCGGCGGCTGGGAGCCGGTCGCCCCCGGCAGGACACTGGTGGTCGGCATGCTCGATGCGCGGGTGCCCAGCCTGCGGCGCCGCTTGTTCGTTGAGCAGGACTTTGCCGGCGACCTCGATCCTGAGCTGTTCGATGAAGCGCTGGATGACGCCGTTCGACGACTTCAGCGCCGTCATCAACTGATGCCCGATGGCGCCGTCGGGCCGCTGACCCTGGCGGCGCTGAACGTGACGGTTGAGCAGCGCATCGAACAGATCCGGGTCAATCTCGAGCGTGCGCGATGGGTGATGCATGCCATCCGCGGCGAACTCCTGCTGGTGGACATTGCAGGGTTCAAGGCTACCTACTTTCGTGCCGACCAGCCGGTCTGGTCGACACGGGTGATTGTCGGCCGACACTACCGCCGCACGCCGGTGTTCAAGGCACAGATTCAGCGCCTGGTGATCAATCCGCCGTGGACAGTGCCGCCGGGGATTCTGCGCAACGACGTTCTTTCGCAGCTGCGTCGCGACCGCAACTATCTCGAACGCCAGAACATGCAGATCGTCGATCGCGACGGCAGGCTCGTCGATCCGGCCATGATCAACTTGGCACCAGTTTCCGCAGGGACCTTTCCTTACACGGTTCGCCAGCAACCCGGGGCGAAGAACGCACTGGGTGAGTTGAAGATCGAGTTTCCGAATCCGCACATGGTGTACCTGCACGACACGCCTGCCCGGGAACTCTTCGAGGCACCGGAGCGCGCGTTCAGCTCTGGCTGTATCCGCGTCGAGCGGGTCTTCGAGTTGGCCGAACTCCTGATGGGCGATGCGCAGCGTTGGAACCAGGCTTCCTTTGCCACGATCGTGGCCACCGGCCGCACGCGAGTCGTGCCCTTGCCGAGCCCGGTGGTCGTGATCCTGATGTACTGGACCGTGGATGTCACCGCTGACGGCGGCGTGGTCTTCAAGCGCGACATCTACGGACGCGACCTGCCGCTGCTCCAGGCCTTGAACGTGCCGTTCAAATCACGCGCGCAGTCGCCGGCAAGATGAAGCGCGACAACCTGAAATCCACACTTGGCGAACAGCCCGCACCATGAACTGGCTTGACCGTATCCCGTTCCTCTGGCTGGCCATTCCTGCCGTCTGGTTGGGCGTCGCGCCCATCACGCCTGAACCCCATCTGATCGAAAAGCTGCGCATGCTCGCTCAGGGCACGTTGGTCAAGCCGATCGATATCTTCGACTTGTTCCTGCACGCCACCCCGCTGATGCTGCTGGCGCTCCGCCTGGTCCGAGACCGGAACCGGCGCTGAACGGCGCTTCAGGGCCTCGCGGCCTTCGCCTCTGTGGGCGCGCCTTCGGGTTTCGCGCTGTCCTTCATTGCCTGATCGACCTGAGCCTCGGCGGCGAGCCAGTCTTCGATGGCGTGCCCGTACTGACAGCCCTGGGTCTGGTACCGGAAGTAAGCAGCTTCACGCACCATGGCGTCACGATCCGGCGTTTGGGGCACTTGGCCCTGGATGACGGGTTGATTCATCGCGATCTCCTTGCAGTGGAATGGTATGGGCACCGGCAGTTTAGGAGGGCGACGCGTCGGCGTATTGAGGAAGGTCAACGTCGCGGCCTACGCGGACACGCCGAGCCCCAACGCCTTGCAACGCCCCTGGGACGAACACCGTTCGCGCGGCCACCGAGCAGCACCTGCATCTTGTTCTCCAGTTCCTGGCGCGTCATCAGGAAGCGGTCTTCGGTCGGCCGCTGGATCGTGTAGCCCAGCGCGCCGATGCCGCGCGGGATGATCGAAATCTTGTGCACGGCATCGGTACCCGGCAGCGACAGCGCGACCAGCGCGTGGCCCATCTCGTGATGGGCCACGACACGCCGCTCGTTTGGGTTGAGCAGACGATTCTTCTTCTCGAGGCCGGCGACGATGCGTTCCACAGCGACCGTGAAATCGTCGAGTGTCGCGTTGTCACCGCGCCGACGCGTCGCGGCCAGCGCGGCCTCGTTGCACAGGTTGGCCAAGTCGGCGCCAGAGAAGCCGGGCGTCAACTCGGCAACCTGCTCCAGCGCGATGCCGCCCGCCAGCTTGATCTTGCGCACATGGACCTTGAGGATCGCGATGCGCCCGAGGCGGTCGGGGCGAACTGGCCTTGGTTGGATCGGCGTCAATCTTGATGCCGATCAAGTAAACGACTGACCGGCCAACGCACCATGCTTTGGGCGTGCAGTCCCTCTTATGTCCGCCGATGGACTGACGGGCGACGAGCGCCACTGATCGCTGTTCGCGTCACCTTTGGCAACCAGGAGACCGGAGTGGGTTGCGTTGCAACTGCACCCCTCTCTGGCCAGCTGGGAACTTCATGGAGGACATCTCGACAGCAACCCGGCTGTCTGCAGTGGAGCAGCCAGCCGATCCGGCGGCGGCATAGGCGGCCAGTACGCCACTGTGGGCCGCGCCAGTGGCAGATGGCGGCGTCGGGACATCGGACGCCGCACGGGGTTCGAGCGGCTCGCAGCCGACAGGCGCGATGCGCCGCACACCTGCCTGCCACGGCGCTCGTCGGCGCCACCTGACGCCATTGCTCCAGGCTGCCGCTGAATACGCGACCGGCAATCGAATGGGCTTTGAGAGTTGTCAGCGGCTCCTGGCCCCCCGCACAGACCAAGCCGGCTGCACAGGCACCGACGTTAACCGCGTCAAAGAGTTCCATCGCCAGGAGTGCAGGAGCAGCTTCCCGCACATCACGTAGCTTTGACAGAGGTCAAAGCTTCAACAGGGCACCTGAATCTATAGTGATAAACCCCACGGGGTATCAAACGGAATGCCAGATCGCTCGGCACCTGGCGTGCAGAACTTCCGCATCACAGGAGACGAACATGTCCGAAGAATCCCGCAACTCGCCTGTACTGGTGCTGCCTGAACCAGCCAGGCGCAGCTTTCTCTCGGGGCTTGCTGCCTTGCCCCTGGCCGCTGTCGTGGCGCAGACGAGCGCGGCTGCCCGAGCAGACACGGTGAAAACCAGCGCGCGCATCGTGATTGCGGGTGGCGGCGCGGCAGGACTCACGGCCGCTTCGCGCCTGGCGGCTGCGCTGCAGGGCGCGAGCATCACCGTGGTGGATTCGCGCAAGGAACACTATTACCAACCTGGCTTCACGATGGTGGCGGCAGGCATCAAGCCGCAGGACTATGTGACCTCGCAAACCAGCAGCTACATCCCCAAAGGGGTGGCATGGGTGAACGAGCGGGTAGCCGAAATCGACCCTGAGGGCAAGAAAGTGGTCACCGCCAGCGGCAAGGCCGTGCCCTACGACTTCCTGATCGTGGCCACCGGGCTGGAGCTGCACTACGCCGGCATCGAAGGCATGGACACGGCACGCATAGGGCAAAACGGCCTGGGCAGCATCTACCACAGCCCGCAGGCGGCTTCGGCCACCTGGCAGGCCTTGAGCCAATTTGCCGATACAGGAGGCGTGGGCCTGTTTGGCCGCCCAGCAGGTGAAATGAAGTGCGCTGGCGCACCGCTGAAATATGCCTTCATCACGGACGACCACCTGCGCCGCCGGGGCAACCGCGGCAAAGCCGAGTTGGTCTACATGGCACATAACAAGTCACTGTTTGGCGTGCCCATCGTGGCCGAGAAGGTGCGCATGCTGTTCCAGGACCGGGGCATGAAGGTCAACCACGAACACGTGCTCACGTCCATCAACCTGGACAAGCGCATCGCCACTTACAAAACCGTCGCCGGCATCGCCGAGCGGGGTTACGACTTCATCAACGTGGTGCCACCCATGCGCGCCCCCGAGGCCGTGCGTCACAGCCCGTTGCCCTGGACCGAGGGCCCTTTTGCCGCCGACGGCTGGATGGAAGTGGACCGCGACACGCTGCGCCACAAGCGCTACGCCAACGTGTTCGGCGTCGGCGATGTGGCTGGTGTGCCCAAGGGCAAAACGGCGGCCAGCGTGAAGTGGCAGGTGCCAGTGGCCCTGGACCACCTCATCGGTGACATCACCGGCAAGGTATCCACCGAGGTCTACAACGGCTACACCTCATGCCCGCTCATCACGCGCCTGGGCCAGGCCATGCTGATCGAGTTCGACTACAAGGACAACCTCATCATGTCGTTCCCCGGCGTCATTGCGCCGCTGGAAGAGTTGTGGATCAGTTGGGTGATGAAGACCATGGCGCTCAAACCCACCTACATCAGCATGCTGCGCGGCCGCGCCTGACGCACGGAGACACCCATGAAAGAACTCGATCCCCTGGTCTTCTTGTCCGTTTTTCAAGAAATGCTCGGCTTATGGTTGTGGGTCATGCTGGCCGCCGCCGCAGTGAGCTTGGTGGCGTTTGTCGCCTTGCTGATGCGCGAGCGCATCCTGGTGTCATGCCGCCTGGTGCTGTCCGAGGTGCTGGGCATCTTCGGTGGTGCTGCGGCGCTGGTGATCATGGCCAAAGTGTCTTCCTCGGGCTTCACCGACGCAGGTGGGCCGGCCGACTGGTTCCTGATTGCCCTGGTGTACGGCGTGGGACTGGTCGCCACCGTGGTGCTGGCCTACACCGTGCTCGGCTGGATATCGCTACGACGCCCAGCCAACTGAATCGCAGGTCCGCACCCAACAAGGGCGCCTGGACCTTGAGGATGTGCACCCGTGCGCCCGGCGGTCTGTGCATCGTGCACAAAGCGAACGCCAGTGCACACAGTGCGGCAGGCGAGCCGTCGATCGGCATTAACGCGTTTTTCATGGTCGTCCTTGGCGGTGGCATGGATGGCGTGCCTTGGGGGTGACCTGCTTCGACGAAGCCAAGCTACGGCCTCGACACGAGCATCCAAACGGGGAACGATGGCACACATCGCACTGCAAAGCGACGTTTCCAAGAGCGAGCGCGCCTTGGTTTGATCGGCAAACCTTGATACCGAGCAAGGGAACGATTCACCGGCCAAAGCATCTTGCCTTTATCGTGCAGTTCTTCATGTGTCTGACGATGGAGGAATGACGGGCGACGAGCGCCACTGATTGCTGTTCGCGTCAACTTTGGCAACCAGGAGACCGGAGCGGGTTTCGTTGCAACTGCACTCCTCTCGGGCCGGCTGGAAACTTCATGGCAGACACCTCGACAGCAACCCGGCCGCCTGCAGCGGAGCGGCCAGCCAACACGGCGGCGA
>Ga0105048_10013040_pt1 | contig 12998 bp, 9 predicted proteins | sample MAT05_FD_78382 | JGI IMG/M metagenome (GOLD analysis project Ga0105048, IMG submission 78382) | Freshwater microbial communities from Lake Fryxell liftoff mats and glacier meltwater in Antarctica - MAT-05 | ecosystem: Environmental > Aquatic > Freshwater > Ice > Liftoff microbial mat | place...
AACTCCTGTTTTGCCTTTTAATTGAGATGTCTAGAACTTTGAATTACATTTGCAAATGCTCTTTTGATATCGGCAGAAGACAATGAAGCAGGGCAAGAAATATTATTATTGATCCCTGTAAATTTAGCAGCAATGTAATGATGAAGTGTGATAGCATTGATATCCGAATTTCCGTTCAGGTTTTCTAATAATCTTCCCAACCATAATCGTCGTCTTCGGGGCTCAGCGTCCGAGTCATTTTCAGAACCTAGTGCCGCAATTTTAGTATTTGTAAAAGGGGGTATGCTTTTAATTCGACTTGACCAATCAATAGCCTTTTCCGCATAATGATCCACATTGGGAAACACCAATCGGTTATCTGAATCGCCTAAATAAAATTCATTTCCTAATTCAACAAATTCTGAAGTTACCCCTTTCGTTTTCCCTGCATATAATGTAGACAATTGATAACTAAAATCGGAAGTCAACACATTCATTTGCCACATTGGTTTGGCATTGGAATGTGATAAGCATTCTAGGAAAGTTTCCAGTTTATCGTCAAATACTATCGTCCCGGAATTAATGGGTAATTCAGGGTTAAATTTTTCTGGAAGCAATATGCCGATTTGCAAATCATGTTGACTTAAAAACCATCCTTTTCTCCAATCCCAATAATTCCCCAAGGTACCACCAGGATATCGTAGTACTCTTGCATTCAAATCCTGTAACCTTGTTAAAGGAGCTTGGTTTTCCAGAATATCGTTCCAGCTTTGGTCGGGTTGGATCGTATTTGCACCATTAAAACCGAAAATATCGAGCGGCAAAGGATGATCGATGAGGCCCAAAAGTAGGGGTAATCTGAGCTTTAAATAATAAGCTAGAAAAAATATAAACCACAGTAAAAACAAAGCTTCGGTTGATTTTGAACCTCGAATTTTTGGAAGAGTACATGGTAGTTTGGGATTAGATTTTAGTCATATGTAAGAGAATAAATGTAAAATACAAGTGTTCTATGTTTTTATACTTGCTGTGTTTAAGGTTTGTAAATCTAATTCCTTACTTTTATCATCCTGTATCCAACTCCTATGAAAAAATTTATACTCATTATACTCCTTGCTGTTTTTTCAACAGCTCTGTATGCCCAACTGGTATCTTCCTCGACCATCCGTTATTTCCCGCTGAAAATAGTCTACGATTTAGATCCGGCAGCCGATCATTGGACACCCATTTTAAAAAATCAGAAATTGCCGAAACCACATCCGGGCACCGACGCGAAAACAATTCGTGAGATCAAGAAAAGTTTGGATGCAAAATTCCGTTCTTTAAGAATTGCATCTTCCGGAAATAAAACGAGTACCGCAAATGCTCCGGTACTTTTGAATAATTTTACCGCAAATGGATTTAATTTGTATGTGCCGAATGACAATGATGTTGCTATTTCAAATGCCGGTTTTGTATCGAGTGTAAACAATACCATGATTTACGGAAAAAACACCGTAACAAATCAAATTTATAATTCGATTACATTGCATTCTTTAGTTGCTTCTTTGGGATTAACACAAGAAGAATTTGATCCCAAAGTGGTGTATGATCCCACTGCTGATCGTTTTATTTTGGCCATGTTGAATGGATTTAATGATACTACAAGTGCAATAATTCTCGGATTTTCTCAAACGAATGTAGCTTGGGGACTTTGGAATTTTTATATCTTGCCTGGAGATGCATTGGGTAATAATTTGTGGAGCGATTTTCCAATGATTTCGGTGAGTAATGAAGAGTTATTTATTAGTGTAAATTTATTGTACAATGATTCTACATGGCAAGCGGGATTTAATCAGTCTATCATCTGGCAAGTAAAAAAAGACTTGGGTTATAATGGTCAAACTTTACAAACGCAGTTGCACAGCAATATTAATTATAACGGATCGGTCATTCGAAATTTATGTCCGGTGAAAGGCGATATTGCAACTTATGGACCTGGAACATGGTTTGTATCGAACCGAAATTTCAGTGCCGGAAATGATACTATTTTTTTATTGCACGTAACAGATACCATCGGTTCAACAACGCAGCAAGTAACGGTGCAGGCCTTAACAAGTCCGTTGCAATATCGTATGCCGCTTGATGCCGATCAGTTGGGTTCTGCCGAAAAATTAATTGTGAATGATGCACGGATCATGGGTGCTTTTTTGCATGATGATAACATTCAATTTGTAGCCACGACCTTGGACACTCTCAGTGGATATGACGGAATTTATCATGGAAAAATTTCGCAAGTTTCAAGTGCGCCGGTTATAACCGCCAATATTTATACCGTGCCCAACACCGACATCGCTTATGCGAACATTGCTTATGCAGGAACATCTCTTGGCGATGAGCGATCCTTGTTTAGTTTCTTGTACGCATCAACAACACTTTATCCGGGTACAGCAGCTGCAGTTTGGGATGGATTGACCTATTCTCCACATGTTGTTTTAAGGCCGGGAAGCGCTGCATGCAACATGTTAATTGGCGATGAACGCTGGGGAGATTATACAGGTTGTCAGACGAGATACAATCAGCCTGGCAATGTTTGGATCAACGGTTCCTATACCATCTTCAATGGTGTTACACGAACATGGATTGGAGAATATACAGTGAATACGGCAACCGGAATGAACGATGCTGTAAATAAAAATGAAGCGCTTGTGTTTCCGAATCCCACACTTGATTTAACGACAGTACAATTTAATAGTCCGGAATCAGGACGTATAACAGTGCGCATCTACGACAATTCAGGAAAAATGGTACATCAGTTATTTCATGGATCGGTGATGGCAGGAGAAAATGCAATCAGTTTTAAAACGGAAGCTTTAGCTGCAGGAATGTATCAAGTCGTTGTTGCAAACAAGGATGGAAAGGAAATTGTAAGAGAGAAATTGTTGAAACAATAGTTTACTTGCGAGAGAAGAAATGAAACAAACATCCTTTTTAATTTTTTTCTTGATTACTGTTTTCAATGCTGATGGATTTGGACAAATAGATTCTGTCAAAAATAACATCACCATAAATATTGCTTCCGGAATTATTTTTCAAGAAGCAGGCTTCTATTATAACCTCAAGCATAGCGAGCACTCAAGCATTGAATTTTCGTATGCGCATCGATTTCATGATTTAACCATCATTAAAAATGGCGGAGAAGGAGCTGATAATAAAATTTGGAAACAAACCGGCGACATTCTAAGACTTGGTTATAAAGCGTATCACAAATCGAGAAAGAAATTCAGTAATTACAATCCCTACTTATATTACCGACTCAGTTATTGGAATTTACATACACCCAAGTATACCACTCGCTATGGCTCCAATGGTATGAATTCTACAAAAAGAGAAATTATTTCTGTCGATAAAAATGTAGTGAATTTGGCGCTTGGTTTTGGAAAGTCAGAGCAGATTTCCGATCATTTTTATACCGACTTTTTTTTAATCTTTGGACTATCGGCCGGACAGAAAAAAGTTCATAAATATAGTTATGGCTATTCTGGAAGTGGGAGTGAATTTCAATATCCGTCAAATACATTTGAGCGGAAAACTACCATCTTCCCAAGCATTGAATTGGGAATAAATATCGGGTATTATTGGTGATGTGAAATTCAAATTGTGACGTATTGCGTTGCGCCCCGAAAAAATAAACATACAAATTCTAATTGTGACGCATTGCGATGCGCCCCGAAAAAATGAACATACAAATTCAAATTGTGACGCATTGCGATGCGCCCCCGAAAAAATAAATATACAAATTCAAATTGCGACGCATCGCGATGCGCCCCGAAAAAATAAACATAGGAATTCAAATTGTGGCGTATTGCGTTGTGTCCCGAAAAAATAAACATAGGAATTCAAATTGTGGCGTATTGCGATGCGCCCCCGAAAAAATAAATATACAAATTCAAATTGTGACGCATCGCGATGCGCCCCGAAAAAATAAACATGCAAATTCAAATTGTGGCGGATCCCAGCGTTGATGCATCGCAGTAGAGGCGCATCGCGATGCGCCTCTACTGCCATTCACCCAATCAGCTAAGCCCGCCCAGAAAAAAATGGAAATTTCCATTTTTTTCTGGGCGGGCTTTAAAAATGACTTTTTAATAATTGATTTCTACGTCTACTTTAAAATAGTACAATTTGATTAAATGCATAATAATGTCTTTTGAATTATAAAATAACACAATGAATCAAAATACAATTGCAATTTGTATAATTATAAATAATATTTATTTAACCATATTCCATCAAAAAACACTTGCTTTCACTTTTTTATTGCCTTATATTTGTATTCGGCTCTCAGGAAATGAGAGCTTTTTTTACGGCGTATATTATAGAACTAACATAATTAACCAGTAATTGACCCCTTGGTTCGTTTGCGAACGAACAGATCTAACGTATGAACATGGATAGCACCCCGGTGAATCCTGATGAGCAATTGCCATCAGACACCTCCGCTGAGAATTCAGCCCCAGTAATCGAATCATCTGAACATCAGGAAGTACAAGCTCCAATTCAGGATTCCAATGAAACCCCAGAGCCGGTCGCTCAAATGGATGAAAGTTCTGCTGAAGTATCCTTAAAAGAGGAGACCGAGCCCCAAGAAGAGGTTCGCCTAGAAGTTGTTGTGGAAACGCACGAAGGGGTAGAAGCCGAGCCACAAGAACAGGTTCACCTAGATGTAGTTGCGGAAACGCACGAAGAGGCAGAAGCCGAGCCACAAGAACAGGTTCACCTAGATGTAGTTGCTGAAACGCACGAAGAGGCAGAAGCCGAGCCGAAAGAAGAGGTTCACCTCGATGTAGTTGCGGAAACGCACGAAGGGGTAGAAGCCGAGCCGGAAGAGGAGGTTCACATAGACGTAGTAGCGGAAACGCACGACGAGGTAGAAGCCGAGCCGGAAGAAGATTTCGGGAACATGTCGAAAGAGGATTTGGTCATTCGAATGGAAGCTTTTAGCAAGGAAAATGACGCGAACGCCGTTAAAAACAGAGTTCAAACTGCCAAAGATTCTTTTCAATCTATTTTTAATCAGGAAAAAGACACAGCCTTCGCAGCATTTATTGCAGCAGGTGGAATCAAAGAAGAATTCGATTATAAAGATGGACTTGAAGAAAAATTCTTTGAGTCCTATAAACATTTTCAAAAACGTAGAACTGAATTTATTTTGGGTCAGGAGAAAATCCGCACGACCAATCTGAAAGAAAAAAACGACATCCTTTTGCAAATGAAAAATATTTTGCAGACGGAAGAAGATATGTCGAAAGCGTTTAATGAGTTTCATGATTTGCAAGCGAAGTGGAGAGGGATTGGTCCGGTGCCACCGCAAAACGTAAATGATTTGTGGATGACCTACAAATTGTATTGCGATCGCTTCTATGAATTCATTCGACTCAATCGCGAATTGCAGGATTTGGAGATGAAAAAAAATCTCGAAATGAAAATGCATTTGTGTGAGAAGGCGGAAGAGTTATTGGTAGAATCCTCTCTCAATAAAGCCTTGCAGGAAATGCAAAGTTTGCAAATCAAATGGCGTGAAATCGGAGCGGTTCCAAGAGAGAAAAGAACAGAAATATGGATTCGCTTTAAAGCAGCCGTAGATAAAGTATATGATAATAAACGTAGTTATCTTGATTCTCAAAAAGAATTTTTTGAAAAGAATTTCGCTACTAAAAATGAATTAATCACCAAGGCAGAAGAAATCATTAAGGATACATTCATCAATCATCAGCAATGGCAAGCCGGCTTGAAAAAGTTATTGGAATTGCAGGGTGATTGGAGAAAAATTGGTCCTGCCGGAAAAGAACACAATGATGCTGTATGGCATAAATTCAAGTCTACCTGCGATCAATTTTTTAAGAATAAAGATGAGTTTTATAAGCAGAAGAAACAGGAATATGCTACTAATCTGCAAGCAAAAACCGAGTTGTGCATTCAAGCGGAAGCATTAATGGAAAGTGCTGATTGGAAAAACACAGCCAATGAGTTAATTCGTCTGCAACAAGAATGGAAAAAAGTAGGTCCGGCCGGCGATAAAAATGAAAAGATCTGGCATCGATTCAAAGCAGCCTGTGATGCATTCTTTACTCGTAAAACAGCACATTTTTCAGATCAGGACAATTCGCAAGCCGGAAATCTTGAATTAAAAAATGCATTGATTACTGAAGTAGAAAAATTCGAAGTGAGTGCCGATCCGAATGAAGCCATTGAACAGTTAAAAGCAATGCAGCGTAAATTCACTGAGATCGGTTTGGTTCCTATGAAGCAAAAAGATGATATACAACAGCGATTCAGAGCTGCGATTCAGGTGCATTTTGATTCTTTAAAAGCAAAGCCTGAATATCGTCAATCTTTCAAGCAGAAAGGGGAACGTGCGGATCGTCCGGAAAGAGGCGATAGACAAGAAAGAGCCTATCGTCCGGCAGCTGAAAGCGGTGGGAATGACGAGCAAAGAAATCTCAACACAAAGATGAGCAAATTGGCCGGGGAAGTTCAGTTATGGGAAAATAATCTCGGATTTTTTGCCAATTCTAAAAACGCATCAGCACTCCGTGAGGAATATGAAAATAAAATCCAGACAGCGAAAGATGAAATTAGCAAGCTAAAAGCCAAGTTAACAGAGTTAAAGAGCGCTAGCTGATTCATCATATAAATGTAAAATAAAGAGCATTTTAAGCCCTTCTCTATGTATAATAGAAGAAGGGCTTTGTTTTTTTCATGTTTTACTGCTTTCAGTATCAATGATTTTTGTATTTTCGCTTTTCCTTTCAAAAAGCAACTGTAACAATTGATATTAGCAGAGCTCTTTGTTTTTCTTATCTTAGTAGAACCAAAACATAATCCATTAAATCAAAATGAGAAAAATTTTATTAATCGTAGGAATTGCAGTAACCGCTATACTGGGTACTGCTCAAGCACAGGAAAAATGTTTGTCTGAAATCATGTTTCAAGAAGCAGCAGCTAAAAATTCGGCATTGCTTCATAGCAGACAAGATTTAGAAGATTGGACGAAGGAATATTTGAAAGCCAATGAGCACAATCATCTAGGAGAAAGTGCAGCACAGGTCAACAAAATTATACCTGTTGTTGTGCATGTCATACATTACGGAGGAGGTGAAAATATTTCCAAAGCTCAAATTTTAAATCAGATAGAAACATTGAATCTTGATTTCAATTATTTGAATGCGGATACAACCAACACTCCCGCTGTATTTAGACCTTTAGCAGGTGTTACAAATGTAGAGTTCAAAATGGCTCAACTGGATCCGAACGGAAATTGTACGGATGGAATTTTGCGAATTTATTCTCCGATGACTTACAATGCAAGAAATAATGTGAAGGCATTGAGTTATTGGCCAAGCAATCAATATTTGAATATTTGGGTAGTTAACAGTATTGAAAATTCAAGTGGTTCTCCTGGTCAGGTTATCGGCTTTGCTCAATTTCCCGGTACTGGTCCTGCTTCAACAGATGGTATTGTTGTAAAACATGATTTTATGGGAAGCATAGGTACAGCAGCAAATTCCGGAAATCTGGGGCGTACCGCCACTCATGAAATTGGTCACTGGTTGAATTTACGCCATATTTGGGGAGATGCTGCATGCGGAAACGATCAGGTTTCTGACACACCTACACAGTTTGAAGCAAATCTATCTACCTGTTTCGTTTGGCCACATATCAGTAATTGTGCTGGTAATGCTCCTAACGGTGATATGTATACGAACTATATGGATTATACCAATGGCGATTGTCAGAATATGTTTTCCATCGGACAGTCTGCACGGATGAATGCAACTTTGAATTCTGCTATTAGCGGAAGAATAAATATGTGGCAACCTGCTAACTTGCTTGCTACGGGAACAGATGGTTCTCCTGCGGTTTTATGTGCACCTAAGTCGGATTTTACTCCTCGTCCAAGAATGATTTGTGCAGGTGGATCTTTGCCATTTGCTGATGCATCTTGGGGTGGACAGTCTTCAAGTAGATTATGGACTTTCTCTGGTGGAACTCCCGCAACAGATACTTCTGCAAATCCATTTATAACTTATAATACGCCCGGAGTTTATGATGTATCATTGACTATCACAAACGCTGCTGGAACAGATACGAAAACGGAAACTGCCATGGTGATAGTGAGTGCCACTGTTGCTACGGGTGCTGTACCATTCAGCGAAGGATTTGAAGGAAGCGTTTTTCCAACGGCGAACGATTGGTTTATGTCGAATTCTAATGGTGGCAGTGAATGGGAAGTTAGTAATTTAGCTGCTTCTTCAGGTCAATACTCAATTAATTTATACAATTATACCGGAGCAGTTAACGGCACGGATGAATTTATAACGAATGCTTTTGATTTGTCGAATGTAACTGCTACACAAATGAATTTTAAATTGGCATTTGCTTTAATAAATTCGACGAATACAAATGCGGATAAATTAGTCGTCTATTATTCGACGAATTGTGGTCAAACATGGGCACCACGTTATAGCAAAACAGGAACACAATTACAAACGACAGCTACTACTGTAGCACCCGACTTCTTGCCTTCACCTTCAGATTGGAGAAATGAATTGGTGAGCTTAACGCCAATTACTATTTCTACCAAACCAAATGTTCGCTTCCGTTTTGAATTTACGTATGATTCAGGAAACAATATTTTTATCGATGATATTAATATTACCGGAACGGTTGGATTAAATGAGGTGAATGCAGAAAATGCAAACGTGACTATTTATCCTAATCCAAGTAAATCGACCACCTACGTTGATTTCAATATGACGAGTGGCGGCGCCGTGAAAATTGAAGTGATGGATATTCAGGGAAGAGTTGTAAGTACTTTCCAGGATGAACTTCCATCAGGAGATCATCAGTACACCATGAATCAAGATTTGGCGACAGGTGTTTACATGTTAAGAATTTCTTTCGGTGATCGTGCCGTAACAAAGAAGGTAGTGTTGAATTAAAAGAAGAAAAATTATATTGGTTGCGCCCGTGGAGAAATCTACGGGCGCAATTTATTATTGAATGAGTGAAATATAAGATAGAGTTCATCTGATTTAAAAAGGACATGGAAAAAATAATATTCTCCCTTGTAGTTATCTTGTGCACATGCATTCAAGGACAAGCACAACAGCAAGAGTACAGAACTTGTGATACGGATTTTAAATGGGAAGAAGCAATTATGCTAGATCCTTCTGCTGCTCAAAAAAATGCAGAATTGCGTGAGTTCAGGAAATTATTTATTAGTTCTTCTGCTGCCCAAAAATCAGTGTCAAGTACTGGTGTAATTTCTTACCGTATTCCGATTGTGTTTCACGTGATTCATGCCTATGGTTCGGAGAACATTAGCAAAGCACAAATTTTGGATGCAATGGAAATATTGAATCAAAGTTTTCAGAAGCTGAACAGTGATACAGGAGTAGTTATTCCTTTATTTCAGCCCATATTTGCCGACTGCGAAATTGAAATTGTACTTGCCAACTTAGATCCCTTTGGAAATTGTACCGATGGTATTACCCGAACTTATTCTGTATTGACCGCTAGCGCCAGTGACAATGTAAAAGCGCTGATCGATTGGCCATCGAATAAATATTTTAATGTGTGGGTGGTTGGTAATATTGCAAGCGGAGCTGCCGGTTATGCCTATTATCCTGGCATCAGTGCCAACATCGATGGCGTGGTGATGCGTCATGATTATGTAGGTGGTATAGGGACTTCTAACAGTTCTAACTACACGGAGCGCTCTTTAGCACATGAAGTAGGACATTGGCTCGATTTACCCCATACTTGGGGATCTACCAATTTTCCCGGCGTTGCTTCCAATTGCACTACTGATGATGGAATAGGAGATACACCGAATACCATCGGTACTGCCAATTTCTCCTGCAATACGGCGCAATCTACTTGTGGTGCGATAGACAATGTTCAGAATTACATGGACTATGCAAGTTGTCATTATATGTTTACTGAGGGACAAAAAGCAGCAATGCATGCCGCTTTAAATTCATCGGTTGGTAATAGAGATAATTTATCAACTCCTTCCAATTGGTTGGCTACAGGAACTGAAATCGGAAGAACGATTCAGAGCTGTGTGCCTGTTGCAGATTTCAGCGTTCGCAAGCGAGGAGTTTGTTCAGGAACTACCATTTCATTTAAAGATGTAAGTTGGAATGGCGAAGTAACTTCACGCGTATGGAGTTTTCCGGGTGGAACACCGGCCACTGATACTTCGGCTATGCCTAGCGTTACCTATTCAACACCTGGAATTTATAATGTAACACTTACAGTGTCGAATGCTTTGGGTACCGATATTCTCACAAGAAACGGATTGGTGGAGGTATTGCCTACTACGGGTACTAACAGCATTCCTTATTTTGAAGATTTTGAGACGTTGTCTTTTCCTGCAAATGATTGGGCCATCATGAACCCTGATAATAATAATCCATGGACATTGACATCCATCGCTGGGGCCAGCGGAATTAAATCTTTACGTTTAACTAATCATAGCGGAAATGGTCCGGGAAGTATTGATGAAGTGATAACACCTACCTATAATTTAAGTGGAGTAAGTGGAACTATGTTGAATTTTAAATATGCCTATGCCGCAAAAAGTATTACTGATAGCAGTGAATTAAAAGTTTTTTATTCTACTAATTGTGGAGATACTTGGCTGCCGCGATTTTCGAAAAAAGGAGTGAGTTTGCGTACCGCCGCAAATACAACAAGTAGTTTTATTCCTACAGTAAATGAGTGGGTGGTAGGAGCAGTAAATTTAATTTCCGGTACCATCTCGGGAAAACCTAGTGTGCGATTTAAGTTTCAATTTATTAATGTAAATGCGAATAATATTTATATTGATGATCTTAATATTAACGGTACTGTCGGAACTCCTGAAGCCATCGCATTGAATTATGAATTTGAAGTTTTCCCGAATCCGGCCAAAGATTTTATGCAGATGAGTTTAAATCTGAAACAAGCGGAAGAAATAAAAATCGAATTGTTGGATGTAACCGGAAGATTGATTTCCGAAAAAACAGTAAATGCTCAGGCAGGGATGCTGCAAACAGAAATTGATAATAAAGGATTGAATGGAATTTACCTCTTGCGCATTAGCGTAAACGAAGGTCAGTTCACACGACGTGTAGTTTTCATTCCTTAAGTAATAACATTATTTATTTATTCGAATTAAAAATTTATTGCCATGGCAAATTATTCCTGGAAAGCTACCTATGTGATGTACGCAAATCAAGAAGATACTTTTGAGGCCTTCACCGATCCTGGCATCATCGATTTGTGGGGTGGAGGACTGTCTGTTGTTTCTTCTGAAATCGGTGGCCCATTTGAAATGTTTGATGGATGGGTAAAAGGTGAAATTACACATTACGTACTCGACAAAGAATTAGGTTTTACTTGGAAACCCGCTGAGTGGGACAAAGAAAGTAAATTCTCAAAAGTGCATCTTCGCTTCATGATGCATCCAGCCGGAACCGACATCGTCATTGAACACACCAATTTTCCTTCTCAAGAAGAATGTGACAAAACCGCCAATGGTTGGATCGATTTTGTATTGGATCCGATGAATGATTATTTTACCTTGGAGAAAGAATAATTATTCCTCGAAATTTGAGAGAAGGAACCTTGTACACCGTGAAGCAGGCATTGTGCGAAAGTATTTTACGAAACATAGCAGTCGCTTTTTTTTCACCTTAGAATACCAACGAAGCGAAACTAGTTTAGTGAAGGACTCTTATTCAACTTGTACTTTTAAAATTACGTTCCCGGTTTTTTGTCCGGACTCAACATACTTGTAGGCCTCTACAATTTCATCTAATTTATAATACCGGTCAACGACTGGTTTAAATAATCCTTTGTCAACAAGATCTTTTAAATAAATGACATCTTCTTTATTGATTGTTGGTAATGGAAATAAAACTTTTTTCCCTCCCCAAATGGGTGTTGTTAGTGCCAAAAAAACATTGCTTGCATTCTTGCCAAGTTCAGTTGAAATATAAATTCCTTTTTTCTTTAATAACGTTTTACATGTTCCAAATGAACTTTTGCCTACAGCATCAAATATTAAATCAAATCTTGTTTCTGTTTTTGTGAAATCTTTTGTTTGATAATCAATAACGACATCTGCACCTAGAGATTTTACTAGTGCTACGTTTTTTGTATTGCAAACGGCTGTAACATGGGTACCGAGCGTTTTTAAAATTTGTACAGCCGCAGAGCCAATGGCTCCTGTTGCTCCATACACCATCGCATTTTGTCCGCTCGTTACTTTGGCTGCTCTTATGTTGCAGAGTGCATAATGAGCTCCTTCGGTAATCGCTGCAGCTTGCTCATAGGATAAGTTAGCAGGTAAAATTGTAAGGGCAGCACTTTCGGCAATCGTAAGATATTCACCATGCCCTCCAAAAGTTTTATCATTAAAGCCAAAAACTTTGTCGCCTACTTTGAACATGCTTACGCTTTTTCCGATTTCTTCAATGCAGCCTGCAAACTCACATCCTAAAATCGAATATTTAGGTCTAAGAAGTCCGCTCCAAAATCGTGATATAAAATACTCCGCACTTCGAAAACCTGAATCGGTTCTGTTTACTGTGGAAGCAATTACTTTTATCAGTACCTCCTTTTCATTTGGTTTTGGTTTGTCAACCTCCATTAATTTCGCAACGGCAGGCGGACCATATTCTGTATAAACGATTGCTTTCACTTTATTATAATTTCAAGTTTTAATTTGTCTAAATGCACTAGATACTAACAATTGTTCACGTGCACTTTTTCAATTAGGAAAATTCCGTAATTGTTCGTTGTTGCAGTTTTGTTTCCCAGTTCAAAGGTAACATTGCTAAATCCTGCACCGTTTTCATCTTTAATTTGTCCGATAACATTAATAGTAATTTCGGAAGAAGAACTTGCCGGGTCATTGTTTTCATCTTTGTTACAAGAAAAAATAAATGCGCTCGATACTCGATACTCGATATTCGATATTCGAT
>Ga0105048_10013041_pt1 | contig 12996 bp, 12 predicted proteins | sample MAT05_FD_78382 | JGI IMG/M metagenome (GOLD analysis project Ga0105048, IMG submission 78382) | Freshwater microbial communities from Lake Fryxell liftoff mats and glacier meltwater in Antarctica - MAT-05 | ecosystem: Environmental > Aquatic > Freshwater > Ice > Liftoff microbial mat | place...
CAGATCGGCCAAGGCCTCGCGGCCGGCCACTTCGCCTTGGGCCACCCGCAGACGTTTCCATAGGCGCGAGGACTCGGCGTGGTCGCTGCGGCGCAAACTGCGGGCCGCGCAGATCGCGCTCGCTCAGTTCTTAGATCTTGGCCGCGTGGCGGTGATCCAAGCGCGAAGCCGCGCTCTTGCTCGCTCTCGCCGCCGGCGGCATTCTTGCGCCGGGGCCTCGGGCTTGGTCATTTTTTTTCACGGGTGGTGGTTCTTGGATTTAGACTCTCCAACTGCCTTTACTGGCAGCGGAACCTCCATCCACCCAGTCATCTTTTAACGGCCGTCGGGGCGCTTCCCGTCTCGACGAGGTGCGCCCTACAACAAAAAAACCCGCCTGAAGTGGAGGGGCTTTCGTGCTTTTGAGGCTTAGCGTGTGTGCTTTCTGTGTGCGGTTTTCACCGCTCTCCTTTAGTATTGGTGCCCAAGGGGGGACTCGAACCCCCATGCTGTTAAGGCACAGGCTTCTGAGACCTGCGTGTCTACCAATTTCACCACCTGGGCAATCTGAGGAAGCCGAGAAAACACACAGGCTCCCGGCGCGGAGCAAGCATAGAATTCAGGCTTTGTGTTCTTATTCGTTCCCTTGGCGTGTATCAGCCGTGCACAGACACGTCGTTTCTCCCGGGGCGAGCCATCTGGCTGCGTCAAATTATTTCGGCAGTTCGGCGAGATCGGCGCGGGCGGTTTTCATTTCGGCTAAAATTTTATGCGCGTGTTCGAGCAGCTGACGGCCAGCCGGCGTGAGTTTCACCGTGCGGCCGAGTCGGTCGAAGAGGCGGCATTCTAGTTCCATCTCCAGCGATTTGATCGCGTGGCTGACGGCGGATTGCGTGATGAAAAGTTCGCGTGCGGCAAGGGTGAAACTGCCGACCTTGGCCAGAGTGGTGAAGGCGAGGAGCTTCCGGCTGTCGAGTATAGGCGTCATAGTTCGCGGCGTGGCGACCTTCCCCTAGCAAGTGGCGAGCCAGATATACTGAGTGATAAAAACTGTTCATCGTAGCTCAGTGTTTTGCCCTTCTCACTGCTTTCGCTGACTTCTGGCTCCTGCCTTGTGTCAGCTTTTGCGCAATGCTCGCGCGATGTCCGGGCGTTTCCGGTGGTAATAATAGGCCAGCCCGCCTTGGCAGAGCACGGAAAGCAGTCCGGCGGCGATGTAGGTTTGGCGGGCTGAGCTCTTGGCCAGCGCGAGCAGTTGCGGCTTGGTCAGGCCAAGCCAGTCGGCGAGCGTCATGGTTTCTTGGCCTTGAGCCTGTAGGGCTTCGGCGAGGGCGTGGTCGACCATTTCGATCATCGGCCTCGGGTCGTAGTGGCCGATCTGATACGCGAGGTAGCCGAGGATCAGCGCGAGCACGAGGAGCTGACTGCTGATGAGCGCGTTGAGGCCGCGCAGTTCGCCGGAGCGGAGTTGGCGGCGTCCGCGCAGCTCGATCAAGCCGCAGACGGCCGCGAGTGTGCCCACGCCCCAGCCGAGCCAGTCGCCGGTGGTCAGCGACACGAGACCGAAACCGCCGGCGATGAACACCAGTGTGTAGCCATCGAAGCCGGAGATGCGTAGCACGCGGCGGAGTTTGTCGGCGGGCAGGGGAGGCGGTTGCGGCATGGCGACGATTTTTCGCGCGAGGGTTGCACCCAGCGCTGAGGTTTGAATCCTTCGCTTTTCCTGTGATGACAAATTAAAAACTTTTCGCGTTCGTTCACCTCCATGCCTCCGCCGTCGTTTAATTTCCATATCAATTTTCCGCCTGAGCTGCCGATCAGCTCGCGGGCGGAGGAGATTGTCGCGGCCATTCAGGAGCACCAGGTGGTCATTTTGGCGGGTGAAACAGGTTCGGGTAAAACCACGCAGATTCCCAAGATGTGTCTCGCCGCCGGTCGCGGCGTGCGCGGGAAGATCGCCTGCACGCAGCCGCGTCGCGTGGCGGCGCTCTCCATTTCGCGCCGTGTGGCCGAGGAGCTGGGCGTGGGCTGGGGCCGCGAGGTGGGCTGCAAGATCCGTTTCAACGACCAGACTTCGAATGACACAGTCATTAAGTTCCTCACTGACGGCATGCTGCTGGCCGAGGTGCAGGGCGACCCGATGTTGCGCGGCTACGACACGATCATCATCGACGAGGCGCATGAGCGTTCGCTCAACATTGATTTTCTCCTCGGGCATCTGCGCTTGCTGCGGCACAAGCGTCCCGAACTAAAGATTATCGTCACCTCAGCCACGATCGACACCGAGGCGTTTTCCAAGGCCTTCGACGACGCGCCGATCATCCAGGTGTCGGGCCGCATGTTTCCGGTGGAGGTCATCTATGCGCCGCTCGACGAATTCGGCAGCGACGCGTCCGCTGACGATGACACGAACGGCAAGGCCGAGGCGTTGCACTATGTCGATGGCGCGGTCGCGGCGGTGGAGCGGATCGTGCGCGAGAGCGACAGCGGCGACATTCTCGTTTTCATGCCGGCGGAGCGCGACATCCGCGAAACCTGCGAATTGCTTGACGGACGGCGGCTGCGCAACTGCGAACTCGTGCCGCTCTTCGGGCGGTTGTCCAACGCGGAGCAGCAGCGCGTGTTTTCCACGACGCAGCGGCGGAAAATCGTCGTCGCGACCAACATCGCCGAGACGTCGCTCACGATCCCCGGCATCCGCTTCGTGGTCGATACGGGGTTGGCGCGGGTGAGCCGCTATGCGCCGCAATCGCGCACGCGGCGTCTGCCCATCGAGGAAATCGCACAGTCGAGCGCGGATCAGCGCAAGGGCCGCAGTGGCCGCGTGTCCGAGGGCGTGTGCATCCGCCTGTATTCGGAGAAAGACTTCAACGAACGGCTTCGGTTCGCCCAGCCGGAGATTCAGCGCGCGAATCTCGCCGACGTCATCCTGCGCATGAAGGCTTTCGGGCTTGGCGATATCGAGCGTTTCCCCTTCATCAACATGCCGGCGGCGAAGGCGGTGCGGTCGGGTTATGCATTACTAGAGGAAATCGGGGCACTGGACGTCGAGGACAAGGCAGGCGACACGGGGGGCGTGCGCGCGCTCACACCCATCGGCAAGGAGCTCGCTCGGCTGCCGGTCGACCCGACGGTGGGGCGCATGATTTTGCAGGCGCGCAATGAGAAGTGTCTGCGCGAGGTGCTGGTGATCGCGGCGGGACTTTCGATTCAAGATCCGCGGGAGCGTCCGCTCGACGCCCGCGAAAAGGCCGACGCCGCGCACCGGCGTTTCACGCATCCGGATTCGGATTTTCTTTCTCTGCTCAATATCTGGGAGGTTTATCACGACCAGTTTGAAACGATGTCGCAGGCGAAGCTGCGGCGTTTCTGCCGCGATCATTTTCTCAGCTACACGCGGATGCGCGAGTGGCGTGACATTTATTCGCAGTTGCTCGATGTGCTGGAGGAGCGAAAGGATTTCCGGATGACTTCGGTGTTTCACGGGCTGAAGCCTGAGGACATCACGCCGGAAAAAGAGGCGTTTGGCACACCGGTTTACCGGGCGATTCATCGTTCGATTCTCGCCGGGCTGCTGGGGAATATCGCGACGCGTGACGACGAAAACGGCGGCTACAAGGCGACGCACGATCGGCGCGTAACGCTGTTTCCCGGTTCGGTGTTGTTCGCCAAGGATGATCCGAAGCGCAAGCCCCATGGTGACGCCGGGCAACGACCGGCGCAGAAAAACGGATCGAAGCCCCCGCGCTGGATCATGGCGGCGGAGATCATGGAGACGACGCGCCTCTACGCGCGCACTTGCGCCCGGCTCGATCCGGCCTGGGTGCTCGATCTGGCGGACCACCTCGTGCGGGTGGCACACAGCGAACCGTTTTGGAACGAGGAAGGCGGACGCGTCCTCGTGAAACAGCGCACGCGGCTGTACGGTTTGGAGCTGGAAACGCGTTCGGTTAGTTATGGGAAAATCGATCCGGTGCACGCGACGGAGATATTTATCCGCGAGGCGCTGGTGAACGACACGGTGACGTGGCCGTTTGATTTTCTGGCGCACAACCGCGCGGTGCGCGAGAAAGTTGAAAATCTGCTCACGCGGGCGCGTGACAGCAGTTACATGAACCTCGACGAAGGTGTGTACCGGTTTTATGCGGCGCGGTTGGTGGTGGAAGAAGGATCGGTTAATCAAGATCCGCGAAGCATTGCAGAAACCGATGCTTGTGGTCCGGGGAGCACACGCGTCCCGCGTGTCGGTTTGGGCGTCCCGCCCGAACCATCCGAACCGGCCCCGGCGGGACGCCGGGAACAGCACGCGGGACGCGTGCGCTCCCCGGACCAAATCGATCCAAGCCAAAGCAAGCTTCGAGGTATTGGACCCAGAGCGAATAAAACGGGTTTTTCCTCGGTGGCGGAACTCGTCGACCTGGTGCGCGAGCGCAAGGCCGAGGAGCCGCGTTTTCTGATGATGGAGTTGACGGATTTGCGCGACCCGGACGCGTTTGTGTGCGACGTGGAGGCGTTTCCCGAATCGTTGCCGCTGGAGAATCGCGCGATGCCGATCGCCTACGCGTACAAGCCCGGGCAAAACGACGACGGCGTGACGCTCGACGTGCCGGTGGGCGAGGCGGCGCGGCTGACACAGGCGGCGCTGGATTGGGCGGTGCCCGGACACTTGGAGGCGAAGGTCGAACACTACCTACGCGCCACCCCTAAAGAACTGCGCCGGGCCTTTATGCCTTTTGCGGATACGGTGAAAAGTCTCGCGGGGCAACTTGCGCAACGCGACCGGCTCACCGGACGGCGCGAGACGCTGGTGGAGGCGCTCGCGGCGCAGGTGACGGAGCGTTTTTCGCTTCGTCTCGATCCGGCGTTGTGGGCGGACAAACCGTTGCCCGATCACCTGCGCGTGCGCGTGCGCGTGCTTGACGACGAAGGCAAAGAAATCTGCGCGAGCCGCGAGCTGAATGAAATCGAGACGGCGCTGGCGGCGCGTCAGCGCGAAGTGAGCGCGAACGTCGCGCGGCAGGATCCTGAAGGCTTGCGCCGAGCGCGGGCGCGTTGGGAAAAAGGCGAACAGACGGCTTGGGCCTTTGGCGATGTGCCGGAGCAAGTGCCGGTGGGCGATCAGGCCGGCGTGCCGGTGTTTGCATTTCCCGGGTTGAAGGCGGGTGCCGATGGCGTGGCGTTGCGGTTGTGCAAAACCCGCGAGGAAGCAGCGGCGCTGACGCGGCCGGGACTGGAGCGCTTGATCGAGCTACAGCTGCGCTACGAGCTCGCGTGGTTTCAAAAAGACCTGAAGGCGTTGCGCGAACTCGGCACGCTGACGGCCACGCTCGCGCCGATGGAGACGTTGCAGGAGCACGCCTATCAATCGGTTCGGCAATGGATCTGTGCGCGGCCGGTGGCGCCGCTGAAGGCCGCGGTGTTTGCCGAAGTAGTTGAAAGAGGTAAACGCGAGGTGCGTAGCATCGTGCCGCGCCTGTGCGACCAGTTGCGGGAAATCCTCACGCTGCGCCAGGCTTTGCTGGTGCATCCGCATCCGTACAGCGGACAAGGGCCGCAGCTGACGGCGTTGCTCGCGCCGGATTTTTTGCGCACGACGCCGTATGAGCAGCTGGCGCATTTCCCGCGGTATTTGAAGGCGATGCGGGTGCGCGCGGACCGCTGGCGTCAAAACTCGGTCAAGGACGCGGAGCGCGCGAAGCAGTTGGCGCCTTATGTGAAGGCGTCGCAGGAGTTGCGGACGCGTCGGGGCGGCGAGGCGCTGTGCTGGCTGGTGGAGGAATTTCGTGTGAGCCTTTTTGCGCAGGAACTGGGCACGGCTGAGCCGGTTTCGGTGGTAAAACTCGATCGCGCGCTCGCGGCGGTGAAGGCGGGCACGGCCCTGCCGGTGGCGACGCATGCCACTCTGGTTCCCGGCGTCGCGACGATGGAAGCGCCTGCGGCGGCACCGAAGGTCATCGCCCCCACGCCGATCATGGTGGCCAAAGTGCCCGACAAAAAAGCGGCTCCGCTCAAGACCTTGAGCGCGCTCGACGGGCTGTTTCGCCGAGGATAAGCTAGGCTTTGCTGGGAGATAAGTTTACGAAATTAGGGGTTGAGACGCGCGAGAATAAGGGGAAAATGCAGATAGTTTCTTCCCCATTATGAATACCCCGATAGCAGTTTTATTAAGCCACAAGGGCTCGTCCGTATACTCAGTGGCTGAACGTGATACGGTGGCCGAGGCCGTGAGTGAAATGACCGCTCGCAATGTCGGCTCCGTCGTCGTTTTGGCAAATGGCGCGCTCATCGGTTTGCTGACCGAGCGGGATGTGCTCACTCACGTCGTTGCTGCGGGCCGTCAGCCTGATGGCACCTATGTGACCGATGTGATGACGCGGCATCCCGTGGTGGTTTCGCCCCGGGCGACTGTCCAGGAGGTGATGAATTTATTTACCGAAAAACGCTGTCGGCAGATTCCCGTGATCGAGGACAATGGCGCGTTGGTCGGCTTGATCTCAATCGGAGACGTGAACCGCTGGTTGGCGGAATCGCACCGCGCCGAGGCCCAGCATTTGCGCGAGTATATATCGGGTGGATACAATGGCTAGAGCCTGCCATTTGCCGGGCTTGCCGCGCGCGAGCGGAGCCGTCTCGGCTTCTATTTTTTCAGGGCAAATCTCCCTGTTTTTTTTGCAAATCTCGCTCGTGTCGGAGGATGCTCGAGTTGTCCGCACTAGCAGCTTGGGTTGCCGGAATTATTTTTATTTATGCTTGCTCCATTAAGGACGTTTGAAAAGGTCGGTTTTCCGCCGTACAACCCCGTTCCTCTAGCGTGGAGGTTTTATCTGCGGGGGGGAGCTTCATCTTTTTACGCTAATGTTTTTTAACTTCAAAACACAGTATGGCCTTCGCGTGGTTGTCTACTCTTAAGCGCCACCGGCATGCGCTGACGCAAAACCCCTTGATCAAGGGGGGGCATAAGGTGGCGCGTTGGTGTGTAATCATGACATTGAAAGCCGTGCGGGCAAATGCTTGGGCGCGAAACGCACTGCACCTGCCAAGGAATAAGGTCGTTGAGCCTCTAGGTTGTGGTTCGGGTATGCGCGTGATCCGGATTGGCGAAGCGCAGACGTTTTTTCGGCCCGCGCTCAATCTGCCCGAAGACGGCGCCGTGAAACGTTTTTTTTCCGACCGCCAGCATGTGGCGATGGAGCCTAGTTATGTTGCCGTGATCGATGGCGGCCGCGTTTGGGGCTATGCGTATGGCTGTGTTTTTACACGGGATGGCTCTTTCATCCCCGCCTTCTCGCGTGATCCGTGGGGGGCGAAAATGCATGGCGTGTGGTTGCGTTCCAAGCTGCCGGAGCCGGTGCGTGTGCCGGGCCGTGTGCTTTACTTGGTCACGCCCGAGGCGGGCTGCAATTATCATCATTGGCTGCTTGATCTGCTGCCGCGGATCGGTGCGGTTGAGCGAGCGGGCTTCGCGCTTGGCGATTTTGATCGGATCGTGATCAACCATGCGAATCTCGCCTTCCAGTGGGAGACGCTGGAGCGGCTCGGCGTGCCGCGCTCCCGTGTCTTTACGATCAATCAATCGGTCTGCTGGCAAGCCGACCAATTGGTTGTGCCTTCGCTTCTCGCATCGAACGAATTCATCGCAGCTGAATCGGTGCAGTTTCTTCGCGACCGTTTGCCGTCCAAACAAGCGGTCGTCGGCGCGAGCCGCCGTCTTTTTCTTTCGCGCAGGGATGCCTCGGCGCGGAGGTTGGTCAACGAAAGCGAAATAGAAAGACTGGTCCACCGTTATGGTTTTGAAACGATCGTCCTCTCTGGTCTGAGCGTGGCGCGGCAGGCGCAGATTTTTTCAGAGGCAGAAATGATCATGGGCAGCGGAGCCGGGCTGGCCAACCTCGTGTTTGCACCAACTCATGCGCGGGTGATTGAACTGGCTTCGCCGCGTTGGCTCACGGTTTATCACTGGATGCTTTCCGCGCGCCTTGGCGTGGATCATACACTCGTTTTGGCCAACGGAGACGCCCGTGCCGAAGCGGCCAGCATCCGCCACCGCGAGAAAGATTTCAGTATCGACCCGCAAAAACTGCAACGGGTGCTCGATGCGTTGGAGCGTTCCTATGTTTCAGGTAGCGCATCGTCCTACGGGTGCGAAAAACTTTGAAGACTCGTCGCCGATGCTGCGCGGGATCAGATTTAATCATGAACGTTTCGGCTTCGGGCGCGCTTGCCTCGGCTCTATGATAGCGGGCCACCCGGCCTTGGGTGTTGAGCTCGAATTTAATTTGGGCTGGGCGTTGGTGCTTAACCTCGGTTAGCGAAGATTTTTTTGAGTTCTTCGGCGACGTTGGGCGGCACGAAATTCGTCACATCGCCGCCGTAGCGGGCGACCTGTTTGACGAGGTTGGAGCTGGTGTAGCTGTACGACTCGTTGGGCATGACGAAGATGGTCTCAATCTCGGGCTTCAGGTGCCGGTTCATCAGCGCCATGTTGAACTCGAATTCGAAGTCGGAGAGGGCACGCAGGCCGCGGATGATGGCGATGGCTTTTTGCTCGATGGCGAAATCCACGAGCAGGCCGTCGAAGCTGGTGACGGAGACGTTGGGGAACTGGGTGACGTTAGGCCGCAGCAGCTCAATGCGCTGGGCGGTGGTGAAGAGCGGACCTTTGCCGGGGTTGTCGGCGATCGCCACGGTGACCTTGTCAAAAAGCCGGGTAGCGCGACCGAGGACATCGAGGTGTCCATAGGTGATCGGATCAAAAGTACCGGGATAGATGCAATGTCTCATCAGAAAGGATTCTTGCTCGCGGGGGGAATCTGGGTCGTGATCGCGCGTCGTGTTGAAAGATTGCCCGGACACTTCACAATTCGACTGACGAAGACGAGTAAGTTTTCTCACACTGCCTAAGACCGCACCATGAACCTGCCTAACCTGATCACTCTTTCGCGCATCCCCATGATGTTCATCATCGTGGGGTTGATGTATTGCTCTTGGTGGGGTGCGGCGACGCTGGCGTTTTGGCTCTTTATCGCCTCGGCGGTGGGCGATTGGCTCGACGGCTATCTGGCGCGGAAGAGGAACATCGTTTCCAACTTCGGCAAATTCATGGATGCGCTGGCCGACAAGGTTTTCGTGCTGGGGATTATGGTGACGTTTGTGGAGCAGTATCATTCGAAGCTTTTTTTGGTGATGGTGCTGCTCACGCTTAGCCGTGAGTTTATGATTAGTGGCATGCGCATGATCGCGGCGACGAAGGGCGTGGTGGTGGCGGCCGAAACAGGCGGCAAGGCCAAGACAGTGCTGCAACTGATCGCGGTCGGTTTCCTGCTGTTTATTCCGGCGATGGAGAGTGACTGGGCGCGCTATTTACCCTTCTCGATCGCCGATTACGGCGGTGTGCTTTATAAAACCGGACTTGGTATTTTTATCTTGGCCACGGCGATGACGGTGTATTCGGGTGTAAATTACGCACTGAAATACCGTCGGGTGTTTCAGGATACGGTAAAATGAGACTGCGCCAACCGATCTGGCCGCGCTTCCTGCCCACGCGGGTGGTGCTCTCGCTCGCGCGGGTTGGTCCTTGCGGCCGGATGCGGCATGCACCGGGCACTTGGGGTTCGCTGGCCGGCTTGGTTTACCAATTGCTGATTTTTCACTATCAGTCCGCGCTGTCGGTGGTGTTGTTCAGTTTGATCGGTCTGTGGTTCGCCGTGGGGATATGTGGCGAGGCGGAGTTTCGTCTCGGTAAGCGCGATCCGGGCGAGGTGGTGCTGGATGAATTTGTGGTGATGCCGCTGTGTTTTCTCGGCTGGCCGACGTTGATCGCGGGGCTGCCGTCGTGGGCGGGGCCGTGGATCGTGTACGTGACGGCATTTGCGCTTTTCCGGCTGTTCGACATCACGAAGCCGCTGGGGATTTCAAAGCTGCAGGACCTGCCGGGTGGTTGGGGGGTGGTGGCGGATGACGTGGCGGCGGCGCTGGCGGCGTGCGCGGTCATGCATCTGGCCGCGGCGGGGTGGTTATATTTTCACCACGGGTGAGGCGGGGCGCTGCCTATTCAGGTAGATTCAATTTGGAATTCATTAAGGCTGGATTTGAGTCCAGTTGCTTTCCGTTTCCAGTGTTCCTGCGTTCCAGATTAATCCTAAAAACCGCAATTGAACTACCAAGAATAGAAAAAACAAAGGATGCACAGGAAGTTATGGGTAGAGATACAACTTTCCGCCTGGCCGCCCGTTGACTGCCGGCATGGTCACCGCCTGTTTCCGTCAGCTCGCTGCGTGCGAACATCTCAAGGTCGTGAAGCGTGGATTGACAGCGGCTGGAGCGGAGCCCAACGGCGACGCCGTTGGCGTTTCGGAAATCAAAAAAGTCGGCCCCCCAGGTCAAGCAGGGCGAGCCGCTCATGATGATCCATTACAACGACGAAGTGAAACTCGAGCAGGCGCTGGAATACTTCAAGAACGCCTACCGTCTCGCGCCGAAGCGTCCGACCCCGCCGCTGCTCGTCGTCGAGCGCGTCGCGTAAGAACGAAGCCGAACATGCGAAAGAGTTTTTATCTTAGGCCGACCGGATTCCGGTCGGCCTTTTTTGTTCAGTCGAGTTTCTCGATGATTTCGTCGGCGTAGGCGAGAGCGAGGCAGGCTAGAAGGAGCGAACCGAAGAGGACCAGTTGGGTGGGGTCGCCGAGGGCCTGGTGAGGATCGTAGCGGTATTGAAAAGTTCGTTGCTGAAAGCGTGAAGATCGCTGGCGCAGGGCAGCCCCGATTGGGCGAGGGCCCAGAGCAGGCCGGTCAGGCCGCCAAGCGTGCCTGCGAGGGCGCGGCGGCTGGGCATACGACGTGGTCTTCCGGTACTGGCGGCGAGCACGCGGGCGAGGTGGGTTTTGACGGTGCCCGATCGGCCAGCTGAGCATCACGGCGGCTTCACGGTGCGAAAGCCCTTGCTGGTAGCAAACGTGAGCACGGTTTGCTCGTCCTCGGTGAGCTGGCTTAGGGCGGCGCCGAGGTCCTGGCGTAGCGCGGTGTTGTCGGCGTGGGTGGGTTCGTTTGAGGGTGGCGGCTCGGGTGGGGTTTCGTGAGGAATCTCGCGTTGACGGCGGCGGATGTTGCGAAATTGGTTGTGCGCGATGCCGAGCAGCCAGCTGGAAAATGCGGCGTCGCCGCGGAAGTCGTGGATTTTTCGATACTTGAGGACGAAGGTTTCCTGCGCGAGGTCGTCGGCCCCGGCCGCGCCGATCGACCGTTCGCAATGGTGAAGCCACACTGGTGCCGGCCAAGCGAAATGCCAATCTGAACTAGGCGCGGATCATCCGGTGTATTCGCATTGCCTTGAAAGCCGATATCTGAAGGTTCTGTGGGCGTGGGTGATATTGCCCTGCTTGCTCATGAAATTATTTCTACCTCGGATTGTTTACGCATTTATCATTTGTGGTTCTCTCTTCGGCGCCGCGCCAGAAAGCTCGCCGCTCGATAATATACCCGGCAGCGCGGTCATGCCGCCGAAGGTGAGCGATTCGCCGTTGCCGCCGCCGATGGCGAAGCAGAGCGGCGGGGCCAAGCTCGGCGTTTGGATTAAAGCGGATGGTTCTGTCGATACCGTGGAGGTGATCGGTGCGTCGAACGAATGGCGCGGGCCTGCCTCGGAGGCGGTGAAACGCTGGCGCTTCGAGCCGGTGCAGTGGGAGGGCAAACCGATCCCCGCGCGGACGGAGGTCGAGCTGACGCAAGTAAGTCCGAAAGACATTCGCTGGACGACGAGCCCGCTACCGAATTTGCCGGGTGAAATCCATACGGAGGGTGAATTCGGCCTGACGAATCCGGTGATCAAAGACGACCCGGATGTGGTGCTGCCGCTCATCGTGCAGGCGACCGGGCGGAAGATCGAAGTTGTCCTCAATTATAGGGTCTTGGACGATGGTTCGACCGATAAAATTGCAATGAAAGGCGCGACCTCGGAAGGCGCGGTTCGGGCGGCGCTCAACATCATTTCCGAGCGGACTTATGAGCCGGCCAAAGTGCGCGATCAAGCCGTGGTATTTCAGTGCCGGCAGGGGCTGGCGTTCAGTCCGCTGGGGCCGCCCCGGGCCGAGCTGCGGGGTGCGCTTGATCTCGTCGATCCGGTTTATCCCTTTGAGCAAGTGTTGGCGCAGGAGGACGGGAGCGCGACGGTGAGGCTGACGCTGGACGAAAAAGGCGTGGTTAAGGCGACTGAACTCGTCGAGGCAACGCATCCGAATTTCGGCGCGGCTTTGATCGCGGCGGCGGAAAGCTGGTCGTTTAGCCCGGAAGCGGCGGTGGAAAAGGGTGTGCGCGAGTTTAAGTACGATTTTGTGCTGGCGAACGTATCGCGCGCGGCGAGCCGCTTTGTGGCGATGGCGCGGGACGGTAAGAAAGTGTCGAGTACGGCGGCGGGCTTGGATGCGAAGCCGAAGTTGCTGGCGCGTCCGGGGCTGACTTATCCGACGGCGCTGTTTGCGCAGGCAGTGTCTGGTTCGGCGCAGGTGGAATTTGTGATCGACCGGGTGGGGCTCGCGCAAGCACCACGGGTGGTGAAGGCGACCGATCCGGCGTTTGGCTGGGCGGCGGCGACGATGGTGAATGGCATGCGCTTCGAATCGTTGACGCGCGGTGGGAAGCCGACGGAGTTGCGCGTGGTGATGCCGATCACTTTCGAACCGCCAAAAAAGGGCTCGGCGGCGCCTTGACTTGGAGGATGCTGACCCGCGGAGCCAATCGGCGCGGACGGCGCCGCGCCCTCCCTGGGCGGGGTCGAGATTTAGAGCATCTTAATCAATGCTGAAGCCATTTTTACTGATGACGTTTTGTGTAGGCAGTTTTCAATGTGCTTGGTTCGCAGCATGTTTGTCGCAGAGGATGAAGAAAACCCGGCTGTGTCAGCCGGGTTTTTTGAGGGGTGGATTAGTATACTGCATCTCCGCATTTTTCGGATTAGCCACAGAGCCAAGCCGGAGCCCAGACACAGAGTCCACAGAGGAAAAGCAGAACGGATTTCATACCTCG
>Ga0105048_10013042_pt1 | contig 12996 bp, 9 predicted proteins | sample MAT05_FD_78382 | JGI IMG/M metagenome (GOLD analysis project Ga0105048, IMG submission 78382) | Freshwater microbial communities from Lake Fryxell liftoff mats and glacier meltwater in Antarctica - MAT-05 | ecosystem: Environmental > Aquatic > Freshwater > Ice > Liftoff microbial mat | place...
CATCGCAACATCATGAGCGAGTTCATGGGACTGATTTACGGCGTCTATGACGCCAAGCCCGAGGGCTTCGTGCCCGGCGGCATGAGCCTGCACAATTGCATGCAGTCGCACGGGCCGGACATGACCGCCTTCGAACATGCCAGCAACAGCGAGCAGAAGCCGGTCAAGCTGACGGGCACCATGGCCTTCATGTTGGAAACCCGCCTTTCGCAGCGCGTCACCGCCTTTGCCGCCGGCGCGCCGCAGCTGGAGCAGGGCTATGGCGATTATGGTGCCGCGCTGCGCCGGCGCTTCGACCCGACACGGCGCGACGCCTGACGGCGGCGGGTTACGATGCAAGCTGCATAAGCCCGTCCAGCGCCACGCAGCCCTCGGGCAGGCAGACCAGCGGGTTGATTTCCATCTCCTCCAGCCTCGGGCCGATGGCGGCCGCGAAGGCGGAGAAGCGGGCGATGGTCCCGGCCAGTTCCGCGACATCCACCTTCGGCGCGCCGCGAAAGCCATCGAGCAGCGGGAAGCTTTTCAGGCTTCGCAGCATGGCCTCGGCCCGGGCGGGGGACACGGGGGCGATGTCGAGCGCCACATCCTTCCAAAGCTCGGCCTGCACGCCGCCCAGGCCGACCAGCAGGGTGATGCCGAATTGCGGATCCTTGCGCGCGCCCAGGATCAGCTCGGGGCCGCGCGCGGCCATTTTCTGCACCAGCACGCCATCGACCCGCGCGGTGGGGGCATGCTTCGCCGCGCCGGCCATGATGGCGGCGAAGGCGGTTGTGACCTCGGCCGCGCTGGCCAGGTTGAGCTTCACGCCCCCCACCTCGGTCTTGTGCGCCACATCGGGGCTGTCGAGCTTGAGCACCACCGGGTAGCCCAGCCTGTCGGCGGCGCTGATGGCGGCCTGCGCGCTGGCGGCCCTGGCATCGGGCATGGCGGGCAGGCCGGCGGCGGCGAAGGCGGCCTTGGCTTGGGCCTCCATCAGCGTGGCCGGGCCCGCAGGAAGTGCGGCGGCGGCGGCGCGGGCTGCGTCATCCACCACGCCCATGGCGGGCTGGCCGTCATGGTAGCGCAGCCACAGGGCGATGGCGTTCATCAGCCGGCGCATGCTGCGGAACAAGGAGAGGGAATCAGATGTGTCCACCGCCTCGGCGCCCGGGCCTTCCAGGCTTTCGGGAATCCAGGCGATGCAGATCGGCTTGCCGGCGGCGCGCGCCAGTGGCGCCATGGCGGCCATGCGCAGCGGCGTGGTGGCGGGGTTGTGATACACCACCGGCATGACGATCACGGCGTATTGCGGGTCGGCCAACATGGCGTTCATGCAGGCGTCGAAGCTGGCCGGGTTGGTCGCCACCTGGGCCGTCAGGTCGCATGGATTGCGTGGGCTGCCGAAATCGGGGATCGCCGCACGCAGCACCGCTTCCGTCGCCGGCGCGGGCTGGGGCAGGGTGAGGCCGGCGAATTCCGCATGGTCGGCCGCCATGATGCCCGCACCGCCCGAGGGGGTGGCGATACCCACGCCGCGGGCGCGGGGCTTGGGCGCCTTGGCCAGGAAGCCCGCGGTTTCCAGCAGGGCGTCGAAATCCTCCACTTCCAGCATGCCGGCGCGGCGGAAGGCGGCGGACCAGGCGGCGGTGCTGCCGGCCATGGACCCGGTATGGCTCATCGCAGCGCGCGCCCCCGTCTCGCCACGCCCCAGCTTGAGGACGGCGATGGGCTTGCCGGCGGCGAGCGCCAACTCGCCCAGCTCGATCAGCCTGCGGCCATCGCGCAGCCCCTCCACGGCGAGGGCAATGCTGCGGCATTCGGGCATGGCGAGCTGGAAGGCTGCGAGGTCACACACGTCGAGGTCGGTCGAATTGCCGGCGGTGGCCATGTGGCACATGGCGAAGCCGCGCTCGGCCGCCTGCATCAGCGCATAGCCCAGCGCGCCGGACTGGCTGACCACGCCGACACCACCGGCCGGCGCAGTCATCTTGTGGTAGTCGGGCATGAAGGTGGCGCCGACGCGGGTGACGTGGTTGACGAAGCCCAGGCAATTGGCGCCGAGCAGCGGCACGCCCAGCGCGCGGGCACGGGCGCGCAATTCCTCCTCCTCGACCGCACGCTCGGGCAGGTCGGTCTCACCATAGCCCGAGGCATAGATGGACAAGCCGCCCACACCGCGCGCCGCCGCCAGTTCCAGGCTGGGCAGCACGCCGGTGCGGGGCATGCAGAGCACCACGCTGTCCACGGCCTCCGGCAGGTCGGCGATGGTGGCGACGCAGGGGTAGCCGTGCAGGTCGCGCCCGGCATATTTCGGATTGACGGCATACACCGTGCCGTCGAAGCCACGCATGTTGGTGATGGTGCGGGCGCCGAAGCTGGTAAGCTCCGCCGAGACGCCGACCACGGCTACGCTGCGGGGCGCCAGCAGCCGGCGCAAGGATTCGGGCTCGCGGAGCGGTGCTGGATTCACGTTTCTCTCCCTTATATGGAGGGCAGGCTAATGCGGCGGGGGGGAAGGGCAAGCCCCGCGGCTGGGGATGGCTGAGCAGCGCTGGTGCGGCCCAGTTGGCGAGCACCATGCCGGCGCGGGCGTGTTCGTCCGTGAAGTGGCTGGGGCCATGCAGCAGGTTGACGGTGCCCAGCACCTGGCCATCCCAAAGCACCGGCAAGTTCAGGACGCTTTCGCAGCCCAGCGCCAGGATGGTCTCGTGATCGGCGAAATGGGCGCGGATGGCGGCGGCGTCCCTGCCGATGAAGGGCAGGCCCTGGCGCAGCAGGCGGGTGGTCCAGGGGCTCTGCCCACCGGCTTGCGGCCGCCGGCCGGGTAGGCGGCCAGGTCGCTGCTGTAGAGCCGCGTGTTGAACCCAGCGCGCGCGTCGTGCCGCATGATGGTGAAGAGCCGGTGGCCGATGCTGGCCTGCATGGCGGAGGACAGGGCGAGGAAGAGTAGCATCGGCTGGCCGGGCAGCGCTTGTGCGTTGGCGCATGCTGCGCTCGCATCGCTCATCCAGCACGCCTCCACGGGCTTGCTGGTCGCCGGATGCAGCGCCACGCGTGTCGCGCTGGCGGATTGGTCAAGGATCGCCTGGCAGTCTTCCGATTTCAGTCATTTCTTCTCCAGCGATGAACCTGTTTTGGCGCCGGACCCAGCCGCGGGTGTACCTAGGGTTAAGTCACGATAACTTTAATTTAAAAAATTGAACACAAATACGTGATACGAGTAGCATTGACCTCATACTCTAGTGTAATCCTACTTGCGTTGTAAATTTCTGGGAAGTGTCGTGAGCATCTCTCTACCAAAGCTGCCGCAAACGCTGCCTCAATCGCCAGGCTCCTCGCCTGAGGCTATCCAGGCATGTGTGGCAAGTCTTTCGGCCGAAGCCTTTGAAATGGGGCATCACCGTGCCGCAAATATACTGGCGCAGACCGCGGCGTTGCTGGCGACAGTCAATTTATGGGACAAAGTGGCTGATACAGTGAAGTAGCTATATACGGCGCTGGCGTCAGCGTCCGCCAAAAGTGAAGGAAGATGGCATCACCGCAGGCTCAGCCACCGCATTTTGCTGAACCTGGGTTTCCTTCATCTTGCTGTCGATTTGCTTCACCAAGGTGAGCAGGCCGTTGGCGAAGGCCGGTAACTGCACGACCGGAACAAACAGCAGGCCCGAGGCCGCCGGCTTCCCATCCGGCCCAAGCTGGGCCAGCGTGATCCGCGCCACACCGAAATTGACGCTGGCATCCAGGATGCCGTCAGTGAACTGGCTGGGCTTGTCTGTCATCTCATCCTCGGGAGCGGGTGGGCGTGGCGCCAACATCTGGACAAGGTGTGTGCCAGCCCGGGCAGGCTTGGCAAGATGCCCCGCCCGGGAATGTCACTGTTCGTTGAAGGCGCGGGCCATGCTGTCACGGATAGGCTGCGTCATATAGCGCCAGAAGCTGCGGCTGCCGGTCTGGATATGGGCCTCCACCGGCATGCCGGGGACGAGGAAGACGGAGGGCAGGCGGGCCAACTGGTCCTGGTCGATGGCGATAAAGGCCCGGTAATAGCTTTGCCGGGTCTGGGGATCGATGGTCACATCCGCCGCCAGGTAGGTGACGTGGCCATGCAGGTAGGGGACCAGGCGCTGCTTGAAGGCGGGCAGGCGGATTTCCGCCTGCAGGCCAGGATAGACCACGTCGATGTCGTTGGGCTGCACGTTCACCTCGGCCACCAACTGGTCACGCGCCGGGCTCAGATCCATGATCGGGTCGCCCGGGCGAATGGCGGCGCCCACCGTGAAGGCGCGCAGGTTCACGATCGTGCCGGCCTCCGGCGCCAGCAATTCGCGCCGGGTCGAGACGTCGGCCGCGGCGCGCATCCGCTCCTCGGCGTCAGCCAACCGCGCGGCGACGTCTCGTGCATCGGTGTTGACCTCCTGCATGCGCTGGTCGTTCATCTGCTGCATGGTGGTGCGGGCTTCGGCGATGGAGGCGTTGGCGCGCTCGATCTGGCCCTGCAGGTCGACGATCTGGCCTTCCAGGCCATGCATGCCGCGCTGCAAGGCGAGCAATTCGGGCAGTCGCGCCAAGCCCTGGTTCACCAGGCCGCGGCGCATCACCTCCTCCTGCCGGATGAGTTCCAGCTGACGCCGCGTGGCCAGCAATTGGCCCTGGGCGCCTGAGATGAAGCCCTGCTGCTGCGCGTCGCGCGTCTGCATCACTGCCATCTGGCTGAGCAGGCTGGTGCGCCGCGCGTCGAACAGCGCGATCTGGCCGGTCATCGCCTCGATCGCCCGCGCATGGGTCGAGGTTGCGAGGTCGGGCTGGAAGGTGATCTGTGTGGCCCGCGCGGCCTCGGCCGCCAGCCGCGCCTCCTGTGCCAGCAGGGCGAAGCGCTGAGCGCGCAGCGCTTCCAGCGTGGCGCCCGATTGCACGTCGTCGAGCCGCATCACCACCTGGCCCGCTTCCACCCTGGTGCCGTCACGGACCAGGATTTCCAGCACGATGCCGCCTTCAAGGTGGGCCAGGGTGCGCCGCGAGCCTTCCGCCTTGATCACGCCCGGGGCGATAGCGGCCTCAGCCAGGGGCGCGAGGGTGGCCCAGGCCATGAAGCCGCCGAAGAAGCCGACCACGATGATCATGCCGAAGATGATCACGCCGCGGGTGCGCGGCCGCTTGGCGTCCAGCAGCGGATCGAAGGGCAGGTCGATGGCTGGACGGGTGGCGCGCACGGCGGCGGGGACAGGCTCGGGTGCCGCGGGGCGGTCGATGACGTCGCTCATGTCGTGCGGCTCCTCAGGCGGTTTTCACGGGCGCGGGCAGTTCGGCCGGCCGTGGCGGCGCCATCAGCCGCTTGAGCACTTCAGCGCGCGGGCCGAACATTTCGATCGCGCCTTCCTTGAGCAGCAGCACCTTGTCCACACCCTGCACCAGGGCAGGGCGATGGCTGACCAGGACGACTGTGCAGCCCTGAGCCTTGAGCGTCTCCAGCGCGCGGGTCAGCGCCGCCTCGCTGTCGCCGTCGAGGTTGGAATTGGGCTCGTCGAGCACGACCAGCTTGGGCCGGCCGAACATTGCCCGGGCCAGGCCGATCAGCTGCCGTTGGCCGCCCGAGAGATGCTGCCCACCATCGCCGATCTCGGTGTCATAGCCATTGGGCAGGCGCAGGATCATCTCATGACAACCGGCCAGCTTGGCAGCCTCGAAGACCTCCGCCGCCTCGGACTCGCCCATTCTCGCGATGTTGCGGAAGACGGTGCCGTCGAACAGTTCGACATCCTGTGGCAGGTAGCCGACATGGCGGCCGAAATCCTCGCGCTGCCACATGAAGACATCTGCGCCGTCGAGGCGGACATGGCCCTGGTTGGGCTGCGCCACGCCGATCAGCATGCGGATCAAGGTGGTCTTGCCCGCGGCCGAGGGACCGATGATGGCCAGCGATTCGCCCTTGTTCAGCTCGAAGGCCACGCCCTTCACCATGGCCACATTCTGGCCGGGGAAGGCGAAGGCCACACGGTCCACCAGCAGCTGGCCGGTGGGCTCGGGCAGCTTCATGCCCTCGGGCCGGATGCGGGGCAGGGCCAGGAAGGTTTGCAGCCGGCGATAGCTCTGGCGCGCCTGCACCAGTTGCTTCCAGCCGCCGATCAGTTGTTCGACCGGCGCCAGCGCCCGGCCCATGATGATCGAGGCAGCGATGGAGGCGCCCGCGGTCAGCTCCTGCAGCAGCACAAGATAGGCGCCCAGGCCCAGGATCGCGATCTGCACCGCAAGCCTGATGAACTTGGTGGCGCCCATGATCCAGGCCGCGCGGTCGGCCGCGGCCTGTTGCGGCGGCAGGGTCTTGGCCACGCCTTCGCGCCACCGGGTCATCACCGCCGGCAGCATGCCCATGCTGTCGATCACCTCGGCGTTGCGGCCGATGGCATCCGCCCGGCGCTGGCTGGCCATGGCGGTGGTGTTGGCTTCGCGCAGCAGATTGGAGGTGATGAATTCATTGGCGAGCGTCAGGCCGAACAGGAACGCCGCCCCGGCCAGCGCGACCCAGCCCATCACCGGATGCAACATGAAGATCACGGCAAGGTAGATCGGCACCCACGGCACGTCATAGAGCGAGAGCATGCCGGGCGAGCCCAGATAGCCGCGGCAGACCGCGAGGTCGCGCAACGCCTCCATCCGGTAGGGGCGGCCGCGCAGCTGGGATTCCAGCGCGCGCGCGAAACCCTCCGGCGCCACACGGTTTTCAAGCCAGGTCGCCACGCGTTGCATGATGGTGCCGCGCACGGCTTCGAGGATGGCCAGGATGCCGATGGCGAAGATCGCGATCAGCGTCAGATAAACCAATGTGTCGGTGTTGCGGGTGGCCAGCACCCGGTCGAACACCTGCATCATATAGATGGACACGGTCAACTGCAGCATGTTGGCGACGCCGGAGAAGAGGCCCACCAGCATGAAGTGGCTGCGGCACGAGGCTATGGCATGTGCCAGCGGCGTGTCATTCAACGGGTTGGGGGAAAACAGCCCCGGGCGCGGCGGCATCATGGGCAGGGGCTCCCGACAAGCTGGGCGCCGGTCTTATGGGCGATGGCGACGATCGGCATCGTGAAACCTTTTCTGTCAGTCCTGCCCTGCCAGGCAAGCCACCTCGGGGCGGCAAATATTGCCCAGTGGCTTGAAGGCATTTTTGGCATGGTGGGCTTACCCATTTCTGAATGGCACCCCGCGGAGCGATGCCGGAACGCGCGGCTCTCAAACAATATGTCCCGCAACTGGCTTTTAGGCATTTCGCGTCCTATCGGCAAACTGTCATTTTGCTTATAGGCGCGTCGGGACTTGAGCGGTGTCACGGATTGTGGGATTCCCGCCGAGTTTTGTCGTCGGCCGCCGCGCTGCCAGGCCCGGGCAGTGACAGATAGGCCATGCGCTTGGCCTCCTGCCGGCCACGGGTCACCGTCTCCAGCACCAGGCCGCATGCCAGCGACAGCAGCCCCGCCAGCACAAGCCCCATGCTGAGCACCGCCGTCGGCAGTCGGGGCACCAGGCCCGTCTCGCTGAAATGTTGCAGAACGGGTAAGGACAGCAGCAGACCCGACCCGGCCAGGCCGATCGAGATCGCGCCGAAGAAGGGCAGCGGCTTCTCGCGCTGCAGCAACCCCAGCACTGTCAGCAGGATACGAAACCCGTCGCGGAAGGTGTTGAGCTTGCTGTGGGAACCCTCGGGCCGGGCCCGGTAGGCACTGGCCAGGCTCGCCACCGGCATACCCAACTCCAGCGCATGCACGGTGAATTCCGTTTCGGTCTCGAACCCACGCGCCAACGCCGGGAAGCTCTTGACGAAGCGGTGCGAAAACACCCGGTAGCCCGACAGCATGTCCGGCACGCCATGGCCGAAGAGTGCGGCGATGGCGCCGGTGATGGCGCGGTTGCCCAGGCGGTGGCCGGCGCGATAGGCCGCCTGGGCCGCGCTCACCCGCGTCGCCGTCACCATGTCCAGCCGCTGTTCGGCCAGCATGGCCAGCATGGCCGGTGCCGATGCCGCGTCATAGGTGCCATCGCCATCGACCAGGATGTAGGCGTCGGCCTCGGCGGCGGCGAAGAGCCTTCGCACCGCATGCCCCTTGCCGCGGCGCGGTTCGGCCAGGACCTGCGCGCCGGCGGCGCGGGCAACGTCCGCTGTGCCGTCGCTGCTGGCATTGTCGCAGACCAGGATCTGCGCCCCGGGCAATGCCGCCCGGAAATCCGCCACCACCTGGCCGATCGCCACTGCCTCGTTGAAGCAGGGAATGAGGATGACCACGCGCATCAGGCGGGCCTGAAGACGAAGCGGCGGGAGACCGTGAAATTGATGAACATCCCGGCCAGTGAGCCCGCCGCCACCCCCAGCACCGGGTAGGTAGCGACCAGCGGGCTGGCCGCGATCAGCGCGGCATAAGTGCCGTAATTGGCGATGAAGCCCAGCAGGTTCAGCGCCACGAACACCCCCCATTGCCGCGCCACCGGCGCCCGGGCGGCGGTGCGGAAGGTCCAGGCGCGGTTGACCGCGAATGTCAGGCTGGCCGCCGCCAGGTAGGAGGCCACCCGCCCGCCATAGGGGCCGGCCCCCAGCGCGAGCATCCCCAGCAGCACCGCGGCATCCATCAGGAAGCCCAGAGTGCCGACCACGCCGAAGCGCAGGAATTGCGCGATGATGGGAAAACGGTCGAAGAGCATGCCGCTGTGTAGCGCCGCGATCGCGGCACAAACAGGGCGGGGCGGTTGCGAAGCCATGGCAAGGCCGTGATCCTGCGGCGCAAAATGAAGATATCGACACAGACGCGACGGCGCCGCCCAGGCTGCCTGCCGGCGCGCGTTTGGTCCGGCTGAAATTCGGGCTTCACGCCGCCGCCGGCTTCGGCCAATCTGGCTCCAGATTCATTTGGGGGAGAGCGACATGCTGCGTAGAGATATCCTGGCGGCCGGCGGTGGCATTGCCGCGTCCAGTCTGGCCGCGCCCGCAATGGCGCAGGCACCCGGCACGCGCACGTTGAAATACGTGCCGCACGCCAATCTGCCCAATATCGACCCCTTCACCAACACCCCCTTCGTGGTGCGCGACCACGCCTTCCTGGTCTATGACCAGCTCTACGGCATGGACGAGCAATTCCGCCCGCAGCCGCAGATGGCGGCCGGCCATGTTGTCGAGAATGGCGGCCTGCTGTGGCGCTTCACCCTGCGTGAGGGGTTGAAATTCCACGACAATACGCCCGTCCGCGGGCGCGACTGCATCGCCTCGATCCGCCGCTGGGGCCGGCGCGACGCTTTCGGCCAGGTGCTGATGGCCCGCGTGGCCGACATGACCGAGGTCTCCGACCGGGTCTTCGAGATCCGGCTGAACGCGCCCTTCCCGAAAATGCTGGAGGCCTTCTCCAAGGTCACCACCAACTGCCTGTTCATCATGCCCGAGCGGCTGGGCAATGTGGACCCCTTCACCAACATCACCGAGGCGGTGGGCAGTGGCCCCTATCGCTTCCTGCGTGAACAGTGGGTGCCCGGCAGCCGTCTGGTCTATGAGCGCTTCGCCGACTACGCGCCCTTGCCTCAAGGCACGCCATCGATGACCGCAGGGCCCAAGGTCACCCATTTCGACCGTATCGAATGGCTGATCATGCCCGACGCCGCGACTGCCTCCGCCGCCCTGCAATCGGGGGAGATCGACTGGTGGGAACAGCCCACGGCCGATCTCTTCCCGCTCTTCCTGCGCGGCGCCGCCGCGCGCAACGTGCGTGTGGACATCATCAACAACACCGGGCTGATCGGCATCTTCCGCCCCAACCACATGACCGCACCCTTCAACAATCCCGCCGTGCGCCGCGCGGTGCTGACGGCCATCGGCCAGATGGATTTCATGACCGCGGTCATCGGCACCGCGGGCATCGAAGGCCGGGCGGAGCTGCGACGTGAGGGCATCGGCTATTTCGCCCCCGAAAGCCCGTCGGCCAGCACGGTGGGCCTCGATCGGTTGCGCAAGAGCGTGGACGCCGCACGCGCCGAATTGCAGGCGGCCGGCGCCATGGGCGCGCGTCTGGTGCTGCTGAACGCGGCCGACTTGGCCTCGATCAACGCGGCGACACTGGTGGGCGCCGATCTGTCCCGCCGGATGGGCTTCAATGTGGACCTGATCAGCACCGATTGGGGGACAATGGTGGCGCGCCGCGCCAGTCGCAACCCGCTGGAGCAGGGTGGTTGGTCGGGCTTCTTCACCTTCTGGTCGGGTGTGGACCATTGGAACCCGGCGAGCCATGCCGCGATCCGTGGCCATGGCACCGATGCCTGGCCGGGCTGGCCCACCATCCCGGCCATGGAGGCCCAGCGCGACGCCTGGTTCAGCGCGCCCGATGCTGCGGCCGAACTCGCGGCGACGACGCAGATGCAGCGCATCGCCTTCGACGAGGTGCCTTATGTTCCGACCGGCATGTATTTCCAGCCCACCGCCTTCCGGCGGAACATCACGGGCATCCTGAAGGGCCAGCCGCCGCTGTTCTGGAACGTCCGGCGCGGTTGACCCGGGGCTGAGCAGACGCATGTGCCTGCCCGGTGGCCCGTATGGTGTGCAGGCGCGGGCGACGCGCGGCCGGATGCTGCCTGACTGGTCAGCGTGCATGGAGCTGAGTTCGCCGACCCGGATTACCCGCCATCCCAGGCCGGGATTTTTCCCGAACATCGCATTCATTGGTTGAGCGTGCCTGAGGGCGTCCGGGGATTGCCCGCCGCGGTGCTGTGCCGGGCCGCGTAACCTTTCCACCCCTGCCGGCGAACCCACACCGTTGCCGCGCCCAAACAACGCAGCGCGGCTTGGCAGCGACAGACATCGACCGGAGAGATCATGAAACGACGCGACCTTCTTGCGGCCAGCGCCGCCTGCATGGCCATGCCCTCGCTGGCACAGACGGCGCGCCCGCTGCGCTTCGTCCCGGCCTCGGACCTCGCCATCCTCGACCCCATCGTCACCACGACCTACATCACCCGCAACCATGCCTACATGGTGTTCGACCAGCTCTACGGTCAGGATGATGCCTTCCGCACCCAGCCGCAGATGGTGGAAGGCCATACCCTGGAGGATGGCGGCCGGCTGGTGACCATGCGGCTGCGGCCCGGCCTGGTCTTCCATGATGGCGTGCCGGTGCGCGCGCGCGATGCGGTGGCCTCGATCCGCCGCTGGGCGCTGCGCGACCAGCTCGGCCAGACCATCATGGCGCTGACCGACGAGCTTTCCGCGCCCAATGACCGCGACATCGTCTTCCGCCTGAAGCGGCCCTTCCCGCTGCTGTTCGATGCGCTGGGCAAAACCTCGCCGCCCGTGGCCTTCATCATGCCCGAGCGTATCGCCATGGCCGATGTCAGCCGGCCGATCAGCGAGATGGTGGGCTCCGGGCCCTTCCGCTTCCTGGCCGCCGAGCGGGTGCCGGGTGCGCGCAACGTGTATGAGCGCTTTGCCGGCTACATCCCGCGCGCGGAGCCGGCCAGCAGCACGGCCGGCGGCAAATTCGTGCATATCGAGCGCGTGGAATGGCGCACCATCCCCGACCCCGCGACTGCCGCCGCGGCCATCCAGGCCGGCGAGATCGACGTCTGGGAATACCCCGCGACCGACCTGCTGCCGCTGCTGCGCCGCAACCGCGACATCCTCGTGGAAAATCCGGACCCGACCGGCTTCATCGGTCTGATGCGCTTCAACCATCTCCAGCCGCCGTTCAATGATCCGGCGATCCGCCGCGCGCTGCTCTCGGCCATCGCGCAGCCCGATTTCATGCGTGCCGTGGCCGGCACCGACCCGGCCATGTGGAATGCCGGCATCGGCTTCTTCCCACCCGCCTCGCCCATGGCCAGCGAGGCCGGGATGGCGGCGCTGACCGGGCCGCGCGATCTCGACGCCGCGCGCCGCGCGCTGGCGCCGCTGGGCAATCAGCGCATCGTGCTGATCGGCCCGGCCGACTACCCGCAGGTGCAGGCCCTGACCGAGGTGGCCGCCGACATGCTGCGCCGCCTGGGCCTCAATGTTGACTATGTGCCGAGCGACTGGGCGACGGTGTTGCAGCGCCGGACCAATCGCGGGCCGATCGCGGCGGGCGGGTGGAACCTGCTCTGCACCTTCCTCTCGGGCCTGGACCTGATGAATCCTGGGGTCAATTTCGTCCTGCGCGCCCAGGGCGAGACCGCTTTCGTCGGCTGGCCCAATTCGCCGGCGCTGGAGGCGCTGCGCGAGGAATGGCTGCGGGCGCCGGACCTGGCCGGCCAGCAGTCCATCGCCCGCGCCGTCCAGGAACAGGCCTTCCAGGACCTGCCCTACATCCCGCTCGGCCAATTCTTTCAGCCCACCGCCTGGCGGCGCAGCCTCACCGGCATCCTCAAGGGCCCAACGCTGTTCTGGAATGTGCGGCGTGTGTGACGCCTGAGGAGACCGCCGCCGACCCTGGCCTCACACTCGCCTCGGTCTACACCCGCGAGGTCGAGCATCGAGCGCATGCTGGAGAACGTGTTGGGCTGGGAGCATCCGCCAGCCCTGCACGACAGCGACTTCACCGCGGTGGCGTGGCTGGAGAGCGGCGAATGGGGCTGGCGGGTGCGGCTCTCCCGCCCGCCCGGCATGCCCAAGCGCGACCAGATTCTACGGCTGGAGGTGCAGCGCGCGCGTAACCGCTGCATCGCACTGAGGGAGGCGGGCATCGGTGCCGGCGGCTTGTCGTGGGCGGAATTGGAATGCAACCATTCCCCATCCAGCCGGCCCGGCGTTACGGCTATTGACACCTCGTGCGGATGTGATCGGTTGTGGTATGAAAATTGCTCGTCCGAGCGAGCCGATCATCGAGGAGACTTCCAGTATGCAACGTCGTGATGTTCTGGCAGCCGCGGCCGCGGCCGGCATGGCCGGCCCGGCGCTCTCGCAGGCCCCGCGCATCCTGCGCTTCGTGCCCCAGGCCAACCTGACCAGCCTGGACCCGATCCGGACCACGGCCAACGTCACCCGCAACCACGCCTACATGGTCTATGACACGCTCTACGGCC
>Ga0105048_10013045_pt1 | contig 12995 bp, 12 predicted proteins | sample MAT05_FD_78382 | JGI IMG/M metagenome (GOLD analysis project Ga0105048, IMG submission 78382) | Freshwater microbial communities from Lake Fryxell liftoff mats and glacier meltwater in Antarctica - MAT-05 | ecosystem: Environmental > Aquatic > Freshwater > Ice > Liftoff microbial mat | place...
GGGCGGTCGCCGGCCACCTCGCCGAGCACCAGACCTTCTTCCGGCGGGGTGGCTCTGGCCGTGGCGACGATCACGCCGTCGCGTTCGGCCACCCACTGAGCCGACCCGTCGCGGGCCACCAACCACCGCCAGCAACCGGGGGAGTGCGGCATCGACACCGTGACGTGCTGCTGCTCGGTGAGCTGCAGCGCCTCCATCGCCGGGATGTCGACATCGGTGGCGGCCCGCACGACGATCGACGGATCGGCCGACGGCACGATGTCGAGCACTCGGGTGTCGGGGATCCGCATCGAATACACGTACCCGAACTGGCGGTAGAAGAACGGGATGCCGATCATCACCTGCACCACGTCGCCGCGCTCGCGCGACATCGAATGGGCGAGATCCATGAGCGACCGCACCAGGCCGCGCCCTTCATGCGATCGCGAGGTCGCGACGAGCTCCACTTGAGCCGCGGGGAGGTCCACACCGCCCACGCGGAGCGTCTCGCGCAGCAGCGTTGCGGTGGCCACGACACGCTTTCCAACCGGTCGGTCCCGATCGACGGCGACGAGTATCGAGGCGTGTCCCTCGTCGGGATCGAAGGCGACGAGGCGCATGTCGACGGCATCGGCCGGCTCGCCGCGGTCGGCCAGGAGATCGGCCACCTCGGTGAGCTCGTCCGGGTAGGCGCCGCGAATCTCGATCTTGTCGTCGCGCTGCACGTGCGGATCGTACGTTGCGCCACACTGACGACATGGGACGCTTTCCAACGTGGGACCGACGTGCGGTGTCGTCGGGTGACATCCGGGCTCTGTCGTGTTGACCGGCGGGCTCGGGGATCTCGATCTGCTGAGCGGTGATGCGATCGACGATCCGCACGCCTACCTCGCCGCGTACCGCGAACGTCAGCCGGTCGTGTGGAGCGACCGCCACCGTGCGTGGGTCGTGCTGGGCCATCCCGAGCTCGATGCTGCCTTCCGGGCACCCGAGCTGTCGACCGACCGGATGGGTGCCTTCCGGTCGCGCCTGACCGGGTCGCGCGCCGAGGCGTTGGAGCAGGCGATCGAGTTGCTCGACGGGTGGATGCTCTTCCACGACCCGCCGGATCACACCCGCCTGCGCGCGCCGTTCACCCGGCAGTTCACCCCCCGGGCCGTGTCGTCGCTCGCAGCCGACGTGACGGCAATCTGTGACGAGCTCGTCGATGCCTTCGCGGCGCGTCTCGAGCGGGGCGAGGTCGCCGACCTGGTGACCGGGTTCTCGCATCCGCTGCCCGCCGCCGTGATCGCCCGGCTGTTCGGGGTGCCACCCGAGCTGCACGAATGGCTCGCGGCGTGGAGTGCACGGTTCGGCGTCGTGGTGTTCGGCGCGACGCGCCGTGCCGACTACGAGGAGGTCGCACGAGCGGCGGGGGAGGAGTTCCACGAACATCTCGGACGATTGCTGGCGCTCCGACGCGACGAACCTCGCGACGATCTGGTGAGCGCACTTGCGGCCACCACCGACCTCGACGACACCGAGGTGCTCGGGGCGTGCTCACTGCTGCTGTTCGCCGGCCATGACACCACGACGTCGCTGCTGTCGTCGTCGGTGTTGGCGCTCATCGCCCACCCTCACGAACGCGAGCGGCTCGTCCGGATGACGTCGTTGGCAGGACCGGGTCGCGATCTGCCAGGCCGCGACGCGGCGATCGAGGAACTGCTCCGCTTCGACGGGACGGCGAAGGCGATGATGCGGGTGGTTGCCGAACCACTCGAACTGGGTGGTCAGCGGATGCAGCCGGGTGACGCAGTGTTCCTTGCGATCCTGTCGGCGAATCGCGACCCTCGCGTGTTCGACAGACCCGACGAACTCGTGATCCATCGGCGCCCGAACCCGCACCTCGCGTTCGGTCACGGTGTGCACTTCTGCCTGGGCGCCGCGTTGGCCCGGCTCGAGCTGCGGATCGCGTTGCCACGGATCTCGGCACGCTTGCCCGACATGCGCGTCGCCGGTCGGGTGCGGTGGAAGCCGAACATCGGCGATCGTGCCGCCGCCGAGGTGCCGCTCGCGCTGGGATAGGCTGAGACCACGGGACCAGTTCGGCGTCCCTGACACAGCAGGATCACCGAAAGAGGATCACCAAAGATGGCGACCGGTACCGTCAAGTTCTTCAACGCACAGAAGGGCTTCGGATTCATCACTCGCGAAGACGGCCCTGATGTCTTCGTCCACTTCTCGAACATCGAAGGATCCGGTTACCGGTCCCTCGACGAGGGCCAGCAGGTCGAGTTCGAGGTCGGCCAAGGCCCCAAGGGCGACGAAGCCCTCAAGGTGCGGGCGATCTGACCTCGGGTCGAGCGCCGGTCACTTCCCGGCGAGCTCGGCCACCACGGGGGCGAACGCCTCCACATCGCCGCCACCGACGATGATGTAGGAGAACCCCCAGCGCTCACGGCGCTCGAGGAGGTCCTCCATCAGCTTCGACGGCGGACCCACCAGCGCGAACGGCGTCGTTTCGATCATCTGCTGCTCGACGCTCAGCGCCTTGGCTAGGAAATCGACCGTGCCCTCGCGGTCGTCGGTGACCTGCACCATGAACACGCGCACGTTCATCTCGATGTCGGCGATGCGCGCCCCCGCCGCTGCCTGCACGATCGCGACCTTCTCGTCGACCGACTCGGCGGTCATCGTCGCAATCGCATCCGGTCCCACCACGCCGGCGTGCATCGATGCATTGATGCCGACGATGTCGGCCTCTCGCGCGGCGATCGACAGCACACGCTTGCCACCGCCACCGATGAGTACGGGCGGGCATGGGCGCTGCACGGGCTTGGGTGTGCCGTTCATCTCGGTGATCGAGTAGTGCTCGCCGGTGAACGAGAACAGGTCGGGGCCCATCAGGCCCTTGATCACGGCGAGTCCTTCCACGAAACGGTCGATCCGCAGTCCGGGGCGGTCGTACTGCATGCCTGCCTTGGAGTAGTCGTCGATCATCCATCCGGCGCCGATGCCGATCTCGAGCCGACCGTCGGACAACACGTCCATCGTCGCGAGTTCCTTCGCCAGCACGACGGGGTGCTTGTAGTCGTTGTCCCACACGAGCGCGCCGATGCGCAGTTCGGTGGTCGCGTCGGCGGCCGTCATCAGCGCCGGCACGGGTGCGAGTTGGTCGTCGAAGTGGTCGGGCATGGTGAGCACCGAGTAGCCGAGTGCCTCGGCCTGGCGGGCGAGGGTGACCCACTCGTGACGGCTCCCGGCGTTGGAGGCTTGGACACCGAAGCGGAAGGGGCGCAGCGCGTTCATGACGTTGCACCATAGTGACCGGCCGCTGGGGGCGAAGTGACCGGTGGCCGGGGGTGACCGCCCCCACCATCGACCCACCACTAGCGTGACGTTCGACGTGCGACCCATTGCCTGGACCCTCCGCCTCGCCGCGATCGTGCTCGCGGGAGCACTGCTGCTGTCGGCAGTGGTGATCGCTGCCGCGCCGCGAGTGTGGCGTGTCGCCAATGCACACGAGGAGTTTCCCGTCGCGATCCCGACCGACTTCGAGCCGTTGTCGCAACGCACGTACGTGTACGACGTGGCGGGCAACGTGATCGCGGTCTTCGAACGAGAGAACAGCCAACCGATCGCCCTGGCGCAGGTGCCGGAGGGGGTACTCGACGCGATCCTCGCCGTGGAGGACAACGAGTTCTTCATCCACAAGGGCGTGAACGTGCGCGGCCTCGTGCGCGCCACACTGTCGAACTTCGCGAGCGACGCACCCCGACAGGGTGCGAGCACGATCACCCAGCAGGTGGTGAAGAACGAACTGCTCGCCGGGCTCGAACGTGATGGCCGCTACAAGTTGTTGCAGGTGCACTATGCGTTGATGCTCGAGAAGGAGCTCACGAAGGAGCAGATCCTCGAGCGGTACCTGAACACGATCTTCTTCGGCAACAACGCCTATGGGCTGCAGGCCGCCGCCGAGGTGTACTTCGGCAAGGGTGTCGAGCAGCTCGACACCATCGAGGGAGCGTTCCTGGCCGGTCTCATCCGCTCTCCCTCCGGGTACGACCCGATCCGCCGACCGGAGCGGTCGCGGGCGCGATTCCGGCAGGTGATCGAGCGCCTGGTCGCCGTCGACATGGTGCCGGCCGACCAGGAGGAGGAGATCGCCGGGGAGTGGGAGCTGCCCGAGCGGCTGAAGGCGATCCCCGCCCTCGACACGAAGCCCACGTACTACACCGAGGCCCTGCGCGAGTACCTGCTCGAGCGGTCGAACATCCTCGGCGACACCGAGCAGGAGCGGGCGAACCAGCTGTACCGGGGCGGTCTGCGGATCTACACCACGCTCAACCCCGACCTCCAGCGTTTCGCCGAGGAGGCTCGCAACACCCTGCCCGCCAACGATGCAGGCATCGATGCCGCAGTGGTGTCACTCGACGCGAGGACCGGGGCGATCCGGGCCATGGTGGGCGGTCGGGGGTTCAAACCCCGGACCAACGAGATCAACATGGCGCTCGTCCCCCGTCAGACCGGTTCGAGCATCAAGATGTTCATCCTCGCTGCTGCAATCCAGGCCGGCGCAACGCCGACCGACACGATCGACGGTCGGCGAGGGTGCCTGCTCCCGAACCCGGGCGATCCGACCGACCCGTTCCTCATCCAGGACGGCGCCGCCGGTCAACTCGGCTCCCTCGAGCAGGCGACGTGGTCGTCGCTCAACTGCGCCTTCGCCCGTCTGTCGCAGATCGTCGGTCTGAACCGCGTGGTCGACACCACCTATCGGATGTCGCACTCGAGCTACCTCTACCGAGGTCAGCCGGACGAGGAGCGCGAGCCGATCGAGCCCTACGCGAGCTTCGCCACGGGAGCGAACGAGATGAGTGCGCTCGACATGGCGGCCGGGGCGCAGACCCTCGCCAACAACGGGGTGCACCTCGACCCGTACTACGTGGAGTGGATCGACCGCGCCAACGGCACCCGCCTGTTCACGCACCAGGGCGCGCCCGTGCAGGTGTTCGACGAGGCAACGGCGCTCACGACCACGAGCATCCTGAAGGGTGTGCTCACCCGAGGCACGGCGCGCCGGGCGCTCAGCGAGTTCCCGTTCCCCGCTGCGGGCAAGACCGGCACCCAGCAGGACAACACCAACTCGTGGTTCGTGGGCTACACCCCCCAACTCGCGACGGCGGTGTGGGTGGGCGACCCTGACGGCTACACCCAGATGACCAGGGAGAACGTGCCCGAGTTCTACGACCTCGACGGCGTCGATGCGGTGCAGGGCGGCACGTACCCCGCGCGCATCTGGGGTCAGTACTCGAGTTCCGCGCTGTTCGGTGCCCCTGTCGAGGATTGGGCGCCGCCGCCCAGCCCCGCCAGACAGCCGGCGCGCCTGTTCCTGCCGGGCGAGGAGTGCGCGTACCGGGTGGTGAGCGGTTCGATCGGTCCCGACGGCTCTGTCGTCACCACCGCAGCACCCCAGGCCACGGCAGCCCCCGACCCGGAACCAGCGCCTGATCCGGAAGTTCCCACCGGCACGGACGGTGGAGAGGTCACGCCGACTACCGTGGCGCCCGTGGTCATCCAACTCCTGCCCGACAGCACCACCATTCCACCGGGTGTCCTCGACCCGACGGCCCCATTGCCATCGGTCGAACCGCGCACTGCGGTGCTGTCGTGCGCCCAGCTGCCCATCGGTGTGATCGTTCGTCAGCCGAAGCCGACCACGCCGTGAACGGCAGGGCACTCCTCACGCTCCAGCTCCTCGACACCAAGCTCGACGCCCTCGAGGGCCGCCACAAGCGACTGTCCGAGCGAGCTGCCCGCGATGCCGCCAAGGCGGCACACGCCGAGCTCACCACCGAGCGGACCCGCCTCCAGGGTCTCGTCGACGCCGCCTACGCCGCGATCGAGCAGGCCGAGACCACAGCCGCCGAGCTCGATACCAAGCAGCGCCGACTCGAGGCACAGCTCAAGACCGTCATCGCGCCACGCGAGGCCGAAGCGTTGATGCACGAGATCGACATCCTCGAGGCCAAGCACAGTGAGCTCGACGACATCGAACTCGGGGTGATGGAGCAACAGGGCGACGCCGAGGCCGCGTTGGCGCTGCTGGCCGAGCGCGAGCCCGGGCTGTTGGCTGCCCTTGCCGACGCACAGGCCGCACTCGACGCCGCCGAAGCCGACCTCGCCGCCGACTCAGCTGCGGTGATGGCCGAGCGGGGTGTCGCATCTGCGGCCCTCAGCGAGGAGGAGACCTCGCTGTATGCGTCGATGAAGGCCCGGTACGGTGGCATGGGCATCGCCCAACTCGTCCGCCACACGTGTACCGGCTGTCACGTCGATCTGTCGCAGGTCGAGTTCGAAGCAGTGGTGAAGTGTCCCGCCGGCGAACTGCCGGAGTGCCCGCACTGCGCACGGCTCCTCGTCGTCTGATCCCGCTTCCGCTCGCGTGCTGTTCTGGTTCGTCGCCACCTCGGTGCTCACGATCTTCTTCGTGTTCCGCGATCCGCGCTTCGACTACCGCTGGCTGATCGCCGGCGTGCTCCTGCCCGATCTGATCGACGTCTGGTTCGGTGGTGCTCGTGTGCTGCACAGCCTCGCCGGCGCCGTCGGTGCGATGGTGCTCGTGATGGTGGTGACCGTCGGGCGCCGGCCGATCCGCAAGCGGCTGCTGTCGCTGCCGATCGGGGTGCTGCTGCACCTGGTGTTCGACGGGGCGTTCAGTACGACCGAGGTGTTCTGGTGGCCCTTCATGGGAGGCTTCGCCGATGCCGATCTGCCCGTCGTGCAGCGTGGATGGTGGAATCTCGGGCTCGAACTGGTGGGCGCGGCGCTGATCGCGTGGGCGTGGCGACTGTTCGGCCTGGCCGACCCGGAACGCCGGAAATCCTTCCTCTCCACGGGTCGGCTCACCCAGGCCACCTGAGCCCGCCGCCGAGCGACGAGTGTTTCCTGTTGTGGGTGGTCCGATCGTCCACGCACATGGTGCGACCGGACCAGAGAGATTTCGCGCGATCTGGACTCGTGTCGGGAGGTCGTGGCTCCGATGATGATGGTGTGACGCTGATGGACATGAACCCGACGGGCCGCTCGGGCGCCCGGGTCTCGGGGCGGTGTGCCGTCGGTGACGGGATGGCGCAAGTGATCCCGTTCCGTCCACGAGCCGAATCGCCGCCCGACGAACCGATCACCTGGTACGAGGCTCATCGGTTCGAGCGCGGCGCTCGCTACCGCGAGATCCCGACGGGACGCACGGGTTACTTCATCGGCCTGTCCGAGGTGCCACCGTTGACGGCAATGGATCTGTCGTCGTTGGTACTGCTGTTCCGTGATCCCGACAGCGGTGCGATGTGGATCTGCACCGAGTCCGAAGCCATGGTGGGCGTCGGCTACGTCGCTGTCGCATGGGACCGAGGTCACTGACCGGCGCGTCCGAGGTCAGCACCGACGCCAGTCGGCGAGGTTCGCCAGCATGATCGCCGCTGGCATCGTGAACACCACCGCAGCAACGGTCAGCAAGCGATCGGTGAGTTCATTCCGCGGCCCTTGCCATCGCACTGAGCCCGTCTCACGGTGCTCGCCGCGATCGTGGTCGCAGCGTTGCTGACAGCGACGTTGCTGACAGCGACGCCTCGACCGCGGCCTCACGACTCCGTGTCGCCGCAGGGGTGCTGCTGTTGGTCGCCGCAGTCAGGAAGTGGCGCACACGTCCGCTCCCCGGTGTCGAGCCGGAGATGCCTGTCCGCCAGATCCACGACCGCCAGATCCATGCCGGATATGATCCTCGAGCTGACTTCCGACCGATTGGCTCTCCCAAGGCGCCCACCTGTCGTCGAGGTCCGCAGCCCATCCCTTTCCGCCGGGGGATGGGCACATGACCGTGTGTGGTCCGCCGATCGAGCACCATCGGCGGGCTGCCCGGCCCCTTCAGGTGACACGACGACGTGGTGAACGCTTCCCACGGCCCGATCGACGATGCCGTCTACGTGTCGACAGGCTCACGAGCGTGGCGAGGCCGTTCGTCTTCTCGCTCGTGTGCGACGCGATCGGCATCGCCGAGGCCAGCCACCGGATCGGCGTGAACGCCACCGGACGACCGTTCGACTCCTTGGAAGCGATCGAACGCCAGCTCGACGGGCGGACGAATGCAATGGTGAACCCGGGTGCGATCGCGACCACGAGCTGGGTTCCTGGCACATCACTCGAAGATCGATGGGAGTTCCTGAGGCGACGCTCGCCGACGGGGGGATGCATCCCGTGACCGGGGACCACGTCATCAGCCCACCGAGTTGTCGTGCTGCGCTGGCCGTGATGACCACGGCCTGCCTGTAGGAGACGTCGGGCGAGTGGCTCTCCTCGGTGGGGCTGCCCGGCAAGAGCGGGATCGGCGGGGGAATCGTGGCCGTTGCCCCCGGCAAGGGCGCACTCGGTACCTTCGGCCCGCGACTCGACGGGGCGGGCAACAGCGTGAAGGGCCAACTCGCCGCCAGGTTCTCGTCGAAGCGGCTCGGGCTCGATCTGTTCCTGTCCGAACCACGTCGACGTGTCGATCCGTGAGCTCGGAGCGAACGCATCGGCAGGATTCACCTGACATCACCCCTGCTCAGAGGCATGTGTGACGGTGAGTCGACCTATAAGCGGGATTCTGTCGTGTCACGGGGACACGGGTGATCATCCATCTGTGCGATCCACCCGAGGGGGCCTCCGGCCGAGGCCGGAGCAGGCGAGCCGCCCGTCCCTCTGCTTGATCTTGCTCCGAGTGGGGTTGACCGAGCCGTACGAATCACTTCGCACGCTGGTGCGCTCTTACCGCACCGTTTCACCCTCACCTGTGACCGGTTGCCCGGTCCATCGGCGGTCTGCTCTCTGTTGCACTGTCCGTCACGTCACCGCGACCTGGCCCCCGCCAGCACTCTGCTCTTCGGAGTCCCGACTTTCCTCGACCCGATCGCCGGTCGCCCGACCCCGAGCCGCGATCACCCGATCGACTCACCGTCGCCCGGAGTGTAACGGCACGTACGCTGCTCAGCAGGAGGGCTCGAGGAAGTCGTAGACGAAGGTGTTGAGACTCGGCGTCTCGAGGCTGAAGCTGCGGCGAAGACCGTTCTCGTCCTCGGCGCCGATCACGAGCGTGAGCCCGGCGAGGGTGCCGAAACGCGACGGCAGTGCGTAGGCCACCGGGATCGCCGGCGGCGTTGCTGGCGCCTCTCGCTGCAGGTAGCCGGCAGGACGATCCGAGATCGCCAACGCGAGCAGCGACGCGTGGCGGGCCTCGTCGGCGCCGATCGCAATGGCCGCACGGCGGAGCGCTGGGCTGGACAGTTGCGACATGAACGACTGATAGGTCTCGGTGGCGAGCGACTCGAACACGTGCGCCGTGTTCAGCGCGTCGCGTGCGGGATCGTCGCTCGGTGCGATGCCCGCTGCCTCGTCGCCGTTGATGGCGGCCAGGATCGAGGGGATCAACAGTTGCTCGATACGTGGGTTGCCACACGCCCAGGGCTCGCTGCCGGTCGCGGCGGTCAGTTCGTCGAGCGCTTCGGCGTGGGCGGTGTGGTCGTCACGGAACCGCTCTGCGGTCGCGACGAGTGCGTCGGGAATCAGGCCCGCCCCGAGCACCGTGGTGTACAGGTCGATGACCGAACGCTCGATCGACGCACCGGTGCGGAGGAGTACACCGTCGGTGACGACGGCAGAAGGCAGATCGGTGGTGGACGGGGCGTTGCCGACGCGAGCGATGCCGGGCGACTCGGTGCCACCGCACGCAGTGAGCACCGCCGCACTCGCCACACCGACGCCCCCGAGACGAAGAAATCTGCGACGCCCGACGAGCGCCGACATCTGACGATCCGTGTGCACGGGGTTCACCCTTCTTCCGGCACGAGTGCCGTTGCATCGTTGAGGAGGAGGTCGTCGAACTCGGTGCGACCTGCGAGATCGTTGAACACGAGCGCATGACGTGATTCAGCGATGAGCATCGACGACAGCAGGCGTGCGCCGTTGACGCCGTTCATCACGCCGACCATCTCGGTCAGCGTGGCGACGATGACGTTCTCGAGGTCGGCTGCCGCGGCGACGATGCCGGTCTGGCCGCCCGTGAAAGCTGCCGTTCCCTCGTCGACGAGCGCCTGCAGCGGCACACCGGGGGCGGTTCGCCCGATGAGTGCACCGAGCGCTTGGGCGTAGGCCAGGTGTGCGGCGCGCACCTCGGTCATGACCGCCCGCGCGGTGTCACCGAGACCATCGGTGGCCAGGGCCAGACCGTAGAGCCGATGGGCTGCGAGCTCGACGGTCTGGGCGAACGCGAGTTGGGTGAGATCGGCGCTGTCTGGCTGGCGCGGCGGCGCTGTTGTGGTCGTCTGGTCGGGAGAGGCGCCAGCGGCCGAGGCGAGGCTCGGCAAGAACGCGCCGGCGAGACCGATCAGGCCGGCGCCGAGGAGCTGGCGCCGTAGGCCGAGATTTGATGCCGTCTGAGGCATGTCCATGTCCACGAGGGAGTGTGTCCTTTCGAGTCGCTACCCGAGAGCTTTGTCGGCACCGGGTGAGCGGAGCAATTCTAGGGAGTTCAGGCGCAGAGCCTAGAAGTCCAGAGCCGAAAGGTCGGGCATCCACGACTTCGACCGTGCAATCGCCTGCTGCCAGCGGTCGCGCGACGGAGTGGTTGCGTTCGCCGACGGTTCGACGCGGCCGGCCGGACGCCAGCACCGGGCGATGTCGTCGAACGAGGCCCATTCGCCGCTCGCCAGCCCGGCCAGGTACCCGGCACCCATCGTGGTCGCGTCGGCAACTGGGGCGATCTCGACCGGACGACCGGTGGTGTCGGCAAGTGCCTGGATGAACGTCGGATTGCGGCTCATCCCACCGTCCACCCGGAGCACGTCGATCGTGCGGCCGGTGTCGGCCTCGGCCGCTTCCACGAGATCGGCTCCGCGGTGGGCGATGCCCTCGAGCACCGCACGCACGACGTGCGATCGGCCGGTGCCACGGGTGAGCCCGAGCAGAGTGCCGCGAGCGCCGTAGTCCCAGTGAGGCGTGCCAAGTCCCAGCAGCGCCGGCACATAGACGACCCCGTCGGTCGAGGCACACTGCTGCGCCACGGGGTGGCTGTCCTCCGGGGATTCGATGATCTGTAGGTCGTGCTGGAGCCACTCGACGTTGGTGCCGGCCGAGAGCATGATGCCCTCGACGCCCCACACCGTCTCGTTGCCACGACCCCAGGCGACGATCGGGAAGGTTCCGTTCACGCTGCGATTCGCCGTGGCCGGCGTCCCTGGCCCGATGCACATGTCGAGCATTCCGCCGGTGCCGAAGGTGATCTTCACATCTCCCTCTCGGACACAGCTCTGCCCGATGAGCGACCCCTGCTGGTCACCGACGAGCGCCGACAACATCGGAGCCCCCGTCAGCGCCGTTGCCGGGGCGACCGGCCCCGATGTGTCGACGAGGCTGGGCAGCATCGATCGCGGGATGTTCAGCGCCCGCAGCACGGCGCCGTTCCAGTCGCTCGCGTCGGCGAGCAGCATCCCGGTGACCGCGGCGTTCGACCGGTCGGTCACGTGCACCTCACCGCGGGTGAGCACCCATGACATCCAGGTGTCGACGGTGCCGAAGCACAGGTCGCGGACGCGGGCGGGATCGACCTGGTCGAGGATCGCCGCCACCTTCGTGGCCGACTGGTTGGGGGCGAGTGCTAGTCCGTGCTCGGCCTTGGCGGTGATGCACGCGATCACGGTGCGCAGGTCCTGCCACCCGAGCCCGGGCGCGACGGGCTCGCCGGTCGCCCGGTCCCAGACCACCGTCGAGGCCCGCTGCGTGGTGATGCCGAGGCTCGACACCGGGCCACCGTGCCCGGCGAGGGCAGCTTCGGCGAGTTCGATGGCCACCCGGGCGAGCTCGGTTGCGTCGAACTCGACGAGGCCGGGGAACGGCGTGCTCGGTGGCACACGCCGGTACTGGACGTCGTCGAGCGAGCCGTCGCCGTGCATCACGGCAGCGCGTACGCCCGTGGTTCCGATGTCGATCACGAGCACGCTCACGGTTCGCTCCCCTCTGTCGATCCGGTTGACGATCCGGCTGACGACCCGCCATCGTCGGCGTGTCCCCGGTCGGGCTGATCGGCAGCGGTGCGGCGCTGAGTGCTCGGGCGCATGCCCTGGCGTTGCAGGAACAGGCCGAGCGCCCCACCGATCGAGCCCGCGAACAGCACGGTGGTGAGGTTGAACAGCGCTGCGAAGAAGTTCACGTCGTCGCCGCGGACCAGGCGGATCACGATGAACACCACCTGCGCAGCCAGATAGGTGCCCGACGCGGTGAGCATCGCATGTGCCAACGGCAGCCCCTTGGTCTGCACCCAGGCCGCGACCCCAGCACCCACCACGAACCCTGCGACCGCTCCCAGTACGAACAGCAACGCCAGGCCGTCGTTGTCGTTGCCGTCGGCCCACTGCGCGAGCAGCGAGCAGGGGATCGCGAACAACAGGCACACCGATGCCCCGGCGCGGATCGCGGCGAGATCCCAGCGGCTCGTCACGAGGTTGCTCCGGTTGTTGCATTCGCTCCGGTTGGTGCAGGCGTCGTTGCCGCGGCATCGGTCGCCGGCCAGGTGACCTCACCGAACGGCGACGGCAGGCCGAGCTTGCCCGGGTTGAGGATGCCCGTCGGGTCGAGCGACGTCTTCAGGGCCGCGAGCACCCCGAACGCCGGCCCGAGTGCCTCGCGCACGAACCGGCTGCGGTTCAGGCCGACACCATGGTGGTGCGACAGGTTGCCCCCGTGAGCGAGCACTGCGCGCTGGCCGGCGTCCCACATCGCGACATAGGTCGACTCCACCTCGTCGGCCGGAGGAGTGGCGGCAAAGGTGAAGTACAGACACGCCCCGTCGGAGTAGCTGTGCGAGAGGTGACACGTGGCCGCCCGTGCGTGCGGCACCGCCAGCATCTCATCGCGCACGCCGTCGAAGATGCCGACCAGCGCCGACCACGGGGCTGCGATCTCGAGGGTGTCGACGACGAAGCCCTTGCGAGTGAGCGCCTGCAGCGCAC
>Ga0105048_10013047_pt1 | contig 12994 bp, 8 predicted proteins | sample MAT05_FD_78382 | JGI IMG/M metagenome (GOLD analysis project Ga0105048, IMG submission 78382) | Freshwater microbial communities from Lake Fryxell liftoff mats and glacier meltwater in Antarctica - MAT-05 | ecosystem: Environmental > Aquatic > Freshwater > Ice > Liftoff microbial mat | place...
CGAAGGGTTTCGCATCAAAAAGAGAAACGTAGCCCCACATTCAACTGGCGGAACATCCCCGGTTGAATACCTTGGGGAGCACGCGAGGCTATGTAGCGTTGATCGGCGAGGTTCTTGACGGTGAAGTAGGGTCGAACTTCGAAGCCTTCGCGGACAATCTGATAATCAGCATTGATGTTCCAGACGGTGTAGCCGGGAATCTGGCCGATGGTGCCGTCGACAGACGGGCTGCGGGTTTGCAGATTGTCAGTGAATTGAGAGGTGACGTGCGACATATCCAGATTGACACCGAAGCCGCGCTGTTGCCGAACGCCGAGGAGGAAGGAGAACGTCTGGTCCGGAGCGTAGGGGAGGCGATTGCTGAGGTATAGCGCATTACGGGCGAACTTTGCGGCGGAAAGGTGCATGTGGCGCACATCCGAATAGACGGTCCACGACCATTGGAAGAGTTTGCTCCAGTCGAGGCGCAGACTGCTTTCCACCCCTTGATGCATTGTTTCGCCCGCGTTGACGAGCGTGGTGACGGCGCCACCGGACTGCGCGCCGGGGATGATTTGGTTTTGGAAGTCGAGCCGGAAGAAGGTAACTTCGCCGCGAATGGCGCGATCGCTCAGGATGCGGACGCCGGCCTCGTAGTTCCAACTCAATTCGGCATCCAGTTGTAGGTCCACGCCGGCAGTGGTGATGGAGTCCTTCACGCGGGGCGGCGCAAAGCCGCGATGCACGCCTCCGAAGACGGCGAACGTTCGGTGGAGTTGATAGGAGGCGCCCAGTCCGGGGATAACTTTGGTGACTGCGCTATTGTTCCGGCGATCAACGTTGGTAGCAACGCCGCCGACAGGAGTGCGAAGAATATGGCGTTGAAACGCGTAGCGTTCGAGACGTACGCCCGGGGTGAGAGTGAAACGAGGGGTGATGGCGATACGGTCCTGAACAAAGGCTGAGAAAGCGCGGCCATAACGGTCTTCGTCATCGCGCAGCGCGCCGGTGCGGGCGTTATACGCGGAGCCTTCCACTTGCTGTTCGTCCATTTTTTCGGCGACGTAGCGAATACCGGAATCGATAGAGTGTCTCACACCAAGCCACGAGCGCTGCGCCGATAGTCCGGTTTGCATGCCGTAGACGCCGAACTGCCGGTTGCGATTCAAGGTGCTGTTGCGGACATAGATGGCGCCACCGGGAACGGAAGTGTCCCCAAAGATCGCGTGATACTGCCGGCCGCCGTTGGCACGGTCGAAATCGGCCCGAGCCCAATCGCGTACGGTGGAATAGGCGAAAAGAGAGGAGCTCCAAACAACACTTGGCGAGACGGCCATGGTGTGAGCGAGCGAACCGTTGAACCGGCGCACCTTGAGGAAATCGGAAGGGACCGGGTTCTGATTGGGGTCGGCGAGGTACATCGGCGTGGTTAGCCCGACGTACGTGGAATTGGAATTCTCGTCGTAATAGCCGGCCTTCAGAGTGAGAGTATGCGGGGCGGCGGGCTTCAGGACAAACTTGGTTTGCAGATCGTCGAGGTTGAAGAAGAAATCGCGCCAGCCGTCGCCGCGCTTGTGCAGAAAGGTTGCGAGCCAACCCACCTTCTGGTCGTCGCTGCTACCGCCTATCGAGCCCAATCCAGAAAAGAAGCCGCGCTGGCCGGTTTGGAGGTCGAATGTGCCATGCGTGCTGGAGGGAGGGTCGGGCGTGACAAAATTGATGACGCCGCCAACGGTCTGGGGTCCATAAGCGATCTGGCCGCTCCCTTTGACCACCTCTACCGACTTCATTCGATCAATCTGCGGAGAGTAGTACATTTCCGGTTCGCCATAGGGAGCGATGGCAATTGGCAAGCCATCTTCCAACATGAGAACAGAACGGCTCCGGTCCGGATTCAGGCCACGAATACCGATATTGAGCCGCATGCCGACGGGTCCGGACTGTTCGTTGATCACTACGCCTGGGACGCGACGAAGCAACTCATTTGCATCCATGGCGTGGGAGGCCCGCAATTCTTCCTGCTGAATGAGGAACACGGAACCGGCGCGTTCGAGCAGTGCGTCAGCGGAATCCCCCACCACTTCCATAGAGGCAACGGCGGCGCGAATCTTCTGAAGGCGCATATCTGCCTGCACTTCGCCGGAGTCAGGAATACTTACCGCGGTCTGCACCGGCTCGAACTGAGCGGAAGTCGCGCGCAGAGTTCCCCGGCCGGACCGGGATGCATTGATGAGAAATTCGCCTTTATCATTGGCAACCGCTTCCTGCAGAGTGTCCATCAGTTGCACTTGAGCGCCGGGCAAGACGGCGCCGGCAGGATCGGTAATGATGCCTCGAATCAATTGGGCCTGCGCCGCCTGCGCAGCTAAAAGAATGATTATAAAGCACTTACAAGTGGAAACTGATCCTATATTACGGATCCAGCTAACGCCGAAGAGAGGGAAGATGAACGACTTATGCATAGGCTCAGTTGCAATTGTATAGCAACTACGGGAATTCAGTCAACTCAAATCCCTGGATTCCTGCACTCTGCGGGGGAAGGGGCTCGATGAATTCACCGCTTGGTCACGTTGTTCATTCGTCACACCTCGGCCTCGCTGCCGATTCAGGAGGATGCCGATCCTGATGTGGTCATCGACTTGATGCCTGGTTCGGCAGGTTGGTGCAGGAATACTGCGGAAGGCCCTGATGATGCTGGCGCTCGGGACATGGCAGGGGGTCTACGTTCTCGAGCATCGCCGCGCCCCTCACCGGCGGACGATGGCGGGGCATTATATTGGGGATTGACATGAAACTTCTACTTCCCATCCTGTTGACGGCGGGGCTCTATGGGCACGATGCGCATGGCAAGTCGCATGCCCCGGCCGCGGCGAAGGCGTTGAAGAGCCCGTTGACGGCGGCGCAGGCGAAGCCTGAGTTGGGCAAGGAAAAGTTTTTGGAAGTCTGCGCGGCGTGCCATGGCGGGACCGGCAAGACCGCGTTGAAGACGAAGCCGGCGCCGACGGATCTGACCGATCACAAGATGCATTCGATGAAGGACGGCGAGATTTATTGGGTGATCACCAACGGTATTGGGAAATCGATGCCGGCCTTTAAAGTCCAGTTCTCCGATACGGAGCGGTGGCAGATCGTTCTCTATATCCGGCAGTTGGCGAAGTAACGGGGCGCCTAAGAATGAAACGAATTCTGCTACGGCTTATGATGCCACTTGCAGCCGGGAGTTGCAGCTTTCAAAGGATTTCGACTTGGGTATGTTGGCGATCCATCTGGGGCTAGTTACGCCGTTCTCAATACTGCTCCTGAAGGAGGACATGAGCAACGGCAGATCCAGATCAACGGTACTGCTCCGGATCCGGCGTTGGTGGACCGACGATCGGGCTGTCTAACGTTCCGTGAAGGTCTTACGCTCGGCCGCGAGCTTAACCAGGAGTGGGGCTGGTTCCCAGCCGAACTCCTTCACTCTGGCGAGGACTTTGTCGAGGCCGAGAGAGTCGGCGTAGAACATCGGCCCGCCGCGGTAGGCGGGGAAGCCGTAGCCGGTCAGGTAGATGATGTCGATGTCAACGGGACGCAGGGCGATGCCTTCTTCCAGGATGTTGGCGCCCTCGTTGGCCATGGATAGCAGCGTTCGGTCGAGGATTTCTTCCTTTGTAACCTCGCGGCGGTCGATCCCCTCGCGGGCGGCTACTTCGGCGATGATGGCGGTCACTTCGGGGTCGGCGGACGGCTTCCGGTTCTCGTCGTACTTGTAATAGCCAGCCCGGGTCTTCTGGCCGTATCGGCCGTGCTCGCAGAGCTCGTCGGAGATGTGCGGGACGCGGACGCCGGGCACTTCGAGGTGCCTGAATTCCTTGCGAATGCGCCAGCCGACGTCAAGACCGGCGAGGTCGCCCATGGCCAGCGGACCCATGGCCATGCCCCACTCGTAGAGCGCGCCGTCAACCTGTTCGGGCGTGGCTCCTTCTTCGACCAGGAACTGGGCTTCACGGCCATAGCAATGGATCATGCGATTGCCGACGAAGCCGCGGCAATTGCCGACCAGCACGCCCACCTTTTTGAGCGTCTTGGCGAGAGCCATACAGGTGGCTATGACGTCAAGACCGGTGGCCGCGCCGCGCACGATCTCGAGCAGCCGCATGACGTTCGCCGGGCTGAAGTAGTGGGTGCCAATGACGTCTTGCGGACGGCCGGTGGCCGAGGCGATTTCGTCAATGGAGAGGGTGGAAGTGTTCGACGCGAGGATGCAGCCGGGCTTGGCGATGCGGTCGATCTCGGCGAAAATCTCCTTCTTCAGGGCCATGCCTTCGAAGACCGCCTCGGTGATGATGTCGGCTTCGTCGAAGCCATCCCACGTTAGCTGCGGCGTAATGAGGGCCATGCGTTGGTCCATTACCTCCTGGGGGAAACGGCCCTTGGCGACGGAGTTGGCGTAGTTCTTACGGATGGTGGCCATGCCACGGTCGAGCGCTTCCGGCGTCGTCTCGCGGATCCGGACGGGTATGCCGGCGTTGACGAAATTCATGGTGATGCCGCCGCCCATCGTTCCGGCGCCGATGACGGCTGCTTGCTTGATCTCGCGGACGGGCGTTTCCTTGCTGATGCCGGGAACCTTGGCGACTTCACGTTCGCCGAAGAACGCATGGATCAGGGCTTTGGATTGGGACCCATAGAGGCACTGGTTGAAGAGTTCGCGCTCGCGAACGCAGCCTTCGGCAAAGGGTAGTTTCGTCGCGGCTTCGACGGCGTCGATGGCTGCCAGGGGCGCGGTTTGATTGCGATGGGTCTTCTTCGCCTGAGCGCGGAGGGTGTCGAAGATAGCCGGATCGAAGGGACGGATTTCGCGTTCGCGGGGCTTGGGATTCTGGGTTCGTTCGCGCGCGAATGAGACGGCGCCGCTGAGGAGGTCGCCTTCGATAATGGCGTCGATGATGCCGGCTTCGTGGGCTTGGGCCGCCTTGATCGGCTCGCCGAAGGCGCACATCCGGGCAGCCAGTTCGACGCCGGCGAGGCGCGGCAGACGCTGCGTACCGGCGGCGCCGGGGATGAGGCCGATCTTGATTTCGGGCTGGCCGACTTGGGCAGATGGCGCCGCGACGCGGTAGTGGCCGCCCATCGCGACTTCCAGGCCGCCGCCTAAGGCGGTGCCGTGGATGGCGACGATGACGGGTTTGGGCGAGTCTTCCATCGCGAGCATGAGCGGCAGCAGGTTGTGTCCCTTGCTTTGGCCGGCGACCACTTTGCCGAATTCTTTGATGTCGGCGCCGGCGATGAAGGTGCGACCGCCGCCGATGAGGACGATGGCATTTACCTCGGGATCGGCGATGTGAGCGGCGAGACCCGCCGCGATGCCATCGGGCACGCCGGGGCTCAACGCGTTCACGGGTGGGTTATTGACGGTGATGATGCCGACGTCGCCGTCTTTGGAGATTTGGATGAGTTCGCTCATGATTTCGTTTGTTTCAGGTTATTTGGAGTAGGAGATTTCTTGGTCGATGAATCTATCTGGTCCCCAGACATATCCAGTAACACGGCACCGGGGTTTGCGGGGTTCTCGCGCAGTTCGCGGCGGAGGATTTTGCCGACGGCGGTCTTGGGGAGCGCGTCGATAAACTCAATTTCAGTGGGGACCTTGAACTTGGCCAGGCGTTCGGCGCAATGGGCGAACAGCGCTTCCGCCGTAGGCGCGGAACCGGGTTTGGGGACGACGAAGGCCTTGACCTGTTCGCCGCGATAGGGATGCGGCTTGCCGACGACGCAGGCTTCGAAAACGGCTGGGTGACCGAACAACACGTCTTCGACTTCGTTAGGGAAGACCTTAAAGCCGCTCACAATGATCATGTCCTTCTTGCGCTGGACGATGTAGAAGAAGCCGTCCTCATCCATTTTGGCAATGTCGCCGGTTAGCATCCAGCCGTCGCGAAGGGCGTGCGTGGTTTCTTCGGGCTTGTTCCAGTAGCCCTTCATGATCTGCGGGCCCTTCACGCAGAGTTCGCCTTCCTCGTTCAGCCCGAGTTCCCTGTCATAGTCATCGACGTCGACAATTTTGAAATCGGTGCTGGTGACGGGGATGCCGATGGAGCCGATTTTGCGCGGCGCGAGTTGCGGAGTCGTGGACGCGGTGCAGGAGGTCTCGGTCATGCCGTAGCCCTCGCGAAGCATGGCGCCACTCATCTGTTCGAATTGCTCGATTACTTCGACGGGGAGAGGCGCGGCGCCGCTGTTGAAGTTCTTTACCTTGTGCAGGCCGCAGGTTTTGGCTTCGGGGTGGTTCAAGAGGGAGATGTAGATTGTCGGGACCGCGGGAAAGACGGTGGGTTCGTACTCGCGAAAAGCCGCGATCAGTTCGTTGACGTCGTACTTGGGAACGGGGATAACCATGGTGCCGTTCCAGGTGGCGAGCAGAAGGCCGACGACTTGTCCGTAGATGTGGAAATACGGGAGGACGAGGAGTAAGCGCTCCTCGCCGCGGCGTGTGTGGTAGCCGTGCCAAAGTGCGTTTTGAACGACATTGGCGAAGAGGTTGTAGTGGGTGAGCATCGCCGCTTTGGAGACGCCGGTGGTGCCGCCGGTGTACTGGAGAAGGGCGATGTCTTCCTCGGCGTCGATGGTGACAGCCGGGAGCGTTTGGGGATCGCCGGCGGTGATAAGTTCGTCGAAGTTGCCGTTGGTGAGGATTTCAAGATCGAGGGGGAGTCCGCTGGGAATAGCGGTGATCAGGACGCGAATTCCGGCGTCGGTCGCGACGGCTTCGAGTTCGCGATGAGTGTAGTGCGGATTGATGTTGGCGACGATGGCGCCGAGGCGCATGGCGGCGAAGAAGGCGATGGGGTACTGCGGGCAGTTCGCCAGCATGATGCCGATGCGGTCACCTTTGCGGATGCCGATGGCGTGAAGGCTTGCGGCGAGGCCGTCCGCCTTGTTTTTGAGCTGTTCGAAGGTGATCTGCCGGCCGGTGCAGGCGATGGCGGGGCGATGGCGGAATTGGCTGGCGGCGGTTTGAAGGATGAAGTAGAGAGACCGATGGGGAAACGTTGCATCGGGCGGAACCCAGAAGTCGTAGTGCTTGAGCCACGGTTTGGCGGCGAAGACACTCATAGGACCAGTTGGGCGATGCGTTCGCGGTGCCAGGCGGTGTCGCCGAACGCCGTTTCGGCCGCTTTGATGCGGCGGTAGTAGAGATGTATTTCGTTTTCCCAGGTGAAGCCCATGCCGCCGTGGCACTGGATGGCGTTGTTGCCAGTCTGGCGGGCGGCTTCATTGATGAACGATTTGGCGACGCTGACGGCGGCGAGAGAATCCGGCAGATTTTCCTGCATCGCGTAGGCGGCGTAGTAGGTGGCTGAGCGGGCGCTTTCGGTGGCGACGAGCATGTCGGCGCACATGGCTTGGACGAGTTGGAACGCGCCGACGGCTTTGCCGAATTGTTTGCGAGTTTTGACGTAGGCAACGGTGATGTCGAGGACCCGCTGCATGGCGCCGGTGATCTCCGCGCAGAGGAGGACAGTGCCGATGGCGAGGGCGCGATCGAGGTCCGCTTGGATGGGCTGGCCCGATTCAAAGTCGATTTTGTAGAGGCGGCGGGTGAGGTCGATTGCGGGGAGGTGCAGGGTGGTGAAACGATCGATCAACTGGCCGGGCGCGATGATGAAATCGGCGACGGCGGCATCCATTACGAAGAGCTTCGTAGCATCGGCGAAGGTGGCTATTTTTTCGCCGGTGGCGAGACCGGGCGGAACCTGACCGGAGGAGGCGATGGCGACGCAGGCGGTGAGGTGGGCGAGGAGCGGGCCGGGGACCAACGCGCGGCCGGCCTCTTCCATGGCGGCCGCGGCCTCGACGAGATCGAGACCCATGCCACCCTGGGCTTCGGGAATGGTCATGCCGCACCAGCCCTGATCGGCAGTTTTGCGCCAGAGTTTAGGGTCGTGCGCGAATGGCGTTTCCATGATGCGGCGCACTTCGGCGATGGGGTATTCGGCGGAGAAGAATTCGCGTGCGGAGTTCTTCAAGAGCTGTTGGATTTCCGTGAGTCCGAATTGCATATCAGTAACTCTTCGGAAGGCCGAGAACGTAGTGGCCGAGAATCAGGCGTTGGATTTCGGAGGTACCGGCTTCGATGGTGTTGCCGCGGGCGCGCAGGTAGTTGTATGTCCAGATGCCGTCGTCGATGGCGTAGTCGGACCCTTTTGTAAGCTGGCCGTAGGGGCCGAGGATTTCCTGGGCGACCTGCTGGAAGCGCTGGTTGAGTTCGCTCCAGAAGATCTTCTGGATGGAGCCCTCGGGGCCGGGCGTGCCGCCATTGGCCATTTTGGAGTAGGCGCGCATCTGGTTGAGGCGCATGACTTCTATTTCGGCGTAGCACTGCGCCAGTTTTTGACGGGTCAGCGGATCGTTGATTTTGTTGAGGGATTTCGCGAGTTCGACGATTCGCTCGAAGGCTCGGCGGATGACGATTTGGATGCCGGCGCCGAGCGTGGCGCGTTCATGCATCAGGGTCCCGATGGCGACGTTCCAGCCGTCGTTGATTTTGCCGAGGACGTTTTCTACGGGGACTTTAACTTCGGTGAAGAAGAGTTCGTTGAACTCGGTTTCGCCGGTCATTTGGCGGAGGGGACGAACGTCGACGCCGGGGGATTTCATGTCGACCAGAAGGACGGTGAGGCCTTTGTGCTTCGGAACATCAGGGTCAGTCCGGACGACGAGTTCACACCAATCGGCGGCCCAGCCGTAGCTGGTCCAGACCTTCTGGCCGTTGACGATGAACTGATCGCCGTCTCGTTTGGCATCGGTGCGGAGCGCGGCGAGATCGCTGCCGGCGTTGGGTTCGGAGAAGCCCTGGCACCAGATTTCTTCGCCGCTCAAGATCTTTCGAAGGAAACGTTCCTTCTGCTCGCCGGTGCCGTGAGTGATGGTGGTGGGGCCGACGAGTTGGAGGCCGAGGACGCCGGGAAGGTGCGGCGCGCCGGCACGGGCCATTTCTTCGGTGAAGATGACTTGTTCGATAATGGTCGCGCCGCGGCCGCCGAATTCCTTGGGCCAAGCGATGCCGGCCCAGCCGCCATCGTAGACTTTGCGCTGCCACTGGCGGAGATATTCAAACTGAGCCGTTTTGCCGGGAAGTGCGGCGTAAACGGCTTGCCAGTTCGGGGGAATGTTCGCGGCGAGCCAGGCGCGGAGGCCGTCGCGGAAGGCGAGTTCAGTGGGCGAAAGCTTAAGGTCCATGATCGGGCAGAGACGATTGTATCGTGGAGCCGCACTGTATAATATAAGCATGCGACTACTAACAATAATGTTTTTCGGCGCGACGTTTCTTTTTGGCCAGGAGGCCATGACCAATGAGGGAGTTATCCAACTGGTGAAATCCGGGTTGAGCGAGGGGCTCATCACGAATATCATTCGTCAGCAACCAGGTACCTACACACTTGGCGCGATGGAATTGGTGACGTTGAAAGAAGCGGGGGTTTCCGAGCGATTGATTTCCGCGATGCTGGATAAGGGTAAAACTCCGCAGCCCACAGCCGCCGCCCCCACTCCTGGAACCGCCGCCGCGGCGGTGGGTGCGCCGCAGATTCCTGGAATGGGGCTGTTCTACCGGAAAGACACCGGATATTTTGAGTTGATCAGCGAGCGGGTGGAATGGTACACGGGCGGCGCGCTGAAGTATATTGTGAGTGCGGGTATTGTAAAGAAGGATGTAAAGGGTTCCGTGGCCGGGGCGAGCAGTCTTAACTTTCTGCGAAATCCGATGGAGATCGTGATTGCGCCGCCCGTAGGACGGTCGATTACTTCGTATCTTTTAGTCCAATTGAAGGGAGAGGACGGCGTGCGGAAGTTCAACGTGGGACCGGTAAGCAAGCAGAGCGGCGTAGCGAAGGGCGCGATTCCTTTCGGGGTGGAAAAGGTGGGCGAAAATCAATACCGGATGGTGCTTCCGACGGCGTTGGGGCCGGGCGAGTATGGGATTTTGGGTATCATTCCGGAGGACCCGGAAGGGACGTCCAGCAAGATGTATACGTTTCGGATCTTGCTTTAGTACCCCAGCGCCTTGCCACCGCGCCGGCCGTCCGACCAGCCGAGCCGCATGTTTGTTTTCGACTCAACCGCGACGGCGTGGACGTCGCCTTGGGAGCGGAGCGCGGGGTTAATTTTGTGGCCCATGGACTTCAGCTTTTCGGCTACTTCAGTGACCAGCGCGGCGGGCTCGGCGTCGATGCGGTCGGGCGTTCCCTGGTGGTGAATGCGGGGATAGTCGATGGCATCGCGGAGACTCATTTTGAAGTCGATCATGTTGGTGATGACCTGGAGTACAGTGTTGGGGATTGTTTGTGAACCGGGGGAGCCGAGGGCAACCCAGGGGGTATTATCCTTGTTGAGAACGAGGACCGGGGACATGGAAGAGACGGGGCGTTTGCGGGCTTCGATCTTGTTGCGGCCCGTTGTTCCGAAGCCGCTCATGATGTCGTTGAATAGCACGCCGGTTCCTTTTGGGATTACCTGGGAGCCGTAGAAGCCGTTGAGCGTATAGGTATTGCTGACGATGTTGCCGGCGGCGTCGATCACACTGAAGTGGGTGGTTTCATTGGATTCTTTGTCTGATTCGGCGGTTTGGAGGGGCGTGGATTTGGTGAGGCTGATGCCTTTGGCCCAACTGGCGGCGTGTTCCTTGGAGATGAGTTTGGTGGTTGGGATGTCGAAGAAGGCGGGGTCGCCGGAGTATTCGGCGCGGTCTTTGAAGGCGCGGCGGGCGGCCTCGACATGGAGGTGGCGGGCCTTGGCGGAGCCTTCTTCACCGAGGTTGAGCGAGAAGGTTTCGAGGATATTGAGCATTTGAATCACCGCTGTCCCGCCGGAACTTGAGGGGCCCATGGCGAGAATGGGGTGGCCGCGATAGGTTCCCTTGATGGGCTCACGCTCGTGGGCCTGGTAGGCTTTCAAATCTTCGAGCGTGATGGTGCCGCCGTTCGCTTTCATATCCTTGTCGATCAATTGAGCCGTGAGACCCTCATAGAACTCCCTCGCGCCGTTTTCTTGGATGCGTTGGAGCGTGGCGGCGAGGTCAGGCTGACGAACGAGTTCGCCCTGCTTTAGGGGCGTTTCGGCGCCGTGAAGGAAGACTTTGGCGGTTTCCGGGAACTGCTTCATGATCGGCACCTGTAAAGCGAGGATGATCTCCATGCGCTGGGAAGCGGGGAAGCCGTTTTTGGCGAGCAGGCGAGCGGGCTCAATGACCTGAGCCCACGTGAGTTTGCCGAATTTTTTATGAGCGAGCGCGAGGCCGGCGACAGTGCCGGGAACAGCGGAAGCTTTGTAGCCGAAGCGTTGTTCGTCGGCGGATTTGTACATGTTCGGATTGGCTGCGGCGGGGGCCATTTCTTTGTAGTCGATCGCGGTGGCGCGGCCGTCGGCCATGCGGATCAACATGTAGCCGCCACCGGCGATGTTGCCGGCCTCCGGATGGACCACAGCGAGCGCGAAGCCGACGGCGACAGCGGCGTCAACGGCGTTGCCGCCGCGTTTCATGATGTCGATTCCCACCTGGCTGGCCAGTTCATGAGTGCTGGCGACCATGCCATGTTTTGCGCGTTCGGCCTGAGCGACGAGCGGGCGCTCGGCTTTGAGCGTGAGGCCGGATTGGCTGACCTCCTGGGCCGGGATGGAAAGGACGAGGAGCAGGAAGACGGCGGAGCGCATCTCCTCACTTTAAGCCATCGCGGGTTCGCCGACTTGCTGGCGCCACATGGCGTAATAGAGGCCCTTCGTATCGAGGAGTTCCTGGTGGGAGCCTTGCTCGACGATGCGGCCGCGCTCGAGGACGTAGATGCGGTCGGCGTGCATGATCGTCGAAAGGCGATGGGCGATCAGGATGCTGATGGCTTCGCGGCGCTCGGCGACTTCGCGGATGGTGGCGCTGACCTCTTCCTCGGTGAGGGAGTCGAGAGAGGATGTTGCCTCGTCGAAGACCATGAGGTCGGGCTGGCGGAGAAGGCTGCGAGCGATCGACAGGCGCTGCTTCTCACCGCCGGACACCTTGACGCCGCCTTCGCCGATGCGGGTCGCGAGGCCTTTATCGGCGCGGTCGAGGAGCGTTTTAGCGGATGCCTGTTCGAGGACCTGAAGGCACTCGGCGTCGGTGGCGCCGGGTTTCACGAAGCGCAGGTTTTCGGCGATGGAACCGGAGAAGAGTTGCGTGTCCTGCGTGACGAAGCCGATGCGTTCACGGAATGTCTCCAAGTCGACTTCGGTGTTGGGAATGTCGTTATAACGAATACTTCCCTGGCGCGGTTTGTAGAGACCGACGAGGAGTTTGACGAGCGTGGATTTTCCGGCGCCGGAAGGGCCGACGAAGGCGACGGTTTCGCCGCGGTTGACCTTGAAGTTGATGTTGCAGAGGGCTGGTTTGGCGGCGCTCTGGTGTTGAAAGGTGACGTCAGCGAAGGCCAGTGATTCGAGTTTTCCGATGACCTTCGGATTGGCCGGCGCCGCGTCCGGCGTCATCGCCAGAATGTCGGCGAAGTTCTTGAGAGAGACTTCGGTTTCGCGGTAGACGTTGATGACGTTGCCCAGTTCCTGGAGCGGTCCGAAGATGAAGAACGAGTAGATTAACAGGCTGAAGAATTGGCCGACGGTGATCTGCTGGGCGAAGATCAGGTAGAGCATGAAAAAGAGAATGCTGGTGCGGAGGAAGTTGACGCACGTGCCCTGAATGAAGCTGAGGCTGCGGAGGTACTTCACCTTTTTCAATTCGAGTTGGAGGATGGCGCCGGTGGTGGCGTTGAGACGTTCCACTTCCTGTTTGGCGAGGCCCAGGGATTTGACGAGTTCGATGTTGCGGAGGCTCTCGGTGGTGGAGCCGGCGAGGGCGGTGGTCTCTTTGACGATTTCCACTTGTATCTTTTTGATGCGCTTGCTGAGGACGGAGCTGAGCGTGCCGAGTATGGGGATGGTGAGGAAGAACGCGGGCGCGATGGCCCAGTGGACGTTGAACGCGTAGACCATGACGAAGATGACGCCGACG
>Ga0105048_10013048_pt1 | contig 12994 bp, 8 predicted proteins | sample MAT05_FD_78382 | JGI IMG/M metagenome (GOLD analysis project Ga0105048, IMG submission 78382) | Freshwater microbial communities from Lake Fryxell liftoff mats and glacier meltwater in Antarctica - MAT-05 | ecosystem: Environmental > Aquatic > Freshwater > Ice > Liftoff microbial mat | place...
CCTCGAGCGCCTCGCGCGACTGGACGGCGACCCCGAGCGGCCCGAAGATGCCCCCGTTGTCGTGAGCGTGCCGATGCAGGTCTACACGGTGACCTGGGCGGCGATCTCCCCGCCCCGGGGCGGCTGGAAGAGTCTCGACCCCACAAGGTCGAGCGTGCTCGAGCCCGTCGCGAAGGCGGGAATTGACGAGGTCGCCCAAGCGATCCCCACGGGAACCGGGGAGCAGATCGTGCACCGCGTGCGCGCCGAAGTGTGGGGCCGACCGATCCCCGGCCTCGAGCATGTTCCAGCCGGCGGGGCGTTCGCCGCGCTGTCGCTCGGCTTTCTGAGCGACCAGGTCCGCATCTTCGAGACCGGGCCGTGGACGCGCCTGTCGACCGAGCGCGGGCATGTGCTGATTAAGCGCAAGGCCTGGTCGCTGCTGGGCTGAGCGCGGTCGCTGCCCGGTCTGCGGCAGCCTGCCGCTGCGCCCAGCGAGGAACAGGATGATCGACTCCGCGGTGCCGGTCAGCTCGGGTCCCCGCCCGACACTCCACTCGGCATCCGTCGCCCTCAGCGCACGCCCGCGGGCCACCGCCTTGATCGGGGTGGATGCCGCGAGAGCGCTCGCGAGAGCGACGGCGCCCGTCGCGGAGCTCGGGAAGACGACAGGGTGGCCGAGGGACCGGGCGAGATCGTAGCCATCAACGACCACGGCGCGCAGCCCGCCGACGCCGTGCGGGCCGCGCCGGGCGAGCCTGTCGGCAGCGGTGGCCCGCAGCCGACGGAGAAGCTCATGCGGGTCCGAGTCGCCGAGCCGTGCGGCGATGATGCGCCGGCCGCTCGCGGGGGAGCCCCGCCCGGCGAAAATCGTGCGGAGCGCTCCACGAACGCGATCGAGTGTGCCGCTGTCGAGTCGCCAGACAAGGTCGGCGGCGACGTCGCGCACCCGCCAGCCGGCGCGCAGACCCGGGGCGTCCCAGTGCTCGTCGGTGACCCCCTCAAGCAGGGCGCAGACCGCCAGCAGGCACTCCCCGGTGAGCGGTCGCCAGTCGTTCGTGACCGTCGACTCGTCGCCGCTGCCGCGCTGGCTCAGGGGCAGGTGGCGGGAGAAGTCAGACAAGGAGACCTCCGGAGGGACTGGTGGGTAAGCTCAAAGATAATGCCTGACACGAGCCCTCTGCCGCTGTGGGCAGGCCGAAGTCTCGCCCTCATCGGCATACTTCTGATGGCGCTCAACCTGCGCACGGCGGTCACCGCAATCTCGCCCATCGTCGCCGAGATCCGTGCGGACATTCCACTCGACACCCTCGGTATTGGCGTCATCGGCGCGCTGCCGCCGGTGGCCTTCGCCCTCTCCGGCCTGTTCGGGGCGCGGCTCGGCCGCCGCTTCGGCCTGGAACCGCTGCTGCTCGCGGCGATCGGCATGACGGTGGCAGGGCACCTGCTGCGCGGCAGTGCGTACAGCTTCCAGGTCTTGCTCGCCGGGAGTGTGATGGCGTTCGCCGGGATCGGGATCGGTAACATCCTGCTCCCGCCGCTCGTGAAGCGCTACTTCCCCGACCGAATCGCGCTGATGACGACCGCTTACGCCTCGCTCATGGCGATCAGCGGCGCCGCGCCGGCACTGCTCGCCGCGCCCGTGGCCGAGGCCGCCGGATGGCGTGCCTCTGTGGGGATGTGGTCGATCCTCGCCACGGTGACGCTTGTGCCCTGGCTGGTCGTGATCGTCAGGTCGCATCGCGAGCGGCGAGCGATCGGACCGGATGCGGGGGCGCGGGACACCCGGCCGACTTCGCGCCACCACACGGCGATGTGGCGATCCCGCACAGCCTGGGCGCTCGCGATGGTCTTCTCCCTCACCTCGTTCCAGGTGTACGCCCTCATCTCCTGGCTTCCGCGGCTGTTGATCGAGACGGCGGGCGTCTCGCCCCTCGTTGCGGGTGGCTACCTCGCGCTCTACATCGCGCTTGGCCTGCCCCTCGCCATCGTGATCCCGCGGGTCATCAGCCGGATCGCAGACGTCAGCATCCTCGTTTTCCTGGCCATCACCCTGCTCGTTGTCGGCTATGTCGGCGTGCTGCTCGCGCCGGGCTCCCTGCTCGTGCTCTGGGTCAGCTGCGCGGGGATCGGCACGATCATGTTCCCCGGGGTTCTGACACTCATCAACCTCCGCACCTGCACAACCAACGGTTCCGCGGCGCTAAGCGGTTTCACGCAGGGAATCGGTTACGCCGTCGCCGTGGCCGGCCCCGTGTCGTTCGGCCTCCTGCACGACGCCACCGGTGGATGGACCCTGCCGCTTGTCACGCTGATCGCGGCGGCTCTCGCGTGCGTCGTCCCAGCGCTGTTGCTGCGCGAGCGAGCCTTCGTCGAGGACGAGATCACCGAGTCGCTCGCGCGCTGATCGAGTTCTGCTCTCGCTAGGAGACAGTCTCCGCCCGGTGCACGAGCGCCGCCGCGCCGACGAGCGGCCCGTCGCTCGAGAGCCCGCTCGGCACGACCTTGACCTTGGTCACGAAGCCGAACTCGGCCCGGCGTGCGATCGCGGCGCGGATGTGGTCGAAAAGATCGGGGGACACCTGCGAGAACCCGCCACCGATCGCGACGACCTCCAGGTCGACAAGGGCGGTCGCCGACGCGATCGCCTGGCCGATCGCGCGGCCCGAGCGCTCGACGGCGGCGATCGCGATCTCGTCGCCAGTGCGATAGCTCGTCGCGAGGTCCTCGCCGGACTCGCCCGTCCAGCCCTGGGCCCGCGCCCAGCGCGCCGTGTTCGGACCGGATGCGATTGCCTCCACGCATCCGATTCCGCCGCACTTGCACGGGTCGTCGAAGCCGGCGACCTCGACGTGGCCGATATGCCCGGCATTGCCGGTCGGTCCGGAGACGGTGTTGCCATGCAGGATCAGACCGCCGCCGATACCGGTCGAGACGATCATGCCCATGACGTTGTCGTACCCTTGCGCGGCGCCGACCCAGTGCTCCGCGAGAGCGATGCACAGCCCGTCCATGCGGAGTGTGACGGGAACCCCGAGTACTGTCTCCTCGGCGAGGGCCTTCAGCGGGTAGTCCCTCCAGGCGGGGAGGTTGAGCGGGGAGACGAGGCCGAGCGACTCGGTGATCGGGCCGGCGCTACCGATGCCGACCCCAATGAGCCTTGCCTGATCGCCGAGGGTCATGAGGCTCGCGAGGATCGCAGACCGCACGGCGGAGGCCAGCTCGTCCGACGAGAGCTCGGGCCCGGTCGGTTCGCGGAAGCGGCTGCCGGCAACGACAGTGCCGTCGGCGTCGACGAGGGCCGCTTCGACCTTGGTCCCCCCGAGGTCGACCGCGAGGGCGAGGGCGTCACTCATGAGCGGCACGGGATGTTCTTGGCGTCATCATCCGTCGAGCATAGGGGACCCGCCGCGCGCTGCTCGCGGGGGTGTCGGATGCCGCAAGTAGGGTGAGAGCGTGACCGTGAACGAGCTGCAATTCGAACGTGACTACGACCTCCCGCGCGGGATCGTCTGGGCGGCGCTCGTCGATCCCGTGCTCGTGAGCGGGTGGCTCGGCGAGGCCGACATCGAGCCCGTGGCCGGTGGGCGCTACCGGCTCGACTGGCTCGGTTCGCCGCACTTTCCCGGCACCGACGGCACCATCGGTGCGATATTGGAACCGGAACATCTCACGATCGCGAGCGAGCGCCACGGAATATTCGACCTCCGGCTCGACGAACTCGACGGCGGTTCCCGCGGGACATCCACCCGGCTTCGGCTCACCGTCACCGCCGTAATCGACACGCCCTTCGCCGGGCGGGTGCGCGAGACCTGGCTCGCGGCCCTCGAGCAGTTGGCGGAGCTTCTGCGCGGGCATCCGGTCGACTGGGCCCGCTATCCGGTGCCCGTCTCGGGGTCGCGGCCTGAGCAGGGTCGCGGCTGACCCTCCACCCCCGTGCGCGTTCGCGACGCACATGAGGCAGAATTGGACTCTGCCGCTTTCCCCGGGATCCTGCCCGGCCGGCACGCGACTGGAATCGAGCGATGACAGCAACCAAGAACAACGCCCTCGCCCCGGCCGAACGGGCCGTGGAACTGATCGGCGGCGACCTCACAGAGAAGAGCCTGCGGCTCCACCTCGAGGGTCTTCCCGGGGTCGACGCCGTCGGCCTGGAGGCGCGCGCCGCCGCACTCGGAACCAGGTCGATCAAGACGACGTCAAAGGCCTGGGCCCTCGACAAGATCATCGGCCTCATCGACCTCACGACCCTCGAGGGTGCCGACACGCCCGGCAAGGTGCGCTCGCTCGTGGCCAAGGCGATGACGCCGGACCCCGGAGACCTCTCCACCCCGCGCGTCGCCGCGGTGTGCGTGTACGGCGACATGGTCGCCGATGCCGTCGCCGCTCTGGGGTCCTCCCATTCGGCCGGCCGCGACGACGGCATCAACGTCGCCGCTGTGGCCACCGCGTTCCCGAGCGGGCGAGCCTCGCTCGAGGTGAAACTCGCCGACACGACGGACGCGGTCTCGGCCGGAGCGGACGAGATCGATATGGTCATCGACCGTGGAGCCTTTCTCGCGGGGCACTACGGCCGGGTGTTCGACCAGATCGTCGCGGTGAAGGAGGCCTGCCGTCGGGACGATGGAACCTACGCGCACCTCAAGGTGATCCTCGAGACGGGGGAGCTCACCACCTACGACAACGTGCGCCGGGCGTCGTGGCTCGCGATCCTCGCGGGCGGCGACTTCATCAAAACCTCCACCGGCAAGGTCGCGCCCGCCGCGACGCTTCCCGTCACGTTGCTCATGCTCCAGGTCGTCGGTGACTGGCACCGACTCACGGGCGAAAAGATCGGGGTGAAGCCCGCCGGCGGCATCCGCACGTCGAAGGACGCCATCAAGTACCTCGTCACCGTCGCCGAGACGGTGGGGGAGGAGTGGCTGCAGCCGCACCTGTTCCGCTTCGGCGCGTCGAGCCTGCTCAACGATGTGCTTCTGCAGCGTCAGAAGCTCTCCACCGGCCGGTACTCCGGCCCCGACTACGTGACGATGGACTGAACCCATGAGTTTTCTTGACTACGCTCCGGCCCCGGAGTCGACCGCGATCCTGAACCTCCGCGAGAATTACGGGCTGTTCATCGGTGGCGAGTTCGTCGAGGGCCACGGCACCCCGTTCTCGACCATCTCGCCGGCGACCGAGAAGCACATCGCCCAGATCGCGAACGCGGATGCCTCGGATGTCGACGCCGCCGTGGCCGCCGCCCGGCGCGCGTACGACCGCACCTGGTCGAGAATGTCCGGCTCCGACCGCGGCAAGTACCTGTTCCGAATCGCGAGGCTCGTGCAGGAGCGTGCCCGCGAGCTCGCTGTCGCCGAGAGCCTCGACAACGGCAAGCCGATCAAGGAGAGCCGCGACGTCGACATTCCGCTCGTCGCCGCCTGGTTCTTCTACTATGCGGGGTGGGCCGACAAGCTCGACTATGCCGGGCTCGGGCCGGCGCCTCGGTCGCTCGGCGTCGCCGCGCAGGTGATCCCGTGGAACTTCCCGCTGCTCATGCTCGCGTGGAAGATCGCGCCGGCGCTCGCCGCGGGGAACACCGTGGTGATCAAGCCCGCCGAGACGACGCCGCTGACCGCCCTCATCTTCGCGGAGATCCTGCAGCAGGCCGACCTGCCGCCAGGGGTGGTCAACATCATCACCGGTGCCGGCGACACGGGCCAGGCGCTCGTGAACCACACCGATGTCAACAAGGTCGCGTTCACAGGATCGACCGCGGTCGGCCGCGCGATCGCGAGGTCGACGGCCGGATCGGGCAAGAAGCTCACTCTCGAGCTCGGCGGCAAGGCGGCGAACATCGTCTTCGACGACGCGCCCATCGACCAGGCCATCGAGGGCATCGTCAACGGCATCTTCTTCAACCAGGGCCACGTCTGCTGTGCCGGTTCGCGCCTGCTGGTGCAGGAGAACATCCACGACGAGGTCGTCTCCCGCCTCAAGGCACGCATGTCGACCCTGCGGGTCGGTGACCCGCTGGATAAGAACACCGATGTCGGCGCGATCAACTCCCGCGCGCAGCTCGACCGCATCCGCGAGCTGAGCAACGCGGGCGTTGACGAGGGCGCCGAGCGGTGGAGCCCGGCGTGCACGCTGCCGGATGCCGGATTCTGGTTCGCGCCGACGATCTTCACGGGCGTCTCGACAAGCCACCGCATCGCCAGGGACGAGATCTTCGGCCCGGTGCTCAGCATCCTGACCTTCCGCACCCCGGCCGAGGCGATCGCCAAAGCCAACAACACCCCCTACGGCCTCTCGGCCGGCATCTGGAGCGACAAGGGCAGCCGGATCCTCGGCGTGGCAGACAAGCTGCGCGCGGGCGTCGTGTGGGCGAACACGTTCAACCAGTTCGACCCCTCGAGCCCGTTCGGCGGGTACAAGGAGTCCGGCTACGGACGCGAGGGTGGCCGTCACGGCCTCGCCGCGTACCTTGAATCCCGCGGCTGGGCCGCGCCGGCTGTCACGAAGGGAGCACGCAAGTGAGCCACCTCACCGTGCCGAAGACATTCAAGCTCTACATCGGCGGCAAGTTCCCGCGCAGCGAGTCCGGCCGCGTCTACGAGGTCGTCACCGCGAAGGGCGACTTCCTCGCCAACGCGGCGAAGGCGTCCCGCAAGGACGCGCGGGATGCCGTCGTCGCGGCACGCTCCGCCGTCGCCGGCTGGTCCAGCGCCACCGGCTACAACCGCGGGCAGGTGCTGTACCGCATCGCGGAGCTGCTCGAGGGGCGTCGCGCGCAGTTCGTCGACGAGATCCGCCGCTCGGAGGGTGTGAGCGAGTCCGCGGCATCCGTCCAGGTCGACGCCGCGATCGACGTGTGGGTCTGGTACGCCGGCTGGGCCGACAAATACGTGCAGGTGGCCGGCAACGGCAACCCCGTGAGCGGACCCTATTTCAACGTGTCGACCCCGGAGGCGACCGGCGTCGTCGCGATCATCGCCCCTCAGGAATCCTCCCTGCTCGGGCTCGTGAGCGTCGTAGCCCCGGCCCTGGTGAGCGGCAACACCGTCGTGGTCATCGCGAGCGAGGCCTCCCCGCTCAGCGCGATCAGCCTCGGTGAGGTGCTCGCGACGAGCGACGTGCCCGGCGGTGTCGTCAACATCCTCACCGGGTCCGCCGCGGAAATCGCGCCGTGGCTCGCGAGCCACGCCGACGTCAACGCTCTCGACCTCGCCGGCGCCGGCGACCTCGACTGGGTCGACCTGCAAATCGCCGCCGCCGAGACACTCAAACGGGTACTGCCCCCCGAGGTGGGCATTGCGGCGCCGTCGGTCGAGCGCGTGACCTTCTTCACCGAGACCAAGACGGTCTGGCACACGAAGGGCCTCATCTAGGTCCCCGACCCCGCGTACCGAAGAAGCCCCCACCGGTCGGTGGGGGCTTCCTCGGTTTCCGGTGCAGTCAGCGCGGCGCGAGCGCTACCGGCAGGGCCGCCCGGGGAACGCCGGCTTGCCCGTCACGGCGGGCTTGCCCTTGACTGCCGGCTTGCCCCTCACCGTGCAGGTCGGAACATCCTCGACCAGGGTGACCCTGTCCAGGCTCACCGACCCCGCACCGCTGAAGCCGAAGCCGTAGCCCTGCACGTCGGTGAGGGTGAGGCCGTCGTTCGGGGCACCGGCAGCCTGGTCGACGGAACGGGTGAGGTCGGCGAAGGGCACCGTCACCGTGCGCCATCCGGCCCGATTGTCGACGAAGCTCGTCTCGAACAGTTCGGCGGTGTCCGGTGCCTGGAAGACGCGGATGTAATCCAGAGTGAGCGACTGCGGGAACACGAGGTCCTCTCCCGGCGCTCCGCCGAAGTTTCCGCCAACTGCCACGTTGGTGATCAGTGAGAAGGGGTGGTCGTAGACCCATTCCTTACCGGCCACGTCCTCCGGGGTTGCAGAGTGGTACTGGATGTCGTCTACGAACCAGTCGATCCGCTCCGGCGTCCACTCGACCGAGAACGTGTGCCAGTCCTCGTACACGGGGGTGTCGAACGTGTAGGTGTCGCCGAAGGAGTTGCCTCCCGAGTATCCCGGTCCGTGGATGGTGCCAAAGATCTCGTTCGGCAGACGGCCGACGAACTCCATCACATCGATCTCGCCCGTCTGGGGCCAGCCGACCTCACGGAAGTCGTTGCCGAGCGTCCACACCGCCGGCCAGATGCCGGAGCCCTGGGGCACCCGCACGCGTGACTCGATACGGCCGTACTCGAACTCCTGCTTCTGCTCGGTGATCAGGCGGGCCGACGTGTGCGTGCACGGTCCGTACCAGCAGTCGAGGTCCGTGGTCGCCGGGTCGATTTCGCGAGCCGTGATCACCATGTTGCCGTTGCCGTCATGCGCCGCGTTGTCGGTGTTGTCGGTGTAGTACTGCAGCTCGTCGTTGCCCCAGCCCCAGCCTCCGGTCTCGTAGGTCCAGTTGTCGGGGTTGGCGGGTGTGCCTGCTGCGCCGTCGAACTCGTCACTCCACACTGGAACCCAGCTGTCGCGTCCGGCGTCGGAGGCCGCACTGTCGGCGACCGCGATGGTGACGGTGTCGCCATCGCCCTCGCCGAGGTACCAGAACGACAGTCCCTCATACGCGGACCAATCCTGGCCGGAAGGGAAGTCGCGCGCGAGCGTCGCCTCGCCGCCGGTCGTCACATCGAGCACTTTCTCGAAGACATCCTGCCCGGCGTAGCCGCCGGCCGCGGCCTCGCGCACCGCGAGGTCGATGTCGCCCTCGGTGTCGAACAGCCACGGGTGGGTCCCGAAGTCGTCGACGATCGTAAAGTCAATCGGGTCGTCGTCCTGAATGCTCACGGTGGCACCGCTCACGAATCCGAACTCGGCTCCGGTCGGGTTCGACAGGTTGACGAGGAAGGTCTCGTCCACTTCGTGCTTGGCGTTCTGCAGGGTGGAGACGGTGATGGTCGCCTCGCGCTCCCCGGCGGGGATCGTGACGGTTCCGCTGGCCGCCGTGAAGTCGCGGTCGAGCGTCGCCGGCAGGTCTTCGGTTGCGGTGCGTGCAGCGGACTCCGCGGTGGCGAAGTTGACGGTCACGTCCGTAGCGGCGGCGCGGTTCAGCCGGACGGTCGCGGTGGCGTCGGAGCCTTCGAGAACCTCGTACCCGGCGCGGTCGAATCCGACCGTCAGGGGCACCTCGGCGGCCTGGCCGTAGAGCAGCACGTCGTCGTAGAAGAACGTCTGCGTGCCGGCCGTGGTGAGGGCGCCGAACGCGAAGCCCTGCATGTCGGTGAGTCCACGGCCATCGTTCGGCGCGTTGTTGTTGATGTTCTTGCGCGCGAAGTCGGCGAAGTCGAACTGCTGGAACTTCCAGCCAGTCCAGTTGTCGGTGTACTCGACAACGAAACGCTCGGCGTCGTCGACGGTCGAACCGGGGTTGCGGTTGTCCTGGATGTCGAGGAACAGGCGCGTGCCCGATCCGTTGCCGTGCATCCAGAAGCCGATGCCCTCGTAGCTGCTCCAATCCTGGGTGGTCCACGCGTCGACGGCGTCATTCGTGAAGTTGTCCACCACGACTCCGTAGGACGTCACGGTGAACGCCGATGACAGCACGTCGTTGCCGGCAGCTTCGCCGGGCACCGGAACAGGAGACGGAACCGTGCCGAAGGCGACAGTGCTGTTGGGGTCCTGGGCGTTGAACCAGCCGACCGGAACGGTTCCCGTGGTGCCCGACGGCAGTGCGGCCTCAAAGTCCTCGAGCAGCAGTGTGCGGCCGGTGGGCGGACCGACGATCGGGCCGTCGTTGTCGACGATCGTGATCGTTGCGGCGCTCGGCGTGCCGAGCGCGGCTCCAACGGCGTTGCTGAGGGTCAACGCGAGGGTCTCTCGCGGCTCCTCGGCGGCGTCATCGATCGTGGCGATCGAGACGGTCTTCGTCGTCTCGCCCGCCGCGAACGTGAGCGTTCCGGCCTCGGGGCTGTAGTCATCGGCGCCGGCGGTACCGTCGCTCGTCGCGTAGTCGATCGTGATGGGGGTGGTGGGCGCGACGTTGAGGCGCACATTGATGGTCGCCGTGGCGCCCTCGATGACCTCGGCGGATGCGGCGGACAGCGAGATCGTCGGTGTCACCTCGGCTCCCGCGAAGAGCTCAACGTCGTCGATCTGCACGGTGGCACTGCCGCTGACGGCAGGGATGGCGTAGCCCCACATGGTGGTGAGTCCGAGGCCGTCGTTCGGTCCCGGGTTGAAGTCGGTGGAGCGGACCAGAGACGGCCACGGGATCTCGATGGGACGCCAGCCGGCCTCGTCGTCAGTGAATTCCAGTTCGAACCGCTCCGACGTGTCAGAGCTGGTTCCGCCATCGAAGATCTCGAACTGCAGGACGGCTCCGGAGCCGGTACCGTTCAGCATGAACCGCACGCCGTCGAAGTCGCTCCAGTCGGCTGCAGTGGGGAAGCTGTGGCCAAAGCCCGCGTAGGCACCGGCGGGAACGTCGAATCCGTAGGAGAGAACCTTCGTCGGATCGGTCTGGCCGGGCTTGGCCCCGGCGGTGCCGGGCGCAACGTCGACGATGCCGATTCCGGCTCCACCGCCCCCTCCGCCGTAGGAGAAGTAGTCGGGGGCGGGGGCACCGGCCTCGAAGTCATCGACCGTGGATACTGTCTCGGCCGCCGCGGCCGAGACACCCGCGACCGCAATCGGCACGATGAGCGCCGGCACCGCAACCGCAGCAGCGATTATCCGTGGGAGCGCTCTCAAAGTAATGGACATTTCTTCCCCACCAGATAGTCGACGACCCCCGTTGGCCGCCTGACCTCACCGTCATCGGTCAGATTCCGCAATCCTAACCATGAAATCGGGTGCGCCACAGAGCCAGTTTTGCTCGACGCCACAGGGAAACACGAAACCGCCGACAAGTCACAGGGGTCGCGGCTAGGGTCGGACCATGCGAATTCTGGTCACCGGTGCGACCGGTTACATTGGCGGGCGCCTCGTGCCGAAGCTTCTCGAGGCGGGACACGAGGTGCGGGTGCTCGTGCGCACCACGGCCAAGATGCGCGATGTGCCGTGGGCCGACCAGGTCGAGATCGTGCAGGGTGATCTCGGCGATCCAGCCTCGCTTGTCGACGCCGTGAACGGCATGGAGGCGTTGTACTATCTCGTGCACGCCATGGGCGGATCCGGCGATTTCGAGCAGGCCGAGCGGGAGTCGGCGACGAATGTCGCGCGTGCCGCTCGAGCGGCGGATGTACGCCGCATCGTGTACCTCGGTGGGCTGCACCCGGACGGCGAGTTGTCGCCGCACCTTCGATCGCGTGCCGAGGTCGGGCGCATCCTCATCCGCTCCGGGGTTCCGACCGTCGCGCTCCAGGCTGGGGTCGTGATCGGATCCGGCTCGGCCGCGTTCGAGATGATCCGGCATCTCACCGACGTTCTGCCCTACATGCCCGCTCCCAAGTGGGTGCGCAACTTCATCCAGCCCATCGCCGTGCGCGACGTACTGCACTACCTCGTCGAAGCGGCCGAGCTGCCGCCCGAGGTCAACCGCACGTTCGACATCGGCGGTCCGGATGTGCTGCGCTACGGCCAGATGATGAACGGGTACGCGCTCGAGGCCGGCCTGAAACAGCGGGCGATCGCCGCGCTGCCGGTGCTCACCCCCTGGCTCGCCTCGCAATGGGTCAACCTCGTCACACCGATCCCGCGCCGCCTGGCGATTCCCATCATCGCGTCGCTCCAGTACGACTGCGTAATCCACGAGCACGACATCGCGAATTGGATCCCCGCTCCGGAAGGCGGGCTGACGCCGTACCGCACCGCGGTGCGGCTGGCCCTCGGCCGGATGCGCGACGGCGAGGTCGAGACGAGCTGGCTGAATTCCTCGGTCGAGGGTGCCCCGGCGAACCTCCTTCCCTCCGACCCCGACTGGACCGGCCACACGGTCTACCTCGACCTCAAGGAGAAGCACACGGACGCGTCTCCCGAGAATCTGTGGGCGGTCATCGAGGGGATCGGCGGGGACAACGGCTGGTATTCGCTCCCGGTCGCATGGGCTGCGAGGGGAGTCTTGGACAAGGTCGTCGGGGGAGTGGGACTGCGCAGGGGACGGCGCCACGCCGAGACCCTGAACTCGGGTGACGCGCTCGACTTCTGGCGTGTCGAGGAGATCCGGCGTGGCAGCTTCCTGCGCCTGCGTGCCGAGATGAAGCTGCCCGGCCGGGCGTGGCTCGAACTCAGTGTGGAGCCGGCTCGCGGGGGCGGGTCGGACTACCGCCAGCGCGCGATCTTCTTCCCCCAGGGCCTTGGCGGTCGTCTCTACTGGTTCTCGATCCTCCCGTTCCACGGCATTATCTTCAACTCGATGGCCACAAAGATCACTCAGACTGCCGAGGCGAGAGCTGAGAAGTCGGTGCCGGGCGGGGAAGAAAAGGTCATCGCGGCCTAGGGTGGAGGAAACCACACGCTGCTCCGGCGAGCGTGATAACGGGGAGGTCTTCATGAACGACGCACAACCAGACGGCGCGACGGGCGAGCGCGACGACAGCCTCGAGCATCACGCGCACGAGGAGCGCGACACTGTCGCGTTCCTCGGTGACAGCCTCACTGCCGGCGGTCGCTGGGCCGATTGGTTCCCCGATCTGAACGTCGTGAATCTGGCCGTCGGCGGAAGCACGACGGATGACCTGGTCGCCCGGGTCGATGACGTCGTGGAACTTCGGCCGGACGAGATCGTTATGCTCATCGGCACCAACGATCTGGGCACGCGCCAGACCGTCGAGCATCTTGTGCGCAACATCGAGTCGGCGTGCGTGAGGCTGCGCAAGGAACTGCCCGGTTCGCGGATGCTTGTGCAGTCGATCCTTCCCCGTGGCCGCGAGTACGCCCACCGCATCCAAGACGCGAACATCCACCTGCGCCAGTTCTCCTCGACCGTGCGAGCCCAATTCCTCGACCTATGGCCGTCGATGGCGCTCGAGGACGGCGAGGTCAACCCCGAGTTCTCCGACGATCGTCTGCACCTGAACGACGCCGGCTACGAGGCGTGGCTC
>Ga0105048_10013049_pt1 | contig 12993 bp, 13 predicted proteins | sample MAT05_FD_78382 | JGI IMG/M metagenome (GOLD analysis project Ga0105048, IMG submission 78382) | Freshwater microbial communities from Lake Fryxell liftoff mats and glacier meltwater in Antarctica - MAT-05 | ecosystem: Environmental > Aquatic > Freshwater > Ice > Liftoff microbial mat | place...
AGCGCGTCGGCGAGGCCGAGCACCAGCCGCACCTCGGCGGCGCTCAGTGATGACCGCGGTCCCCAGACGTACAGCACTCCCACCGTCTCGCCCCTGTTGTGCACCGGCAAGGCCATCGCCGACCATTTGCCCGCACCTGCCAGGCTGCGTTCAAAGACGAAGAATGATCGCGAGAGGTCGACGACGTGCAAGGGCTGGCCGGTGGCGAAGACCCGGCCCACCAGACTCAGCCGATCGTTCGCCGAGCGCGCCCCTACCGCCTGAGCGTGATTGGGCGCCACGTTGGCGTGGGCCAGACATACGAGGGTGCCGGTGCGCTCGTCGTGATCGTAGAGCGCCAGCGAGCTGCCGGCCAACGTCGCGCTGAGCGTCGCGAGGGCGCGGTGGGCGGCCACTGACGGCTCGACTGCCGAGGTAGCCGCCGCGAGGAGCGAGCGCATCACCTGAACTTCGGCGCGGGCGCGCGCGGTCGTGTCGCGCTCCATCACTGCTACATAGCCATCCAGGCACGGAGCACGAGAGACCAGCACCCTCACCTCTCCGACCTGACCCAGCGAGAGCACCGACTCGACCATCGGCTCGCCCTGCCCCGCTCGCTCGCACATTGCGGCGAAGGCAGTTCTCAACATCGTGCCGCCGCTGCCCTCGATGAGCATCGAGGCCGAGGTATTGGTCGAGCGAACCATGCCCTGCTGATCAAGGTGCACCACTCCCAATGGCAGCTCGTTGATCAACTGGACGTATGGTTGCTTGAGCCACTCGACCTCAGCGTCATTCGCGTCAATCGAGTCGAGCACGCTGAGAGGCTGTGCAAAGGGTGCGCCCCGCGTGACGTCAGACGGTTGTCGGCACCTGGGTAAAATCGCACCGCGAGGTCAAACCAGACCAGGGCGGAGGATGACTCAACGCGTGCCACCGGGGTCCTCAGGAAGTCGTCTTCAGTCCCGAAGGTTCGCGCGGTTCGATCGCTGATCAGCAGGTCCTCCTCGACCCACTCAAACTTTGACGCGTCACCTTCAGATGCGGGGAACGTCAGTGCTTTGGCGCGTTGGCAGAGTGTTTGCTTGCGCTCGGCGCCAGCAAATCGCCGCTTTCAATCGCCAAGGGGAGCTTCCTGAGTCATCAAACCAGCCGCAAGAACCGAATTCACGCCACGACCTCGTCGATGCGCGAAGTGATGAAGGCCGTCACCCGCATCGCTCCCTCTGAAGCCACAGTGCTCATCACTGGTGAGACCGGCACCGGCAAAGAGGTGGTAGCCCGGCTTTTTCACGACCACAGCGCCCGCGCCGCGCACGCTTTCGTGCCCATCAACTGCGGTGCGATACCCGAGACGCTGATCGAGAGCGAGCTGTTCGGCCACGCTCGCGGCGCCTTCACTGGCGCTGTATCGGCGCGCAAGGGCCGCATCGCCGCCGCCGAGGGCGGCACCTTGTTTCTCGACGAGATCGGCGAGCTGCCCCTGTCACTCCAGGTCAAGTTGCTGCGCGTACTTCAAGAGCGCTCGTACGAGCCGGTTGGCAGCAACGAGTCAGTGCAGGCAAATTTTCGACTGGTCGCCGCCACCAATCGTGACCTCGTCAAAGAGGTCGACGCCGGTCGTTTTCGCCGCGACCTCTACTACCGGCTCATGGTGTGCCCCATCGAGCTGGCCTCGCTGCGCGACTGCGCCGACGACGTGGTTGAGCTGTTCACCCATTTTTGGGCCGGCCGCGGCGAGACGCGCCCGGTCGCCGCCGAAGTGCTGATGGCGCTTCGCTCGTACCCGTGGCCCGGTAACGTGCGCGAGCTCGAGAACGTCGTGGAGCGGATATCAGTCTGGGCCGAGGGCCTGTCGATCACTTTGGCAGACCTGCCCCGGCAGTTGCAGCCGCGCGGCACCTCGCTGCCGGCACCGACCCCGTCGGCTCCGTGGCCGGTGCCTGCCCTGCAGGCCGACGCCCCCACCCCCTTAGAGCCTTTGAGCGCGGACGCTCTCGAAGAGCAAGACCAAGCCCCCTTCGCGCTCCCCCCGGTGCCCCCTCCGCAGAGCCCCTCCGAGCCGGCGCCTTTGAGCGCGGCGCATGCGCTTGAATCCGACTTCGTGCTCGACTTCCGCACTCCGGCCCGGATGAGCCTGCCCATTGACATGCCCAGCGTGCTTCGCCGCTTCGAAGACGAGATGATCGACATCGCTTTGGTGCGCACGAACGGAAACAAGAAAGCCGCCGCCGATATGCTCGGCCTTCAGCGCACCACCCTCGTCGAGAAGCTGCGCCGTCGAAACCGCCCCGAGCTAATGAATCTCGACGCGACGGGAACCTGACACCCTCTCGCGTCGACTCGTTCGCACGCTCGTGAGGAACGCTCGTTGCACCGCGGAGTCTCCTCGTGTGGCCCCTGCTGTTGTTGACCGCAACCTTCGGTGCTGCGCCTCCATTGAAGGAGGCGCCCTCCGCCAGCCTGCTGCTCTCAGAGTGGGTCGAGCGCATTCGCCTGCCCGCCCAGCACTTGTCCGTGCGGGCTGACCTTTGGCGCTCCGAACTCGAGCTCACCTCGGAGCTGCCACCCCAGACGCTGCTGCGTGCATTTCCCAAGGGGGCCGCCCGGTCGTGCCCCAAGCGCGTGATCAAAGTCCACGTGCTGGTGCTGCGGTGCGACTCGTCGCGGGTGCAGGCCACGGTGCGCGGCTCACAGCTCGAGCTCACCCTCGCGCGCGGACTGCCGTGGAAAAACCTCGGCGCGCCTGCTCTGAGCTGGCACTACCCGCCCGAGCGCTTCGGGCTGGGCAGCGCCTGCCCCGCCGGCAGTACCGACGAAGGCCGGCTCGAGTGTCGAATCGCCGTGGGCGCCACCAACGAGCAGGTGACCCAGGCGCTGCAAGGCATGACCGGCCCAATGGCCTCGCTTCGAGAGGGAGACCTTGCGTTGTCTCGCAACGACGTCACTTCGGCATTGGCCGCTTACGAACGGGTGGGCCGCACCGGGCTCATCGCCCGCTTGGCGCGGGTCAGGCTGTGCGAGATCAGCGGGGGGTGCGTGGGCGGCAGCGAAGAGAACAGTACCTTCGACACCAATGTGCTGCCCGAGCCGGCCCGCACTGAGCTCGAGCTGCGCCACGTGCGCACCCTCACCCTGTGGGGGCAGCGAAGCCGCGCAGCGGCCCTGCTCAACGCGCGCATGGCCGACCGCACCCGCGACGACGCCTGCCGCCTTTGGCCCGAGGTCTGCGACGGGGTGATCACCAGCGCCCTCAACGAAGCCGACCTCGAGCTACAGGCGCTTGGGCTCGAGATGTTTCTGCGACGGCCCCAATCAAACGCCGCGCTGCGACTCACCCGCCAGGCCTCTGACGCTGCCGCGCGCCTCGGCGCTCCGGGCTTCGCCGCCAATCTGTTGGCGTCGGCGAGCGACTCGGCTCCGCGAGATGAACTCGAGGCGCACCTGCGGAGGGTGATCGAACTTTATGAGCTCGCCCGCGACCCGGTACGCGCCGCCGTGGTGCGCGAGTATGCCCGGACCGTGATCGCTCATCGTACCTTTGGCAGTGTACGGGCGCTCCCGCTCGAGACCGAGCCGCCGCCCGCAAGTATGAACCCCCAGATGAAAGTTCTTTACGACGACGTGAAACGCGAGCTTGAGCTGGCCAAAGCAGTTGGCACGGTCAGCCGCGCGCGCAGCGTTGGGTCGAGGGTGCCCGAGCCAACCGTGCAGCACTGAGCGCACGTCATCGGCACGGGCCTGGCACCGTCTAAAGCTCGTGAAGCTCTTCGACAATGCGTTGACAGTGCTCGAACGGGCCCTCGACGTCAGGCTCTACCGGCAGAACGTATTGGCGGCCAACGTCGCCAACATCGACACCCCTGGCTACAAGCAGCGCGAGGTCGATTTTGGGGCGGCGCTGCACTCAGAGCTGAGGGCCAACGGCGTCAGCGAACAGGTCTCCGCGCTCGAGCACGCGACCCATGACGTCCAGGGCGCCGCCCCTGGCCTTGATCAGAACACCGTCGACCTCGACCAGACCATGGTGTCGATGGCCGAGAACGGCCTGCAATACGGGGCCGCGGCCCGCGCGGCGAGCAAGAAGCTCGCGATTCTCAAGTACGTCGCCAACGACGGCAACGGCTGAAGCTTTCGTCTCGAATCAGGAGCACCTCGATGGATTTCCTCTCGGCCTTGCACATCAGCGCCTCAGGCCTCTCGGCCCAGCGCACCCGCGTCAACGTCGCCTCATCGAACTTGGCCAACGCCGAGTCGACCCGCGGCCCCAACGGAGAGCGCTACCGCCGGCTCGACGCCGTGTTCAGCACTGAGGCCGTCGAAAGCGGCGCCGCCCAGTCGCCCTCGGGCGTCACCGTCACCGAGATTCGAGCCGACCCTGGCCCCGGCAAGCGGGTGTACTCGCCGAGCCACCCTGACGCTGGCCCCGATGGCTTCGTGACGTTGCCCGACGTTAACCCCATTCACGAGGTCGTCAACTTGATGTCGGCGTCGCGCGCGTACGAGGCCAACGCGACGGCCGTAGACACCCTGAAGACCATGGCGCAGCGCGCGCTCGACATCGCGAGGTAACGAACGCCCATGAGCACCATACCCGTCAACCAATTCGAAACGTCCATGCTGCTCGAGAGGGCCGGCCAGGCCACCGGAGACGCGGGCCAGCCTGACTTCGCCCACGAGCTGCAGAGCGCATTGAGCAGTGTCGAGAGCGCGCAGCTGCAAGCAGACACTCAAGCCACGATGGCGGCCGAGGGCGGCGGCAATCTGCACGAGCTGTCGCTGTCTCTCGAGAAAGCCGACATCGCGATGCGGGTCGCAATGAAGATTCGCAACAAGGTCGTCGACGCCTACCACGAAGTCATGCGGATGAGCGTCTAAGCAGTGGAGCCTCTGATCAAACAGCTCAGTGCGCTGCCCGCCAAGCTGCTGGCGATGTCGACGCGGGCCAAGGTGCTGCTCGGGCTGGGCGTGCTGGCCATCGCCGGCGCCGCCGCCGGCATCAGCGCGGTGTCGACGATGGGCGACTACCAATACGCGTTCACGAATCTTTCGCCCGAAGACGCGGCCGAAGTGCAAGCGGCCTTGAAGACCGCCAACGTCCCGTACCGGCTCGAGGCGGGCGGCACCGCGCTGGCGGTGCCTGCCAGCAAGGTCTACGAGGTGCGGCTGCTGCTGGCGTCGGCTGGGCTGCCTCGCTCGAACGGCACCGGCTTCGAGCTGTTCGACAAGGGCGACTTCGGAGTTTCGGAGTTCACCCAGAAGGTCAACCTTCGCCGCGCCACCGAGGGCGAGCTCGCGCGCACCGTGGGCCGGCTCGAGGGTGTGCGCAGTGCACGCGTGCACCTGGTGTTGCCCGAGAAGGCAGTCTTCCGCGGCGAAGAGCGGGCAGCCTCGGCGGCAGTCGTGCTCAACCTGCAACCCGGCAAGAGCCTTTCGGAGCGCGAGCTGACCGGCATCAAGCACCTGGTTGCCTCGGCCGTACCAGCGCTGGCCGCCAACTCGGTCACCATCGTCGACGGCCGCGGCGCGGTGCTGGCCGCCGAAGACGGCGCGGGCGCTGAGGCCCAGGGTTTCGCCCGCAAGCTCGAGCGTGACCTCGAGCAGCGCATCGTGAGCCTCCTTGAACCGGTAGTCGGTTCGGGCCAGGTCGTGGCGCGAGTCACCGCCGACGTCGACACCAGCGAGGTGACGGCCACCAACGACAACTTCGACCCTGACGGCACGGTGCTCAAAACCGAGCGCACGACCGCCCAAAACCAGAATGAGCAGAGCGACAAAGGCGGCGCCGCCGCCGTAGGGGCCATCGCCAACCAGCCGATGGCTGCGGCCGCTGGCGGGCCCGGCAGCACCAACAAGTCGAACAACACCGCTCAAGAAGAAAACCGCACGTGGGAAATATCGCGCGTGACCACCCGGACAGTGACCCGGGCACCACGGCTCACTCGACTGTCTGTGGCCGTGCTGCTCGACGGCATCGACCGAAAGCCACGCGAGGCTGCTGAGGTGCAGCGCCTCGGTGAACTCGTGCGCAAGGCCGTGGGCTTCGATGCCAATCGCGGCGACCAGCTCGAGATCTCCTCTGAAGCGTTCAGCCACTCGGCTGACGAGCCGATCGCGACCAGCTCTGGCGTCAGCGGCGCGCCAGCCTGGTGGGTGTACGCAGCCGGTGGCGGGCTGCTGCTGCTGCTGGCCGTCGTGGCGGTGGTACTGCTTCGTTCGCGTGCTCCGCTCCCCGCGCCGCTCGTGCTCAAGCCCGGCTCGACCGTGGCCCAGATCGAAGCGAGCGCGGTCAACAACGCCCGCCCAGCCGGCCCAGCCACGCCAGGGGCGGCCCAGCTGCCTTCCACCGCCGGCACTCCAACCCTCGCGCTCGAGCAAACCAAGGCGCTCGCCGAAGGGCCCACGGAGCTCACTCGCCGCGCCCGCGAGCTGGCGAGCAGCGACCCGGTTCGTGCGGCCAACCTGATTCGCTCCTGGCTCACGCCCAACACCAACGACAGCGCCCCGCGCGCATAGGAAACCTGAAATGGCTGAAGCATCATCTGCAGAGCTGCCGCTGTCGCGGCAAGAGCCGGCCTCACTTGGGGCGGTGCGAGCGGCCGCCGTGCTGGTCGGTCTGGGCCGCGACGTCGCCACCGAGGTGTTCAAGCTGCTCGACGAACACGCGGCCCGCAAGGTCGCTCTGGGCGCCAGAGAGCTGCGCCGCACCCAACCCGAGCTGCTCGGCGAGGCCCTCAAGGCTTTTTGCGATTCGATGGAAGGCGCCAGAGGTGACATGGCGGCCGGTGATGCGCTGTTGCGCGAGGTGGCCCGCGATGCGCTCGGCCCCGAAATGGCCCGGCGCGCCTTTGACGGTGTTGCCGCGCCACCGCCTCCCGATGAGGTGCTGGGCCCGATTGCCGAAGCCGACCCCGAGTCACTGGCGATGGTGCTGGCGCGGGAGCTGCCGCAGACCGTGGCCCTGGTGCTGGCCGCGATGAGCCCCGACAAGGCAGGCGCGGTGATGGCCTTCATCCCCGAGGGGCAGCGCCCTGGCATCGTGCGCCGCATGGCCACCGTCGACTCGGTGGCGCCAGAGGTGCTGCGCGAGGTTCGCGCTGCGCTCACCACCGAGCTGCAGTCAGTCGTTGCCGAGGGCATGCGCCGCGTCGACGGCAAAGGCGCGGCGCTCGAGGTGTTGCGCCGTACCCCGCGGCCTCAGCAGCAAGAAGTGCTCAACGCCATCGCCAAAGACGACGCCCAGCTGGCGGCCGATCTCGGCGCGCGGCTCTTCACCTTCGAAGATGTCGCGCTGCTGACCGACCGCGACATTCAATCGCTGCTCAAGGAAGCCGACTCGGCACAGCTGCCCTTGGCCCTCAAAGCCGCCTCAGAAGAAGTGCGCGCCAAGATCTTGAAGAACATGTCGTCGCGCGCCTCGCAGATGCTCACCGACGACTTGGCGGCCATGGGGCCGGTGAAGCTCTCGATCGTCGAAGAGGCGCAGAACGGGCTGACCCGCTTGGCCCTCGAATTGGCCGAGAAGGGCAAGATCACCATCGTCAGCGCTACCGACAAGATGGTCTGAGCCATGAACGACTCGAGCGCCCGCGCCCCGCTGTTCTTTCAAGCCGCCCACCCCGGCTCCACGGCAATCTCGGCACACTTCGAACGTGTGCCTCACCCGCGCGCCTCGGCACCGCCGGGCGCCGCGCCGCAACTCCACGCGGCACCCATCGATCTGCCTCCGCACAACCCTCCGGCCAACGAGGCGCCAGCTCACGCACGGGCGCCAGCCGGCCCAGCCAATGCGACCCTGGCGCCATCGCCCCCGACGCTCTTTCATGCGAACCCTCCCTTGCCGCCGGCGCTCTCCTCCGAGCCGCCCCGGCCCGTCGCATCGTTGGTGCACCTCGAAGAGGCCATCGCCAACCTGCGGCTGCACGCGTCGCGACTCGCCGAACAAGCGCGCTCAGACGCGATGGAAATCGGCTTTCAGGTGGCCCGTCGAATTCTCGAGACCGAGCTGAGCACGAGCCCGGAGCCGCTTTTCGCTCTCGTGCGCAGCGCCGTGCGGCGGGTTGGTGATGCTCGCAAACTGGTGATCAAGCTGCACCCCGGCGACGCCTCGCGCATCGACGACCCCGAAGCCCGCGCCAAGCTCGGGCTCTCGCTGTTGCAGGTCGAGGTGGTCGCCGACGCGTCGCTCTCGCCTGGAGATGCGGTGGTCGAGACCGATACCGCCACCGTCGACGGCCGGCTCGCGACGCGCATCGACGAGGTCAGGCGCGCCGTCAGCCTCACCGTCGAAGAGAACCCGTTATGAGTCTGTGCGACCTCGAGCGTTTGGCGCGGGTGCTCAAGACCACCGAGCCGCTCCCGTTGCAGGGGCGAGTGCTCCGTGCCACCGGCGTGCTGCTGGAGGCCGCGCTGCCGCGGGTGCCGGTTGGCACGGCCTGCGAAATCAAGGTCTCGGCTGAGCGCTTGGTGATTGCCGAGGTGGTCGGCTTCTCGGGCGCGACGGCGCTGCTGATGCCCTTCGGCGAAACGCAGGGCATTCGCGAAGGCTGTGTGGTGGTGCCGCGAGAGAGTGCCTCCGAGATTCGTGTCAGCGAATCGTTGCTCGGCCGGGTCGTCGACGCCGCACTCAAGCCGCTCGACGGTTTGGGCGAAGTCGATGCGGGCTCGCGCGTCTCGCTCAACAGCCGCCCGCCAGCGGCGATGTCGCGGCGCCGCATCAGCCAGCCGATGCCGCTGGGCATTCGCTGCATCGACGGGCTGCTCACTCTGGGTGAAGGGCAGCGAGTCGGCATCATGGCCGGCCCCGGTGTGGGCAAGAGCGTGCTGCTGGGCATGGTCGCACGTCATGCCAGCGCGGACGTCATCGTGGTCGGGCTGATCGGCGAGCGTGGCCGCGAAGTCAGAGAGTTCGTCGAGCGCGATCTGGGCCCAAAGGGTTTGGCCCGATCGATCGTCGTGGTCGCCACCGCCGACGAGCCGCCGCTCGTGCGAGTGCGTGCGGCGATGGCCGCCACCAGCGTGGCCGAGCACTTTCGCGCTCGGGGAAAGCGGGTGCTGTTGCTGGTCGATTCGCTGTCACGGGTGGCGATGGCTCAGCGCGAAATTGGGCTGGCGGCCGGCGAGCCTCCGACGTCGAAGGGCTACCCACCGTCGGTGTTCGCGCTGCTGCCGCGGCTCATCGAGCGCGCAGGCACCGACTCCGGCAAGGGCAGCATCACCGCGCTCTACACCGTGCTCGCCGAAGGTGACGATCTCACCGACCCGGTGGTCGACTCGGCCAAGTCGCTGCTCGATGGCCACCTGGTGCTCTCTCGCGCGCTGGCCAACGCCGGCCAATTTCCAGCGGTCGACGTGCTCACCTCAGTCAGCCGGGTGATGAGTGATGTCGCCAGCCCGCGGCACCTCGAGCTGGCCCGTGCCGCTCGCCAGATTTTGGCAGCCCACAAAGAGGCCGCAGATCTCATCGACGTCGGAGCCTACGTGAGCGGCTCGAACGCGCGTGTCGATCACGCGGTGCGCTGCATCGGCGCGGTGAATGCGTTTCTCCGTCAGGGCCCCGTAGAGCACTGCGCGCTGCTGGAGACCCTCGAGCAGCTGCAGCGCGCCACGACCGCTGGCGAGGTGACTCATGCGTAGGCCGCTGATGCGGTTGCTGCTGGTGCCAGCCGCCGCACTCGCCGCCCGTCACCTTCAACGCGCCACGACCGGCGACGAAGTGGCCCATACGGATACCGCTGATGGTGTCGCTCCGCCCGCTGGCCGGCGCCCTGCCTTCGATCGCCTTCAACGCGCCACGACCGACGAAGTGGCCCATACGGAGACCGCTGATGCCGTCGCTCCACCTGCTGCCGGCCGCTCCACTGCCGCCGTTCACCGCGCCACGACCTGCGACGAAGTGGCCCTAACGGAGACTGCTGATGCCGTCGCCCAACCTGCTGCCGGCCGCCCCACTGCCCCGATCACCTTCAACGCGCCCGACCGGCGACGAAGTGGCCCATGCTGAGACTGCTGATGCCGTCGCCCCACCTGCTGCCGGCCGCCCCACTGCCGCCGCTCACCTTCAACGCGCCACGACCGGCGACGAAGTGGCCCTTGCTGAGACTGCTGATGCTGTTGCTCTGCCTCCTGCCGGTCGCCGCACTTGCTGTCGGCCAAGAGACCCCGCCCATCAGGCCGTCTGACCCGCCCCAGCCCGCCACCAAGCAGGATGCGGCGTTCGTTGCTCCCGACGCGGGCACGGCACCCCGCAGGGCCTCGCCCGCCGACGCAGGCGCGCCTGCACCCGCCCTCACCGCCGCGCCGGCGCCACTCGAACGTGAGTCAAAAGAAGAAGAGACCAGCCCACCGAGCACCCGCGCCCCTGCGCTGTGCGAAGAGCTGCGCAAAGCGGCCGGAGCGCGCGCCACCTCCAAGGCCAAGCTCGACGAAGAGCGCAAAGCGCTGGCTGCCGAGCGGGTCAAACTCGAGGCGCTCGCAGCCGACGTGGCTCGCGCCCGCGAGGCCCTCAAGACTGAGACCGAGAGGCTCGAAGCCCTCCTCGACAGCCGCCCAGCGGCCTCACCAGTGCTGTCTCGCCCTTCGGCGCCGCAACCCGCACCGTTGACCGCAACCGCGGGAGCCTCACCCAACATTGCTAGCCTGGCCAAGTCGCTCAAGACCATGAAAGGGCCTCAGGCTGCCGCGCTCATCACGCGGATGGATGGACACCTCGCCGCGCAGGTACTCGCACAGATGAGCCCTCGAGACTCGGGCGCCGTACTGGGCAGCCTGAAGCCAGAGCTGGCCGCGGAGCTGATGACATCGATCGCCAATTTGCAGCCCGCAGAGACCAAGAAGAAGGACAAATGAAACTCGCTCTTCTCACCCCCGCGCCCGGTGCGCGTGCCCGGCACGCCTCAGTCAATGCCAAGCAGGCCACGAAGAAGCTGGGCCAGCCGTCGTTCGATGACGTGCTCGGTCTGGCGCATGCCGGTGTTGTCTCGGGCTTGACCCTGTTACTCCCAACACCCGCCGCCGCGCCTTTGAAGCACGCGCCTCATCAGCCACCCGGAGGCGACGCACGGCACTCGGCATCGCCGAGCAAGCACGTCAGAGTTTTGGTGCCGCAGCCAGCGTCCCTCGTCAGCGAGATGAAGCCGCCGGTCAGCCCGGGCGCGTTTCAGGCCCAGCTCTCTCAAGTAACCTCGGGAGCTCTGGCGGACCTGCCCCCCCCGGCTCCTACCCGCCCCAATGCTGAGATGCTCGAGCTGTCGATGGCTGACCCCAGCCTGCGCATCACCGGCAATGCCGAAGTGATGCACATCAACTTACAGACCGCGACCAGCGGCCCCTTGGAGCTCGAAGTGCGGGTGAACCACGGTAGAGCTGACGTGCGAATCGATGGCGCCGGGCCCCTTTTCGCCGAGCGCGCACCGGAGCTCGAACGGGTGCTCGCCAGCGAGGGCGTCTCGCTGGGCACGTACACCACCAGTCAAGACCAACAGCCGCCCAAGGGAGACGGCTATCACTTCGAAGCACCGCCCGAAAACCCGCCTCTTCGGTTCGCTACTCCGGCCTCCGTCACAAAGCCGTCGCAGCCGGCCCGGCATGAAGGTCGCATCGATGTCGAAGCCTGAATGGAGAATCGCCGATGACCGTCAATGCCGTTTCCAACACCTCGAGTGCACCCGGCCCCGCCCACGGCACTCTGGGGAAAGACGACTTTTTGAAGCTGATGATGGCGCAGCTGAGCCATCAAGACCCCACGTCACCAGTCGACAGCACCGCTTTCACCGCCCAGCTCGCGCAGTTCACCACGCTCGAGCAGATGAAGAATCAGAGTCAATCGCTTGACTCGCTGGTGATGGCGCAGGCGGCTGGCAATCAGCTCGCGGCCGCCGGTTTGGTCGGCAAAGAGGCTACCTTTCATTCAGACACCGTGCAGTTCGACGGCGTCACGCCCGCCAGTGTCTCTGGCACTCTGGGTGGCGCAGCCGCGCAGGTGACCGTCACCATCACCGACTCGGCTGGCAAGAAAGTGCGCACGATGCAGCTCGGGGCGATGAAGGAAGGGCCGCTCACGACCGCGTGGGATGGCCGCGACGACGACGGAGTGCCTGTGCCCAAGGGCTCCTTCACCATCTCGCTGACCGCCTCGGACGCAGCCGGCACGAACGTGCCTGCGACCAACTGGGGCAAAGGCCGCATCGACGGCATCTCGTTCGAGCACGGTTACGCCCAGCTGATTCTCGGCGACCGCCACATCACGCTGTCTGACGTTCTTCAAATCAATGAAAGCAGAGTCAAGCCATGAGCCTGATGACCTCGATGTACGCCGGCGTATCTGGGATGGAAGCAAACGCAGTCGACCTGTCGGTGATCGGCGACAACATCGCCAACGCCAACACCATCGGCTTCAAGGCCGGCCGCGCCGCCTTCGAAGACGCGATGGCGCAGACCATGATCGGTGGGTCTGCCCAGCTTGGGTGGGGCACCAAACTGCAAGCCATTCAGCGCCTGGTCACTCAAGGAGCGCTGGCCAACACGGGGCTCGCCACCGACCTCGCGATTCAGGGCGACGGCTTGTTCGTCGTCAAGGGCAGCCACAACGGGGTCACTGGGAGCTACTACACTCGCGCTGGTCAGTTCACCGTCGACAAAGACGGCTTTCTCGTGAATCTCGAAGACCTGCGTGTGCAGGGCTACCAAGCCAGCTCGACCGGCGCCATCGGCGGCCAACTCGGCGACCTCCCGGTCGGCAATGCCACCTCGCCGCCGAGCGCGACTGCCAATCTGGTGGTGAAAGCCAACCTCGATGCCGCGGCAGTCACACCCACACTCCCGTGGGACCCCCTCAACGCGGCGGCCACCTCGAACTTCTCGACCACCATGACGGTTTACGACACCCTCGGCGAGGCCCACAGCACCGACGTCTATTTTCGCAAGACCGGCGCCGGCAGCTGGGAGTGGCACGCCCTCGCCGACGGCGGCGGCCTCACCGGCGGCACCGCGGGTACTCCGGCCGAGATCGCCAGC
>Ga0105048_10013050_pt1 | contig 12992 bp, 10 predicted proteins | sample MAT05_FD_78382 | JGI IMG/M metagenome (GOLD analysis project Ga0105048, IMG submission 78382) | Freshwater microbial communities from Lake Fryxell liftoff mats and glacier meltwater in Antarctica - MAT-05 | ecosystem: Environmental > Aquatic > Freshwater > Ice > Liftoff microbial mat | place...
GAGGCGAGAGCAACCAGAATTGTCAGAGATTCGGAACGATTTACGCTTTGTTGTCCCAGGTCATGCAATCGGCGACGAAGGCATCGGGCACTCGAGCGACACCTCGGTCGGGTTCGAACGCGATGCGTTCGGGCGCATCACGGCGCTCACCGATCCCTTCGGCAACACGCAGCGTTACGCCTACAGCGCGGCGGGCGATCTCGTCAGCCACGAGGACGCGCTCGGCAACGTCACGCGCTTCTTCTAGATGCGCGCCACGGCCTCCTGCGCATCCAGGATCCGCTTGGCCGGCCGATCGTCAGGAACGAGTATGACACGCGCGGGCGCGTGGTCACGACCATCGATGCGGCCGGCAGGCGCACGACGCATGCCTACGACGACGACGCGCACACAATGACCACGACGTACGCCGATGGCACCCAGCGCGTGTTCCACTACGACGCGCAGGGCAACCTGGTGGGCGAAGACGGGCGGGTCACGATCGAGGGTGTGCTGACCGAGTCGCGCATCGCCTACAGCTACGACGCCTCTGGCAACCCGACGTTGGTCGTCGATGCCGACGGCGTGCGCACTGAGGCCTTCGACGGCGAGACATGACAATTTTACGATCGCGGTGCCGATGAAGCTGTGCAACGTCCCGATCGGCAACATCGGCCTGGCGTTGAAGTACGCCGGCAGCTTCTCGAAGGAGCACAGCGTGCAGCTCTGGATGACGTGGGAGTTCCTGCGGCGTGAGGACGCCCTCGCCTCCGGCGGCGCCAACGACCTCGGCTATCCGCTCTGGGAGTGGAAGAGCAATCCCAAGACCTCGGCCTGGTAGGGCGGGTGTTGGCGCGGGCGGCAGACCATAATTGACCGATGATCAGGACTGACTGGTTCTCATCTGGTCGCACCTGTCGCGAACCTTCAACAGCCACCGAAAACAGACGTCGAGTAAGCGGCGCCCGTATCCGATGCTGGCGACCTCACCGGCGATACGGAGCTCTCCCCCGCCGATACGGACCAACCGAATCAACCCGCGGGCACCGCCGCAGACCGGTGGGCGATGGAGAACGCGATGCCTCGGGAGCACTCGGTTTCCCGCGTGCGGCTCGGGTCGGGTGGTGCCCTTGCACGGGTTCAGGATCTATGACCATCTTGGAGTGTCAAGGGTCGGTTTCGCATGCGCTTGAACGCGAAGGATCTCGCTCATCTCACACTCGTTCCACGCCCCACGATCGAGGGGCTGGCACCGGGTCCGGCTGGCCTTTTTCTATGGGCCACCGATGATCGAGTCGTGCCCGCGCGGCTGCGTTCGGCCTTTGCGCGGGGTCACTGGGTGACCGGTGTGCGTCTGCTGTTTCCCGATCCGCACGGCATCCCACGCCTCACGCCGCGCGACGGTTGGTGGCTCGACGCGGGCGCAGCAGCGACCGAGCTGGCGTCGATCCCGCTGTCACACCTCGCGCGGCTGTCGCCTTCGGTCGGTGTCTGGGCGCTGGCCGCGAAGTGGACGATCGAGCTGATCGAGCGCCAGCAGGTCGTGCCGTCGCTCTTGCCCTGGCCGACCGCCGCGGCGACCAGCACGACACCGTCCGAGGTGCTCGCCCAATGGCGCGTGGCGCCCGTTCGGCTCGAGGATCGCACGCGCTTGCAGGCGCTGGCGCAGGCATTGCCGGGGGTCGCACGGGCGTGTCCGATCGAAGCACCCTCCGTGCGGCCCAACGGCGCCGAGTCGAAGTCGGGACGGCATCCGCGTCCGCTGCCTGCCGAACGTCCGCCAAGCACAGCGAGCTCCGGCGGTACCGAGCGCACCGACAAGTTCGAACGACCCGATGTACGCGCGTCCGATCGTCAGCCCGCGCCCTCGTCGCTCGTGCGCACGGCGGCGGCGGCGCTGCAGGAGTTCGCCGACGCCGCGGCCGACGGGCTCTTGCGCGCGGCGACCGAGGCCGAGGCCCCCAAGCACCCGCCGGGCACGACGCAGACCTGGGCGGTGCGGCTCGAGTGCGCGCTCGCCGGACCGAACCCGCGCTTCGAGCTGCACGGCATGCTCGAGTCGCACATCCCCGAGAACCTCCGCCAGTGGACCTCGCCCGCGACCGCGCTGGGCGCGACCGGGAGGCCGGTCATCGGCTTCCGCATCGCCGAGCCGAAGAACGCGCGTGGCCCGTGGCTGCTCTCGTATCACCTCCACCCCGATGGTGGTGTCGAGCGGATCCCGGCCTCCGAACTCGCCAATCCGTCGCCCGGCACGCGCGAAGTCATCGCGCGCATGACCTTCCCGGAGGAGACGCTGCTCGAGGCGCTGGGGCGCTGCGCCAACGTGTTTCTGCCGATCGCGCGCTCGCTGGTGCACAAGCTGCCCGCGTCGATCTCGGTGTCCGCGACCGAGGCGTGGGACTTCATCACGTCCAAGGGCATCCAGCTCGAACGCGCCGGCTATGTGGTCGAGGTTCCCGCGGCGCTGTCGAAGGTCGGGCATCGACGCGTGCGTCCGCGCATGCGGCTCGGCGTCGAGGACGACGGTGCGGGCGCGACCGGGCGTCCCGGACTGCTGGCAGGCCTCGTCAACTACCGCTGGGAGGCGTGCCTCGGCGAGGACACGCTGACCGCTAACGAGTTCCAGGAGCTGGTCAGGTCGAAGGCGCCGCTGGTCCATCATCGCGGCCAGTGGGTCGCTATCGATCCCGGCGACGTCGCGCGCCTCCAGGCTTTGATCGGCGACGCCAAGCAGGGGCGCGGTCAGATGGACGCGGCCGAGGCGCTGCGGCTGGCGCTGACCGGCGTGGTCGGCATGCCCGAAGCACCCGACGCGCTGGCCGAGGTGGTGTGCGAAGGCGACGTGCAACGCGCGTTGGCGGCGCTGCGCGGTGGCGTCGAGCAGGGGCCGCAAGAGATCGAGCCCCCGTCGACCTTGAAAGCGGAGCTGCGGCCGTATCAACGGCGCGGCTTCGCGTGGCTGCGATCGATCACCGACCTCGGGTTCGGCGCGTGCCTGGCGGACGACATGGGGCTCGGCAAGACCGTGCAGCTCTTGACGCTGTTCGCGGACCTGACCGCGCGCCCGCCGCTCAGTGGCTCGGGCCAGGCGCCGCGCTTCCTGGTGGTGTGCCCGACCAGCGTGCTCGGCAACTGGCGCCGCGAGATCCGACGCTTTTTCCCCACGTTGGGGGTGGTGATGCACCACGGTCCCGGGCGCGCACATACCGCGTCGCAGCTCGCCGACCGGATCCGCTACGCCGCCCAGCTACCCTCGAGCCCGGTGTGCGTGCTGACGTCGTATGCGCTCGGTCGGCGCGACCGCGAGCTGCTCGCGAAGGTTGTCTTCGAGTGCGTCGTGCTCGACGAGGCGCAGAATATCAAGAACCCGGAGGCCGCGCAGTCGCAGGCGGTGCGCCTCCTCTCAGCGCGGCGGCGGGTCGCGCTGACCGGCACCCCGGTCGAGAATCGCCTGACCGAGCTGTGGTCGATCATCGACTTCCTGAACCCGGGTCTGCTCGGCGCCCAGACCGCGTTCAAGCGTCAGTTCGCGGTGCCGATCGAACGTTACGCGGACGAGGGCGCGGCCGACCTCCTGAAAAAGGTGACGGCGCCCTTCGTGCTGCGGCGCATGAAGGCCGATCCGACCATCGCGCCGGAGCTGCCGGACAAGTTCGAGACGACCCGCTACTGCCCGCTCACGCGGGAGCAGGCGGCGCTCTATCAGACGACCATCGACAAGGCGCTCGAGGACATCGTGGGCCTCGATCTCGGCATCGAGCGGCGCGGTCGAATCCTCGCGATGCTCACGCAGATAAAGCAGATCTGCAATCATCCTGGGCAGTTCCTGAAGGACAACAGCGTCTCGCCGCGGCGCTCGGGCAAGCTCACGCGTCTGTTGCAACTCATCGACGAGGTGTTCGAAAACGACGCCGCCGCGCTCGTGTTCACCCAGTATCGCGAGATGGGCAACATCCTCGAGAAGGTCTTGAGCGAGCGCATCGGGCAGCCGATCCCGTTCCTGCACGGCGGCCTCTCGCGCCAGCAGCGCGACGAGATGGTGATGTCGTTCCAGTCATCTACTGGGCCGCCGATCATCATTGTGTCGCTGCGCGCGGGTGGCACTGGCCTGAACCTCACGCGCGCCAATCACGTCTTCCACTACGACCGCTGGTGGAACCCGGCGGTAGAGGATCAAGCCACCGACCGCGCGTTCCGCATCGGCCAGACTCGCGACGTGACGGTGCATCGGCTCGTCTCGCAAGGCACCCTCGAGGAGCAGATCCACCAGCTCCTCGAGGACAAGCGTATGCTCGCCGACAAGGTCGTCGGCGAAGGTGAGACGTGGCTCTCGGAGCTCGACGACGACGCGCTCAAGTCGCTCATCGCGCTCGGTCAGGACGCGGTGCTCGACGATGCACCCGATGGGCGCGGGCACGTCGATCACGATGCTGAAGAGGCCTCCGCGTGAAAGACAAGCGGCCCGATCTTGTGCGACCCGAGCGCGCGAGCGCCGAGGGCGCCGCCGCCAAGGGCGAAGCACGCCAGCCGCGACCGGGCCGTGCGACCCACGACGACAACTGGATTCAGGCGCGCTGGTTGGCGCCGATCCTGGACCTGCCGGAGCTGCGCCAGCAGGTGCGCCGCGGTCGGGTGCTGGCGCGTAAGGCTGTGAAGGAACTGAAGATTCGGGCGGGCCTCATGTCGGCCGAGGTCGCCAGCGACTCGGGCGAGACGCACAGCGTGAAGGTGCGCATGGATCCCATCGACGGCCCGACCTGGGTCGCGGTGATCGAGGCGATCTCGGACGAGGCGGCGCTTGCGGCCGACCTCATCCGCGGTCGCCTGTCGGAACGACTCGCGGAGATCTTCGAGGACGCGGGCCACGACCTCTTCCCGTTCGATCTGCGCGACGTGTCGAGCTACTGCTCGTGCCGCGAGGACGCCAAGGTCTGCACCGGCGCGGTGGCGACCCACATCCACTTCGCCGAGGTGATCCAGGCCGACCCGATGAAGCTCTTGTCGTTTCGCGGTCGTGACAAGTCGTGGCTCGAGGACGAGGTGCGCGAGCGTCGTGGCGGTGCACCAGCGCCTTCCCGCAGCAGCGCGCGACCCACCTCCAGCGCGGCGCGCAGCGATGGCGGCGCGCCCAAGACCAGCAGGAGCACGCGTCCCGGTGATCGGGGCGGCGAGGCGAACGAGCCGGCGATAGCCCTCAAGGATGGCTTCTGGATCAAGAGCGAGCTGCCGAACCTGACCTTCCATCTCGAGAAGGAGCGGCTCACCGAGGACGAGGCTTTTCCGATCGTGCGCGCGCTCGGACCCGGGCCCGGTGAGACGCCCCCGGAAGAGGTCGCGGCCGCGCTGTATCCGGTGTTGCGCACGGCGCGACTCAAGCTCGATCACATCCAGAACCGGGTCGAGCACGAGAGCGAGACACCGCCCCCCGAGGTCGAGGCGGTGCCCGAGCCGGAGCCGCTCGACGAGATGTTGATGTCGGCAGCGATTCGCCAGGGACAGCTCACCACCACGATGGTCGCGCAGGCGCTCGGGGTGTCGGCGCGCGAAGCTCGTGAGTATCTACAATTCCTCGTAACTGCTGGCAGATTGGCGATCGTCGGCAAGGCTCGCGGCACCCGCTACGTGCCGATCGTCGGCGGTGTGCCGATCGAGTTGGGCAGCGAGAGTGTGGTCGTCGTGCTCGCGGCTGGCGAGGTCGCACCCGAGTCGCCCGCAGTGTCCGATGCCGAGGCGCCCGGCGTGGCGAAGGCGCTACCGGTGACGACGCCGCTCGGCGAGCCGGAGCCATGAGCATGAGGGTTGCGTGACGGCCTCGATCGAAGACGTCCTCGCGTCGCTGCTGACCGAGGCGGTGACGCCTGGGCGGATAGCCCAGGCCGCTCACGTGAAGTCGTGGTGGGCGGCCCACCGGGTGGTCGCGAGCGAGACGCCGGAGGATCGGGTGGCGCTCGCGCTGCATGCTGGCTTCGTCGCGACCTGTCCCGCGTTCGCGTTCGCGTCGGGCTATCAGGGGCCGCTGCAAGCCCGACGAGCGTATGCGCTGGCGGCGCGACCAGTCATTGCTGACGCTAGCGGAGATGGCTCGGGCCAAGCTAAGCGAGGCCGCATGGCGATCACTCGCAGCTCCCGGCTCGCAAGAGTTACGCCTGCACGGCGAAATGGAAGGTCCACAATGACTCGACTCGCCGCGCTCGCGGCCCTCCTCGGTGGTATCGCGGTCGCGACCGGCGCGCTCGCGGCGCACGGGCTCAAGCCGATCCTCACGGCGCAGGAGCTGGCGTGGTGGAAGACCGCGGCCGACTACCATCTGCTGCATGCGCTCGCGATGTTGGTCGCGGCGCTCTACGCGGCCCGCGCCGAGACAGTAACGCGGCTCATGCGCGTGTCGGTCAGCGCGTTCGGTATCGGCATCCTGCTGTTTTCCGGCAGCCTCTATACGATGGCGTTGACCGACGTGCTGATGCTCGGCGCGGTCACCCCCTTTGGCGGCGTCGCGTTGCTCGTCGGCTGGGGCACCTTCGCATTGGCGCTCTATCGTGCGCCTCGCAAGGCGAGCTGAGATCAAGCAACGGTTCGACCAAGGCACTTCATCGCTTCGCGAGCGTGTGGCCGAGCTTGCGCCCGAAGTCGGTCTCGATCTCGAACACCTGGGTCGCGCCGATCGCTCGTAGGATCTTCGCCTGACGCGCGTCGTGGGCGCGCGCGTGGATCTCGCGGATCCCCAGCTCGCGCAGCGCGTGCACGCTCAGGACCGATGATTCGAAGCTCTCGCCCATCGCGACGACGGCGATGTCGCACGTCTGTGCGTCGATGCCGCGCAGGGCCTCGTAGTCGGTGGCATCGAGGCACACAGCGTGGGCGATTCTGTCCTTCACGAGATCGATCGAGGCCATGCGGCTGTCGACGCCGATCACCTCGATGCCCTCGCTCTGCGCCGACTCGGCCAGCGCCGAGCCGAAGCGGCCGAGTCCGACGACCAGAAGTCTCCGTGCCATTTCCATCCCTCCGAATTCGTAGCGCCCGCGGCTGCCATCGCCGAGTTCGCCGATCAGACGAAGCCGTGCGAGCCGAGAGCAACCATCACCCGACCATCACATCTTCGCTCGCGAGGCGATGTGTCGACGCGACGTGATCGCGCCCGACCGCGTACGCGATCGTCAGCGGCCCGACGCGGCCGACGAACATCGTCACCGTCACGACAAGCTTCGCCGCGGTCCCGAGCTCGGCCGCGACCCCGACCGAAAGGCCCGCGGTCGCGACCGCCGAGACCGCCTCGAACGCGAGATCGAGGAAAGGCTGGTGCGGCTCGAGCACCGTCAGCAACAGCAAGACCCCCGCCAAGAACATCACCGACAGCGACACCACCGCAACCGCGCGCCGGATCGTGCGCGGGTCGATCGCCCTCCCGAAGAGCTCCGGGTCGCGGCCGCGCAGCTCCGCGCGCAGCGTCGCGAGCAGCACTGCGAGCGTGTTCGTCTTGATGCCGCCGGCGGCCGATCCGGGCGAGCCACCGACGAACATCAGCAGCATGGCGATGAACAGCGTCGCTGGTGCGAGCTGCGACATATCGATTGTATTGAAACCCGCGCTGCGGGTCATGGTCGACATGAACGTCGCGTTGAGCGCCTGCTGGCCGGGCGATAGGTGGCCGAGCGCGCCGCTGGCCTCCGAGGCGCCGATTCCGAGAGCGCCGAGCAACAACAAGACGCCACTCGTCACCAGCGCGACCTTCACCCCGACCGGCGTGCGCCGCCATGGCAACAGTTGCTTCAGCACCCGCCGTCGATAGAAGCGCACGATGCGCGCCCACAGCTCGCGCAGGACGGTGAAGCCGATGCCACCGGTCAGTACCAGGACCATCACGACGAGTTGGGTCGTCACGTCGCCATGGAAGCGCACGAAGCCATCCGAGAACAGCGAGAAGCCGGCATTGCAGAAGGCCGAGATGGAATGGAAGACGGCCAGCCACAGGGCGCTCTCGTCCGCGAGCCACGGCGCGTTGCTCCAGTGCAGCCACAACACCAGCGCACCCAGCGCCTCGAGCCCGAACGTGTAGATGACGACCGTGCGCACGAGCGAGCGAAGGTCGGCGAGGCTCTTCGCCTCGAGCGTCGCCGAGAGACCCGCGTGTTGTTCGATCGAAGCGCGCCCGAAGGTGACCGCGAGTGCAGCGATGGTCATGATGCCGATGCCGCCGAGCTGGATCCCGACCAGCGTCACGACCTGTCCGAAGTCGGAGTACACGCCCGCGAAGTCGTTCGCCGTGAGGCCGTTCACGCACACCGCGGAGGTCATCGTAAAGAGCGCATCGACCAGCGACAAGTGCTTCGGGTCGGTCACCGCAATTGGCAACATCAACAGTAGCACGCCGATCGAAATCATCACCGCGAAGCTGGTGAGGAGCAGGATTGCCGGCCGATGGGCGAGGAACAACGCGAAGCGACCCAGGCGGTGGAGCTCGGCCTGCAGCACCGCGAGCAGCAGCCCGGTCAGCGCGAGCGCCCCATCGTAGAGCCGGGTCGCCGTGCGCATCGCGAGCAACGTCGCGTCGTCGGTCGTCGCGTCGTGGCCGAATGCGAGCACCAACGCGACGAGCCGCAGGATGAAGAAGAGCCCGAACAGCACGAGCAGGTAGCGCCGCACACGCGACAAGGTGCCGAGCGCCGCGGGCAGCTTAGAAAGCTCCTCCAGCGACGGCAGTACGCGCCGTCGTGGCGGTGTCTCGCTCGTCGGGCCTTCGTCGTCGCGCGCGAGGAACAGCGGCTCGAGCAAGAGCAACGCCCCGAGCAGTGCCGCAACACCCGACCAGGTCGTGACGAACACGAGGTCGAGCACGACCAGCAGGACAGCCACCGCAGGCAAGACGGGCAGAGACGGCACGGCTCTGAGCATCACCGAAGCGACGCCCACAAGCAATTCTGATTGCTCACGCCTCGCCACGGCTTCGCCTGCTCGGCGAATTGTGGTGACCAACTCACAACGGCTTCGCCTGCGAGTTGGAGAAATCTCGTAGTGTCCGCTCATGGCCGATGCTGATCCTGCGACCGTCGAGGTCACCGACAAGAACGCGCGGCTCTTGCCCGCGCCCAAGACGTTTCGGGAGCGCTGGACGGCGCTGCACAACCTGCCACCGTTTCTCGCGCTGATCTGGCAGACGAGCCCGCGCATGACGGTCGTGGAGATCGTGCTGCGGCTCGCGCGGGCGCTCTTGCCGATAGCGCTCTTGTACGTCGGCAAGCTCATCCTCGACAGCGCGATCGCGGCCGCCGCCACGCCCAATCCACCGGACTCGCTCGGCGATTGGCTCGCGTCGGGAAAGCTCGATCCGCTGATGTCGCTGCTCGGCCTCGAGTTCGGGCTGGCGATCGTCTCGGACGCCCTGGGTCGCGCGGTGCGCCTCATCGACACGCTGCTCGCCGAGAAGGTGACCAACGAGACGAGCCTGCGCCTGATGCGACACGCCGCGACGTTGGATCTGAAGCACTTCGAGGATGCCGACATCCAGGACGCACTGGACCGCGCGCGGCGCCAGACGATCGGGCGCATGACGTTGATGAGCCAGGTCTTCGGGCAGGCCCAGGACGCGGTGACCATCGCCACCTTCGCGGTCGGCCTCATCGCTTACGAGCCGTGGCTCCTCTACGCCGCACCGCGCGCGGTCCTCATCGAGGTCCAGCAAGCGGGCCGCTTCGTCGCCGCCAGCGCGCGCGACGGCGAGGTGTTCATCTGGGATGACGACGGTGTCCTGCTCGCGCGCGCGGCTCCCAGTCGCGAGCGGATCGTCGCGTTGCACTTCACGCCCGATCTGGCGAGCCTCGTCACCGGAGGCTGGGACGGCCGGGTCGCCGCGCTCGACCTGACGGCCCTCACAACCCCGCGTGACGCGCTCGCACAGCGCCTTGGCGACCGCTGGGGTAGCGCCGTTGGGCCCTGAGGCGCGCGCCAACAGCGCCCGATATCGCAGGCCATGTAGGCGAGAGAGTCAACGCCGATGGCGCGGCAGGTCGCGGCGATGCCCAGCAAACTCGGTGGGGCGCCTTCGGCCGCGGGTCACTTGGGCGCGGTCGGCTCCAGCGGCACGGCAACCACGACGACCTGATCGGGTCCGACGGTCGTGCCCACGTCGCTGGCCGCGACCACGCGGAAGTGCCACGTGCCGGGGGCCACGCGTACGTCCTGGCTCAGGTCGTACCACGCGTTGTCGGTCAGCTCGACGGCGCCGGTGCCGAACGCCTCGATCTCGCCAAGGCCCCAACGTTCGTCGTCGTAGCCCGACAGTACGACCACGCGCAGCCGGTTCACCGGGTTCGGATGGATTGGCGCCCACACCGCGATTTCGTTCACGAGCACCCAGGCGTCGAGGTGATAAAACGCGTAGTTCGGACCAAGCGCGTGCGCCTCGGGCAACGTCGTCGTCGCGAGCGGCAGCCAAGTCGCGCCGCCGTCCTCCGACAGCGAGACCTCGATCTCCTTCGAGGGGTGCACGATCGCGTTGCTCACGTTGAGCGACGTCAGCGTGACCGGCCGCTCGAACGCGTAGACGAACGTCTGCGGGCCAAGCGGCGCTTCCACGCTCTGCCACTCGCGCTCGGGCCCATGGCGCCAGCCGTCGGACAACGTGGTGGGGTCGCCGCCGTCCGCGGGCGCCTCGACGAGGCTGCCGCCGTTCGATCCGGCGCACACCGAGTGCTGCCGATAGGTGATGCCCGGACGAGCGCTGTCGAACGCACCGGTCGGCGGGTCGTTGATGTCGACGTGCAGGATCTGCACGATGAAGAAGTCGACGTTGACGCCGCGCAGGATCGTATCGAGCTCACCATAGTCGTAAAGCAGGCGACCGCCGTACGAGCCGGCAAACGTCCAGTCGGCGGTGCGGTCGCGCAACGTCCACTCGGCGAGCTCCCAATCGCCTGACGCGAGATGCGGGGTCAGCGGGTCGCCAGTGAACGCCCAATTCGGATAACGCGAGTCGAGTGGCAGCACCTCGACCACGGACGGGTCGCGGTAGCCCTGGATCCAGCTCCCGAGTTCGGTCTCGCGCGCATCCCATTCGACGCCGCGCAAATACATCGAGAGCGTCGCGCCGCGGAGGTCGGGGAAGCCACCGCCGAGATAGAGCGGTGGCACCTCTGCCCAGTAGTAGTTGCCGAGGTAGGCATACGGGCCAAGGTGGATGAGGCCGATGCCGTCCAGGTGGTTGGTGTCATTGCCTGCACCCTGATCGTCGCTGTAGCGCACGAACGGGCCGTCGTCGGGGCCGCCGCTCGCGTGGTGCACGAGCTGCTTGCCGCTGAAGCCCGCGTTCCAGCCATTGAGGCCATTGGCCCAATCCTCGGTGAAGTGCGCCGTGAGCTGGCCTGGCAGTGCGCGCGCGGGAGCAGTGGTGCCGTAATCGCTCGTCGGGCCGTACTCGATATGCCAGCTCGCTGGATTGCCGTGAGGCTGAATCTGCGCATTGACGGTGAAGCCCGAGATGAGCGGGAGCCCGGTCGCGGTCGGCACCGGCAGCGCTGCGGGCGCGACCGGTTCCAGCTCGGGTGCGGCGGCCGCGATGACCTCGGAACCGCTATCGTCGGTCGTCTCTGCGATGTCAGGATCGGAGATCGGGTCAGGTGCCGTGTCGGGCATCGCGTCGATCTCGGTGTCCAGCCCGGAATCACCGCCGCACGAACCGACGGCGAACGCCGCCATGAAAAGCCAGAGGTAGTGGAGGGGGCGCATGGCGCACACGATGTCACAGTACCTATGTGTGCGAAAGCCGGCTCAGCGCGGCCTCGAGACCGGGCGCACCACGTTTTGTAGGGCCGTTCGGCGCGATTGCGTTCGGGAGCGGGCTGGCCTTGGATGCGCGTGAACTCGCTCGGCGAGACTTCGGCACACTGGATGAGAAGTGCGACGTTTTCCAGGCTGGCGCCTGGACCGGCGGCTCGCCAACTGTCGAGGACGCGCTTCAACCGCTGCTCATCGCGAGGACCCCGAGCTACTACAACTGAAGGGGGCAAGGCGCGTGGCGAGCCGGCTGGGCTGCGAAGCTGGGACGGTGACGTAGTTGCCGGGTCGGTGTCGCTGATCGAAGCGTCGATCTGGCGTTCCGGCCCATTCGGTACCGGAGGTAAACATTTCGATCGAGCGTTTCCGGCGCCAGAAACGCGGGGTCGCAACGTTTACCCGGTGATCCAGGCGGGCAGGTGCATGAGATCGAAATGGTGGTGGGCTTGACCGACCCCCGGAGTACGCCTTTAGCGTCACCTCACCGTTCACAGTCGCCGCCCAGGAGACTGGAGGTGATCCCGGCGCTCGCCGATCGCGACGGCATCGATGACGATCTCGATGACCTCGTCGATGGCGTGCGGCGGGCGCTTGCCAGCGCGTCGAACACCCCCGCGCGGTCGAGGGGCGCGCGAAGACCTACTTCGAGGCGAGCCATGAGCGCTTCTAGCGCACCATGGAGCGCATCTACGGCTGCCTGCTCGAGAAAGTACGGCAAGAAGAAGGCCGAGCGGTTCTTCCCGCGCCGCCGTGGCGGCGAGCCCGACCCCGACGACGGTTCGGGCGGCGCTGGTACGCCGAGGCGGAGACCGGCGCAGTCACGTCACGCTGACCCGATGAGCGCCAGCAGGGCGTCGACGTCGAGCTTGGCCGCCGCGTCCGCACCCTCGAGCAGGTCCGCGGCGAGCTCTCGCTTGCTGCGGTGCAGCGCCATGATGCGCTCCTCGACCGAGGCACGCACGATGAGCCGCACCACGGTCACCGGTCGTTCCTGTCCGATGCGATAGATCCGATCGGAGGCCTGGTCCTCGACCGCCGGGTTCCACCATGGGTCGAGGTGAATCACGAAGTCGGCACCTGTCAGATTGAGACCGGTTCCGCCGGCCCGGAGGCTTATCAGGAAGAGCTCGCCCTCACCGGCCTGAAAGGCGCGCACACGGTCCTGTCGCTGCCGCTGTGGCGTGCCACCGTCGAGATATTGATACGATATTGCCTGCGCGTCGAGCCACTCTCGCACGACC
>Ga0105048_10013051_pt1 | contig 12992 bp, 11 predicted proteins | sample MAT05_FD_78382 | JGI IMG/M metagenome (GOLD analysis project Ga0105048, IMG submission 78382) | Freshwater microbial communities from Lake Fryxell liftoff mats and glacier meltwater in Antarctica - MAT-05 | ecosystem: Environmental > Aquatic > Freshwater > Ice > Liftoff microbial mat | place...
GCAAACACAAAGAAGATAGAGATGTACAGGAGCAACGGCACGATGGGCCGGCCAATGACCGCGCCGCCGAACGCGGCGATGCCAACCGCCATCCCCAGGGCAATCAGGTACGGGATGCTGAAGAAAAAGACTTGCAGAGGTTCCATTTGGCCAGTGCCGTTCAATCGGCGCGGTGGCGTGGCGGTAAGTTTTTAGCCACGCGGGGACTCAAGCGTCCGCTGCGCCCACGATTCGGTCGCGCACTGATGGGGGCATTGCGCTGGTCATCTGCCCTATAAAGCTGCCGTGTAACTGATAGGCCTGCGCCGAGTTGGCGTCGATGTTGGAAACACGCACGAGCATGCCGTCCGGAATGACGCCGCGCGTGCTGTAGCTGAGCTGGGCCAGTTTCTGTTCGGTGCCGCTCAGCGCAGTACGGTCTCCAACCGTTATCCAGTAGCTGATGGGCTCAACCCGCCCGCCTGCCTTGGCTACGAGCTGACGCACCCGCAACGAGTGTGCGGGCGTTTCGACCACGCCGGTCTGGTTGGCGATGATCTGGAAGCCCTGTGCCGGGTAACACACTTCGGGCCGGTGGGCGCGCGTCGCGTCGCTCTGATCGCCACCGTAAGCCACCGAAAGCATGATTCGCTGGCCCTGACTGTTGATGTAGGTCCGGCTAAGTGTCTGGCTGTAGATCGTGGCCAGGAACTGCTCCAGGTCGGGGGACACCAGTTGCACAGGGAGGGACCTGTCCACCTTCCAGTCGCCAAACGCAACCGGGAACATTTGCTCAAGATCGACCTTGGCGCGGCTGTCGGCAAGATGCGCGGTCGGACGCCAGAGGTGGGCTCCGGCCACAGTACAGATCATCAGGGCAAATGCGACGATGGCCTTGATGCGGATGTTCGTCATTTCTCAACTCCAGGCTGGGCCGGCGTGGGGCGCTGGGCGGGAATGAAGAGGCCGAGCAGTTTGTCGGTAGCAAGCATCAGCACGAGCGCCACCATGAAGAGCACCATCCCCGCGAAACCATGCACAAAGCCCTGACCGGCTTCATCACCGAAGTGGTAAGTGACGAGCACCAGGATCATGACGCGCACGATGTTGGCTGCGAAGGCAATGGGTATGAGCAGGATGGCCAGAGCGACGTTGCGCTTGAGGCTGGTGTAGCCCATCAGGTTCATGTAGAGAAGTCCCAGCGCTTCCAGAGTGAACATGCTGTTGAGGCCGGCGCATGCGTCGGCCACGAGCAGCTGGTAGGGACCCACGGTCATGATCACGCCGCTGCGGCCCACGGGGTAGCCCAACACGTGCAGAAGATTGCTGGCTACTGCGGAAACAGCGCTCTTCAGCGGTGCAGTGACGGCGGCCACCAGTGCTTCAGGCAGCGGGATCATGAAGGCCAGGAAGAACAGCGGGAAAAAGGCCGCACGCAAAGCCAGCGGGCCGCGGAAAACCAACAGCAGACCGGCCAGGAGGAAGATTTGGCTGGCGCCGGCGAACATGATGATTTCCTGGCTGCGGCCAAATGCGTACAGCAGACAGGCAAGCGCCACCAGCGGCCAGCCCAACCAGGGGTTGGGTGACACCAGGGCGGCGGCGATCTGGTGGCGCCGGGCAAACAGCAGCCAAAAACTTACTGCCAGGATGATCGGGCCGTGCCCCTGTTCGTCCGTGGCCCAGATCGTGTTGGCAAGTTGGGCATAGAAAGGCAGATACAACAGCGCAAAGCCGACCACGAGCACGCCGAACACAGGCCAGTCGAAACCGGCGGGGACCAGCGGCAGCCGCGGGGTTGGATCGGGGCTGGCGGCCGGAGGAGCTGTAGTAGTCATGACTTAAAACTCGTTCAACACCACACCGGCCAGCTTGACCGGGCTGCCTTCGAAGCTGGCCACCAGATCCTGAAGCAGGGCCACCCGGGTGGTGTTTTTGCGGGCAATGACCAGGGCTGCGCCAACTCGTGCGGCCACTACGCTCGCGTCGGCGCCGTGTGTGGCTGCAGGCGTGTCCACCACCACGTGGTCGAACTTGCTCGACAGCTCGCGCATGAGCAGGCCGAAGGCGGGGCGCTCCACCAATTCCAGCGGATTGGGTGGGGTGGTGCCCACGGGCAATACGAAGAGGCTGCTCACGCCATGCGCCTGCTGTATGACCTGCTTATCAGCACGGCCCGACAAGATACCCGAAAGGCCGGTCTGATTGCTTAGCTTGAAAACTTCGTGCAAGCGCGGATTGCGCATGTCGGCGTCAACGAGCAGCGTGCGACCGCCCAGTTGCGCCAGGGCTACGGCAAGGTTGGCGGCGCTGTAGGTCCGGCCGTCACCTCTGGCGGGGCTTATAACCGCCAAAGCGCGGTGTTGACCCGCTCCTTCCGCAAATATGCGCATCATGAGCTGGCTGCGCAGCGCACGGAAGCCCTCGGCACGCGGCGAGAACGGCTCATTCAGCGCCACCAGTTCCGGGCTGCCAGCACGCTCGCCCTCAGGGGCATAGGGGTAGTGAAACTGCTGGGAGAGTGCGAACAGCACGTCCTCCTTGGTGGCCAGCCCCAGGGCCACGGCGGCCTCGCCAAAGCGCACACCGTTGGCGCGCTGGTACTGCAACACTTTCTCTACCTGATCGACAGTCAGGTTGCGCAGCTCGGCGAGGATGTCGCCCATGCTGCGTTCGGGCTGAGCGGCGGTGTCGACACGTTCCCCCGAAGCGGAGGGCGCACCAATCGAATCGGCCGCATCCAACACGCTGTCTTCTTGAGTGGAATCCCTGAACTTGGCCATTAAGCACCCTTGCCGGTTTGGGGCAGTGGCGCCAACAATCGCTGCTGCATTAGAGATACCCGGGCCAGCCCGGATCGAGCCTTTGCACCCGGCTTTGGCATCACGCCGAGCACGGGCAGACCCAAGGCCCCTACAGCATCATCGGCACTACGAACGCGCCGGTCGCGCAACTCGAGCAGGAGGGCCACCAGCACTGCAAGCAAAGTGCCAACAAACAGTGCCAACAACAGGTTGAACAGAACTCGCGGCGACGCCGGCTCCACGGGTGGTACAGCTTGGGTCAACACGTTGACGTTGCTTTGGGTGGCCTGGCTTTCCAGGCTGGTCTGCGTCAGGCGCTGCAGGATGGCGTCATAGGTGCGCTGGGCGTTTTCCATGTCGCGCTGAAGCACGCTACCTTCGTCACGCACAGCTTTCAGTCGCAAGACCTTCGCACGCTGGGCTTCCAGCGAGCCGCGGATCTCCGCCTCACGCTGACGGTTGATGGTGTTGGTCACGGCAACGCCTCCGGTGACCCTGGCGGTCTCGGCGTCAAGGCGGCTGCGCAACTCGGCGATGTTGGCCCTGGTTTCCACCACCTGCGGGTGGGCGTCGCCTAAGCGGGTGTTCAGCTCTTTCAAGCGCGCTTCACTGCGGTTGATGTCGGCTTTCAGCTGGCCCACGATCGGGTTGTTCAATACTTCTTGCAATCGGTCGCCTTGCTGGCCCTGCGCCTGGGTCTGGCGGCTGCCGGATTCGGCAGAGATGGCCTGCAACTGTGTCAGCTGCGACGACAGTTCGTTGAGCCGCGCATTCTCGACGTCGAGCCGCTCGTCGGTAGCGATGATGCCGTTGTCCTTCTGAAAGCCACTGACCTTCGCCTGCGCCCTCTCAAGGGCCTCTCGCGATTCCTTGGCGCGGCTGTCGAAGAAGTTGCTGTACTGGCGGGCCGGGTCGACGCGCAGTTCAAGCGCTGTGTCGATGTAGGCCTGTGCAAAGGCATTGGCCAACCCGGCCGCGAAGCGCGGGTCGGTGGCCCTGTAGGCGATGGTGATGACGCTGCTTTCGCGCGATGGCACCACGTCCATCTGCCTCTGGAACACCGAGGCCAGCCAACCCTCGATTGTCCCCTGGCCCTTGGCTTCGTCAAGCCACTGCTGGCGCACCTGCGGGTTCTCGTTAAGTTTGAGGTTGCGCACTACTCGCATGGCCACGCGGTCGCTCTGGATGATGTCGACCTGGGTCGCCATCAACACCGGCGAGGGCATACCGCCGTATAGAGCCGCCCCCAACGGGTCAGGCTTGAAGTCGACCACCACAGACGCCAAGGCGCGGTACTGTTTGGGCATCAGGAGGCTAACCGCCAAGGTGGCCGCCACCACCAACACCAGCACCGCCAGCGCAATCATCCAACGCGCACGCAGGATGGAGACGAACTGCCCGAATGTCATCGAATCACTCCGTGGGAAATCAGAACAGGCTCTCGCGCACGAAGACGACATCGCCCTCGCGCAGCTTGTCGGTCATGTCGGGCGTCATCACCGTCACGCTGCCATCGGCGGCCTTGCGATGCACACGCACACCCTTTTCGGTGCCGCGCGGCGTCAGGCCGCCCCCTGTGGCCAGGGCTTGCAACAGTGTCATCTCACGTTCCAGCCGCATCGGGCCGGGGCGCTGTACTTCACCGTAGATATAGAGGATGGGCTGGCGGTCGACCCACACGCTGTCGCCGTTCAGCACCACCGGGTCTTTCGCGCGGCCGCCTTCGCCGAACAGCGTGGGCAGGTCCACTTCCAGGCGGTAAGGCTTGCCATCACGCTGGCCGCTCAGCACCACGACATCGGCGCCCGCCGGAGATGCGCCGCCAGCGGTGGCCAGCACATCGGTCAGACGCATGTCGGCTGTTTCAAGCGGGTAGCGCCCCGGCCGGTTGACCTGACCCAGCACGCTGACCTGGTGACCGCGCACCTGCAGCAACGCCACCGTCACCTGCGGCTGGCGCACGAAGTTGCCGTTGCGCAGACCTTCGGAGATGAGCTTTTCCACGGCCGTGATGGTGAGCCCACCCAGCCGCAGACTGCCCAGCAGCGGGTAGGAAACGAGGCCGGCGTCGGTGACCCGTGTTTCCATCGTGAGGTCAGGGTTCTGGAACACCACGATGCGCAGCACGTCGCCAGCGCCAACGAGGTATTCGGCCAAGCCAGCCGCCGGGCCCGAAGCCGCCGCAGCGGGCGAAGGGGCCTGCGCACGCGCCAGTGGTGAGAGCAGCGCAGCGCACGCGGCGGCGGTTGCCAGCCGCTTCATGAACTCGACATTCATCACTTGAGTCCCATGCCCTTGCTGATGTCGCTGGACGACAGCCCGGCGCTGGCGGGAGCGGCTGCTGGCGTCACCGGGGCTGCAGTGGCCGGTGCCGACGCAGCGGGTTCGGCAAACTTGCCGAGGTACTCAACTTTCGCTGCAGCACGCATGGCTTTCATGTCGTCTTCAACCAGCTTGCGCTTGCGGTCGTTGAGCAGGTACTGCTCGATGGCCGGGCGCGCCTGTTCTTCGGTCACCGGCTGGCTGCGTGAACCGGCCAGCAGCACGACCTGCACCCCGTTGGGGTTGGGCACCAACATGGCCTCGCCGTCCTTCATGCGTGCGAAGGCGTCCAGGCTGTTCAGTGGCAGTTGCTCCGCGGCGCGAACGGCCTGGTTGCCGGAGAAGCGGAATTCCTTGGCCTTCAGGAACTCGATGAACTCGTTGATGTTCTTCGCACCCGCAAGCTGGTCGCGCAGCTCATTGACTTGTTCCGGCTTCGCCTCGATGGCAATCTCTTGAATGCTGTAGACGCGGCGCTCGCGGAAGAGTGCCGGCTTCTCGTCGTAGTACTGCTTGATTTCCTCCGGCGTGGGCTTGGACGCGGCCTCGCCCACTTTTTCGACATAGGCGCGCGCCAGAATTTCGCGGCGCGCGGCTTCCAGCTGCTGCACGACCCGCGGGTCGCGGTCGATCTTCAGGTCGTCGGCCTTCTGCAGCGCCAGCTGCTGATCGACCAGCCGCTCCAGGACCTGACGGCTGGCGGCATCTGCCTGCTCGGGCCGCAGGTTGCGCTGCTGCTGCAGAACGAAATTGATCTGGTGAACGGTGATCTCGTCCTTGTTCACCTTGGCTGCCGTCTGTGTAGCAGCCTTTTCTTTCTTTTCACCGCAACCAGCCAGCATTGCCGCGCTCGCCAGCAGGCTCAGGGCCAGCACGCGGCCGCCACGGCGGGCCAGGCTGGAGGTATCGGAGTTCGTCAGCATCATTGCGGTCTGTCCTTGGAGGTTCTCGACGGGGCTCAGGTGGTTCTTGCGCGCTGCCTGCCAAACGTGCTGCGGGGGCCGAATCTCATGCGAAAGGCGACGCAGTGTAATCGCCTTACTCTGACATCTCAGTGACGCAGTGCCCCCCTACACGAGGCCCCGTTGCGGCAGGACTTCACGCCGAAGCGACACACGAAAAGTCCACGGCCGAACATGGCTCAGCGGCTCAGCACAAGGCCTGAACACGCGCCAGCTTCCAGCCCGGCCCGGCGGACTTGACGCTGGCCAGCATCCACAGCTCGCGGAAGGGCGCGGCCTCGGCTTCCTGATGCTCGCGGATGAAGCCGCTGAACTCGACGCTGGCCAGCAGCGCCTCTTGCAGGTCGTCCAGCGACAGCAGACGCGCGCGGAGCTGCAACACCTCTGTGCGGTTGGGGCCGGGACCGCGGTGCGCGAGTTGATCGCGAAGATCGTCCATCAGCGTCGCGGTGGCGAGTTCGTGCATGGCGGTGAGGTCGGCGGTGTCCCACGCGGCCTGCAGGCGCATGAAGCTCCAGCGTGCCAGTTGCAGCAGTTCATCCACCTGGGCCTGGCGCTCTTGCTGTGCCGTGGCGCGCGGGCGCCAGCGCGCAGCGCTCTTCAGGCGCCGCAGGCGGCTCAGCACTTGATGCCCGCGTGCAGCGCGACGATGCCGCCGGCCAGGTTGTGCACGTCGACATGGCCGAAGCCCGCAACCTGCATCAGACCTTTCAGCGCAGCCTGGTCGGGGTGCATGCGAATGCTCTCGGCCAGGTAGCGGTAGCTCTGCTCGTCTTTGGCCACCAGCCTGCCCATCAGCGGCATGAAGCTGAACGAATACCAGTCGTAGGGCTTCTGCAGCGCCGCCATGGGCGTGCTGAATTCCAGCACCAGCAGGCGGCCGCCGGGCTTGAGCACCCGGCACATCTCGGCCAACGCCACTTCCTTGTGCGTCATGTTGCGCAGGCCGAAGGCCACGCTGACGAGATCGAAGCCCTCGTTTGCAGAGCCATCGCGAAAAGGCAGATGCTCGGCATCGCAGGCGGCGCTGGGCAGCACCAGCCCTTCGTCGAGCAGGCGGTCGCGGCCCACGCGCAACATGGCTTCGTTGATGTCGGTCAGCACCACGTGGCCGGTGGAGCCGGCGGCCTTCGCGAAGGCGCGCGCCAGGTCGCCGGTGCCGCCAGCGATATCCAGCACCCGCATGCCCGGCTGCACCGCAGCCACGGCCACGGTGTAGGCCTTCCACGCGCGGTGCAGCCCCAGCGACAGCACGTCGTTCATCAGGTCGTACTTCGAGGCCACCGAATCGAAGACGCCGCGCACATGGCGCGCCTTCTCGGTGTCGTCGACCGTCTGGTAGCCGAAGTGGGTCTGGGCCATGGCCGGATCTCTTGGGTTCAGCGGGTTCAGCGGGTTCAGTGGCTGCTGCAGGCGCTGCCGCCGGCCTTCACCATGGGCGCGTCGCGTTCGACGCCGGCGGCACGCAGGCGCTCTTCGTACGTCGCCCAACGCTCTTCCTGCTGGCTGCCCAACTGGTGCAGAAAGGACCAGGTGAAGATGCCGCTCTCGTGGCCGTCGCTGAACACCGGCTGCACAGCGTAGTGGCCCACGGGGCTGATGTCGACGATGGTGACCTCGCGCTTGCCCGTCTGCAGCACTTCCTGGCCGGGGCCGTGGCCCTGCACTTCGGCCGAGGGCGAATAGACGCGCAGCAGCTCGAAGGGCAGACGAAAGGTGCGGCCGTCATCGAAGCTGACCTCGAGCACGCGCGAGGTCTGGTGCACGGTCAGGTCGGTGGGTTGGGGGCTGCCGCTGCTCATGTTTGGATTAGACCAGCACCCGTTCGATGCCACCCGCATTGGCCTTGGCCACGTAGGCCTGTAACCAGTCTTCGCCCAGCATCACCCGCGCCATCTCGACAACGATGTAGTCGGCTTCGAGCAGCCCGCTGTTCATGTCGTCTTCGAAGCGCTTCAGGCCTTGCAGGCAGCTCGGGCAGCTGGTCAGGATTTTCACGTTGGCCTGGGCCGCTGAACTCAAGCCGGGTGTGGCGGCCATCATCTGGCGCAGCGCGGCCTCGCCTTTCAGCAGCTCTTCTTCCTTGCGGAAACGCACCTGCGTGCTGATGTCGGGGCGCGTCACGCCCAGCGTGCCGCTCTCGCCACAGCAGCGTTCGTTTTTCAGCACGTTGGGGCCGACGAGCGCCTTCACTGTCTTCATCGGCTCTTGCAGCTTCATGGGGCTGTGGCAAGGGTCGTGGTACAGGTAGCCGGCTTGCTGATCAGGCTGCAGCGTGATGCCTTTTTCGAGCAGGTATTCGTGGATGTCGACGATGCGGCAGCCAGGGAAGATGTCCTCGAACTTATAGCCCTGCAGCTGGTCGTAGCAGGTGCCGCAGCTCACCACCACGGTCTTGATGTCCAGGTAGTTCAGCGTGTTGGCCACGCGGTGGAAGAGCACGCGGTTGTCGGTGATCAGCTTCTCGGCCTTGTCGGCCTGGCCCGCGCCGCGCTGCGGGTAGCCGCAGCACAGGTAGCCCGGCGGCAGCACCGTCTGCACACCCGCATGCCACAGCATGGCCTGCGTGGCCAGGCCCACCTGACTGAACAAACGCTCACTGCCGCATCCAGGGAAATAAAACACCGCTTCCGTCTCGGCCGTGGTGGCGGCCGGGTTGCGGATGATGGGCACGTAGTCCTTGTCCTCTATGTCCAGCAGCGCACGCGCGCTGCGCTTGGGCAGGCCGCCGGGCATCTTCTTGTTGATGAAGTGGATGACCTGTTCCTTCAGCGGCGCCGCACCCAGCGTGGCCGGCGGCGCTGCCGTCTGCTGGCGTGCCAGCGGCTTGAGCAGCCCGTTCATGAAACGCTGGGCCTTGAAGCCGACGCCGACCATCGCGCTGCGCATGATCTTGATGGTCTGCGGGTTGGTCGCGTTCAGGAAGGTCATGGCCACGGCCTTTCCCGGCCGGAAGCTCTGCTTGCCCATCTTGCGCAGCAAGTTGCGCATGGCCATCGTGACGTCGCCGAAGTCGATGTCCACCGGGCATGGGCTCAGGCACTTGTGGCACACGGTGCAATGGTCGGCCACGTCCTCGAAGTCTTCCCAGTGCTTGACGCTCACGCCGCGGCGCGTCTGCTCTTCATAGAGGAAAGCCTCGATGAGCAAAGACGTCGCCAGAATCTTGTTGCGCGGGCTGTACAGCAGGTTCGCGCGCGGCACGTGCGTGGCGCACACGGGCTTGCACTTGCCGCAGCGCAGGCAGTCCTTGATGCTGTCGCTGATGGCACCGATGTCGCTCTGCTGCATGATGAGCGATTCATGCCCCATCAGCCCGAAGCTTGGGGTGTAGGCGGCGCTCAGGTCGGCTGCGCGAACGTCACCCACCTTGCCACGAGAATTGTTACGCAGCAGCTTGCCCAGGTTGAACCGGCCCTCGGGGTCGACACGCTGCTTGTAGGCGGCAAATGGCGCCAGTTCGGCGTCGGTCAGGAACTCGAGCTTGGTGATGCCGATGCCATGTTCACCGCTGATGACACCCCCCAGGCGGCGCGCCAGCGCCATCACCCGCGCCACGGCTTCGTGGGCCGTTTGCAGCATGACGTAGTTGTCGCTGTTGACGGGAATGTTGGTGTGCACGTTGCCGTCACCCGCATGCATGTGCAGCGCGGCCCAGACACGCCCGCGCAGCACTTCCTGGTGGATGCGGCGGCATTCATCCAGCAGCGGCTTGAAGGCGTCACCCGCAAACAGTGCCTGCAGCGGCTTCAGGATCTGCGTCTTCCAGCTCGCGCGCCAGCGCCAGTCCTGCAGCATCGCAAAGCAGGTTTCGCCGGTCGTCGCGCCGTCGAGGCTTTCGCCGGGCTGCACCACATCCAGTTGGTCCAGCCAGTGCTGCCACAGCGCGCGCACTTCGCTCAGCAGCGCCAGCGCCTGCTGCACCCGGTCTTCCAGCAGTTCGGCAGCGGGAATTTCGCTGGCATCGTCGCTGCGGCCAAACTGCTTGACGATGGGCAGCGCGCCACGCTTGAAAAAGTCTTGCAGCGCCGAGACCAGTTCGAGCTTGTTGCGCAGGCTCAGCTCGATGTTGATGTGCTCCACGCCTTCGGTGTATTCGCCCATGCGCGGCAGCGGAATCACCACGTCTTCGTTGATCTTGAAGGCGTTGGTGTGCTTGGCAATCGCGGCGGTGCGCTTGCGGTCGAGCCAGAACTTCTTGCGCGCATCGGCGCTGACGGCCGTGAAACCTTCGCCGCCGCGTGAATTGGCGATGCGCACCACCTCGCTGGCGGCGCGCGCCACGGCGTTTTCATCGTCGCCGACGATGTCGCCGATGAGCACCATCTTCGGCAAGCCGCTGCCCTGCAACGCGCGCTTGCTCTTCGTGGCGTAGCCCACGGCCTTGAGGTAGCGGTCGTCCAGGTGCTCGAGGCCCGCGAGCAGCACGCCTTGCTCTTTCAGCCCGAACAGGTAGTCCTTGATCTCGACGATGCTGGGCACCGCGCCCTTCGGGTTGCCGAAAAATTCCAGGCACACCGTGCGCGTGTGTGCGGGCATGCGATGCAGCACCCAGCGCGCGCTGGTGATGAGGCCGTCGCAGCCTTCTTTCTGAATGCCTGGCAGCCCAGCCAGGAACTTGTCGGTCACATCTTTGCCCAGCCCTTCCTTCCGAAAAACGCGGCCCGGAATTTCCAGCTGTTCGGTGCGTTCCAGGCGCTTGCCGCTGGCATCGAAGTACTTGAGCTCGAAGCGCGCCACGGGCGCGTCGTGAATCTTTCCGAGGTTGTGGTCCAGGCGCGTGACTTCCAGCCACTTCGCGTCGGGAGTCACCATGCGCCAGCTGAGCAGGTTGTCCAGCGCCGTGCCCCAGAGAACGGCCTTCTTGCCGCCGGCATTCATCGCGATGTTGCCGCCGATGCAGCTGGCTTCGGCGCTGGTGGGGTCCACCGCGAACACGAAGCCCGCCTGCTCGGCCGCGTCGGCCACACGTTGGGTGACGACGCCGGCTTCGCTGCTGATGGTGGCCACGGGCGCAACGTGGCCGGGCAACTGCTGCATCTCCACCACGCCCAGGGCTTCGAGCTTCTCGGTGTTGATGACGGCGCTTTTCCACGTCAGCGGCACGGCGCCGCCGTTGTAGCCGGTGCCGCCGCCGCGCGGAATGATGGTCAGGCCCATCGTGATGCAGCCCTGCACCAGCGCGGCCATCTCGGCTTCGGTGTCGGGTGTCAGCACGACGAAGGGGTATTCCACGCGCCAGTCGGTGGCGTCGGTGACGTGGCTGACGCGGCTCAAGCCATCGAACTTGATGTTGTCCTTGGCCGTGGCGCTGGCGAGCATGCGGCGCGTGGCCTTGCGCAGGTCCCAGACAGCGCGGAACCGCTCGGCAAACGCCTGCACCGCAGTTCGCGCGGCCAAGAGCAATTCACCCACCAGCACGTCGCGTTGTGCATCCGCCTGCGGGTCGCGGCGCTTGGCCACCTCGCCCAGCCGGTGGTTCAGCGCCTCGATCAACATCGCCCGGCGCTTGGGGTTGTCGAGCAGGTCGTCTTCGAGATAGGGGTTGCGCTGGACCACCCAGATGTCGCCCAGCACCTCGTACAACATGCGTGCGCTGCGCCCGGTGCGCCTTTCCTGACGCAGCAGGTTCAGGATTTCCCAGGCCCGCGTTCCCAGCAGGCGCAGCACGATCTCGCGGTCAGAGAACGAGGTGTAGTTGTACGGAATCTCGCGCAGCCTCACGGCCGCCTCATCACCCGCGGCGGGAAGCATGGCCAGGGGTACGGACAAAGGCAACGGTGCGTTCATGAGCTCTTTGAAGATGCCGGAGGCCGGCTGAGACACCACGAACCTCTCGGCACAGCGTGGCGGGTTACTCCCGTGGTCCACACGGCGGCGTCCGTGGCAAAACCCGGATTGTCACAAAAGCCCGTGACACTCGCGTCTACGGTCTGAATCTGCCGCGTTGGCCCGATGGAGACCCCAGGAAACTGAGGATGGACGCAACACAGAGCTGGCCCTTCCCGTTCTGGATCGCCCACCGCGGTGCGGGCAGGCTCGCACCAGAGAACACGCTGGCGGCCTTCCGCCTGGGTGCTTCCTACGGCTACCGCGCCTTCGAGTGCGATGTGAAGCTCAGCGCCGACGAACAACCCTTCTTGCTGCATGACACGACGCTGGAACGCACCAGCAATGGCCGGGGCACGGCCGGTGACCTGAGCTGGGCCGCGCTGTCGCGACTGGATGCCGGCGCCTGGCACAGCCCCCGCTTCGCCGGCGAGCCGCTGCCCAGCCTGCAAGCGATTGCCGACTACGTGAAGGACCACGGCCACGCGCTGAATCTAGAGATCAAGCCCACGCCCGGCACCGAAGCCGCGACCGGCCGAGCCGTGGGCCATGCCTGCGCCAATCTTTGGGCGGGCAGCGGCGCAGCGCTGCTGCTCAGCTCCTTCGAGCCCGAGGCCTTGCAGGGCGCCCAGGCCAGCGCGCCGCACATCCCGCGTGCGCTGCTGCTCGACACGCTGTGGCCCGGATGGCTGGACGCCGCACGCAGCCTGGGCTGTGTGGCCGTGGTGACGAACCACCCGCTGATGGACGCCGCGCTGATGGCGCAACTGCAACGCGCCGGCCTGCGTGCGCTGTGCTACACGGTGAACGACGCTGCCGAGGCGCGCCGCCTGATGGGCTTGGGCGTGCATGGCCTCATCACGGACGCGGTGGACTGGTTCATGCCTGTGGACGGTTCGTTGCCCTGAACCCGATCGGGTCTGTTCGGGCGCTCAGTCCCGCGGCCTGTCAGTCAGGCACTTTCCTGACCTCAGCCTCCAGCCCCAGCCATTCTGATTCACGCTCCTGCTCGGGCAGGTGCTTCAGTTCGCGGATCAGCGGCAGCTTCCAGGCCACCAGCACCAGCAGCACGGACACGCCGCCGGCAAAAGCCAAC
>Ga0105048_10013055_pt1 | contig 12987 bp, 14 predicted proteins | sample MAT05_FD_78382 | JGI IMG/M metagenome (GOLD analysis project Ga0105048, IMG submission 78382) | Freshwater microbial communities from Lake Fryxell liftoff mats and glacier meltwater in Antarctica - MAT-05 | ecosystem: Environmental > Aquatic > Freshwater > Ice > Liftoff microbial mat | place...
ACGCGGTTGACCAAGAATGCTTTCATGTTGGCAAACACAGCGGTTGGCTTTTTGTACCAAAAACCAATGAGCAAGTAAGAAACCAAACCGACCGCTTCCCAGCCAAAAAAGAGCTGCAGCAGGTTATTTGCCATCACTAGCATCAGCATCGAAAAGGTAAATAAGCTGATGTAGCTGAAAAAGCGCTGGTAGTCAGGGTCTTCATCCATGTAGCCGATGGTGTAGATATGCACCATCAAACTAACAAACGTAACCACGACCATCATGGTTGCGGTTAACCGATCCACCATAAAACCGATATGGGCGCTTAAATTACCGATGTCAAACCACGTATAGACATTGGCGTAGTAGTTTTCTGCGCCGTCGAACGCGAGCAGCTTAAACACATACATCGACAGCACGGCTGATACCGCAACGCCCAAAATCGTGACGCTATGCGCACCCTTGCGGCCAATTTGTTTGCCAAAAAAGCCGGAGATAATCGCGCCGACCAACGGGGCAAGCGCAATGGTGAGCAATAAATTCTGAGTAATCATGCTGTTCCTCAACCGCGCATGGTGTCGAGTTCTTCGACATTGATGGTGCGGCGGTTGCGAAACAGCACCACCAAAATAGCCAAGCCAATCGCGCTTTCAGCGGCGGCGACGGTCAGAATGAAAAATACGAATACTTGCCCATCCAACACGCCCAAATACTGCGAGAAGGCGACAAAATTAATATTGACCGCAAGCAACATGAGCTCAATACACATCAACAGCACGATGACGTTTTTGCGATTAATAAAAATGCCCGCAACGCTGGTACAAAAGAGTAGGGCACCGACGATTAGGTAGTGAGAGAGCGAAATCATTGTTTAGGACTCACGTGTTTTTCATTTGCTCGTGCTGGCACAACCGCGGGCAAAGCTTGCGCTATGACACTGGCGCGCCGCTTCATCCGAATGAGCAGGTAAATTCCAGCAGCCAGCACCAACACTAGGGTTGGGAAAACCATTGCTTGCAAAAGCAGCATTGCCTCCATACTCATACTTTTTCCTCAGCTACAACTTCCGGCGTGCTACTGGCAACCGATACGATCTTCAAACGCCCAGCCTTGGTCGCTAGAACTTGCTTTGAAGGATCTTGTGCTTTAACGCCGGTGCGTTTGCGCAATGTCAGTGCGACTGCTGCAATGGCTGCCACTAGCAATACGACCGAAGCGATTTCGAAGGGATAGACGTAGGTGTTAAACAGTAAGCGGCCAATCGCTTTAGTATTGCTGTAATCGCCAGCAACCTGTGTCGGCATGGAATATTTGTCTAGTCCGAAATATTTATAACCCAATACCGAAAGTAGTTCGAACGCCATAATGCCGGCAACAACTAAGCCAACGGGTAGATAGCGCGCATAGCCCTCATGGAGTGGGTCGGTTTTGACATTCAGCATCATCACAACGAATAGAAACAGCACCATAACCGCGCCGACGTAGACCACAATCAAAGCCATTGCAAGGAATTCGGCCTGCAGTAAGACAAATAGCCCCGCTGCGCTGACAAAAGTCAGCACTAAGAACAATGCGGCGTGTACCGGATTGCGGGCAGTAATCACGCCTAAACCAGCAGCCACAGTAAACGTTGCGAACAAATAAAATAAAGCGAGCGTAATCGTCATGATTTAGGCCTAGCGATACGCGGCGTCAGCCGCACGGGCCGCAGCAATGTCACTTTCTAAGCGATCACCTAAAGCTAAAAGCTTGGATTTCGTCAGAATATTTTCGCCGCGATTTTCGAAGTGATATTCATGTATGTCAGTTTCTACAATGGAGTCAACCGGGCAAGATTCCTCGCAAAATCCACAAAATATGCATTTGAACAAGTCGATCTCGTAGCGTGAAGTACGCCGAGTACCGTCGCTGCGCGCTTCAGAATCGATCGTTATTGCCAGTGCTGGGCATACCGCTTCGCACAATTTACAGGCGATGCAGCGCTCTTCGCCATTTGGGTAACGGCGCAGCGCGTGCAGCCCACGGAAGCGATTTGATTTAGGGATTTTTTCTTCCGGATAGCGCACGGTGTAGGCGTAGTTCGCGCCTTTGAAAAAATATTGCAACGTGAGCCGAAGGCCGGAAAGCAATTCCAGCAGCAAAAGACTCTTTAAAAAACGCACGATTCGCACTAAATGCCTCGCTCAACAAAGTGATAAGTGAAAAGCACCGCTGTGACCACGATCCACACTAAGGTTATTGGAATCAATATTTTCCAGCCCAAACGCATGATTTGGTCGAACCGAAAGCGCGGGAAAGTCGCCCGAATCCACAGATAGCCAAATAGAAATCCGACCGCTTTCGCGAGCAACCAAAACACGCTTGCCGTGCCAAGGAAGCCCCAGCTTTCTGGGAATGGGCTTAGCCAACCGCCCAAAAACATGATGGATGCTAAAAAAGACAGCAAAATCATGCTGGAGTATTCACCTAGGAAAAACAGTGCGAACGCGGAACCCGAATATTCGACATGAAAGCCTGCAACAATTTCACTTTCGCCTTCAGCAACATCAAACGGCGCGCGATTCGTTTCTGCCACACCAGAGATGCAATAAACCACAAACATGGGAAATAGCGGCAGCCAGAACCACTCGAACAGCCCGGCATCGCCTTTTTGCGCATTGACGATGTCGGTCAAATTTAAGCTCGCTGATGCGATCAGAACGCATATAAGGGCAAAGCCCATGGCTAATTCGTAACTTACGATTTGGGCGGCTGAGCGCATCGCGCCGAGCAAAGCATATTTTGAATTTGATGCCCAGCCCGCAATGATCACGCCGTAAACTGAAAGTGAGGTCATTGCTAACAGATAAAGCAGGCCGGCATTGATATTCGATACTGCCCCTGTACCACCCGCAGTAAAGGGTACGACTGCCCAAGCCGCAAGCGATGGGCCCAAACACAGCAACGGCGCGATGATAAAAAGAAATTTGTCAGCGCCAGCGGGTACATTCAGCTCCTTAAAAATCATTTTGAACACGTCTGCAAAGGGCTGCGCAACGCCGTAAGGGCCGATGCGGTTTGGCCCCTGCCGATCTTGCATAAAGCCAATGACTTTGCGTTCCGCAAGCGTCAAAAACGCCACAGACAGCGTGACGCTAATCGTCAAGATTAAAATCTGCGGCACTGGAAAAAGCGTCGTCCATATCCAAACGAACGGTGCAAAAATAGGGCTGGTCAAAAGTGCGTCCATAAGCTGCCCCTAGCGCTTCAAAATGTTCACGATGGAACCGGTGGGTGGTAAATCAAGCGTCGAATCTAACCCTAGCGTAACGATAAACCCACCTTTTGGTACCGACTTATCAACGTCTACCGCCAACGCAGCGCTACCTAACATCACCGTTGCACCATGACTAACGCCGATGCCAAACGCGTCTTCGGGGTGCAGCTTGACTGAGTTAGTCGCAGCGATAGGTGTGCTCTGTAATGCGTCAGCGCGCCGCACGACGGCGTCGACCGTATAAATATTGCCGAGTGCGTTCAATACCAGTCCGCGCTCAGTCGGACGCGGCGAAACAGTGAGTTTGACCTCGACCGGCTCAGCCTGATTGAGCGATAACGCCGTGTCAACCTGAGCTTTGAGCGCGGCATAGTCATTGAAAGTAAAATCAGGTAGGCCGAGCTCTGCGCCAAGCACACGTAGCACACGCCACGTCGCGCGGACATCACCGGGTGTTTTTAGCGCGGGTGCTAAGTTTTGCACTAAACCCTGCGCGTTGACGTAGGTTCCTTCGCATTCTGGCGGCAGCGCGATTGGGAATATAACGTGCGCCAATGTATCAAGTGCGGGGGAACTGAAGCTGGCAAAAGCAATCACGCATTCAGCCTTTGCGAGCGATTCCAGCGCGTGATTTCCAAGCGCAAAATCATTTATTTCGGCGCCACAAAGCAAATAGCCTTTGCGCGGCTGCTCAATCATCTGACGTGCGTTGAGGCCAGCTGATGTTTTTGCACCGCCTGCAGCCCGGTGCGGCAATGCTCCCATACGCCAAGCGGCGGCAGCATTGGCGCCATCTGGCATTTCGTCGAATACAGCGTTCGTGGCTTGCGCGACGTATTTTGCGCAAGCACGTAAAATCGCTGCCTGCGGATGGCGACTTGCGTGCTCACCAAATATCAAACGTGCTGGTTGCGCGGTACTTAAGGCCTCAACGATTACCTTTGCAGTGTCGCTATTTAAAGCTTGTGCCATTAATGCGCCAAGCGCTTCAGGCATTGCCAATTGGCTCGCTTCTAGCGCCGCTTTGGCCAATGCCAACGCGTGTCCAACATGCGTAATCGCGTGGCCGATCAGCTTTTGTTCCACATCAAAATGAAAATCAAAATCAGCCTGGTTTACCGCAAATACTCTTGCGCCCTTACGCCATGCTTTGCGCACTTTATGCCCTAAAATCGGCGCGTCCATGCGTGGGTTGCAGCCGAACAGTAAAATAGTTCGGGTGTTTTCGATTTCGAGCAACGGCGCGCCTAGTGTTGGGCTTAGCTCGCGCGCGGCATCATCTGAGAAATCTAACTGCCGCAGGCGATGATCGACGTTCGCAGACCCCAGCCCGCGGCTTAAGCGCGCCAGCAGCAAATAGTCTTCAGCGCTTGCCATCGGCCCAATTAGAGTGCCAAGTTCATTCGCGCCGTACTTGCTGACAACCGCAAGTAGCGCTTCTTTAGCAAATGCAATTGCACCCGCCCAATCGGTTGTTATCCAAGCGCCGTTCTTCTTGATTCGTGGGCTCAAACAGCGATCCGCTGCGCCCAGTGCCTCATGGCTGAAGCGATCACGATCAGAGAGCCAACTTTCATTTATAGCGTCATTGTCTTTCGGTACCGCGCGCATCGCTTCGCCTCGGCGCGTGTGCAGGTACAAATTCGAGTGCAGGCTGTCATGATAACCAACGCTAGCGCGCGCGGTTAATTCCCACGGCCTAGCCCGAAACCGAAACACTTTGTTTGTCAATGCGCCGACTGGGCAGACGTCAATGATGTTGCCAGACAGCTCAGTTTTTATCGCAGCACCGATGTAGGTGCCAATCTCAAGCGTTTCACCGCGGCCCATGCCGCCTAGTTCAGTCGTGCCGGCGATTTCATCCATGAAACGTACGCAGCGTGTGCAGTGAATGCAGCGCGTCATTTCGGTGGCGATCAACGGACCTAAATCTTCATCGGCGACGACGCGCTTGTCTTCAGTAAAGCGGCTGACGCTGCGGCCGTAGCCCATCGCAACGTCTTGTAACTCACACTCGCCGCCTTGGTCGCAAATGGGGCAATCGAGCGGATGATTGATTAGTAAAAATTCCATCACATTGCGCTGCGCAGACAGCGACCGCGCCGATTGCGTGTGTACTATCATGCCCTCCATGACCGGCGTGGCGCACGCGGGCTGTGGCTTCGGTGCCTTTTCGACGTCAACAAGACACATGCGGCAGTTTGCGGCAATTGACAGCTTATCGTGATAGCAAAACCGAGGAATATTGATACCGGCCTTGTCCGCAGCGTGAATAATCATGCTGCCTTTCGGCACATGCATCGTCTTGCCATCGATTTCAATTGAAACGTGATCTGGCGCAAGTAGGGGCGCTGCAGCTGCGATGACCGCAGGCGCTGCACTTACTGGTTTTTCGGATACGCCAGCGCTGGCTTGTGTAGTCATATTTCTGATCCTAGGCCGCAGCTGCGACTGAAACGTCGGCGACAGCATCGACGCCATCAACGATAGAGCGGCGATTTACGATGTAGTACTCAAACTCGTGCCAAAAATGCTTCATCATCCCGTTCACGGGCCACGCGGATGCTTCGCCAAAAGCGCAAATAGTATGGCCTTCAATTTGCCCTGCCGCTTGCTTGAGCAACGCTAAATCTTGCATCGTACCCTTGTGTGCCACGATGCGCTGCATCACACGGTGCATCCAACCAGTGCCTTCGCGGCACGGCGTGCATTGGCCGCACGATTCCGCATGATAGAACTGACAAATGCGCTCCAAAGTGCGCACCATGCAGGTCGTGTCGTCCATAATGATGACAGCGCCCGAACCAAGACCAGAGCCTGCCTTTTGCAGGGCGTCAAAATCCATCGTCATCTCCATCATGATCGACGCTGGCAGCACCGGCATGGAAGATCCACCTGGAATCACCGCTTTTAACGTTCGGCCTGGACGCATGCCGCCAGCCATTGCCAACATATCTTTAAATGGCGTACCAAGAGGAATTTCGTAGTTACCAGGCTTTTGGACGTGCCCAGAGACTGAAAAACATTTTGGCCCACCATTATTGGCTTTGCCTATATTTAAAAACCACTCACTGCCATTGCGAATGATTGCGGGCACTGATGCAAACGTTTCTGTGTTGTTAATCGTTGTCGGTTTGCCATAAAGCCCAAAAGTTGCAGGGAAGGGCGGCTTAAACCGAGGCTGGCCTTTTTTGCCTTCCAGCGATTCCATCAGCGCCGTTTCTTCACCACAAATATAAGCACCGGCGCCCAATGCCGCAAAAATGTCAAAGGAAAATTCTGTCCCTTGAATGTTCTTTCCAAGCCAGTTATTGGCATAAGCATCTTTCAAGGCGAGCTCAAAATGCTCGAAAGGCTCACGCTCAAACTCGCCGCGCATATAGTTATAACCGGCGGTACAGCCCATTGCGAAACCGCCAATAATCATGCCTTCAATGACCGCGTGTGGGTTGTAGCGCAAGATATCTCGGTCGTGACAAGTGCCAGGCTCGGACTCATCGGAGTTGCAAAGTACATATCGAGGGCCAGAAACCGGCCCGCGTGGCAGCATGAAACTCCATTTTAAGCCGGTCGGAAAGCCCGCGCCGCCGCGACCGCGCAGGCTCGACGCTTTGACCATGTCAACGACTTGCTCACGCGTCCATTTTTCGGTCAATATTTTGTGCAGCGCTTGATAACTGCCTGCCTTGAGCGCATTTTCGTAAGTCCACGGTTGATCAAAATGCAGCGTCGTGAACACAACATTGTGTGCTTGTGGGACTAGGCCGAGTGGATTGTAGTTTTCTGCTATATCAGTCATGCATGCCAATCTGAGGTAAATAAACTAAGTTGTTGAATTTTTGGTGAAGCCAAACTTAGAGTTAGACTTCAACCACGTTAAATCTTTATCGGGCTAAATCGCAGTATTAATTTTTGTGCAACGCTTAAATTAATGCATCCAAAACTGCATCAACCTTCTGCGTGGTGAGATTTTCGTGGTAGTGCCCGTTAACAGTCATCATCGGCGCACGCACGCAGGCCGCAAGGCATTCTTCTTCTTCAACTAGATGAATTTTGCCATCCGCGCTGCTGCCGCCCAACTTGATGCCGTATTTATTTTCCACGTGCTTCAAAATATCGTTAGCACCGTTTAGCCAGCAAGAGATATTAGTGCATACCGAGACCTTATTTCTGCCCGATGCGCCAATATGAAATTGCGAATAAAACGTTGCAACCTCATAAGCCCAAGTCGGCGGTACTTTTAAATAATTCGCAACGGCCGTGATCAGCTCATCTGTCAAATGGCCGTGGTTTTGCTCCTGCGCGGCACGTAAACCAGCGATCAACGCCGAACGACGCTTATCAGCGGGGAATTTAGCTAGCCAATGTTCAATTTCATGACGCGTATGGTCATTTAGAACCACCATTGGATCCACGGATTCAGGATTTATTTTAGTATTTGCAGCTTTCATTATCGGTCAACTTCGCCAAAAACAATATCGAGTGTGCCAATTAACGCCACGACATCCGGTAGCATATGGCCGCGCGCTAATTCATCCATTGCAGAAAGGTGCGCAAAACCAGGTGCGCGCACCTTTAAGCGGAACGGTTTATTTGCTCCGTCACTGATTAAATAAACACCAAATTCACCTTTGGGTGCCTCTACCGCGCTGTATATCTCGCCTGCAGGAACTGAATAGCCTTCGCTAAAAAGCTTAAAGTGGTGAATTAGCGCTTCCATGTCGTCTTTCATTTCGACACGTGATGGCGGTGCAACTTTATAGTTTTGCAGCATCACCGGCCCGGGATTTGCGCGCAGCCATTTCACACATTGCTGCATAATTTTGCAAGATTGGCGCATTTCCTCTATCCGTACCAGATAGCGATCGTAGCAATCACCATTGGTGCCAAGCGGCAAATCAAAATTCATTTGGTCATACGCGGCGTAAGGTTGCTTTTTCCGCAAATCCCACGCAATGCCGGAACCGCGCAGCATCACCCCGGAAAATCCCAGAGCCATTGCTTGATCTGGACTAACAACGCCAATGCCGACAGTACGTTGTTTCCAGATTCGGTTATCAGTCAAAAGCGTTTCATATTCATCAACGCGCGTATAAAAATTGACGCAAAACTGATCTAAGAAGTCCAACATCGAACCCTCACGCCAAGCGTTGCGCTCTTTCAGGTTCGCACCTTTCGTCCAGGCAGACTCTTTGTATTTTGGCATTTGTTCTGGCAAATCCCGGTACACGCCGCCAGGCCGGTAATAGGTTGCGTGTAGGCGCGCGCCGGAAACGGCCTCGTAGCAGTCCATCAGCTCTTCGCGCTCACGGAAAGCGTACAAAAACACGGTCATTGCGCCCAAATCGAGCGCACTAGATCCCAACCACATTAAGTGATTTAAGATCCGCGTCATTTCATCGAATAGGGTACGGATATATTGCGCCCGGATCGGCGCAGCAACGCCCAGTAGCTGCTCAATTGCGCGCACATAAGCGTGCTCGTTACACATCATCGATACGTAGTCGAGGCGATCCATATAGCCGATAGATTGGTTATAGGGCTTTGATTCTGCTAGCTTTTCTGTTGCGCGGTGCAGCAAGCCGATGTGCGGATCTGCGCGCTTGACGACTTCACCGTCCATTTCTAACACGAGCCGCAAAACACCGTGCGCAGCAGGGTGCTGTGGGCCAAAGTTCATGGTGTAGTTGTGAATTTCTGCCATAGCTTTACACCTTTACCGAATGATTGAGTGCAGCCTCGGCTTGTGCTTGGCCATAACGCGAGTCTTCACGTATCACGCGCGGCACGCCAATGCGTGGCTCAATCGAAACGGGCTCATAAACGACGCGCTTTTTAACTGCGTCATAACGCACTTCAACGTTACCAATCAGCGGGAAATCTTTGCGGAAAGGGTGTCCGACAAAGCCATAGTCGGTCAAAATTCGCCTTAAGTCGGGGTGTCCGTCGAATACGATACCAAACAGATCAAAGGCTTCACGCTCAAACCAATTTACGCCGCGCCAAAGCCCGGTTAGGCTTGGCACCACCGGCAGCTCGTTGTCTTCGCTAAATACCTTGAGCCGAACGCGCTGATTAAGCGTCAAAGAAAGCAAATGCACCACGGCGGCGAATCGTCGCGGTACGTTTTTAGCCTCCGGCCGATCTTCCCACCGAAATCGGCCCGGTGCGCCAGCACCAGGCACATCTAAAAACGAGCTGCTCAAATCCTGATCGCTGCCGAGTTGTACACCGCGACTAAAACCTTCGCTGGATACCGAATCGGTCGCCCATTCATCTTGACCGTAGCCCAAATAATCGACGCCACAGAGATCAACCAATACTTCGAATTTCAGCGCGGCGTCGTCACGCAGAATCGCTGCAGCGGCCAAATAGTCTTGCAACCTAACTTCGAGCGTAGTTTCACCTTTGCTTACGACCACAGAAAGCGCTAGGGTGCCCAACTTTTCTTGAATAATTTCCATTAAATTCATAGCTTTAACGCATTATCTTGTTGGCAATAGATTCTGTGCGGCGAATCTTTTTTTGCAGTTGCAAAATGCCGTAGATTAATGCCTCGGCTGTAGGTGGGCAGCCCGGAATGTAGATATCTACGGGGACAATGCGGTCGCAGCCGCGCACCACCGAATAGCTATAGTGATAGTAGCCGCCGCCATTTGCGCAAGAACCCATGGAGATGACCCATTTCGGCTCCGGCATCTGATCATAAACTCGGCGCAATGCCGGTGCCATCTTGTTTACGAGCGTGCCTGCAACAATCATCAAGTCGGATTGTCGTGGGCTGGGTCTAAAAACCACGCCAAAACGATCCAGATCCAGACGCGACGCGCCAGCGTGCATCATTTCAACGGCGCAACAGGCCAAGCCGAACGTCACCGGCCACATTGAACCCGTGCGCGCCCAGTTTATGACTGAGTCAACCGAGGTGGTGACGAAGCCATGCTCTAAGAGTGGATTGTCACCTTCTGGGCGTAAAATGTCGTCCAGACTGCCGATCGGCGCTGGGTTATGCATTAATCCCATTCGAGGGCTCCTTTTTTCCAAGTGTAGGCAAAGCCTAGAACGAGTATTGTCAAAAACGTAGCCATTACCGCCAGTCCACGCGTACCAAGCTCATCAAGCACGATTGCCCACGGCACCAGGAAGGCGACTTCTAAGTCAAACACAATAAACAAGATTGCCAATAGGTAATAGCGCATATCAAAGCGCATGCGTGCGTCGTCAAAAGCCTCAAAGCCGCATTCATAGGCTGAATTTTTCTCTGCCCCCGGTCTCGAAGGCCCGAGCAAGGCCCCTGCGGTCATCAACACAACGCCAAGACCAAAACCTACGATCAAAAATACTGCGATTGGGAAATATTGTTCAAGCATATGCAAATACCTATTCAAAAAGCCGATTCGCCGAAGTACTAGGTATGCGCGACCTGCTTAAAGACGATTGGGGTGGTTCAGCGGTGCAAAACGATAGCGGGTAGCGTGATGCAATTGCACTTGGGGCGTTAGGTCTTGCTACCAAGACCGCACGAACCTTGAAAAAGCCAAGCGCTGAAATATAGCCTGAAAGGGTTGAATTGTGTGTCTAGTTTTTGTCGCCGCTCAGTGATGTGCAAGTGCAGCAATTCAGATGTTTTTAGGGTTTTGGAATTTGTGTATCATTTTGTTACGAAAATTTCGGTGGCTTTTGGCGCATCCAGCGGCGTACCGATGGCCTATCATCCGCCATGCCTTTTAATTCATGTTGAGTCATCTTATGTCGCATTTGATCGTCCTATTCAATCTAAAAGCGGGCAAGAACCGTGCTGATTATGAAAATTGGGCGCGAACGAATGATCTGCCTAGCGTCAATAGCCTAAAAAGCGTCGATAGCTGCAAAATATTACGGAGCACCGGCCTGATGGGCTCAGCTGTATCAGCCCCTTTTCAATATATTGAAGTGATCGAAATCAACAGTAACGATGGTCTTTTCGTCGACTTCGATGGGCCGATCATGCAAAAAATTACCGAACAATTTAACGAATTTGCTGATTCGCCCATTTTCATTATGGCCGCAGCCTTGGTTTGACGCTCGCAAATAGTTGGCTTTGCATAGGAACGTATTTCGCTTGTGACTCGCTCTGACTTGGCATCCATGAATGCCTGAGATTTGCCAGCACGATGATGCGCCCCAAGCCTGCTGAACTTGCTACTCTTGTCGCTAATTTGCTTTTGGGTTTTCATTTATGGACATCATTCTAGCCAACCCACGAGGGTTTTGTGCGGGTGTGGATCGCGCTATTGATATCGTAGAACGCGCACTAGACCTTTTCGGTGCGCCGATCTATGTACGCCATGAAGTCGTGCACAACCGCTTTGTGGTTGAAAAGCTGCGAACTCGAGGCGCGGTATTTGTCGATGAACTTGATGAGGTGCCAGCGGATCAAACCGTTATTTTTTCGGCGCATGGCGTGTCACAAGCGGTGCGTGGCGAAGCGGCACGGCGCGGCTTGCGCATATTTGACGCGACATGCCCGCTCGTTACCAAAGTCCATATGGAAGTGGCGCGCTTGTGCAAGGCGGGGAAAGATGTCGTGCTTATTGGACATCATGGCCACCCTGAAGTGGAAGGCACCCTAGGCCAATGGGATTGTGCGAATGCAAAAGGTCGAATTTATCTGATTGATTCCGTTGCCGAGGCCAATGCGATTATGCCCTCGCAGCCGGATGAGCTCGCCTACACCACGCAAACGACGCTGAGCGTGGATGAAACCCGCGACATCATTGAGGCTTTGCGTCAGCGATTTCCGGCGCTACACGGGCCGCGGCATGACGATATTTGCTACGCCACGCAAAACCGCCAAGATGCCGTTCGTGCACTCGCAAATGCCTGTGATTTGGTGCTGGTTGTTGGCTCACCGAATAGTTCTAACAGCAACCGTTTGCGTGAATTGGCGGAAAAAGTTGGGGTGGAGTCATACTTGATTGACGGTGCGCAAGATATTGATCCCGTGTGGCTTCAAGGCAAACGCGCAATTGGCGTGACAGCGGGTGCCAGTGCGCCAGAAAGTTTAGTGCAAGAAGTGCTCAAAGCGATCCAGGCGGCAGGTGGAAGTCCACCGCGCCAATTGGATGGCGCGGTTGAAAATATGGTCTTTGCGTTACCGAAAGAACTACGCGTGGTGGTGCAAGGCTGATGACGGTTTTAACGGGGTCGTCAGACCAAGAGCGGTTGCCGGGAGCAACTGGAAACGTAGCAACTGGAAATGCGGGCGAGCGCATGCTGGGTTGGCCGACTGCAAGTGCGGTGGTCGTGGCGTCCATGATCGGGGTAGGGGTGTTTTCGACACTCAGCTTTCAAGTGCATTCTTTAAATTCGCCGTTTGCTATTTTACTGCTGTGGCTTGTGGGTGCGGTAGTGGCCTTACTTGGCGCGCTCAGTTACGCTGAACTTGGCGCTGCTTTGCCGCGCTCAGGTGGCGAATACCATTTGTTAGGGCGTATTTTTCATCCGAGTTTGGGTTTTACCGCCGGTTGGGTATCGTTAGTGGCCGGTTTTGCGGCACCTATTGCCGCCGCAGCGATGGCGTTCGCGGCCTATCTGGGCAAAGTGTTGCCGGCAATCGATCAGCACCGCGGTTGGATCGCTTGTGTGATCGTGACGCTCATCACAATTATTCACGCTTGGCGCGTTGGTGCAGGTGCACGTTTTCAGGTGGCAGCGACGATTTTAAAAATTGCGCTGATGTTAGCGCTTGCGATTGCCGCATTGTTCAC